>Ga0315268_10001096_pt1 | contig 31409 bp, 28 predicted proteins | sample C1_top_MG_FD_204535 | JGI IMG/M metagenome (GOLD analysis project Ga0315268, IMG submission 204535) | Sediment microbial communities from Yellowstone Lake, YNP, Wyoming, USA - C1_top | ecosystem: Environmental > Aquatic > Freshwater > Lake > Sediment | place: USA: Wyoming | collected 2017-08-01
TATTTTATAAAAGCGCTATCTTTTCGGCACCGCATTTTTCAAATTGCCATATGCCGGTGCAATAATATCAACCACTTACGCCAAAAAATCGGCGTTTACTGTAGAAGTTGGGTGATACGGTTACCAATAATATGCCCTAGTATGGTGAGGAAGCTCATGACCAGGAATTGGACGGGGATTTCCAAGTATTGGCAAAATATTTCTGCAAACCTTCTGGCTGCACCGCCGATCGCACCTTCTGGCCAGGTGGGGATGTCACGGGGGGGCTTTTGCCTGGCTCCCGTTCCGTTTCTGGCCGTCCTCAGGCTTGGGGCAGCCCTTGCTACCCGGGCTATAATATTCGGTCACCCGGCCCATGGCCTCGCGGATGGTCTTTTCACGATAATCTGGACGGTTCTTCCACTTGTCTCTTTTTCCAAGCCCCGACTGTGAAAACAAATTTTCGATTCGAACGAAATCGCCGCCGGTCCAGAATGCAAGTAGTTCACACAAAGCCAAGTCAGCTTCCGACTGACTCGGATACCCCGCCCCCTGCCAGTCCCCCTGCCACAGTTTCCCGAATTTCTCCCCGTTCGCCGCCTGGTGTGCCCGTTCGATTAATTCTTGATCGTCCAGGTCCAAGGTGGGGGAGGGGCCGGGTCTGGGGCCTTCGGACCGGGGTTTGTCTTTCTTGTCAAAAATTTGATGGTGCAGGGCCTCCAATGCGGCTTGGCGGTTATGAATTTCAGTGGGGGTCCCGGCCAGGTGGTGGCCTGTGATGGTGAAAAAACGGACACGATCGTAAGCCTCAATGCCCAGGCCGCAGGGGAATGTCCTTCGATTCCTTCCTAGGGGCAGCGTTCCCTTCAGGATGATGTGCGCCCCCGCCCCGGATGGGCTGATCTCTGAGTAGCTGGCCAGCTGTTCCAGGATCACCTGCGCACACAGGCTGGGGTGGCCGTCCATTAGGGCATGATCCAGGTCAATACCTGCGAATGGGTCATCGGCGCTAAATACATACCCTACACCCGCCGCGCCGTTCCGTTGCCAAGCTTTAACCGCCTGGTCAAAGCTGCCCCAGGTTGTCGGGTCGTTGGGTTTTCCCGGGCCGCCGGTTTTGGGGTCCACCGGGACTTTGGTGGGCCTCCCTTCGCGCTCCACAAGCCGCCACACCACCCAGTTGGGTCTGGCCTTCAGTTCTTCCAGGACCGCCGCCACGTTCATTCTCAACTCTGAAATAGTTCCTTTTCAGGGATACCCAAAGCCTCAGCGATCCGTTGCCGTTCCCGATCCGTGGGGGAAACTCGGCCGTTGACAATCCGAGAAAGTCGCTCTTCGCGCAATTTGACCAACTGCGCAAAGTCGGCTTGGTACTTAAAGTGCTCGAGAATTTTCAACTTGAGTATTCGATTCATTTTATTGGCCTCTTGATACATATTAGACGTAACAGTAAGGTAAAAAAAATTAGATCTTTTGGTCGAAGCTCTGTTTAATTTTTTCCAGATCAACGATCAAGAAAGCCTCACAACCTTTCCACATCCAGGCCCAGGCTTTGTAGTCGAACTCCGGGGGCACAGAGTACCAGGTCATGCGCTCCGGATCGTGTGGGTTTACAATTACCAAAAAGCCGCCGCCCCCACCGGTCCACTCGGTGAAGAAACCCCGCAGCCATAAAGAATTTACAATATGTTTAATCATTTCCCGGGGGACTCTAAATTTCTCTTTTAGGATAACAGCCAAGGCTGCCCTCAACGCCCCCTTGTACGAAAACTCCCGCCGGCTTGCATAACCATGGGCTTCCTTTATATCGGCCAGAATTATGTCTCGTTCACACCAGTCGATGAGGCGCCGTTGGGTAATGCCTAAAATCTGGGCTAATTGCGGGGTGCTAAAAACTTTCATCATGATTCACAATGTATGTAACAACTTTTGTACTGTCAAGCAAAAATTTTTGTTGACCAGAGAAAATTTTTTCAGAGGGCCAGGCGGATCTAGCGGGCAGTCCCCGGGGGGCCTGGTGAGCACCCCGGGAGACACGCCAAAATCTCTACCAAAACTTTACCATTCACTGGTAAATTTTTCCTTTACAGAGTTTTTTGGTTATAATGGTTATACAGCATTTTACAAGTGATATTAGTAACCTACCGTTATCTTTTTTCATTTTGGTTTGGCCTTTATCCGTTTCGTAATCAGCAGGCCCGGGGTTCAAATCCCCGTGCCGGCTCCAGGGATTTCAGAGGGTTAGGCCAAGTTGCCTAACCCTCTTGTTTTTTGTTGTGAGACTTCTGCTCTGTGACTCGGGCTTCTATGCCCGCAACCGGTCTCCAGGGCGATGGTGGTGGTCATTACTCGGGTATAACCGGCGATGTTGCCCCCGACGATGATAATGGCTCCAACTTCGGCCATGACCCGGCCCAACCCTGCCATTACCGCTGGGAGTTGAAGGGGAAAAAAAAGCAAGAACGTATTAAATGATGAAAATCCTTCTGGCCCCACTTGCCGCGCAAGAATAGAAAAACACTCAAAGGTAACATCGCCGTGAAAGGCTTGTGAAAGGTCCTGGATAAATTTGGACTAACATTTATTATACAGCCATATTGAGAGGCTTAAACAATGAATTACAGGTATTCGGTTTTCCTCAAAGTTGACCATTTATTTGCTCTTGACAAAAGGAAATAATATTTCAATAATGCGCATCAGTTCTTGTCAGTTACATATGGTGGACATAGAAGGATTTTATTGGGTGATTTGAACATTATCCATTTGGCTCGGCTTGTGGCCTGAGCCCGCTATTTACTTTTCCAGCAATGATCCACGTATTGGCAAAGGACGGAAACGGAACCCTGGCCCGGAGCTTTCGATAATTTTTTCCCCCAGGGATTGAAGATGCAAAATTTAAACCTATAATAAACCAAATAGCATCAGGCTGGATTTTGTATCTAATATAATCAGGTAGGTACTATGAACGCGCTATCCAAAAGAGTGATGGGGCTGTTGGTGGTGGGGATTTTCCTGATGGCGGGGGGGTGCGCGCCGGGGATCAATCCGGTGACCGAGGCCCAGGCCGGCGCGGCCCAGGCGGTGCCGCCGGGCCAGGACACCTACCTGTTGGGGCCGGAAGATGCCATTGAAATTTCCGTCTGGAAGGAGCCGGAACTGACCAAGCAGTTGGTGATTCGCCCGGACGGGAAAATCACTTATCCCTTGATCGGCGAAGTCCAGGCCGCCGGGTTCACTGTCAAGGGCCTCCAGAAGGAGATCAGCAACCGCCTGGAAAAATACGTGACCGATGCCAACGTCACGGTAATTCTGCTGAAAGCCCAGCACTACAAAATTTTTGTCACCGGCAAGGTAAACCGGCCGGGGGATTTCGTCGTGGGGCGGCCCACCACGGTGATTCAGGCCATCTCCATGGCCGGCGGCCTGACCCCTTTCGCCTCGCCTGGGTCCATCGTGGTGCTGCGCAATGTGGGGGGCAAGGAGGAAGTCTATCCTTTTAACTATAATTCCGTTGCCAGGGGGCAAAATCTGGAGCAGAACCGCACTCTGATGCCGGGAGATGTAGTGGTAGTGCCCTGAATAAATTGCAGGGGGAGCAAAATTTATGGGCACCAGAGCATGGAGGGTGGGGGCCTTCCTTTTGGGGATGCTTTGGGCGAATCTCGGTTTGGCGGCGGACTGGTCGGTAGTGCCTTCCGTAACCGCCAGAACGGAATTCAACAGCAACTTAGCTTATTCTTTCACCCAAAAGGTGAGCGATGTCATTTTCGCAGTCCGGCCGGCGGTGGATGTTAATTATGCCACGGAAGTGAGCCTGCTCCAGGCCCACCTGGGCCTGAACGGGTTGGCCTACGTGAAAAACGCCAACCTCGACCACATTGACCAGAATTATCAAGTAAACGGGCAATATCGGGTGGCCCCGCGGTGGAATCTCTCCTTAAGAAGCGCTTACATCGTGGACACCACCCTTACCGAGGAGCTGCTCGTCTCCGGATTGGTTATGAGCCGGACCCCACGGCAGTCCATCCAGGTGGGCCCGGCGGTCACCTACAATGTGACGGAAAGACTGGCTGCAACGTTCAATTATAACTTTAACCGGGTTAATTACCAGGATCCCCAGTTCCGGGATTACACTTACCAGGTGGCGGGACTGAGATTGGACTACCCGCTGAAGAACGAGAAGACTGTGGCGGTGGCCAACTTCCTGGTGCGGGAGACCAGGTTCCCCGGCACCGACAAGTACCGGTCCATCGGCATCTATGCGGGCGGGGTCCACCGGTTTACGGAGAATTGGGATGTTAACCTGTTTGCCGGCGCCAATATCTCGTTCCTGAACTTTAGCACCGTGGTGGTGGCGACTCCGACCACATTTGCGGTGGTCCCTACCCCCACGAAATTCAAGAGCACCGAAGTGAACCCCTATTTTAATATCTTTACCACGCGGCGTTGGACCAACCTCAGCCTTACCGCCGGCTTCCTCCGGGACGAGTCGCCCACGGCTTTCTCCAGCATCTCGGAGCAGAATCGGATTTACGGCTCCGCCTCCTATAATTTCAGCGAAAAGTTGGCTGCCGGCCTAAACGGCTATTATTCCCTAACCACTCAAACTTCGCAGGGGAATAATCTGAAGAACGATTATTTCAGCATCGGGCCCGAAGTTCGTTACCGGGTGACTGAGAAACTCAGCCTTTTACCAGGTTATCGTTTTGGGTTGAGGAATGATTTAACCGGCAATAGGAGCGCCACCGTTCATGCGGTGTGGTTGATGGCGACCTACGAGTTCCCCATTCATTTTCAAAGGTAGGGTTCAGGCCCTATATGCTGAATGATTGGGGCAATGAAGATCATGCTTAAATAAGGAAAATTGAGCAAGCAGGTAAAGAAACATGGAACCGGAAAAAGATATTCGCCATTATTTAGCCGTTTTAAAGTCCCGGAAAAAATACTTTTATATTCCGATGGTGGCGGTTTTTTTGACAGCCGTCGCCGTTGCAGTGTTGTTGCCTTCGATTTACGAGTCCACCTCCACCATCCTCATTGAGCAGCAACAGATCCCGCCGGACTTCGTCCGCCCCACGGTCACCGGTTACGCCGACCAGCGGATCCAGAGCCTCACCCAGCAGATTCTTTCCCGCACCAAGCTGTGGGAGGTTATCCAGCAATTCAACCTCTACCCGGACCTGAGAGAGAAGTTGACCCGGGAAGAGCTCCTGGAAAAGATGCGGGATGACATCAGGATTGACACCATCAGCGCCGAGATCGCCGGCGGCCCCGGCCCCTCCAAGACCAAGGCGGCTCCGCCCGGCGCCCAGGGCATGACCATCGCGTTTTCCATCTCTTACCGCGGCCGCAATCCTGATACCGTGCAGAAAGTTGCCGGGTCCCTGGCCTCCCAGTATCTGGAGCAGAATCTCAAGACCCGGGAAGAGCAAGCCAAGACCACGACCCGGTTTCTGGAGGCGGAGCTGAAAGAGTTGCAAGAAAATATTCGTGTCCTGGGAGATAAATTGTCCAAGTTCAAACAGGAATACGAAGGGGTTACGCCGGACCTCTACCAGTTCAACCTGGGCCAGGCCGAGCGTCTCGAGACCGAAGTTAAACAGATGGACACCGCTATCCGGGCTGCCGAAGATCGGAAGATTTATCTGGAGGGCCAGGTAGCCACGATAAAACCCGATACCCCCATCATCGGCGCCACCGGAGAACGGGTCATGGATCCCCAGACCCGGCTCCGGGCCCTGGAAGTGATCCTGGCCGATTTGCAGTCCAAGTTTTCCGATGACCACCCGGATATCCGAAAGGTGAAGCGGGAGATGGCCGAACTGAAAAAAATAGTGGGCCAAAGGGGCGGCTCGGCTTCCGTGCAGCGGCAGAAACTGACCCAACTCCAGGCCGAACTGGCTCAGAAGCAGGGAAGATACTCCGACGAGCACCCGGAAGTGAAGAAGCTCAAGAACGAGATTGCGCTGCTGGAAAAATCCCCGGATAAGGCCGCCGGCTCAGCCAAACCGATGGCCGATGCGGAAAATCCGGCTTACATCAGTCTCATGGCTCAAATTCAAGGTGCGGCCAACGATATCGCCTCGTTGCAGAAGCAGCGGGCCATTCTGAAAGAAAAAGCCCAGATGTACCGGCAGCGGCTGGAGACCACGCCGAAAGTGGAACAGGAGTATCTGGCGCTGGCGCGGGATTATAATAATGCTCATGCCAAGCACCAGGAGGTGATGAACAAAATCCTGGAGGCCCGCATCTCCGAGGGCATGGAAGAGCACCAGAAGGGGGAGAAGTTTACGCTCATCGATCCGGCCAGCTACCCGGAAACGCCGGTCTCCCCCCAGCGCTGGCTTATTATCCTGGCAGGCGCGATCATGAGCCTGTTCGCCGGGTTTGGCACGGTGGCCCTGGCGGACCACCTGGACCATTCGGTGAAATCTTATGAAGAACTGGCCCGGCTGACGGGTCTACCGGTATTGGGGAGTATAACCAGGATCTGGACCAAAGAAGACGCCATCCGGGCCCAGCACCGGCGGAAGCTCATCTGGGCCATAACCTGCCTTTCCCTGGTAACGGCGCTGCTCCTGTTTCATTTCTTGTATATGGATCTCTGGGTGCTGACGGCCAGACTCCTGCGCCTGGCCAGCCGGTATTCCTGAGATAAGGGATCATGAAAATTTAGAGGACGGGAACTACATTGAGCTTCATCGACAAGGCACTGGAAAAGGCCAAGGCGCGGCAAAAAAAGGAAGTCAGGCAGACTGTTCCCCCCAAACCGGAGAGGCTGCCTGCCGACACTCCGTTGGTCAGTTCCGCCGCCCTCCCCGAGCAGGAAATAATCCCCTCGGAGATCGAATACACCATCACCCGCACGGTGGCGGTGGACCCCGAGGTGATGCGGCAAAACCGGCTGATTGCCGGGGGTGGGGAAGTGGAGGCCGCCGCGGCCGAAGAATACAAGTTGCTGCGCACTCATATCCTGCAGCGCACCCGGGGGGAGAGCCGCAACACCTTGATGATCACGGGGCCCCGGCCGGGCGAAGGCAAGACCTTGACGGCCATAAATCTGGCCATCAGCATCTCCCATGAGGTGAACCAGACGGTGCTCCTGGTGGATGCGGACCTGCGTTCCCCTTCGGTCCATCGCTGCTTCGGCATCCCGAGGGGAGAAGGTCTGATCGACCATCTGACCAGGGGAGTTCCCCTCAGCGAACTCTTGGTTCACCCCCAGGGTTTGGGCAAGCTGGTTATTTTGCCGGGGGGCAAGCCCGCGACCAAAGCCGCGGAACTTGTCAGTTCGCCCACCATGGCGGAATTGGTGCAGGAGTTGAAACACTTCTATCCCAATCGCTATGTCATTTTCGATCTGCCGCCGCTGTTGACCTATGCGGATGCCCTGGCCTTCGCACCTTCGGTGGACGGCATCATCGTGGTGGTGGAAGCAGGGAAATCTTCCCGAGAAGACATTGAACGTTGCCAGGAGATGCTAAAAAAGTTTAACCTCTTGGGGTTTGTTCTCAACAAGACCGAGGTCGAGGATACATCCCATTATTATTATGGAGACAAACGCGCCGAGAAAGGGAAATTCAAATTTCCCCAATTCAAGTCAGGTAATCCATCAAGAAACTTAAGGGCTTGAGTCTGCTGCCAACTACGGATATTCTCCGCAGCAAAACCGCGTCATCCGGCACGGCCCAGTTGGATCTATGCAACCTCAAGAAAAGAGTACACTTACGGCAGACCAGACAGAGGAGTGGTTAGGGGTAGCCCGCAGGGTTTTGCAGGGGGAGTCCCAGGCCATTGCCGCGACCCTGGGCCGGCTGGACCACCATCTGGCCCGGGCGGTGGCCATAATTTTGCATCACCAGGGCAAGGTGGTGGTCAGCGGCATCGGCAAGTCCGGGCTCATCGGCCACAAGATTGCCGCCACTCTGGCCAGCACCGGCACCCCTGCGGTGTTTCTGCACGCCGCCGAAGCGGTGCACGGGGATCTGGGGGTTTACACGCCGGGGGACCCCTCCATCCTGATTTCCAAGAGCGGCAGCACCGCGGAATTGGTGCGCCTCATTCCGGTCCTGCGGCAGTTCCGCTCCCCCTTGATTGCCATTTTGGGCAACCTGGCCTCGCCCCTGGCCCGCCAGGTCGATGTCGTTCTGGACGCCCGGGTGGACCGGGAGGCGGATGCCTTCAATCTGGCGCCGACTTGCAGCACCGCGGTGGCCTTGGCTTTAGGGGACGCCCTGGCGGTGACCTTGATGCATGCCCGGGGCTTTAACCCCCAAGATTTCGCCCGCTTCCACCCGGCCGGGCAGTTGGGCCGAAGCCTCTGGGTCAGGGTGGCCGACGTCATGCACCAGGGGGAGGCGGTGGCCTGGGTGAGCCCGGAAACCCCCTTGCGCCAGGTGATTATCGCCATGACCGAACGGCCTTTGGGGGCCGCTTGCGTGGTGACCGGGGACTTCAGCCTGTTGGGAATCATTACTGACGGCGATCTGCGCCGGGCCCTGGTGAAATACGAAGACATCCGCCCCTTAACAGCCCAAGACATCATGATCGTGCAGCCGGTTACCATATCTCCCGAGGCCAGCCTGCAGGCGGCGTCAAAGCTGATGGAGGACCGGCCCTCCCAGATATCGGTCCTGCCGGTGGTGGCGCCGGAAAGCCGCAGGTGCCTGGGGCTCATACGGATTCACGATATCTACCAGCCACAATTGATCTGAATATAAGGAATCTATGTACGAAGAATTTTACGGTCTGAGCGAGCGCCCTTTCAGTCTGCTGCCGGACCCGGACTTTCTCTACCTGAGCCCTCAACACAAGTTGGCCCGGGCTTATCTGGAATACGGCATCAATCAGCGGGCGGGGTTTGTGGTGCTCACCGGGGAAGTGGGCACCGGCAAGACCACACTGATTAAGTCCTTGCTGAGGTCCCGGGAGCGCAACCAGAGGCTGGGCGTGTTGTACCAGACCTCGGTGGGGGCCCAGGACCTGCTGGAGTTCCTTTTGAAGGAGTTTGAGGTCCGGGGCCATCACACCAGCCGAACGGCGCGGCTGGCGGCTTTTAATCAATTCCTGGTCACCGCTTTTGCCCGGGGCGAGCATGTGGTCCTCCTGGTGGATGAGGCCCAGAACCTGGGGCCCGAGGCCCTGGAGGAACTGCGCCTCTTATCGAATCTGCAGACCGAAAAGGAGCCGCTCCTGCAAGTGATCCTGGTGGGCCAACCCGGCCTGCGGGACCGCCTGCGGCACCCGGCCCTGCGGCAGTTGGCCCAACGGGTGGCGGTGCATTATCATTTAAGCCCCCTGGACCGGCAGGAAACCAAAGAATATATCAACTTCCGGCTGGCCCGGGCGGGGGGTAGCGGCATTTTCACGGAATCGGCCCTGGATCGGCTATATGATTACACCAAGGGAGTGCCCCGGCGGCTCAATGCCTGGTGCGACCTGGCCCTGGTGGCCGGCTTTGCCGAGGGGCGCCGGGAGATCGACGGGGAATTCATCGACACGGTGATCGCCGCCCAGGGCGGCAGTCTGGAAGGGGAAGAGACCGCGGACTCCCAGGCCCCGGAAGTGGCTCCGGAACCTGCAAGACCTCCAGGCTCGCCGTTCGGCGATGGTTTGCCGGATACCGTGAAAGAATTGGCCGGGCGCGTGACCCGGCTGGAGGGCATGGTCCTGGAAATGACCAGTCAGTTGTTCCCCATTCTGGTCCGCGCTCTGTCCCAGACCACGGCCCTGGAACAGCCTAATCCCACGGAGATGCCCCCGGTGCTGGCGGACCATCCTGAACAACAAGCGCCGGTGGAACCTGCCGAACCCCCGGACGCCCCCCCCTTAAAGAAAGGGTTGTTATACCGCCTGAAGGGGATGTGGGGATTCTAGGACCCCCCAGTTCTTTTTCTCCTTTTAGCTCTTTTATTCCGGTTGATTCACGGAGCTTGTCCGACGCCCATGGTCTTGGGGGAGCACCGGTTCGGCAGCTTTTTTCTTCCGGACGGACTTGGTGCCGGTGCCTTGCATTTCCTGCATTTGTGCTTAACATAAATAAATTGTAAAAAATTTATAATTTTGAACTTTTCAAAACCCGATGTCTAACTTGCTGGAATTATATTCAATCCAACCGAAAACCGTTTGTAGGGGGTGCTGATGGACAACATCTTCCGGGACCAGGTGATCCTGATCACCGGCGCGGCGGGTACCGTCGGCCAGGAACTGGTTCGCCAATTAGTGGAGTTCTGGCCCGCAGAGATCCGGGCCCTGGACAATAATGAAACCGAGCTCTTCTTAATGAACAGCCGTTATGCAGGGCATAATTTTACCGCTTACCTGGGAGATGTGCGGGACCCCCAGAAGCTGGACGCGGTGTCCAAGGGGGTGGACATGGTCTTCCATTGCGCCGCCTTCAAGCACGTCTTTTTATCGGAATACAACCCCTCGGACACGGTTCTCACCAACATTATCGGCGTCCAGAACATCCTCCAGGCAGCCATCAGCAATAATGTCAAGCGGGTGGTTTTTACCAGCAGCGACAAGGCGGTCAACCCCACCAACGTCATGGGAACCTCCAAACTCATGGGTGAACGCCTGATCACCGCCGCCAACGTGGTGGGTCAAAATTCCAAACAGAGGTTCTCCAGTGTGCGGTTCGGCAACGTCATGGGCTCCCGGGGTTCGGTGCTGCCGATTTTCATGGAGCAGATCAGGAAGGGAGGGCCGGTGACAGTCACGGATAAGCGGATGACCCGCTTTATCATGACCATTGACCGCGCCGCGGAGCTGGTTCTGAAAGCTGCGGTCCTGGTCCGGGGCGGCGAAGTCATGGTGACCAAGATGGGGGTGGTTTCCATCCTGGATCTGGCCCAGGTGATGATTTCCTTGCTGGCTCCCCGTTATGGCCACGATCCGGAGAAGGTGGATATCGAGATCATCGGCGCCAAGCCCGGTGAAAAGATGTACGAAGAACTGCTGAGCGCCGAGGAAGTGCACCGTTGCATCGAACTCGAGGATATGTTTGTGGTGGTTCCGGCCTTCCGGGCCATTTATCAGAATATCGATTATTCGTACCCCGAGGCCACCGGCAGGAAGGTGGATCGGCCGTATGTCTCCGAACTGGAGCCCAAAATGAGCCGGGAGGAGATCGCGGCGTTTCTCCTCAACAATCGGCTCCTCCAGGAAGGGGAAGCTGCTGCCGCTGGGGAATCGAGGCTGCTCTCATGCGTGTCCTGATTCTCGGCGGCGACGGCTACCTCGGCTGGGCCACGGCCATGAACCTCTCCAACCTGGGATATGAAGTGGCGGTGGTGGATAATTATTTCCGGCGGCAGGCCTCCAGAGAACTCAACCGCGAGCCCCTGATCCCGCTGCCGAACCTCCATCAACGGGCCGCCCTCTGGGAGGCGGTCAGCGGCCAGAGGATAGAGGTGCACATCGGCGACATCTGCGACTATCCTTTTTTGTTGCAGGTCTTCCGCCGGTTTCAACCCGCCGGCATAGTGCACTACGCCGAGCAGCCCGCGGCCCCCTACTCCATGATGGGCCACAGGGAGGCCGTCTTCACCCTCACCAACAATCTGGTGGGGACGGCCAACGTCGTCCATGCCATCAAGGAGACCGATATTAATTGCCACCTCGTCAAGTTGGGCACCATGGGGGTTTACGGCACCCCCAACATCGACATCGAAGAAGGGTACCTGGAGGTGCACCACAAGGGCCGTAAGCATAAATTCCTGTACCCCAAGGCCCCGGGCTCCCTCTACCACCTGACCAAGGCCCAGGACGGCGATCTGCTCTATTTTTACTGCCGCATCTGGGACATCCGGGTCACCGACCTTAACCAGGGGCCGGTTTACGGCATCGACACCGAAGAGTCCCGGCAGGATGAACGATTGGCGCCCATTTTTAACTATGACGACATCTTCGGCACCGTCCTCAACCGCTTTCTGGTGCAGGCGGTGGCCGGGATTCCGCTGACCGTTTATGGGAAAGGCGGCCAGACCCGGGGATATTTGGATATCCGGGATACCTGCGCCTGTGTGGAATTGGCCCTGCGCCACCCCGCCGGGGCCGGCGAGTACCGGGTATTCAATCAGTTTGTGGAGACTTTCAGCGTCAACGATCTGGCGGCCAAGGTGCAGGAAGCCGGCAAGCGCCTGGGCCTCAAGGTGCGGATTCAGAAGATCGACAATCCCCGCCGGGAAGCGGAGGAACATTACTACAATCCGGCCCACACCGGGCTGTTGTCCCTGGGATTGCAGCCCCATTATCTTACGGAAGAGGTCATTGAGGGAATGCTGCGGGTCGTGGCCAGATACCAGGACAACATTAATAAGGCCTTGGTCTACCCCCAGGTGAAGTGGCAGTAGCGGAAAAGGCTCCCATCAGGCCAGGGTTCTGTCGGAAAGATTGGAAAATTGGGAGACCGAAAGACCCTTGGCCCAATTCCCTCTCCTTCCCAGTGGAAGGCTGCCTCCATGGTCCGGTTGCGGATACCCCCTGCTTCCGAATGGCCCAGGTCAGATAAGGAAATGAACCGATGCGGAACCGGAGGGGGGGTCTCCTAATTTCCTTGGATTATGAAGGTTATTGGGGGGTTAGAGATAAGGTCTCACTGGCAGAATTCCGCCGAACCAATTCCGAGGACCGCTCCATCATCTACCAAACTTTGGAGTTGTTCGCCAGATATAATATCCACGCTACTTGGGCAATAGTGGGGATGCTGTTTTGCAAGAATGGCGCTGAGCTGTTGCACAGCCTGCCGGACTGTCAACCGCTCTATAAGAATAAAAATCTGTCTCCTTACGTGAATATGGAAGAAATTATTCAGGCAGACGAGACTGAAAATTCGCATCTTTTTGCCCCCTCCGAGATTGGGAGTATCGCCGCCACCCCCCACCAAGAAATTGCCTCCCACACCTTTTCTCATTATTACTGTCTGGAAGAGGGACAGGAATCCGAGCATTTTAAAGCCGATCTGCAAGCGGCGGTAAAAATTGCCCGCGCCTTTAATCTGTCCATCACCAGCCTGGTTTTCCCCCGAAATCAAATTAACCCCAATTACTTGCCCATCTGCCGGGACCTGGGGATCAAAGCTTACCGCGGACATCACCCTCATTGGATTTATCAAGGGGATCCCAGGAGGAAAAACCAGAATGTTATCTGGCAGGCAGTAAAATTTATGGATTTGTTTGTCAACCTCTCGGGTCACGGGGCATTTTCAGAGGCAGAGCTGACTTCAGAACTGCACATCAATATTCCCGCCAGCCGGTTTCTCCGGGGTTACACCAAAAGGCTGCGATTTCTCAAACGCTTACGTTTGCACCGCATCAAGGCTGATTTGACCTATGCCGGCCAGAGGGGATTGATTTATCATTTGTGGTGGCATCCACACGATTTCGCTACTCATAAGGATGAAAAGTTCTTATTTTTAAGAGACATTCTGGAACACTTTACCGATTTAAAAGAGAAATATGAAATGGAAAGTCTCAATATGGCGGAATTAACTGAGCGAATATAATCTGGCGGTCGAGGCGCAATGAAGTAAATTCTGTGGCCAAGTGATGATGGAACATCTCCCGAAACGGAAACTGCTGACCAATACCTTCTATAACCTGTTAGGAAAAGTTTTTCCGCTCCTGATCGGGATAATTTCCATTCCCATTTTGATTCATAAAATGGGGACCGATCGTTTCGGCATTCTGACCATTGCCTGGATGCTAATCGGCTATTTTGGGATTTTTGACCTGGGCGTGGGAAGAGCTACCACCAAATATGTGGCGGAATTTTTGGCTCTTGACCAGGAAGAAGAATTAGCCTCGCTGGTCTGGACCTCAATATTTACCCTCTTCTGGTTCGGTCTGTTGGGAAGTTTGACCCTGGCTTTCCTCACCCCCTGGTTGGTAGGTTCAATCTTTAAAATTCCCCTTGAGTTAAAAGTTGAAAGCCGCCAGGCTTTTTACGTGATAGCCGGATGTCTGCCGTTTGCCCTTAGCGCCACGGGCATGCGCGGGGTGCTGGAGGCCCAGCAACGTTTTGGCTTAATTAACCTCATCCGGGTACCAACTCTGGTAGCCAACTATTTGGCCCCGCTTCTCGTCGTCACCTTTACCACCAACCTGGCTTTCATCGTGGGATTGCTGGCCGGTTCCAGGCTGGTGCTGTGGCTGGCTTACCTTTATTTCTGTCTTAATTCTGTCCCGCATATGCGTCGGCCAAGATGGCCGCACCTCCAAAATCTTAAGAAATTGCTAAGTTTTGGCGGCTGGATGACCATTTCTCAGATTATTTATCCCATCATGATGTCCATGGATCGCTTTTTTATCGGGGCGATTCTTAGTATGGAGGCGGTGGCTTATTATGTGACACCTTATGAAATTGTCAGTAAGCTCACCGTCATTCCCAACAGCCTGGTGCCGGTGCTGTTCCCGGCCATGGCCGCTTATGCAGTGACGCAGGAAGATAAGATTGCGGTTCTGACCATCCGGGCCATCAAAGCTCTCGTATTGATCCTCACGCCCATCGTGGTCTGCATGATTATCCTGGCGGGCCCTTTCCTGGAGCACTGGATCGGCCGGGAATTTGCGCAGGCCAGCACCGTGGTTTTCCAACTCCTCACCGTGGGGGTGCTGCTCGCCATAGTGGGGGATACCCTGGAATCCACCCTGCAAGCCATGGGACGACCAGACCTCACCGCCAAATTTCATTTCCTGGAGTTACCCGTCTTTTTAGTCATGATCTGGGTCTCCATTCACGCCCTGGGACTTTTCGGCATCGCCCTGGCCTGGGTCCTGCGGCAACTGATCAATACCGCTCTTATGTTCATGGGCGCTTTACGTCTCATGCCGGGCAGACCGGGTATCCGCCTCTTGGCCCAGACGAGGTTCGTCTCAGGCCTGGCAGTCTTATTGGTGGTCATCTTTTCCCTGGCCAGGGTGCCCAACCTGGCCATTAAGCTGATCTCCCTGCCGATTATTCTGGTCGCCCTGGTTACCTTTTTCTGGCGATATGTCTTGGACGAGGAAGAAAAGGAATTCCTTTTTTCGGCCAAACGGAAGCTGCTGGGGCTCGCGGTGGAAACTGGAAACGGAAGATTGAGTGACTAAATTATTTTTAAAATGGGGCATTGCTTAACCGTTATGGACCCAAAGAATGGCGGAAAGGCCGTTCGCATTCTTCAGGTAGTGCCCCGGATGGATTTGGGCGGCACCGAAGCCTGCGTCATGCAGATGCTGCGCTGCGTGGACCGAATGAAGTTCAAGATGGATTTTCTGGTCCACTCCGACCGCCGGGGGTATTACGACGAGGAAATCCGGGCCCTGGGAGCCAACCTCTTCCAATGTCCGAAACGATTGCTAATTTATGGCAGGCGGCTCAAGCAGGTGTTGTCGAAACACGGCCCCTACCAGGTGGTCCACTCTCATGTCCATCTCTTCAGCGGCTATGTCCTGCGCGCGGCTTACCGGGCCGGCGTTCCCCGGCGCATTGTTCAGGCGCATGCGACTTTTCCCGGTAAGGAGGGCTGGGCGCGGTATGTTTATCTGTCCCTGCTCCGGCGCTGGATAAAAGAGTATGCCACCCTGGGGCTGGCAGTGAGCCGGGCCGCCGCGGCCAATCTATTCGGGGTGGATTGGGAGCGTGACGGCCGCTGGCAATTGTTTGACTGCGGGATCGACTTTGCCCCTTTTCACGCCCAGGTGGACCGAGTTGCGGTCCGCCGGGAATTGGGCTTGCCAGACGATGCTTATGTGGTGGGCCATGTGGGTAGATTCAGTGAGGAGAAAAATCATCGCTTTTTGGTGGAGATCATTGCCGAAGCAGCCAAACGACAGCAGCAGGTGCGCCTCCTGCTGGTGGGGGATGGGCCCTTGCGGGCTGCGGTAGAACAGCAGGTTGCCCAGGCCGGCCTAGCTGACCTGGTCATCTTTGCGGGCAGCCGCACCGACGTGCCGCGTTTGATGCTGGGGGCCATGGACGTTCTGGTATTCCCCTCGCTGCATGAGGGGCTGCCCCTGGTGCTGCTGGAAAGCCAGGCCGCGGGGCTTCCTTGCATCTGTTCGGATACGCTTACCGAAGAAGTGGAGGTGGTTAAGCCCCTGTTGCGGCGACTGTCCCTGGACCAACCCGCCTCGGCCTGGGCCCGGGCGGCGTTGTCGATCTCCCAGGCCGCGGCCGCCCTTAGCCCCCCCGAAGCCTTGAGCATCATGGAGCAGAGCCGCTTTCGCCTGCCGGTGGAAAGACTGGAAATGATTTATAGTGGCCTGTCATCTTAAAAAACAGAAGTTCAATCCCCAGCAAGAAGGTTTTCTGTGCAGCCTTTGGTTTCAGTTTTCATGCCGGCCTACAACGCGGCGGGCACCATCGGGCCGGCGATCAGGTCAATATTGAGCCAGACCTATGAGAATTTTGAGCTGATTGTCGTGGACGATGGGTCTTCGGATAGCACGGCGAGCATCGTGGAATCCTTTGATGATCCCAGAATCGTATTGGTGGCCAATCCCTGCAATCTGAAGGTCGCAATCTCGTTGAATATTGCCATTGACCTGGCCCGGGGAAGCTATTTTGCCCGGAGCGACGCCGATGATTTAAGTATGCCCGGGAGGTTCCAGGCCCAGGTGGAGTACCTGGAAGCGCATCCGGAAGTGGATGCCCTGGGGACCGCCATGTATTTCTTCAATGCGCAGGGGGAGATTATCGGGGGTCTCCAGAAGAGTTCCGACCATGGTGCGTTGGTGCGCCGGATGCAGTGGCGGATTCCCATCGCCCAGCCCACCATGATGGCCCGGGCCGAATGGCTGCGGCGGTACAAGTACCGACCCCTCTATTTTCGGGCCGAGGATCGGGATCTCTTTTTCCGATCGTTTCGCGAGAGCCGGTTCGCCAACATGCCGCAGTACTTGTATGCTTATCGCGATCCGGGAAGGATTAATCTGAAGAAAATATATTATACCAATTATCAAGTTCTGATAATGCGGTTGCGCCACTGGAAGGAATATGGTCTGCCCATAAGATGGGTGTTGGGTTTTCCCCTGATCATGGCTGGCCGTCTGGTCTACTATGTAATGACCGCGGCCTTGGGCCGCAGTTGGTTGTGGTCCCATATGCAGCCGCTGCCCCGCACGACGGCCTTAGAAAAGGACCAGGTCTGGCTCAGCCAGTGCCTTCAAAAAGGGTAGCGGGAAAAGCTAATTCGAATTACGCCAGAAAAGGCAGCAGTTACAATCAGAGAAAATGGAAAAATTTTTCTATTTATTTGTTTTTGTGGTCCCCTATCTGCCGCCGCCGATGATGTTTGTAGTGCCGCTACAGGCGATATTTGGGGCGATCTTTGCGTTCTGGCTGCTGGTGCGGTCTTTTTTAATCCGATCCTGGCGAATGTCTCCGGTGATTTTCTGCTTCTGGTTTTTATTCGCCTGGCTCATTGCCGCGGACCTGTTGAACCTGGCCCGCATCGGCACCTGGCAGGAATTGCGCCATACCTCGGGCCGCCTGGTGTTTCTGGTGGTCACCATGACCAGCTTTAGTGTGGTAAAAGACCCGGCCCACTACCGCCGGGTGCTGAAAATTATGATGGCCAGCGTGGTCCTGCTGGCCGCCTTCACCATCTTCTGCGCGATCACCAACTACGACCCGTTCCAAATCATGCCGCGGCGTCCCCGGGAGTTCTGGGGAACCTCCATGGTCTTCCGCCGGACCACCGGACTCGACATGAGTTACGGCCTCTACGGCATCATCATTAATTCGGTCCTGCCGCTGTTTCTCCTCTCTTTCTGGCAGAAGGACTTCCTGATCAAGAAGAAATGGGCCGCCCTGGGAATCCTGGTTTTAATGGCCGGTCTGTTTATTTCCCAATCCCGCAACTCCTGGCTCGCCACCTTCGTCATGCTGACCTTCTTGGCCTCCTTTCTGTCCTTGCAGTCAAGAAACCCTTTTCTAAAGCTGATGGTAATTTTCGGGGCCGGCCTGACCATGTTGATCGCCGTGGCCTGGGGAGCCGGTCTCCTGAAGTCGATTTTTGCAGGCTTTGCCCTGGGGCGCCAAGCCACCACCTTTTACCGGCGGCTATACATTGACCAGATTGTCCTGGACCTGTTTACCAGACACTGGATGTTCGGGGTCGGCCATGAAGCGGTCACCCAGGAGATCACGCGCAAGGTCGGCATGGAACTGGTGGTGCACAACGGTTATCTCGATCAACTGGCCAGTAATGGCATCTTCGGCTTCCTGCCGTTTATCAGCGTGATGCTCCTTAGCCTCGGGGTTCTTTGGCGGATGGCCCGGAAGGGCTTGCCCAGATTGCAGCCTTATGCGCTTTGCCTGGCTTGTAGCCTGGTGGCCAACATGAGCATCTTGCTGGCCTATAAGGGTTTTTTTGCCGTCACCCTGGCCATTGAATATGGCCTGATGCTGAGCTTGGTGGAATTCAACGAACGAAAAGTGCCGCAAGAGGTCCCTGATGTCGAAGTCTTTTCGGATCTGCCACCTGATCACTACCTGGTACGACCGGGCTGGAAGTAGCCGCCGCACCCTGGACATAATGCGGGGTCTTAAGCCCCGGGGTTACGAAATAGACCTGTTTGTGGGCCAGGAAGCTTCCGAAGATTTCCTTAAGCAGGTGGAGGCCGAAGGGTTCGGGGTGTGGCGGGTGCCGAGCCTGCAAAAATACGTCAACCCTTGGAAGGATCTAAAGGCTCTCCAGGCGTTGACGCGGAAATTCGCCGACCGTCACTATAACCTGGTGCATACCCACCTGGCCAAGGCGGGCATTCTGGGGCGGCTGGCGGCCCGGTGGGCGGGGGTGCCGGTCATCGTGCACACCGCCCATGGCCCCTTGTTTCTGTATGGTGAGACCTGGTGGGAAAAGACGCTTTACACCCGGCTGGAGCGCTGGGCCGCCGGTTTTACCCAGGCTATTGTTTACGTCGGAGAAGAATTGCGGCAACGGTATCTGGAGGTGGGTATCGGCACCGCCGAGAAGTCCCGCTTAATCTATACCGGCCGCAACTTTGACCGCTATCTGGCCGCGGCCCGGCAGAGCCCGGTCCAGCGCCAGGCACGCCGGGCCTCCCTGGGAATCAAGGCCGACGACCTGGTGGTGGGATATGTGGCCCGGGTGGTTCCCCCTAAAGGCCATCTGTACGCCATCCAGGCGGCCCAAAGGTTGAAGGAGCGGTTCCCCCAGGTGCGCTTTCTGTTCGTGGGCGAGGCCAATCTGCCGTCCCAGCAGCATTATAAGGAAAAACTGCGCCGGGAAGCGGAGCAGCGCGGGTTGCAGGAGCAGGTTATCTTTTTGAATCACCAGAATGACATAGAAAACTATTACGCTATTTTCGACGTCTTTATCCTGCCGTCTTTATACGAGGGCTTGCCCAACGTGGTGCTGGAGGCCGCGGTGATGGGTTTGCCGGTGGTGGCCTTCGATTGCTTCGGAGTGCGGGAGATCTTGGGGAACCAAGCCCACATCGTCCCTTTGGGAGATGTGGACGCCTTCGGCCGGAAGCTCGAAGAAGTCCTCCGGAAAGTGCCAGCCGAGGGGAGGTCAACGGAGCCCTCACCCCAGGTCGAGGAGTTGTTGCAGCGCTGGAGCATCAAGGCCATGGTGGACGCCAAGGACCTGCTGTACCGGGAGCTTTTGGGAGGAGTCTCGGATGCTTAGGTTGGCAATGGGAATAATTTTCCTGATCACCTCCTTCCTGGGCACCACTTTCCAGGCCGGAGCCGACGAATTTCGGCCCTTCTGGGATTTCCGCCAGTGGTCCGCCGTCAGAAAGCCGGATAATCTCTACCTGAGTTACATGGAAAAATTCAAACAGCATGGGATCACTCCCTCCATTTTGATAAATCAAAACGAGTTGCCGCCTTTTGAGAGGGTGCAGAGATTCCTGGCCGATGCTTCCCGGCGGGGGATCAAGGTGTGGATTCGCACCAACCGGGTCACTCCCAAACGGGGCATTCCCCACCGACCCCACAGCACCCTGGATTTTGCCCTGGATGAATCCATCCAACGGGAAACCCTGGAGTATCTCCTGTCCCTGGCGAGGTTGTCCAGACAGTATCCCAACCTCACCGGGATAGTGATCGGCGGCGAAGAGTGGCTGGGGGCCAAGATGTTGGGAAGACTGGGTCCGCCGGTCCTGGCCCGATTCAGTCCCCTGGCCCAGAAAGAACTGGGTTTTGCTTTAACCGGTCCCTTGACCGAGGCCCAGAAAATTCGCTACTTTGACTGGGTCCAGCAAATCCAGAATAACTGGTACGCCAAGATCTGGGATACGGTAAAATCCCAGTACCCCAACCTGGAGTTGCTCATCTTCCCCTCCCCCGTGGCAGTCTGCGGCGGGCGCTATTCTCAATTTCCCACACCCGCCTACTGGGACATCCATGACCTGATTGTTACCCGGAACAAGCCTTTCAGCGTCCTGGTAGATTTCTACACAGTGGGAAACCCCTGGGGCAGCGATCAGACCGCCGCCATGGGGGCTTACCTGAGGGCCGCCACCGGGGGGAAAGCCCCTTATTATCTGAATCTCCAGGTGCAAAGGACCGCTGACAGCCGGCCTCCCACCCCCAGGGAATTGGAGGAAGATGTGATGGCCGCGCTGGCCGAAGGCGCCGCCGGGGTGGGCTATTGGCCCATTGATATGGATTCCAAAAAGGATATCTTTGAGACGGACCCGCTGCGGTGGCGCGCCGTTTTCGAGGCCATTGCCGCGGCAGCCCGGTACCGGGCCCGGCAGCCGCGGCAGGACGCTAAAAGCAGCGGCCTGTATGTAATCAAACCCCGCTATTCCCAGTTCTGGGAAAAAGATGATGACCGCAGCCTGAGCGCCCTGGCGGCCTTGCGGCGGGCCGGGCTTAATCCGGATTTTCTGCTGGCGGAACAGGTATTGTCCGAGCCCCTGCCCCCCAAGGCGGGATTATTTTATCTTCCCGAGACTTATAAATATGAAGCGCCCAAGGTTCTGGAAAAGCTGCGGGCTTCCGGCAAACCCATTTTTTTCGGCTTGGGTCCCTCTGAACCTTTTACTCCTGATAAGAAACCCCTCCCCCCGCTGTATGAAGCACTTCAGGTAAAGAAAGCGGGTCCGCCCTTTGAAGAGGGCGCCGGAGTGCCGCAGGATGTGGTGGCCACCTTGGGCAATTCCACTTACAAGTTGCATCTGGGTTTGCCCTCCCCGCCGCCCCGGTGGAATTATCCCCCTGAACTGGCGGTGGCCACCTTCCGGGAGGCCGCGGACAGGTCAAGCAAAGATTCTCCCCTGGCTTTTAGCGACGGCCGGCTCCTTTTCCTTGCTGCTTCCGATTATGGTTTGCTGCTGGCAGCCGCTGACACCAACCAGAACCAACAACTGCTCAAGGCCTTGCTGTCCCCATATCTGGCCCCGGTTGAATCAAGGTCTTTAAAACCGAAATAAGATATGCCCCTCGGGGAACAAGAAAGAAATTTAGTTTGAGGTGAGCCTAAGAAGACGTCTCCCCCAGACGCCGGAATTTCTCCAGGGAATTATTAAACGCCATGAGACAAATGTTGTTCCAGCAATACGGCAGGTACCAGTTGCGGCTGTTGCTCTCCGATACTTTTTTGATCGCCATAAGTCTGGGCCTGACTCTGTTAGTCTCGAATCTTATCAGGTCAGAGCCCATTGCCTGGTCAGATGAGAAGGTTTACGTGGTTTATGGAGTGTTGTGGGGAATTTGCCTACTGGTCTTCTTTGTCATGGGACTCTACGATGCGGTGCATATGCGGCGGCCGGAAACCCTGGTGCTGGCAATCTTCTTCGCCTTGGGCATCGTCATCATCATCTTCAGCAGTATAGCTTTCTTCGTGCCTTATCTGCGGATAGGAAAGCGTACCTTATTAACCTTTATTTTCTTTAGCTGCGCTTTAACCTTTGGCTGGCGTCTCTACTGTAAATCAACCCTTTTACTGGAACCGCAAAACTTGTTTCTGGTCGGTAATGATAGGATAATCAATGAGTTAACCAAGATCATCCAGGAGGAGTATTCTCATTATTACAATATCGTGGAGGACTGGAAATTAGAGAGTGCGGACCATAGTCCGTTGGATTTAATCAACTCAGCCCAGGGGAACAGCCATAATGTCATCGTTTACTCGGTAAAATCGCAGATTGTTAAAAAAGTGGCCCCCAGCCTGTTAAATCTCAGGTTCAAGAATATTTTCGTTTACGATGCGCCCACCTTTTACCAGCGACTGACGGGAAAACTGCCCATCTGGCATCTGGATGATTTCTGGATGCTGATCAACAGCCAGAAGGAAGCCTTCTTTCCCAGCCTGACTGCCAACATCAAACGGGTCTTTGACCTGGCCTTCGCCGTGTTTTTCCTGCCGCTGGCTTTGCCGGTGCTGCTGGTCTGCGCGGTGGCCATCAAGTTGACCAGCAGGGGGCCGGTCTTCTTCGTTCAGGAACGGTTGGGGCAGAATGAATTGCCTTTTCGACTGGTCAAATTCCGCACCATGGTGAAGGATGCCGAAAAGTTGTCGGGCCCCCGCTGGTCGTCCGAGAACGACCCCCGCATCACCCGGGTGGGGAGAATCCTGCGCAAGCTGAGACTGGATGAACTGCCCCAAATTTTTCACCTGTTTTCCGGCAAGATGAGCGTCATCGGCCCCCGGCCCATCAGGAAACATTTTGCCGACCTGCTGGCCGCGGAAATCCCCTATTATCGGTTGCGCTTCCTGGTGAAACCCGGCCTCACCGGCTGGGCCCAGGTCAACCACGATTACGGCGGCTCCATTGAGGGGCAGGCGCAGAAACTGCAATATGAACTCTTTTACCTGGTTAATCAGAGCTTCTGGCTGGATCTGTTCATCTTGCTCAAGACCATAAAAATCATGGTATGGGGAAAGGGAGTTTGAACCAAGGGGGCGAAATTCGTGAGTAAAAATTTTCTGATCACCGGCGGAGCCGGATTTATCGGGGCCAACCTGATCCGGGCCTTAGCCTTAGCTGCCGGAACGGGAACCTTGCGAGTCCTCGACAATCTGAGCGCCGGCCGGGCCGAAGATCTGGCTGGGCTGCCGGTGGACCTGGTGGTGGGAGATATCCGGGACCGGGAGGTGGTGGCCTCGGCCATGAAGGGAGTAAACATCGTCATCCATCTGGCCGCCCATACCGGGGTGGTGCAATCGGTGGAGAACCCGGCCCATGATCTGTCCATCAATGTCCTGGGAACCTTGAACCTCCTGGAGGCAGCCCGGGAAAACTGGGTGGAGCGCTTCATTTTCGCCTCCACCGGGGGGGCCATTGTAGGCAATGTGGACCCGCCGGTGCATGAGGAGATGCCGCCCCGCCCCATCTCTCCTTACGGAGCCTCCAAGCTGGCCGCGGAAGGTTATTGTTCGGCATTTTGGGGAAGCTATGGCTTAAAGACCGTGGCTTTACGGTTTTCCAATATTTATGGGCCCTTTTCCTACCATAAAGGCAGCGTGGTGGCCAAATTCCTCCGCTTGCTGAAGCGGCGGGAAGAACTGACCGTGTTTGGGGACGGGGAACAGACTCGGGATTTTCTTTATGTGGAGGACTTGTGCCAGGCCATTGTGCGAGCAGTTGCGGCAGACCTGCCCTTTGGCAAGCCCATCCAACTGGGGACCGGGAAGGAGACCAGCATAAACCAATTATTGGGAGCCATAAAACAGGTGGTGGGACCGGAGATGCTTCCCAAGGTCAATTATGCGCCGACGCGGCCGGGGGAGGTCCAGCGCAATTTTGTCTCCATCAGCCGGGCGGAGAAGTATTTGAATTTTGCCCCTCCAACCGGGTTGGAGGAAGGATTAAAACGGACCTGGAACTGGTTTCTTAAGGAAAATTGATAATTCGCCGGGGAATTCTGCCCGGTGACCATAAAATTGTCCGAGGTTAACGGGGCCGTAAAAATGAGGTCGGGGCGGTGACCAACAAATTTACTTCCTACTTCTCGTTTTCGGTAGTTTCCGGAATACTGTTGTTCTTCGGGACATTGTGGCTCTATGGGCCGGTCCTGATGGGTTTATTTACCCAGTTGGCGGCCGATGAGGATTATTCCTTCGGTTTGCTCCTGCCCCTGGTAAGCGCCTACCTTATCTATAGAAAATGGCCCCAGATCAAAAGTCACGCCTGGCGGCCCTCCTGGCTCGGGTTGGCGGTTATGGTCCTGGGAATCGGCTTTTACGTGGCCGGCAGACTGGGGACTGGCCGTTTTCTGGCCCGCCTTTCATTTGTGGTTTTCCTTGCCGGCCTGGTTTCCCTGTTAGGGGGGTGGGGGCTGCTACGTCTGCTCAGTTTCCCCCTCTTGTTGTTGCTCCTGATGCTCCCGCCGCCTTTGACCCTTACTTCGAGCCTGACCTTGCCCTTGCAGTTATTATCAACCAAACTCGCGGCGGGATTTCTCCGCCTGGTGGGGGTCCCCCTCTTGCGCCAAGGCAATGTCATTGACCTGGGCGACAGGCAGCTGCAGGTAGTGGCCGCCTGCAGCGGCCTCCGTTACATCTTGTCGCTGGCGGCCCTGAGTTGCATTTACTGCTATTTCTTTCAACGTCGCCCTTGGAAGGTGGCCGTTCTCCTGGGCGCGGCCATACCCGCGGCAATCCTGGCCAATGCTTTCAGAGTCGCGGGGATGGGCCTGTTTCCCGTATTGCAGGACCCCGGTTTCTGGCATGATTTTTCCGGTTGGGTCATTTTCCTGGGCTGCTTTATTTTCCTGGCCTTGTTGGACGCGGGGTTAAATCGCCTGCAACCGGAAAGTCCTCTGGGATCCAAGGAAAAAACCTTGGCCGGCAGCGAAGCTCCGGCCCGGGGAGAATCCGCCGTTTCCTTGAAACCCTTTCTCGTCGCGGCCTTGGTTCTGCTGGCCCTGGCCCTCCCCCTGGTCCATCGGGGGACCCAGGTGCCCCCGGTGCCGTTGAAACAGAGTTTTGCAGATTTTCCCATGCATCTGGGCCCCTGGACGGGTAGCCATGTGCCGGTGGACCAGGAGATGGTCAAGGCCACGGGCTGCCATGACTACCTGAACATGGACTTTACCCGCAGCGGTGAACAGCCCGTATCCCTTTGGATCGCCTACTATCGTAGTCAGGAAACCGAGGGTGTCGGGCATAATCCGAGATATTGCCTTCCCGGCAGCGGTTGGGAAACCGTAAAATCGGGAACCCTGAATATCGCCCCGGGGATGCCGGTAAATTACCTGGTGATGGAAAACCAGGGACAGCGCATTCTGGTATATTTCTGGAATCTGGTGGGGGGCCGCTGGATAACCAATGACAAACTCAACAAATTTTACCTTATATATAGCGGTCTCAGGTGGCGCCGGACGGACGCCAGTCTCGTCCGGCTCATCATCCCCCTCAAGTCGGATATCCCTGCCGGGGAGGAAGAGCTGTCAGACTTTGCCCGCTTGCTGGTCCCGGTACTGCCCCAGTTCCTGCCCAACTAACCTGCCCTGAAGCCAAAGTCCGGTAAGGGTATCCTGGTGTTCCAGGGCCCTGCCAGGCAACTTTAAGGCCGGGGCAAATTTTTCTTCAAGGTCCCGGCGATGCCTTTCAGGTGGCTGCCGGGCCAGAAGAGGCGGTGGCAGTGGGGGCACTCGTAAAACTCCTCGTGGTGGTGGAATACGTGTTCCGGCACCCGTCCCGCCACCTGTTCCCGCCTCACCGGAGCCAGGGGCTCATTGCACCGGCTGCAGCGGCTCAGCAGTTTGAGCCGAGCCGGGGAGATGGCCAGGCGCTCAAAGACTTCCTCCAGTTGCTGCCGGGGGTGGACGGCGGCCAGGACCAGGACATCGGAGCGGTCCGGTTTTTTCAGGGAGGCCCGGGAGGTCAACAGGAAGGTGTCCGGGGCCGGGGAGGGCAGGGGAGGGGAAAGGCGCCGGACGGCGGCGTCGAACCCGCAAAACCGGAGCCACTTGGCCAGGCCCCCCAAGGGCTGGTCCACCAGGAATTTCATAACTGTAACGGGCTGTCAGCAGATCATTTACGGCGCCAGAGGAACCACGCTCACCCCGGGAGGCGGCTGCAAGGACAGGTCCCCGGGGGTGAGGGGCGGATTCAGCTGGATTTCGCTGTAGGTTAAACGAAGTTCGACCTTGGGGGCGGCGGTGGCCAGGGTGATCTTTTCCGGGAAATTAGGGGCCAGCAGGCCGAAGCCCGAAAACCGGGCGGTGAACCGGGGCTCCGGGGCGCCGCCGTACCAGGCCTCCACTTCGGGGTGCAAGCCCTGGGCCGCCACCTCCAAGCGTTCGATGACATCTCCCCCGGGGGCGCGCCAGGCCAGCCGGTACTGGCCCCTCGCCGGCTCGTACTCGAATCCCTCCACGGCCCCCTGGCTCAAAGGCAGGGCCCCCACCAGCAGGCGGGTGGCCTGGGTCAGGGTCACCGCCGGCGGGATGAAAGCCGCCAGATTGGCAGGCGTGGCCGGACCCCGGAAGAGCTTCCCTTCCCGGGGAGAAAGGACCTGGACCTGGCGTCCGTCGGTGGCGAAACTCAGAATGGTGCGGCCCAGCAGGTCCAGAACGTCCACCCTGAGAATGTCCGGAAAACGACCGCGTAAAATGGCGGTGCCGGAGTAATTCTGCCGGGGAGACAGAAAGGTGATACGACCCGTGGCCTTAAAGGATTGGATGTTCTGATACCGGTCCCGGAGGCGGCTGAGGAGTTCCTCCCCGGAGAGGAGCGCGACCGCCGGGGGAGCCGGGGCCAGGGCCCGGCACCCGGCCAGCGCCGCCAACAGCAGGACCACCAGCCGGGCAAGCCCCTGGTTTTTCAACTATCCTGCCCCTGGAGCAGCTGTTCCAGCTTCTTGATCTTCTTGCGCAGCTCGCCCACGTTGGCGTTTTCCAGGCCTTCGGCCTTGCGGTAGAGGCGCAGGGCCTCGCGGTAGCGCTTCAGTTGGAAATAGGCGTCCCCCAGGTGTTCCGCCACGGTCCCGTCCTGGGGCATGATCTTGTGGGCCCGCTCCAGTTCCGCCGCGGCCTGGTCATACTGTCCCTTCTTGAAGAAAACCCACCCCAGGCTGTCAATGATGTGGCCGCTTTCGGGCTTGGCCCGGAGGGCCGCCCGGATCAATTTTTCCGCTTCCTCCAGGTGGGTGCCGGACTCAGCATAAGAGTACCCCAGGAAATTCTGGGCATCGGGATTGTCCGGGTCCAGTTCCAACACCTTCTTGATGTTCTTGATGCTCTCTTCCCGGTTGTTGATCTTCTCGTAGAGCGCGGCCAGGCGAAAATAGATTTCTGCGGGGCGATCTACCTTGCCCACGCCCTCTTTGAGGATTTTGATGGCCTGGTCCCACAGGCTCTCCTCTTCATAGAAGTACGACTCGGTAAGATAGATCTCTTCCCGGTTGGGAGCCAGCCGGCGGAGCTCTTCCAGAACCCGGCGGGCCTGGTCCTTTTCCCCCAACTGAAAGTGGAGGTAGGCCATGCGGAGTCGCGCCGGAATAAATTGTTCCGAGACGCGGTCCACCAATTGGTACTCCCGGCAGGCGGCCCGCTGGTCTCCTTTCTCTTCCAGGGCCATGGCAATGTAATAGCGGGCCCGGTCCTGGTAACGGGGATTGGCCAGCAGGGGCCGCAACTCCTTGATGGCGTCTTCGGGGAGCTTCTGCTCCAGGCAGATGAGGCCGATATTGAACTGGGCCGCAGGTTCGTTTTTCTCCAGGTCTTTAACCTTTTTAAAGGCACTCTGGGCGTCGCCGTAGCGGTTCAGGATGAGGAAGACGCGGCCGATATTGGCCCAGACCCGGGCGTTGTTGGGCTGATGGCGCAGAACCCGGCGGTACATGGCGAGGGCCCGGCTGTACTGCTTTTCCCGTTCAAAGGCCACACCCAGGTCGAAGATGGCGGGCACGAACTTGGGGTCCATGGCCAGGACCCGGTTAAACTCTTTTTTGGCCTCGGGCACCTTGTCGAGCTCCAGGTAGAAGCGGCCCAGGTAGTAATAGCCCACCACGGACTGGGGCTCCAGACGCAGAATATCCTGAATGACGCGGATGGCCTTGGGGTATCGGCGCTGTTGGGCATACAGGGTGGCCAGGAACAGGCGGGCTTCCCGGTTATCGGGGTCCAGCACCAGGATGCGCTCGTATTCCTGGATGGCCTCCTCCAACTGGTTCAAACCCACGTGGAGCCCGGCGAGCAGGAAGTAGGCCTCCTGCAATTGGGGGTCCAGCTTCAGGGCTTTTTCCACGTGGGCCAGGGCCTTCTTCACATCCCCCTGGCGCTGGTAGAGAACGGCCAACTCCAGCTCCATGGTGGCGGAATAAGGATCCTCCTGCAGGGCCGCTTCGTATTGGCGGATGGCGTCGTTGATGTCATCGGCCATGAGGAGGCGCTGGGCTTTCAAATAGTGGTAATAGGCCAGGCTCTTGGGGGTCTCCTGGACCTCGCCCATGGGGAGGTCGCCGGGACCCGTGGGCCGGCCCAAAGCGGCGCAGCCCGCCAGGGTTCCGGCCCCCAACAGGATCAGGGCCAGGATCAGGGCGGCGGTGCGGAGGACCGTATGCGTAGGTTTAATCAAGGTGACCATATTTAAAGAGATTTTGGTTGTCGGTTGTCGGTAAGTTAGCCTGGGGCCTAGTCAAAATCATGAGGAATTTCCCACCTGGCTCAATCGCCCACGGGGGTGTGGTAATCCTGCCAGTCGGCGATTTCGCTTTTCAGGAAATGCCGCAGTTTCTTGATCAAACGGTCCTCAATCTGGCGCACCCGCTCCCGGGAAATGCGGTGCCGGGCGCCGATCTCCTGGAGGGTCATGGGTTTTTCCGCCAGGAGCCGCAGGTCCAGGATGTCCATCTCTTTTTCATTCAACTCCCGGCGGAACTCCTCCAGCTTCTGGCGAAACATCTCTTTCAGCTCGACCCGAGCCAGGATTTCTTCCACCTGGGGCTCGGTGGAAGGCAAAAAGTTCTTGTGGTACTCGTCGGAGCCTTCCTTCAACGGCGCGTCCAGGGAGAGCTCCCACCCTCCCAGGCGCTGGTCCATTTCGATGACCTCCTCTTCCCGGACATTGAGAGATTCGGCCAGCATCTTGGGACCGGGCTCGAAGCCCAGGGCCCGGAGTTTCTCTTTCTCCCGCTTCAAATTGTAAAAGAGTTTCCGCTGGGACTGGGTGGTGCCAATCTTCACCAGCTTCCAGTTGTCCATGATGAACTTGAGGATGTAAGCCTTGATCCAGAAAGAAGCATAGTAGGAGAGTTTGATGCCCCGGTAGGGGTCGAATTTCTTGATGGCGTGCATCAACCCGATGTTGCCCTCCTGGATCAGGTCCAGGAGATTCTTCATCCAGTATTTCTGGAATTCCAGGGCGATCTTGATGACCAGGCGGAGATTGCTGGTGATCAGGCGGGAGGCGGCCTCCCGGTCCCCGGTTTCATGGTAGCTGGTGGTCAGGGACTTTTCTTCCTCGGGGGTCAGCAAGGCAAAGCGATTGGCTTCCCGGATATAGCGCTGCACCAAATCGAGGTCTGAGGGCGCCGGAAGGGTGGTTTCTTCCTCCTCCTTTTCCTCCTCCACTGCCTCCACTTCAGGCTCCAGGATTTCCGTCAGGTCTTCGGGATATTCCCGATTTTGCTGGTCGTTCATAACTTTTCCTGGCCTGAGCCCCTACCAGGCGAGGCGCATGGGGAGACCCCGCTGGTGCAAGTATTCCTTGATCTCAGGAATGGAGTAAGTGCCGTAGTGGACCATGGAGGCGATGAGGGCGGCATCGGCGTGGCCCGCGGTGAGCACCTGGTAGAGATGCTCGGGGACTCCGGCTCCGCCGGAGGCGATGACTGGAATGGACACCGCCTCAGAGATCATCTTGGTCAACGTCAGTTCATAGCCTTCCTGGGTGCCGTCGGCATCGATGGAGTTGAGACAAATCTCCCCGGCCCCCAGGCGCTCCCCTTCTTTGGCCCACCAAAGGGCGTCAATCCCCATGGGGGTGCGCCCGCCGTGGATCACCATTTCGTAGCCCGACGGGAGCTGTTCGCTGGGGGTGACCTTCTTCACATCCATTCCCAGGACTATGCATTGGCTGCCGAAGGCCTGGGCCCCTTCGCTGATGAGGCCGGGATTGAGGATGGCCGCGGTGTTGACGCTCACCTTTTCGGCCCCGGCCAGGAGCACCGCCCGCATGTCTTTCAAGTTGCGGATGCCGCCCCCCACGGAAAAGGGGATAAAGATGGCCGCCGCCACCCGGCGCACCACGTCGATCATGATGTCCCGCCGGTCGCTGGAGGCGGTGATATCGTAAAAAACCAGCTCATCGGCCCCGGCCTCGTAATAGTGCCGGGCCATGGCCACCGGATCCCCGATGTCCACGTTGTTCAAGAATTTTATGCCCTTGGTGGTCCGGCCGTCCCGGACGTCCAGGCAGGGGATGATCCTTTTACTGAGCATGGGAGCCGTTCCAGGCCAGAAAATTTTCCAGGATTTTCAGACCGAAGCGCCCGCTTTTCTCCGGGTGAAACTGGGTGGCCACCAGGTTGCGCCACCCCAGGGCGCTGGTGAACTCCGCCCCATGCTCCGTAATCCCCAGCACCAGGTCGGCCCGGGCCGGGTCCGGGTAAAAGCTGTGGACAAAATAATACTCCGCCGCCTCCGGCAGGCCCTGGAACACCGGGTGAGACCCCAGGAATCGGACTTTGTTCCAGCCCATGTGGGGAATCTTCAAACCCGGCAGCCGGGGCAAGGCCCGGGTGCGCCCCGGGAGCAGGCCCAGGCAGGCAGTGTCGTTTTCTTCACTATGCTCCAGGATAATCTGGGCGCCCAGGCAGATCCCCAGGATGGGGACGCCTCGCTGAAAGGACTCCTTGAGGGCGCGGTCCAGGCCCTGATTCTGAAGAATGGCCATGGCCTTGCCCGCGGCCCCCACCCCGGGAAACACCACCCGGTTGGCCCTGGCCACCACGGCTGGATCTGCGGTTACCTCCCCCTCCACTCCCAAGGCCCGGAAGGACCTGACCACGCTGGTGAGATTGCCGGCCTGATAGTCGATAATTACAATCACAGGAACTCTGATAAGCGAAAAATGGATTAATTTTTAAAATTTAACAATCCTGATCTTGGGAGTCAACATAAGTTTAAAAGCCCGGGGGGAGGCTGCAAGAAGCGGATCGCATATCTCAAAATTAATGGGCTAGAACAGAAAAATGGTCCGTTAATAAAGTTTTCTAAAATTATTTTTGAAGTGATGATGATTAAAACTGCTTTTTTCTATTTTCCATAGATATTTTGCTCCATGACAATATAAGGGATTCCCTAATATTAAAATAAGGGATTTCTGGATTGTTTTGGGGAATATAAACACTATGATGGAACAAAAATTGGCAACCGATGACATTAATCCAGGCATTAATCTGTGTCGCAGGCAGTACGAGAAAATCCAGGATTAGAAGATGTCAGAACTAATAAATGACATAAAATATTACACTATTATGGAAGCTGCCCGTGAATTGCGCCGTCATCCTCTG
>Ga0315268_10001097_pt1 | contig 31395 bp, 29 predicted proteins | sample C1_top_MG_FD_204535 | JGI IMG/M metagenome (GOLD analysis project Ga0315268, IMG submission 204535) | Sediment microbial communities from Yellowstone Lake, YNP, Wyoming, USA - C1_top | ecosystem: Environmental > Aquatic > Freshwater > Lake > Sediment | place: USA: Wyoming | collected 2017-08-01
AGACGGTCCGTCATGTAGGGAATCAAGGTGTTCATCAGGTTCCCTCCGGCTGAGATAGATTGGTGTCGCTTATCATTATACTCCCTCAGCCAAGGGGAAGCAATTACCTCTTTCTACCCAAGAGCGAGGAGATTATATGTCAACTACTACCTACTATGAAGTGTTGGATCGAGCCCAACGCCTCAATCCAGCTGATCAACTCCGGCTGCTAGAGGACCTGGCGGCGCTCGTTCGTCGCCAGGTTACGACCAGGGCGCAGCGCAGCATCCTGGAATTGCAAGGGTTAGGCAAAGAAATCTGGCGGGGCATTGATGCTCAAGACTACGTAGACCAGGAGCGAACTGCATGGAATGGATAGCTGCACTGCAGGGAAAAATGGTGGGCCTGGATACTGCGCCCCTGATTTACTTCATCGAGGAAAACCCGGCCTATCTGGTGACGGTTCGCCCTTTCTTTGAGGCCCTAGACCGCCGTGAATTCAGCGCCGTTACCTCTGTCGTGACTTTGCTGGAAGTGTTAGTCCATCCCTTCCGTCGCGGGGACACGAAACTGGCTGAGCAGTACCGTGATATCCTGCTCAACGCAGAAGGTCTGACTACCATCTTGCTGTCCCAGGACATCGCGGAGGAAGCGGCACGACTTAGGGCGACTCATAACCTCCGCACGCCGGATGCCATTCAGATCGCCACGGCACTCCACGAGGGGGCTACGTTCTTCTTGACGAACGATGATCATTTGCCCTCCATAGCTGGGCTAAAAGTATTGGTGCTGGACGAACTGAAATGAAGCCAGGCGTAATCAGGCCCATCGTGGTCTGCGTCTTCAGGGATGGCGACCGCATCCTCGCCGCGGAATTTCAGGACCCTGCCAGTGGGGTGACGTTCTATCGCCCGCTGGGAGGCGCGATTCACTTTGGCGAGCACAGCCGTGATTGCATCATCCGGGAGATACGGGAGGAGATGGGGGCGGAGATCACGGACCTGACCTATGTGGGCACGATGGAGAGCATCTTCACCTACGATGGCCAGCCCGGACACGAGATCGTGCTGGTCTACGAGGCTAAGCTGACTGACCCCCGTCTGTACGCTGTGAAAGCGCATGTTCATTCAACCACGAAGGTATGGCAATTTTGAAGCGCGGGAATGAATTCCGCTTCTAATCGACAAATGGGGATTACACGCCGATTAAGAGCCGAATTCATTCGAGCGTACGTTCCAGTATGCGTAAGCAGAGCCTGGCTTGTAACACAAGCCCCCTTCCCGGCCGCATGGCCTTCGGGCTGCTGGTGGGTTTCACCACCCTGTGGACCTTCTGGGGTATCGCCGAGCTGTTCCACGAGGGCTGGCACTACAGCCTGGCCGGGAAATTCGTGCAGTACCTGCTGCCGGGGCTCGTCTGCCTGGGCTTTACGCTGCTGGCCCTCACCTGGCCGCGGCCTGGGGGCTGGCTGCTGATCGTGGCCGGCCTGGCCTTCTCCACCTGGTGGCTCACCACCACCTTGCGGCGCGTGGCCTTCTCCCCGGCGATGCTCGTCACCTGGTTCTTCTTCGGCGGGACGCTGGTGGTGGCGGGCCTGCTCTTGCTGCTGGAGCACCGGCATCGCCAGCGGGTGCGCGCCGCGGGCCCACCGCCGCCCAGGTCCTGGCTGCGACGCTACGCCTGGTACGTGGCCGCCGTCGGCCTGCCGCTGCTGGTGGGCGTGGCCACAGCCATCCCCAATGCCCTCGTCGTGGCCAACCGCCTGGACGATGGCTATCGTGGCGAGCGCCTCATCGAGGGGAATGGCGTGCGGCTCATCTGGGCGCCCCTGGGACCGGGCTGGGCGACCGACCACGGCCCCAGTTGGAACGAGATCGCCCTGTACGGTGTCCCGCCGGTCGGCTTTGCCGGCAAGCGCTTCGGCCAGGACGGTCGCTGTAACAAGGACACCGACCTGGGCTGTCCCACCCCGGCCGACCTGCAGGCCACAAACGTCTGCCGCTACCTCAGCGCCGACGGCCTGAGGCTGCTGGACGAGCCCCAGGACATCTGGCGACTGCCCACCACCGCCGAGCTGGTCGGATCGCTGGGGCGTGATGGCCAGAACGCCGGCTGCACCTGGGCTGGCAAGCTTGGATCTGCCCGCTGTCAGGTTCGACCGGACAAGGAAACACCGTTGTGGATTCCCTCGGCCGAGGTCATCTACTACTGGTCGTCAGAAGAGGCCGATGCCGGCCATGCCTACTACGTGTCCTACAACGGCGCGGTGGCCACCATCAGCAAATTCGTGAGCATGGACTACCGTGGTTTCCGCTGCGTGCGAGTACCGTAAGTGAAACGTGACGAGTGAAACGTGATGCGTGAGTATCACGTTTCACGCATCACGTTTCACGCAGCCGCTGCGCTACATAGCCGCTTGTGGACATTCTTTAGCCACGCTCTTCTTAGCAGTAACATGCCTGTTCGTTTCGCCTTCCTGGTTCTGCAAGAGCATCCCTATGGGCGGGAGATGCTGCGTATTCTGGTCGAGCGTGGCTTCCGGCCAGGGCTGATCATTGAAGAAGCCTCGCCGGTGGCCGATGAGGAGCGGCAGAAGTTCCTGGAGCGTATCGCCGGCCAGCCCATCCCGCCCACCATCGCCGACCTCATCGCCGGGCTGGGCATCCCCCGTCAGGTAGTGAGCAACCACAACCGCGCCGCCTGCCGGGAGATGCTGGCGGCCTTGGCCCCAGAGGTGGTGGTGCTGGGGGGCACGCGCCTCCTGCGCCCGGCCGTGCTGGCCATCCCGCCGCGTGGCACGGTCAACGCCCACCCGGGGCTCCTGCCCTGGCTGCGCGGCTCCTCGTCCGTGGGTTGGGCGCTGTACAAGGATTTGCCGGTGGGCGCCACCACGCACTTCGTGGACGCGGGCACGGACACCGGGGCGATTATCTTGCAGCGACCGTTGCCCGTCTACCGGCACGATACCTACGAGAGCATCAATCGCCGCGTGCTCACCCTGGCCGGCGAGCTGATGGCGGAGACGCTGGCCCTCTTCGCCGCCGGGGCGGTGCGGGCCACCCCCCAGGATCCGACTGTCGGGGAGACGCTGCGGGTGATCCCCCCAGAGTTGCTGGCCGAGGCCAAGTCCCGGCTGGCCCAGGGCTGCTACAGCCATTTTGCAGACTGAGGATTGACATGGACGACATGACCTTTGCCCCCGGACTGGCTTTCGCCCAAACGCTCGACGCTGAGGACGAGCTGGCCTTCTTCCGCCAGCAATTCGTCTTTGACGAGCCGGCACTGATCTACCTGGACGGCAATTCCCTGGGCCGCCTGCCCTGGCGGACGGTGGAGCGGATGCGGCAGGTGCTGAAGACGGAGTGGGGGCGCGGCCTCGTGCGGGGCTGGAATAGCGGCTGGTACGAGGCTCCGGCGCGGGTGGGCGAGAAGATCGCCCGGCTGGTGGGGGCCGGGCCAGGCCAGGTGGTGGTCAGCGATTCTACTTCGGTGAACCTATTCAAGCTGGTGATGGCCGCCCTGGCCCTGCGACCGGGGCGAGAGCGTATCGTCAGCGACGTGCTGAATTTCCCCTCCGATCTTTACGTCCTGCAGGGCTGCGCCCGCCTGCTGGGCGATCGCCACCGCCTGCACCTGGTGCCTTCAGCCGATGGCATCACGATGGATCAGCAGACCCTTTTCGAGGCCATAGACGAAAGCACGGCCCTGGTCGCCCTCTCCCACGTCGTCTTCAAGAGCGGCTTCCTGTACGATGCCGCGGCGGTGACGGAGCGGGCGCACCAGGTGGGAGCCTTGGTGCTCTGGGACCTGAGCCACTCTGTGGGGGCAGTGCCTATCGAGCTGGATCGCTGGGGCGTGGACCTGGCTGTGGGCTGCACGTACAAGTACCTCAACGGCGGGCCGGGGGCGCCAGCCTTCCTGTACGTGCGGCGCGACCTGCAGGCCGAGGCCCTCTCGCCCATCTGGGGCTGGTTCGGCCAGCGGTCACCCTTTGCCTTTGGCCTGGAGTACACGCCGGTGGACGGCGTGGCCCGCTTTCTGGTCGGCACGCCGCCCATCCTCTCCCTACTGGCTATGGAGACAGCCATTGACCTCCTGCTGGAGGCGGACATGGCGCACCTGCGCCGCAAGTCGGTGCGACTGACCTCCTACCTGGTCTATCTGGCGGACACGATCCTCGCCCCCTTCGGCTTCACCCTGGGCTCGCCACGCGACCCGGTCCGGCGTGGCTCGCACGTCAGCCTGCGCCACCCTGAGGCCTATAGCATCAACCGGGCCTTGATCGAAGAAATGAACGTCCTGCCCGATTTTCGGGAGCCGGACAACATTCGCCTGGGCCTGGCTCCTCTGTACACGTCCTTCGGCGAGGTGTGGGAGGCGGTGGACCGCCTGCGCTTAGTGATGGCGGAGGGGCGCTACCGGCGCTATCCCGCAGAACGGCTGCCGGTGACTTGAGACCGGCGACCTACTACAGAACCTCACCTCCTCACGACCTAACCCCCAACCCCTTCCCTACGAGGGAAGGGGAGACTCCCCTCCCCGTTTCGGGGAGGGGCCGGGGGAGAGGTCAGAGGGGCTGAGGGGAAAAGGGAGGCAAAAATCATGCTGCGTAACATCTTCTGCAAAACCCTGTACGATCAGCGCCGGTCGTTGCTGTGGTGGAGCCTCGGCATCATCCTGCTGGCGCTGTACCTGGCCTTCCTGTACCCCAGCGTGCGCGAGAACGCGGCCACCTACGACAACATCCTGAAGGCTATGCCCGAGGCGCTGGCCAAGTCCATCATGGGCGAGTTCTCTTCCTACGCCTCGCCCGATGGCTACCTGAACAGCAGCATCTTCTTCCTCATGGTGCCCCTGCTGTTCCTGATCTACACCATCGGCCAGGGCAGCGGGGCTGTGGCCGGGGAAGAGGAGCGCGGCACCATGGACTTGCTACTGGGCAACCCGCTGCCCCGCTGGCGCGTGGTAGTGGACAAGTTCGGGGCGCAGGTGGTCGGCATACTCCTGCTGGCCTTCGTCTTCTGGTTGTCGTTGCTCGTCGGCGCTGTGGCCGTCAAGATGGACATCAGCGCCGGGCGGCTGGCGGCGGTCACTTTCAGCGGTGTGCTATTGGGGCTGGTATTCGGGGCATTGGCGTTGGCCCTGGGCTGTATCCGTGGCGATCGGGGGACCAGCATTGGCGTGGCCAGCAGCCTGGCTGTGGCGACCTATTTCCTGAACTCGCTGGCCACGTCGGCGAAGTGGCTGGAGCCTTATCGTAAGCTGTCGCCTTTCTACTACTACATCGGCGCTGACCCGCTGCTGAATGGGCTGAACCTGGGACACGCGGCAGTGTTGCTTGGGCTGATCGTGGTTCTGCTGCTCGTGGCCCTGATCGCCTTCCAGCGCCGCGATGTGGCGGTGTGAGGGAACGGGGGAATCAGTAAGCAGGGAATCAGGAGATTAGGCAGGCCCAATTCCCTGATTTCCTGATTCCCTGATCACTTCGTTGGCGATGACTATTATCTGCGCTCCCACGCCCTGCGACCGGCGGGCTGGACCTCGGCCGATGCGGCTGGTCTGCCTATCCTGCCTGGCCTGGTGCGCTACGAGGAAGTAGTCAGTGGTGAAATCCGCCATGCCCTGCGCTTCACCGCCCCGCAGACCCGGCGAGCCTACATCTGGCCAGCACGCCACTACGCCTCCAGCCTCACCGGGCTGTCATACCCACCCATGGGCCAGCGCTTTCGCCTGAAAGCCAGCTTTAATCTGGCTGGCTTCTCGCCGCAGGTGCAGGTCATCCTGCGGGCGCTCCAGAAATACGGCCTGATCCTGGCCGATAATGGCTCGGCCTGGTACGTCTCCGGCGTGCCCGACGAGCGCTGGGACAACGACGTCCTGCACGAGCTACACCAGGTTCACGGCTCGAACTTTGAAGCCGTAGACGAATCGTCATTGATGATCAATCCCAACTCCGGCCAGGCGCGGGTTATCGTACCTCGCCTATATCTGCCGCTGATCCTGCGCCGTCATTGACCCGCCCTGTGACCCTTTGTACCCTGTGTACCCTTTGTACCCTTGCTAGCCGAAGGAGCTTCTATGCCAAGAGTTGAGTCTGTGATTAAACGCTCAGGCGCCGTGGTACCCTTCAACCCGGAGCGCATCACCAACGCCATCTATCGCGCTGCCGTGGCCGTGGGCGGCCGTGATCGTTCCATCGCCGAAGGGCTGACCCGGCAGGTGGTGGAGATCCTGGAAAACACCGTACCTCCCGGCCGCATCCCCACTGTGGAGGAGATCCAGGACATCGTGGAGAAGGTGCTCATCGAAAACGGCCACGCTCGCACGGCCAAAGCCTACATCCTCTATCGCGACGAGCAGTCCCGCCGCCGCCGGCAGAAGATCGCCAAATCGCACAGCGACTCCGGCAACATCCCCTATCGCAAGATTTGGGAGGTGCTCTCCTGGGCGGTAGATCATGACCTCAACACTGTGGATGGCCTGAACGCCCGCATCGCCCGTGGCGAGTTCCCCGCCATCGTCCAGGAGTCTGATGCCGCCTACGAGGAAGACTTGGCCACGGCGGCGGAGATGATCCAGGAGCGGCGGGAGGCGGTGAAGATCGCCATCATTGCCGGGCCGTCATCTTCAGGCAAGACCACCACCACAATCAAGCTCAACCAGCGGCTGCAGGAGATGGGCCTCAGCCTGGTGGCTCTCAACGTGGATAACTACTTCCTGGACCTGGAGCTTCACCCCAGGGACGAGTTCGGTGACTATGATTTTGAGACGCCCTATGCCCTTGACCTGCCCATGATCAACCAGCACCTGGTGCGCCTGCTGACCGGGGAAGAGGTGCTGATTCCCCATTACGATTTTAAGGCCGGCAAACGCTATGACAACGTCACCCCCATGCGTCTGGGCCCCAACGACATCATCCTTATTGACAGCCTGCACGGGCTTTTTGGCGACATGATGCAGGATATACCAGCCGAGCGCAAGTTCAAGCTGTACATTGAGACCCTGCTGCAAATGAAAGGCCCCGACGGCCGGTTCATTCGCTGGACCGATTTGCGCCTGATGCGCCGCATGCTGCGTGATGCCCGGCATCGGGCCTACAGCCCACAGCAGACCCTGGAGCACTGGCACTACGTGCGTAGCAGCGAGCTACGCCACATCATCCCCTACATCAACACGGCGGACTACATCATCAATAGCGCCCTCCCGTACGAGCTGTCCATCTTCCGGCCCAAGCTGATTGACCACTTCGCCGCCTGGGTAGAACACTACCGGGACGATCCGCTGCGCCAGGACGCCTTCGTGCGCGCCCAGCGCGTGCATGCCCTCCTGAGTGCTGTCACCCCCGTTGAGGACGACTCCGTCGTCCCGCCCGATTCACTGCTGCGCGAGTTCATTGGCGGCAGTTGCTACGAGTATTAGAGCATAGGGCAAAGAGCATAGAGCATAGCCGTAGGGCAGGTTTCCATACCTGCCTATCGGCTAGCACGGCGGCTATGGAAAGCCGCCCTACGGCTACTACGGCTACGGCTGCATACACCCTAAAACTTTGTGTCTTGGCGTCTTGGTGGTTAAATTGACGCTAGTCGGCACGACGTTCAATCGCTTATAAAAAGGTAGGCCATAAACAGCACGACCTGGCTGCATAGAGCCAGGTCGCTTCTTTATATCCGCAAACTATCCCTCTGCTCTATGCTCTTTGCTCTATGCTCTATCCTGCTCTATGCTCTATCCTCCGTTGGCTCCTCCTGCACCCCTGGCACGGGCTGCGGGTAGAGGATGAACGTCGCGCCGGCAGCCAGCAGCGCCGGGGCCAGCGACTCCGGCTGCGGGTGCAGGGCGATGATTGTGCCGCCGCTGCCGGCCCCTGCCAGCTTGGCTCCCAGAGCACCGGCCGCCAGGGCCGCGGCAATGAGTCGCTCGTTGGCGGGGCCGGAACCGCCCAGGTCGCGCTGGATGGCATGGTTCTCGTTCATCAGTCGCCCCAAGCGCACCCAATCGCTGTCCAGGAAGGCGCGCTTGCCCTCCCGCGCCAACCGGCCAATGCGCCGATACCCCTCGATCACGGCCGGCTCCCCCTCCAGCCAGCGCTCGCGGATAGGCTTGTGCACCGTCCCGGAGCTGCGCTCCACCCCTGTGTGCGCCACAATGAAAGGTAGCGGGTTAGTGCTGGGGGTCAGAGGCTCAATGGTGGCGTAAGACTCCTCGTCCACGTGGCGATAGAACTCTTTGTCCCGAAACTCCATGTAATTCAGCCCGCCAAAGGTGACCATGTAGGCGTCCTGGTAACCACAGACAATGCCCAGGCGGTTCAACTCAATGAAGCGCGCCAGCTCGGCGAAGTGATGGCGATGGTAGGACAGGCCCTGGTAGCGTTGCAGGGCGAAGAGCATGGCGGCGAGCAGGGCCGTGGAACTGGAGAGGCCAGCCTGGAAGGGGACGTCGCTGGTGTAAGCGATACGGGCGCGCAGGTCGTAGAGGCGAAGGTGGCTGAGGATGGCGCGCGGGATGTCAAAGCGATCGCCCTGCAGGCGAAAGTCGCTGCGCTGGCGCGGCAGACGCGTCTCGCCGTTTGTCTCCAGAATCAGCGCCTCGGCCGGCGCTACGGTCACGTAGGCACGCTGCGGAATCGTGCAGGAGAGCACGCTGCCCCCGTACATGTCCGTGGGATTGCCGATGATGCCGCAGCGTCCCGGGGCAGAGGCCCGGATCATACCAGACCTCCATCGGCCAGGTGGTGGATGTGCTGGCGCACCAGGTAGCCGTACTTCTCGTCTACCGCGGCCAGCTCAAGGAAGGCCCGGAAGTAGGTCTCAAAGTTGCCGATGTCGTAGCGCCGCTCGCCGGGGCGCAGGCGCACACCCCAGACTGGCTGCCCCTGGGCGAGGAGGACGCGAATGGCATCGGTGAGCTGTAGCTCGCCCTTGGCATCGGGCAGGGTGCGGCGGATGGCCTCGAAGAGATCGGCGCTGAAGACGTAACGGGCAGCGATGGCCAGGCGCGAGGGGGCGGCGTCCCGGCGCGGCTTCTCTACCAGTTCACTGATCGGAAACTCCTCCCCTTCCCCCACCGGCCGGACGATGCCGTAGCGGTGCACCTCATCCGGGTTCACCTCTTCCAGGGCGATAGTGGCCGCCGCCCCTCGCCGCTGGTGCACCTCGATCAGGCGGGCCAACAACCCCACGTCGCTGCGCGAATAGATGATCGTATCGCCCAAAGCCACGACGAAAGGTTCGTTCCCCACGAACTCGGCGGCGTGGGCGATGGCATCAGCCAGACCCAGGGGCACGCTCTGGCGAGTGTAGAAGAAGTGCACGTCCAGCTTCTCGTAGGCCAGCTCTTCGATGAGGGCGTAGCTGCCACTGGCCGCCAGGCTGGCGATCAGCTCCTCGTCACGGTCAAAGTGATCCTCGATGGCCCGCTTGCTGCGCCCGGTGACGAAGCAAATCTGCCGGATGCCCGCCTGGGCCATCTCCTCGACTACGTACTGCACTACGGGCTTGCGCCCCACGGGCAGCATCTCTTTGGGCTGGGATTTGGTGGCGGGGAGAAGCCGCGTCCCCAGGCCAGCCACCGGGATCACGGCCTTGCGAATGGCCACCGTCGGTTCAGTCATAAAACCCCCTCCATTTAGGGAATCAGGGATCAGGGAATCAGGAAATCAGGGGTTCCTCGACTCCTGATTCCCTGATTACTGATTTCCTGATTCCCTCAACTGTCAGACCCCCAACTCGGCGCGGATGCGGATGAAGGAGAGGACGTTGTCGCGGGCCAGGAACCCCACCAGCCGGCGATTCTCTATGACCGGCAACTGATTGACGCCCTCTGCGGTCATCTCCTGTAGGGCGGTCCAGAGTCCCTGGTCGGGAGGCACGGTCTTGAGCTTATCGGCCGGGATCATCGCTGCCCGCACCGTGGTCGTCGCCCACTGCTCACGCGGCACTTCCTTGACGTTGTGGATGGTCAGCAAACCCTGCAGGACGTCCCCTTCGACCACAGGGAAGCAGCGCCGCCCCGTCGCCAGGATGTGGTCGTTGACTAGGGTGTCCAGGGTCAGGTTGGGGGACAAGGCCGTACAGTCCTGGTTCATGATCTCCCGCACCGTGTGCCCGGCAAGCAGGCGTTGCGTCGCTACCTGCTGGTAGCTGCTCTGCGCGGCGTTGTCCAGGAACCAGCCGATGAAGACCAGCCACAGGCCATTCCCAGCATTCCCGCTGAAAAACTGCCAGATGCCGATGATAATCATGAGATAGGCGACCCCCTGGCCCAACAAAGAAGCCCACTTTGTAGCCCGCTCCAGATTCTGGCCGAGGCCCCAGAGGATGGAGCGGAAAACCCGCCCGCCGTCCAGGGGGAAGCCGGGGATGAGATTAAAAGCGCCGAGGCTGGCATTGATGATGGCCAGGTAGCGGCTTAGCGCAGCGATGGGTTGGTTAACACCCCGGCTGACAACCCAGAGAAGCCCACACAGAGCGGCCAGCACAAAGCTGGTCAGCGGGCCGGCGAAGGCCATGGCGAACTCCGTCTCCGCCGTTTTCGGCTCCTCCGTGATCTGGGAAACACCGCCGAAGATGAAGAGGGTGATATTGCGCACCGGAATCCCCTTGGACCGTGCATACACTGAGTGGGCCAGCTCGTGCAGGAGCACGGAGGCGAAGAGAAGCAGGCTGGTGGCCAGGCCAACCACCCAGGTGAGGGGAGTTGACCAGGAGTAATCCCGCAGGAAAGTAAAGGTGAAGGACACGGTGAAGAGGATGAAGGCCAGAATCCAGCTCACGTGTACCTCGATCGGAATGCCCAGAACCTTGCCTAGACGGAAAGAGCTCTTGAACATGGCAGACCTCCTAAGGAGATTGCAGATTGCAGATTTTAGATTGCAGATTCGGTAGGGCGGGCGCGGCGCCCGCCGTCCAGTTATGCGGGTAACCACAAGGGTTGCCCCTACCCAGCCCCTGGCGGCAGGCCACGGGCCTGCCCTACAGTTGTTCGAACCTCGCCGTGAAATGGCGCAGGGCCGGCGATTCGTAGGTGATACGCAGGCCACCGATGGTGTCCCGCTTTTTGTGCAGGCCGATGATCACGTCAGCCACGTAGTCCAGGTGGCTTTGGGTGTACACTCGGCGCGGAATGGCCAGGCGCACCAGTTCCAGCCTGGGGTAGACCACTTGACCCGTGGCCGGGTCCTTCCGGGCAAACATGACGCTGCCAATCTCCACCGTCCGAATGCCCCCCTCCAGGTACAGAGCCACCACCAGGGCCTGGGCGGGAAACTGGCTCTGCGGGATGTGGGGCAGAAAACGCTTGGCATCCAGGTACACAGCATGCCCGCCCACCGGCTCAACGATAGGTACGCCTGCCTCCAACAAGCGCTCACCCAGATACCGCGTCTGGCCGATGCGGTAGGTCAGGTAACGCTCGTCCAGGGCTTCCCAGAGGCCGCGGGCGATGGCCTCCAGGTCGCGCCCGGCCAGGCCGCCGTAGGTGGGGAAGCCCTCGCGCAGGATGAGCCGCTGGCACACCTGCTCGAACAGGGCGTCGTCGTTCATAGCCAGGAACCCGCCGATGTTGCCCAGACCGTCTTTCTTGGCGCTCATGGTGCAACCAGCGGCGTAGGAGAAGGTCTCCTGGGCGATCTGCAACGGCGTCTTGTCAGCGTAGCCCGGCTCTCGCTGCTGGATAAAGTAGCAGTTCTCGGCGAAGCGGCAGGCATCGATGAAGAGCGGGATACCGTGGGGACGCAAGAGCTGGCTCAGTTGGCGAATGTTCTCCATCGCCACCGGTTGACCGCCGCCGGAGTTGTTGGTGATGGTGAGCATGGCCAGGGGGATTTTGTCTGCGCCCACGCGGGCGATAAGGTCGGCCACCTTGTTCAGGTCAATGTTGCCCTTGAAGGGCAGGCGCGCCTGGGGATCGTAAGCCTCATCTACGACCAGGTCGAGGGCCGTGCCGCCCTGGGCTTCAATGTTGGCCCGCGTGGTGTCAAAGTGCTGGTTGGAGGGGACGACGTCACCAGGCTTGACGACCAGCGAGAACAGGATGTGCTCCGCCGCTCGCCCCTGGTGCGTGGGCACGAAATGCCGGAAGCCGAAGATGGTCTGGACGGCCTCTTCCAGGTGGAAGAAGTTGCGGCAACCGGCGTAGGACTCGTCGCCGGTCATGATGCCCGCCCACTGGTTGTCGGACATGGCACCGGTGCCGCTGTCCGTGAGCAGGTCAATGAACACGTCCTCCGCCCGCAGCCCGAAGGTGTTGTAGCCCGCGGCCTGCAACAGTCGCGCCCGCTCCTCGCGGGGCACCAAGTGGATGGGCTCCACGGCTTTGATACGGAAGGGTTCCAAAAAAGGCTCAGCCATCAGTACCTCCGTGAGTTAGAGCAAAGAACATAGAGCATAGAGCATAGGGCGAGGGGCGAAGAGTAAAAAGCGAAGAGTGAGCTTTGCTCCCCTAGTTTATCACGTTTTGTTGTTTTGGGCAAGCTTGTCAGGGCAAGAGGTGGCAACGGATGTACACAGATAAACGAATGGTAGCTTGCAGTTCGATTGGTGTGAACTTTAGCTCCGGAGTGCGGTCGCCAGACCGCTGTTAGCGCACGCTAAGGCGTGCACTCCATCTTAAGTTCACACTAATGCTTGCAGTTCATTCGTTTATCCGTGTTTCATTCGTTGACACCGGCGCTTGCGCAAGGTTCTCTAGCCGTAGGGCGGGCGCGGCGCCCGCCGTCCTGTCCTGCGCATCCTGGCGGCAGGCCACGGGCCTGCCCTACCTGGTCACCGCGGCGTGGGCTATGTAGTCCAGCTCGGCGTACTCCACCAACGGGTTCTGCAGCAGGCGGGCGATGGTGGCCCTCTCCTGGCCGGCGGGCACCTGCAAGCGCAGCACGCCCAGCGGCGCAATCTCGCCGACCACGGTGGCCCCCTGCGCCGCCAGCAGAGCCGCCCGCTCGCCAGCGGGGACGCCGGGGCGCAGCTTGGCCAGCACGATGCCTGGGGCAAATTCGGCCTCGCCAGCCTCCGGCACAGCAACCGGGCTGTAGGCGGGGGCCAGGTTCGGTATCACGCTGGCTTGACCAACCAGGCCCAGGGCTGCCTGGGCGTCAATGCGCCCGTCGCCAAAGGTGTCGTCGCGGCCAGCGGAGCCTAAGTCCACGGCGGTGCTTTCCATGACGCTCTCCACCTGCTCAGGGCTCAGGTTCGGGTTCACCGACCAGATCAGGGCGGCTAAGCCGGCCACGTGCGGCGCGGCCTGGGACGTGCCCACGATCTGGGCGTAGCTGGCCTGAGCCCGCCAGTAGGTGCTCATGATCCAGTGGTAAGGGTCCGGGTCGCTGCTGCTGGTAGAATCGCCCCCCGGAGCAGCCAGGTCTACGTAGCTGCCCGTCTCGGAGTAGGAGGCGTGCTCATCTTTGTAGGTTGTGGCGGCCACGGCGACCACGTGGGGAAAAGCGGCGGGGTATTTCACCGGATTGCCGTGTTCGTAGTCGTTGCCCGCCGCGGCCACGATGAGACACCCTTTGTCATAGGCATAGTTGACAGCGTTCTGTAGCGTGCTATTGGCGCTGCCGCCCGTCAGGCTCAGATTGATGATTCTGGCCCCGTGGTCGGCGGCCCAGGTGATACCAGCGGCGATGTCGGAATACCAGCCACTGCCTTCGCTATCCAGCACCTTGACGGGCATAAGGCGCGGATTCCAGGCTACACCGGCCACGCCCAGAATGTTGTCGCTAATCGCCCCGGCGATCCCGGCCACGTGCGTGCCGTGCCCATCGTCGTCAGAAGGGTTATCGTCTTTGTTGACGAAGTCGTAGCCGGCGACGATCTTGGCCGCCAGGTCGGGGTGGCCCAGGTCAATCCCCGTGTCCACAATGGCGATGGTCAGGGTAGAGCTGCCGGTGCTCATCGGCCAGGCCAGCGGCAGATTGATCTGGCGCAGATTCCACTGATAGCGGTCATAGTGGATATCGTTGGGGACGATGAAGATGTCCACCGACTGGCTGTTGCTCCACAGGCTATCGCCGAAGTTGTTGGCGGCCTTGACCCGGTAGTGGTATGTGCCGCCGAGGTGGTTGCTGACACTCACCGCCGTGCTTAAGCCCGTGTATACCGCCGTGGCATTGAGGGCGAAGGCGTCGTTGCTCTCCTCCAAGACGTAGTAAACAGCGCGCAGGGGAGTACTCCAGGAGATGGTATAGTTCCCATCGTGGTTAATGTTGATGATCGGCTGGAGAATTGGTGCATCAGGTACGGGCGGATACAACTTGCGAATAATCGGCAGGTAAAGATACCAGTGCTCCGGCGTAGGGGTGCGTGTAATGGTGGGCGTAGGCGTGACGGTCGCCGTGGCCGTAGCGGTGGGTGTCTGGGTCGGCGTGGCGGTCTCAGTGGGCGTCGGTGTGGGTGTCTCGGTCGCCGTCTCCGTGGGTGTAGGCGTGGGAGTTCCAGGTTCCACGTTCCACGTTGGGGTTGGCGTTGGGGTGAACGTGGAACTTGGAACTTGGAACGTTGCTGTGGGCGTCGGCGTGGCTGTCGGTGGCGTGACCACGATCGTTAGCTCAGGGAAGGATAGGTAGCCCACGTCGTCCACCCAGGCGTGCACCTTGAAGAAGATCGTGCCGGTCAGAGGGGCGGTGAAGGTATCGGCGTAGTCGCCCATCCCATGACAATAGATCGTGCCCAGATGAGCGTATTGGTTATCAACGGCGTGAGAGGTGGTGTCCCAGTGGACGTTGGTGTGGGTAACCACCGTGCCGCCGCTGATGTTCCACTGAATCGTCACCGCCTCGCCTGCCGGCACGCTGGTGGGGTAGCTGGTGACCGTGATACTGGACAGGCTGGCGGGCAGGGCCATAATGGCCAGGCGCAGGTCAGGCTGCGGGCCGATGTGCTCGTCGCCGGCCTGGGGAGTGCCCGTGCTCACCAAGAGCTGGCGCAGATAAATCGGATCGAGAGGTACACCATAGCGTGTCCTGGCCACCCCCTGCAATGCCGCCGTCGCCCCTGCCACCATGGCCGAGGCGCTGGAAGTGCCGGAGAAGCGCGCCGTGTAGCGTTTGTTGGGATCGAAGTTATTTTGCAGATCACCGTAACCAGCGGAGGTCACGCTCTGTCCCCAGCCCTGCACATCCAGGCGACTGCCGTAGTTGGATGAACCAGAACGAGAGCGCGCCGAGCCAGAACCGCCCGGCGGCACCCCCGCCCCCACGAGGATCGCCCCGGAGTCACGGTGCGCCCGGTTGAACTTGTCCAGGTAGATCGGATCATCCAGGTTCTGCCCGCCGTTGCCCGCCGCCTCGACCACAATCCAGCCACCAGCCACGGCGATCTGAATGGCGTCAAACTCGGCCTGATTCCACTCCACAGGAACAAAGCTAGAGGTGCCGCTGGGACTGGGACCGTAGGCCTGTTGCTCGATCAGGACCACGTCCCCGGGTTGGGAGTGGCTCATGGCTACATCCACAGCATTGGCCACGCTCCAGCCCTGGCTGGTGTTGGCCCCCGCCAGAGCCAGGGTAACCCGGTACGTTATCCCTGTGACGCCAAAGCCGTTGGCGCTGGCCGCCACCTCCCCCAGCACGGCCGTGCCATGATCGGTATCGCGAAAGGGATCAGAGGGTGGGGGCCCAATGACTGTGCCCTGCGCCAGGCCCAGGTCCTCGTGGTTGGTGTTCCAACTGTACTCAATGTCCACGATCTTGACGCCATTGCCCTGGCCGCCGGGGATGCTCCAGGCATAGTAGGCGTCTATGCCGCCGGGGGCGGGGTTCAGATAGCCTTGTTGGGGGGTAAAATCCGGTGTGCTGGCCAGGGCACTTACGGCCGCCACTACGCCCGGCGCCGGGGCAGGCAGAGGCTCCGCGTAGGCAATCTCCACGATAGGCAAGGCGTTGAGGTCGTTGGCGAGGGCCGTGCTGTCATCGCCAGGAGACACAGTCAGGCGATAGTAGAGGTTCAAGTCCGCCAACTGCAGGCCGGAGCGAGCCTCGGCTTGCTGCCGCTGGGCCGCCAACTCCTGCTCCGAGCGCATGAACAGGCGCGCCACCTGCGTACCGGGGTGCTGCGCCAGCACAGCCGCCAGGCCGCTCAGATCGGCTGCGGCCAGGCTGACCAGTTGGCCCTCCCGCAGGCGCACCGCCGTCCCTTCAGCGAACTTCAGCACGACATGCTCAGAAGACATCCCTGTCCCGGCCGTGCGTGCCGGTTTGGGGGGCACAAAGCGCTGCAGAGGTGACGGCAGGAATAAGTTAGGCGTCTCCGGGTCGCACGGCTCGCTGGTGGGCGTCGGTGAGGTGGTGGGGGTCGCCGTCGCCGTTGACAGGTTGTCGCACGCTGAGCAATGCGAAACGGTGGCGTGCGACAACCTGTCAGTGGCTACGCTGGTAGACGTCGTCGCTCCCCATAGCCCAGCAAGCGACGATCCGCCCGGAGCGGCATTGGCGGGTGCTATGTGATTAGCGACCGCCAGGACGGCGAGCAGCAGCCCCACCAGGGCCACTGCCCCCACGAGCAGCAGGCCCGTGGCCCACCCCAATCTAGTCGCAGGATAGTGGTTCATGCACTTACTCCGTAGAGGTCTTGTCCCAACGATAGGGCTATTATACACGGTCTGGGCTTCTTGTCAAGGCTTCTGGCCTGTGGTATAATATCCACCAGCAAGCGAGGGGATCTGACGATTGCCGATTTGTAGTGGCTAAATCGCAAATCGAAAATCCGCAATCCGCAATCGTCCAATCCCCTCGGACCTGGCTGGCTAACACGTCGAGGAGGACGGGATGACTACTTACAAAACCGAGCAGTTGCGCAACGTGGGGTTGTTTTCGCACGGTGGGGCCGGGAAGACCTCCCTGGCCGAGGCCCTGCTTTACAACACGGGAGCTATTAATCGCCTGGGACGGGTGGAGGACGGGACGACGACCTCCGACTTCGAGCCGGAGGAAGTAAAGCGCCACATCTCGGTGAACCTGGCCCTCATCCCCTGCGAGTGGAAGGAACACAAAATCAACGTGGTAGATACGCCTGGCTACGCCGACTTCGTCGGTGAGGTGGTGGAGGCCATGCGCGTCGTGGATGGCTGTGTCATCGTCGTTTGCGCTGTGAATGGCGTGGAAGTGGGCACCGAGATGGTCTGGAAACGGGCCGACGAGCGCCAGCTCCCTCGCCTGATCTTCGTCAGCCGGATAGACCGGGAGAACGCCGACTTCGACAACGTGCTGCGGCAACTGCGCGAGCACTTTGGCAACCACGTTGTGCCGTTTCAACTGCCCATCGGCGCCCAGGACAAGTTCCAGGGCGTCGTTGACCTGGTGCGCATGAAGGCCCTGCTGGGCGCCAAGGGCGAGGAGGTGCCCATCCCCGCCGAGATGAAGGCCGCCGCTGCGGCGGCGCGAGAGAAGCTCGTGGAGGCCGCTGCGGAGACCGACGACGCCCTCATCGAAAAGTACCTGGGCGGCGAAGAACTCACCCAGGCTGAGATCGTGCAGGGGCTGCGCCAGGGTGTGCTGACGGGTAAAGTCATCCCGGTGCTGGTAGGTACAGCCACGGCCAACAAGGCCATCCTGCCACTCCTGGAGGCCATGATTGACTTTCTGCCCTCACCGCTGCAAGCCCCGCCCGTCCTGGCCAGGGATCCGGTCAGCGGCGAGGAAGAGAAGCTGGAACCTAGCGATCAGGCCCCTCTGGTGGCTTTGGCCTTCAAGACCACGGCTGACCCTTACGTGGGCAAGCTGACCTATTTCCGGGTGTTCTCAGGGATCATCCACTCGGACACGCGGGTGTTTAACGTCACACGCAACGCCGAGGAGCGCCTGGGCCAGCTCTTTGTGGCGCGCGGCAAGAGCCAGGAGCCGGTGGTGCAACTCGGCGCGGGCGACATGGGCGCAGTGGCCAAGCTGACGGAGACAGCTACGGGTGACACCCTGGGCACGCGGGATCATCCTTTGGTCTTGCCGCCCATCCAGTTCCCGCCCTCGTCTATTTCTGTGGCCGTCAGCCCCAAGACCAAGGCCGATATGGACAAGCTGGGCGCGGCCCTGCAGCGCCTGTCGGAAGAAGATCCCACTCTAGAGGTGCGCCGCGAGCCCGACACCGGCGAGACCCTGCTCTCTGGCATGGGCGACTCGCACATAGATGTCGCTGTGGAGCGCATGAAGCGCAAGTTCGGCGTGGACGTGCTGCTGACCACGCCCAAGGTGCCTTACAAAGAGACGATTACGGCCACGGTCAACTGCCACCATCGCCACAAGAAGCAGACAGGCGGGCATGGTCAATTCGGCGAGGTGTACATGGAACTTTCGCCGCTGCCCAGGGGCTCCGGTCTGGAGTTCGCCGAGCGTGTGGTGGGCGGGGCGGTGCCCAAGAACTACATCCCCGCCGTGGAGAAGGGCGTGCGCAAGACGGCCGAGGAGGGCATACTGGCCGGCTATCCCCTGGTAGACATCCGCGTCACCCTGTACGACGGCAAGTATCACCCTGTAGACTCCTCGGATATGTCTTTCCAGATTGCTGGTGCCATGGCTTTGAAAGCAGGCATGGAGGACCCGGCGGCGCGGGCGGTGTTGTTGGAGCCGATCATGAATCTGACAGTGACCGTGCCCGATCAGTACACGGGCGAAGTCATCGGCGATCTGAATACCAAGCGGGCGCGCGTGCTGGGGATGGAGCCAAGCCACGGCCTGACGACGATCAGCGTGCAGGTGCCTCTGGCGGAGATTCAGCGCTACGCCACCGACCTGCGCTCCCTCACCCAGGGCCGGGGCATCTTCCACCAGGAATTTGACCACTACGAGGAGGTGCCAGCGCACATCGCCCAGGGCATTATTGAGGAAGCCCGCAAGGCGCGCCAGGCGGAGAGGAGCTAGGCCGCAGAGTGGAAGGAACGAGCACATGAACAAAGCAGTCCAATACCAACAAATCCTAATAGACGAGGTTAAGGAATTGCCGGAAGAAGCTTTTCCTAACCTGTTGCAGATCGTCCACCTGTTCAAGGAGAGCGTCCTGCTTCAGAGTCGCCAGGCTGCTCTGGCGTTGCAGGCGGAGTTTGCTCAGTGGGATCGGCTTAGTGATGAAGCACTAAGGTTAGCTGGCGCCAACCTGCGCCAGGAGGTAATAAGATGAGTGTTGTGACTCTTGAAGGCGTCGTAGATAAAGGCCAGATAAGGCTGAAGAGCAATGTGCTCTTGCCTGAGAGAACAAGGGTGTATGTGATCATCCCTGATGTTCAGATCGAGCAGATTGCTTACATCTTCAGCCCACGCCTGGCACATCCTGAACAAGCGGCAGATTTCAAGATGGAAGTTGTTGAGGAGCCCTGCGATGCCAGCTTATGACGCCACACAGTTTGAGCCGCCCGCACCGTTGGCACGCGTGACTCTGCGCAACCCGGATACCAGCACAACCTGGTTAGACGTGCCAATGTTGCTGGACACTGGTGCTGATGTAACCATGATCCCACAAGAGGCTGTAGGTTTGTTGGGGGTGGCTGTTATCCCAGACAGGCGTTACGAGTTGGTGAGTTTTACTGGCAGTCCAAGTTTCGCTCAAGTCGTTCAGCTAGAACTTATCTTCTGCGGCCGAACTTTTCGCGGGCGGTGCTTGCTGATTGATCAGGCATGGGGCATCCTTGGCCGCAATGTTTTGAATGCAGTGCCATTGTTGTTTGACGGGCCGCATCTGATGTGGGATGAACACCACCCTGGATAACTGTAGAAGTGGAAAGGCACGTTGTCCATCCATCTTACTGCAAAGGGAAGGGGGTGAGAGCACACCACAGTTCGCTGGCGCATAAAACTTTACAAGGAGGTAGCACTTCGATGGAGAAGGTCTGGTTGAAGTCCTACGAGCCCCACGTGCCACCGAGCATCGCCTACCCGCCGGTACCTCTCTACCAGTTCATGGATGACGCGGCCAAGAAGTACCCCCACAACACGGCCATCATCTACGGCGGGGTGGTGCACCAACTGGGCGGCGCCCTTCTGGACGCCAAGATGACCTTCCAGCAGTTGCACGACCTTACCAACCGCTTTGCCGCTGCACTGCAGGGGCTGGGAGTGAAGAAGGGCGATCGGGTAGCCCTTTTCTTGCCCAACTGCCCGCAATTTCCCATCGCCTACTACGCGACCCTCAAGGTCGGTGGCATCGTCGTGCCGTGCAATCCGCTGTACGTCGCTCGGGAGCTGGAGCATCAGGTCAACGATGCCGGCGCGGAGACCATCGTCGTCCTCAGTCGCTTCTACCCCATCGTCAAGCAGATCCGGGCGCACACCAAGCTCAAGAACGTCATCGTCACTAACGCCAAGGAGTATTTCCCCGGCCTGCTGAAGACCCTCTTCACCCTGGCCGTGGAGAAGAAAGAGGGACACCGCGTGGACATCACCGGTGAGGCGAACACCTACTGGTTCCAGGACCTCCTCGCCAAGGCCCCGGCCACGCCCCAGCCCGTAGACGTCCAGCCGCAAGACACCGCCGTCCTGCTTTACACCGGCGGCACCACGGGTGTGCCCAAGGGAGCGGAGTTGAGCCATCGCAACATTGTGGCCAACGCCGTGCAGTGTAAGTACTGGATCGGCGCCCGGGATGGTCAGGAGACTACCGTCACCAGCCTACCCCTCTTCCACAGCTACGGCATGACCACCTGCATGAACCTGGCCATGTACATTGGTGGGGCCATGCTGCTGATCCCCAACCCGCGGGACCTGGATCACATCCTCAAGGCTATCAACAAGCACCACCCGACCATGTTCCCTGGTGTGCCCACGATGTACGTGGCTATCAACAACCATCCAGACGTCGGCAAGTACGATCTCAAATCCATCCGGGCCTGTGTCTCCGGGGCGGCCGGGCTGCCGGTGGATGTGCAGAAGAAATTCCAGGAGCTGACCGGCGGCAAGCTGGTAGAGGGCTATGGCCTCAGCGAGACCAGCCCAGTGACCCACGCCAACCCCATCTTCGGCCAGAACAAGATTGGCACCATCGGCGTGCCCTGGCCAGACACCGAGGCCAAGATCATGGACCTGGAGACCGGCACCAAGGAGATGCCGGTGGGCGAGATCGGCGAGCTGGTCATCCGGGGGCCACAGGTGATGAAGGGCTACTGGAACATGCCCGAGGAGACCAAGAATACCCTGCGCGACGGCTGGCTGTACACCGGGGACATCGCCAGGATGGACCAGGATGGCTACTTCCAGATCGTGGACCGCAAGAAGGACATGATCATCGCCGGTGGCTTCAACATTTACCCACGAGACGTGGAAGAGGTGCTGTACAAGCATCCCAAAGTCCAGGAAGCCGTCGTCGCTGGTGTGCCTGACCCTTACCGCGGTGAGACGGTGAAGGCCTACATCGTCCTCAAGGAAGGGCAGACGGCCACGGCGGAGGAGATCATTGAATTCTGCCGCCAGAATCTGGCCAGGTTCAAGGTGCCCACGACCGTGGAGTTCCGCGAGAGCCTGCCCAAGACCATGGTGGGCAAGATTCTGCGCCGCATGCTGGTGGAGGAAGAGAAGAAGAAGCTGGCGGAGAAGAAGTAGGCAGGTAGGCAAGTAGCAGGTAGACAAGGAACAAGTCAACCATAAGACCTGACAGGTCTCCGAGACCTGTCAGGTCTTATATTCGCTTGACTTTTCGCCTGCCTGCCTGTACAATAGTCGTAATCTTGGCTGACCCACAAGCGGTTGGCGTGCCTGAGTGTGGGGGGTTGCTAAATCGCCAATCGCCAATCGCCAATCGGCAATCAGCAATGTCTCAGCTTACCGGCGGGCACATCGCCGCCATCACACCAAACAGCATCGCCGCCCGGCTGGGCTGGCAGCCCGGCGATCGCCTGCTCAGCCTGAACGGCCACGCCCTGCGCGACGTGCTGGACTATCGCTTCTACCAGGCCGAGGAGCAGGTGCAGGCTGTGCTTCTACGCCATGGCGAGCGGCAGGCCTATTGCTTCACCAAGCACCCGGACGAGGACCTGGGCCTGGAGTTCACAGAGGCGCTGTTTGACGGCCTGCGCACCTGCCGTAACAATTGCCCTTTCTGCTTCGTCAAGCAGAACCCCCGTGGCCTGCGCCGCTCGCTCTACGTCAAGGACGATGATTATCGCCTCTCCTTCTTGTTTGGCGATTTCGTTACCCTGACCAACCTGCAAGAGAGCGATTGGCAGCGCCTGGCCGAGCAGCGCCTCTCGCCGCTGCGTGTCTCCGTCCACGCCACCGACCTGGCCCTGCGTCGCCGCCTGCTGGGCCGCCCGGACGCCCCGGATGTGCGGGCGCAAATCCAGCGCCTGGGCAGCCTGGGTATCCAGGTGCACACCCAGATCGTGGTGTGCCCCGGCCTGAACGATGGCCCGGCGCTGGCCCAGACCGTGCACGACCTGGCCGGCGGCTACCCGGTAGTACAGTCCATTGCCATCGTCCCCGTGGGGCTGACCAAACACGTAGGGGCCATCTCTGACGCACTCGCAAACCTGCCCCTGCGCTCACCCACGGTGACCGAAGCCCAGACGATGGTCCGGCAGGGCCGCGCCTGGCAGCGCCATTATCGCCAGCAACTGGGCCGGGGGCTGGTCTACCTGGCCGACGAGTGGTTCCTGCTGGCGGGTCGGGCTATCCCCAGCGCCCTCTACTACGATGCCTACCCCCAACTGGAGAACGGCGTGGGTCTGGTGCGCCTTCTGCTGGACGATTGGGCCCAGGTCAAAAGAGCATGGGAGAGGGGGAGACAAGGAGAGGGGGAGAGAAAGCATTCTCCCAATCTCCCGCTCTCCCCTTCTCCCCCTCTCGCCAGCACCCTGGTCTGCGGCACCCTCATCGCCCCTACTCTGCAGCGCCTGGTAGACGAGTGGCCGGCCCTGGCCGCCGCACCTGCAGCCGCCCTCCGCCTGGTGGCCGTGCCCAATCGCTTCTTTGGTCGCAGCGTCACGGTCTCCGGGCTGCTCACGGCGCAGGACGTGCTGGCCACACTGCGTGGCCGTGACCCTTCGACAGGCTCAGGGCATCGTCTAGGCAATCTGGTCTTCCTGCCGCGGGTCATGTTTGACGCCCGCGGCGAGCGCACCCTGGACGACGCCACCCCCGCCGACCTGGAGCGCGAGCTGGGCGTGCCGGTAGCTCTGGCCCAGACGATGGGTGAGGTGGCGGTGAAGTTACAGGGCGCAGATTAACGTGACGGGTAGACAAGTAGACGCAGTAGACAAGTAGACAAGGACTTGCTACTTGTCTACTTGGTCCTTGCCTACTCGCCCGCGGGACAGGCCCATGAAGATCGTCATGGTGGGGCCATTTGGCTTGCGGCCTAAGGCCACGGTGAGCCGCCGGGCGCTGCCCCTGGCGGCGGCGCTGGCCCGGCGCGGCCACGAGGTAAGCGTGTTGGTGCCGTCGTGGGACTGGCCCGCCGACGCCGGGCAGACCGGGCAGGCCGACGGCGTGCGCCTGACCGCCATCGCCCTGCCGCCGCGCCTCCCCCTGCTGAGCCACCTGCTCATCGCTGCCCGCCTGATCCGCCAGGCCCTGGCTCAGCGCCCGGACGTGGTGCACTGCTTCAAACCCAAGGGCTACGCTGGACTGACCGCCCTGGGCATTTGGTTGCTACAAGGCTTGCGCCTGACCAGCGTGCGCCTGGTTGTGGATACGGATGATTGGGAGGGGCCCGGCGGTTGGAACGAGATTGCCCCCTACTCCTGGGCGCAGAAGGTCTTCTTTGCCTGGCAGGAGCGCTGGGGCCTCACCCATTGCGACGCCGTCACCGTCGCCAGCCGCACGCTGCAGAGCCTGGCCTGGAGCCTGGGCGTGCCACCAGGGAAGGTGTTCTATCTGCCGAACGGGGTCCTCACCCACCCCCAACCCCCTCCCTCTCCCGATGCTGGCGCATCGGGAGAGGGAGGGGGCGAGGGGGAGGGTGAGGTTCTTCTCTACACCCGCTTCGTGGAGTTCCCGGTAGCACGGGTGGTGGATATTTTTCAGAGGATAACGGCGCAGGTGCCAGAAACCCGCCTCCTGGTCGTGGGGCAGGGGCTGCGCGGTGAGGAGAAGCAATTGGCTGCGCTGCTCGCCGCGCGCGGCCTGGCCAACCACGTGACCTTCGCCGGCTGGGTGCCGTCCGGCGACTTGCCGGCTCACTTTGCCGCCGCCGACTTGGCTATCTTCCCCGGCGACGACACGCTGGTTAACCGCGCCAAGTGCTCGGTCAAGCTCACCGAATTGCTGGCCGCCGGTGTCCCCGTCGTCGCCGACCGGGTGGGGCAGAATGCGGAGTACATTGAGCACCTCGTCTCCGGCCTCCTCGTGCCGCCGGGCGATAGCGCGGCCTTCGCCAGTGCCGTGGTGGCCTTGTTGCGGGATGCCGCCCTGCGCCAGCGCCTAGGGGAGGCGGCCCGCCAGCGGATGCAGAAATATTTCACCTGGGACCGCCTGGCCGAGGTAGCGGAACAAGCCTACGCAGGGAAATAAACATGCCCAGCAAGATCCCCACCAGCCTCAAGGACATTCGCACCTTCCTCCTGGCCATTGACTGGCTAAAGTGGGAGGAGGAGATTCGCCAGGAGATGCGGGCGCGGGTGGCCATCGTGGGGCCGGTGAACTCCGGCAAATCTACCCTCTTCAACCTGCTCTACGGGCGCACGGTCTCGCCGGTCTCGGCGGTGCCGGGGACGACGCGCACGCTGCTGCAGGAGGAAATCGGCCCCTTCGTCGTCATGGATACGCCTGGCTTCGGCGAGGTGGAGGGGGTGGATCATGCCGACATCGCCCGGCAGGGTCTGGTCGCGGCCGATGTGCTCGTCCTGGTGCTGGACGCTGCGGCCGGCGTGCGGCAGGGCGATTACGAGCTCTATCGCCAGCTCCTCTCTACCGGCAAGCCGGTGCTGCTGACCCTAAACAAGATTGACCTCATCGGCCCGGACCTGCCCCGCGTGCTGGACGATCTGACGATCAAGCTGGGCCTGTGCCCCATTCCCATCTCGGCCAAGACGGGGCAGAATGTGGCCACGGTGTTGGTGCCGCGCCTGATTGATGCCCACCCCAAACTGGCCGTCGCTATTGGCCGGGCGCTGCCAACCTATCGCCGCCTGGCGGCGAACGGGGCCATCAAGGCGGCGGTGGCCTGGGCGGGGGCTATTGGCGCCGAGCCGATCCCTGGCATTGACATCCCGCTACTGATTGCCAACCAGGTGCGTCTGGTGCTGCGTATCGCCGCCATCTATGGCGAGCCAATTACAGCAGACAGCGCCCGCGAGCTGGTGGCCACCATCGTCAGCGGCGTAGCCCTGCGCTATCTGGCCGCTGAGGCGGCCAAGGTTCTGCCGGGGCCAGGCTGGGTCATCGCCGGCAGCATCGCCGCCGCGGGCACCTGGGCGATGGGGCGGGTGGCCGTGGAGTATTTTGAGAGCGGCAAGCAACTCTCGCCGTTGCAGATGCGCCAGCTCTACCAGCGGTTGACGAGGAGGGGGAAGGAGCAGAGGGGCTGAGGAGCAGAGGAGCAAGGGAGCAGAGGTGAGTTGAACTCTCCTCTGCACCCAAGCACCACTGCACCTCTGCTCAACAAGGGGAAGATGAGAATCGTGCGCTTTCAGCACCAGGGTATCACCGCCTACGGGCTGGTGGAGGGTAAGACGGTCTACGCCCTGGAGGGCGAGCTCTACGGCGAATTTCAGCGCGGGGCGGCAGTGGCTCCTCTGGCCGATGTGCGCCTGCTGGCCCCCTGCCAGCCCAGCAAGGTGGTGGCGGTAGGCTTGAATTATCGCGACCACGCCGCGGAGACGCACAACGCCCTGCCCGCCGAGCCGCTGCTTTTCCTCAAGCCATCCACCGCCGTGATCGGGCCGGATGAGGCCATCGTCCGCCCGGCCATGTCTCAGCAGGTAGACTACGAGGCGGAGCTGGCCGTGGTCATTGCTCGCCGCACCCGGCAGGTCAGCCCCCAAGAAGCCGCCGGCTACATTTTGGGCTACACCTGCGCCAACGACGTCACTGCTCGTGACATCCAGCAACGGGAGCGGCACAACAGCCGGGCCAAATCCTTTGACACCTTCTGTCCGCTTGGCCCCTGGATCGTCACCAACGTCGCCCCAGACGACCTGCGCCTGCAGTGCCGGGTGAACGGCGTGCGGCGACAAGACTCCCGCACCAGCCAGCTTGTCTTTGGCATCCCGGCGCTGGTCAGCTTCATCTCCCAGGTGATGACCCTGCTGCCCGGCGACGTTGTCCTTACCGGCACACCGGCCGGCATCGGCCCGCTGGCTCCCGGCGACGTGGTGGAGGTGGAGATCGAGGGCGTGGGGGTGTTGCGCAATCCGGTTGTCTGATGGGGCATCGGCGAGACGATTCATAAGTGAGCCAAGTGGCGTGGGTGTGAAAGGCGAACCGTGTTGCGTATTGCGTGTTGCGTGACAAAAAGGCATACGGAACACGCACCACGCAACACGGCTCCACCAAATGCTGACCACCAACCGGATTCTCAGACGCCTTTGACGCCCGATCACCTGGCAGGCAGCCAAAGGCTTGCAATGCAGGGCAAATTGTGGTAAGCTAGAGGCCGATAGACAAAATCGAGGAGGGATGACCGTGAAGAAAGACCTGCTCAGCCTGGCCGATCTATCGCCGCAAGAACTACAAGGCCTTTTCCAGTTGGCGGCCGAGCTCAAAGCCGAACTGCAGAGCGGCGGCAACAAGCCGCTGCTCCAGGGCAAGGTCCTGGGGATGATCTTCCAAAAGCCCAGCCTGCGCACCCGCGTCTCTTTTGAAGTGGGCATGCTGCAGCTCGGCGGGCACGCCCTATACCTCTCCCCCAACGAGATCCAGTTGGGCGTGCGGGAGAGCGTGGCCGATGTGGCGCAGGTGCTGGGACGTTACGTGGACGGCATCATGGCCCGCGTCTTTGCCCACCGCGACGTCGAGCTGCTGGCGCAACACGCCCCGGTGCCGGTCATCAACGGCCTGTCCGACCTCAGCCACCCCTGCCAGGGCCTGGCCGATCTGTTCACCGTCTTTGAGAAACTGGGCCGTCTGCAGGGCCGTAAGCTGGCCTGGGTAGGCGACGGCAACAACGTCTGCCACTCGCTGCTGCTGGGCACCGCCCTGGCGGGCATGGACATGGCCGTGGCTACACCCCCCGGCTACGAGCCGCAGGCGGCGATGGTAGAGAAGGCCCGCGGTTTCGCCCGGCAGAGCGGCAGCACCATCACCATGGGCCACGACCCACGGGAGGCTGTGCGCGGGGCGGACGTAATCTACACCGATGTCTGGGCCAGCATGGGCCAGGAAGCCGAGGCCGAGCAGCGCCAGGCTATCTTCCAGCCCTTCCAGGTGAACGCCGCCCTGGTAGCCGCCGCCAAACCGGACGTGCTGGTGATGCACTGCCTGCCGGCCCATCGCGGCCTGGAGATCACGGACGAGGTCATGGACGGCCCCCACTCCGTCGTCTACGATCAAGCTGAGAACCGGATGCACGCCCAGAAGGCGCTGCTCGTGCGCTTGCTGGGTGGCCGTTGAGGGTAGGAGATGAGCCAGAAGACGATGTGAGCAGCACATGTTAAACGACTTGCTCTTTGAAGTTCTAACACCGCTCGGCTTTCGCGTGCGTGTGACCCGTGCTACTGGGACTTGATCATCACGGTCAAACACCCAGTAATGGCCAAGCGCGAAAACGATGTTCAAGAGACGCTGAGGAATCCCGATGAAATTCGGGTGAGCAAAAGCGACCAGAATGTGTATCTGTTCTACAAATCAGAACGTATTGGGCGCTGGATCTGTGCCGTGGCCAGACGGCTTGATGGCGACGGGTTCTTGATTACAACTTATCCAACTGACACAATAAAGGAAGGAGAGCGCATATGGTCCAGATAAAGATGTATTACGACCAGCCAGGAAATACCCTTATCGTATGGTTTGGCAATCCACAAGATGAATATGTCTGTGAGGAAACAGGTGATGAAGTGATTTTGATGAAAGACAAATTTGGGCGGGTCATTGGCTTTGAAGCCTTGAATTTTGAGATTCCGAAGCCCGCACACCTGCAGGTTGCATTCGAAACAGTAGCAGCCTGAGTCGGGCAGCGCTTGTAAGCCATGTATGGTGGCTTTCTATAGTCAAGAGGCAGGTATGGAAACCTGCCCTACGAATGACAGATTGCTATCTGCCATCTGCCATTTGCCAACCGATGCCAGAGATTCTTTCCTTCTTATCCCGCCTGGACGCCTGGAGCGTGCTGGACATCCTGATCGTGGCCATCATCTACTACTGGATTCTGGCCTCGCTGCAGGGAACCCGCGCCATCCAGCTTTTGTGGGGCGTGGTGCTCTTGGCCCTGTTCCTGGTAGGCGTGAGCAGCGTCTTCCAGCTCACCACCCTGCGCTGGTTGGTGCAAAACGCCATCCCGGCCCTGCTCATCGCCATCCCCGTCATCTTTCAGCCGGAGTTGCGCCGCGTGCTGGAGCGCCTGGGGCGCACGGGCGGCCTGGTGAATCGCCCTTTGGGCATCCCGCGCCAGAGCCTGGTGCGCACGGTGGACGAGATCTGCGAGGCCTGCACCCGCCTCTCCGAGCGGCGCGTGGGCAGTTTGATTGTCTTGGAGCGAGGTACAGGCTTGCAGGACTACGTGGACACCGGCCTGCCCGTGGACGGCCTCGTCTCGGCGCAGATGCTCCTGACCATCTTCTTCCCCAACAATCCCCTGCACGATGGGGCGGTCATCGTGCGGGGCGACCGGCTGGTGGCAGCCACCTGCATCCTGCCCTTGAGCGAAAATCCCTCGGGCGAGGACCTGGGCACCCGCCATCGCGCCGCGCTGGGCATCACTGAGCAGACCGATGCCGTGTCCATCGTCGTGTCCGAGGAGACAGGCATCATCTCGCTGGCTACCAATGGCCGGCTCGTACGCCGTCTCGATGGCAGTCGCCTCAAGAATACCCTCCTCAGACTCTACGCCAGGGAGTCAGGCGGCATCTCGCTAGGTGTAAGCAACTGGGGCAATCAGAAAGCGAGGGAGCAGGAATGAAGTTGGCGTGGCGTTGGTTCGTTCCGAATCTGGGTTTGTTACTCCTGGCCTTGAGTCTGTCCGTGATCACCTGGATTGTAGCCAACTACACCCAGAACCCAGACCGCACCGATTACTTCTCGGCCCCTATCCCGGTGGAGTTGTCCAAGGTGCCAGAGGGGATGCTGGTCTTAAATGCCAGTCCCAGCCAGGTGACCCTACGCATCCGCGCTCCCGAGGATAGCTGGGCCAGCCTGCGCCCCGCCAGCTTCCAGGCCACGGCGGACCTCTCTAAAGCCGAACCTGGCCTGCACGACGTGGAAGTGGCCGTAGAGTGTGCCGATCGCCGGGTGCGCATCCTGGAAAAAGTGCCTGACCGCGTCAGCGTGCGCCTGGAGGCGATCGTTAGCCGGAGCGTACCGGTGCGCGTGACTTCCCTGGACGAGGCGCCGGCTGGCTTCATCCTGGAAGCGCCCCAAGCAAACCCGGTAACCGTGACGGTCCGCGGCGCCTCCAGCCTGGTCAACCAGGTGGCTGAGGCGTTCATCGGCCTGCGCATAGAAGGTTCAAAGGTTAGCTTCACCAAACTCTACCTGCCGGTTCTGTTGGATGTGCAAGGGAAAGAGGTCAAGGGGCTGGACTTCTCGCCAACGATGGTGCAGGTACAGGTGACCATTAAGCAGCTAGAAAACTACAAGACCGTGTCGGTCAAGGCAGTGCTCACCGGCACCGTGGCTGCCGGCTATTGGGTGTCCAACATCATCGTCGAGCCTTCTACGGTGACCTTTGGCGGCGATGCCAAGGAGTTGGAAACCTTCGGCTACGTGGAGACAGCCCCCGTGGACGTGACCGGCGCCATCTCCGACGTCATACGCACGGTGAACATCTACGTACCACCGGGCACGGCCCTGGTGGGCAGGACGGGGCGTGAGGTCTTCGTCAAGGTCAGCGTGGAGCCCATCCCCGGCGGGCAGGTCGTGCGTCGGCCGCTCGTGGTGAATAACCTGGGGAAGGGGCTGACCATTACCTACACAGTAACCACGGTGGACATTACCCTGGCGGGCCCCATCGCCACTATGCTGAAGCTGCAAGCCACAGACGTCACCGCGGTGCTCGACGCCACCGGCCTGCTCACTGGCACTTACGAATTGCCGGTGCAGGTTAGCGCCCTGCCCAAGGGGCTCACCGTGACCGCCATCATTCCCGACAAGGTGAGTGTGAAGGTGCAATGAGACTGCGCTCGAGGACTCTGGACTGGAAATCCTACTTCAAGACTGGACGAAGGACGAAAGACGAAGGACGAAGGGACAAGGACCAGGGCGATTCATCGCCCTTCGTTAACTTAGCCCGGCGATTGATCGCCGGGCGGCCACTGGCCGCCGTTGCCCTGGTGGTTTTACTGCTGGGCGTCACCATCTGGGGGATGGCGGCCAATCCTGGGGCGCAGAGTGCTGTGGTGGCCGGGCCCGCTACATCGCCGATGATAGCAAGTAGCAGTGCCGCTGGCATCGTCAACCTGCACATGAGCAACACGCCTTACGGCCCGCCGGTGACCCAGTTCCCCGAAGGCACCAGCATCGTCTACGTGGTGTTCGATTACTACTACACGGCCAACACACCCATCCAGGTGAGGGTTTATTCTCCTCAGGGCGCCATCATCTTTGACCAGACCCAAACCTACAGCGGGGATGGTACGGCCTCGGTGAGTGTGCCGGGCAGCTTCCCGCCTAGTCCACCTCCCACCTATTACGTCACTAATGTCTACCTGGAGGACAACCCTACTCCTGCTGGCAGCGTATCATGGCAGGTGGCTGGGACAGCGGGCACACCCACGCCCACGCCGCCCACCGGCACGGGGACCATCTGCGCCCTGGTCTACGAGGACCTCAACGGCAACCAGACGAGGGATTTCGGCGAGGCGCTACTGGCTGGCGCGATTATCACCTTGACCGATGCCAACCGGCTACCCCTGTACACCTACACCACTGACGGCATGCACGAGCCGCACTGTTTTACGGGACTGACTCCGTACGAAAACTATTACGTCCTGGAGCAGGACCCGCCCAACTACAGCTCCACCACGAGCAATATACTGGTGCTAACCCCTGGCCCCGGGGTCACCCTATACGCCGAGTTCGGCGACCGCATCCCAGTCGTCCCCACGGAGACGCCTACTCTCGTCGCTACGCCCACGCCCACCGCTACGCCTGTGCGCCGGCTGTTCCTGCCGCTGATCATGAAGAGTCACTGGGGGGGATGAGGGAGTCAGGGAATCAGGGATCAGGGAATCGGTGATCAGGGAATCAGGCAATCAGGGGAAGCCCTAATTCTCTGATTCCCTAATTTCCTGCCCTTGGTTCGCTCATTTTTAGGGTGATTGGGCAAAAACAGGTCCGAGCCTGGTGTAGATGTCCAGCGGGAAATCTAACAAGGCCAGGATCCGCTTTTGCAGCACAGAAAGTGGGGTGAGATA
>Ga0315268_10001098_pt1 | contig 31330 bp, 34 predicted proteins | sample C1_top_MG_FD_204535 | JGI IMG/M metagenome (GOLD analysis project Ga0315268, IMG submission 204535) | Sediment microbial communities from Yellowstone Lake, YNP, Wyoming, USA - C1_top | ecosystem: Environmental > Aquatic > Freshwater > Lake > Sediment | place: USA: Wyoming | collected 2017-08-01
TCATCCAGCGCCGGGCATATGGCCTGCGCGATGAAGAATATCTGCGACTAAAAATACTCACGTCTATGCTCCCGAGGTTCTAAAAAACATGAAATTTACCCACTCGATTACGCGAAGAGCCCATTTTGATTACAGGTTGTTGCCGGGAATTTTTCACAAGTGTTGCAGATCGCCCGGCGCATCGATGTCGGCAAAAATTCCATCATTGCCGATTTTTATATGCACGACATCGGATACATCGCGCTCCAGCAAGCGTCGTGCTCCGGCATCACCCCGCAGTGCCAGCAACTCTTCCCGGTAATGCGAGGAAAATCCGGCCGGATGGCCGCGCCTGCCATCGCAGAATGGAGCTGCCAGGCCTGCCCCGGCCAGCAGCGCATTGCGCACGCCGGCAATCGCTGCCGCAGGTACAGCAGGCATATCGGCCAGCCCGATCAGCCAGCCTGCGGCGCCACGGTTTGCATGCACGCCGCAGGCGAGGCTGGCGGCCATGCCCAGCGCCGCATCCGCACATACCACCCAGCGTATCTGTGCAGAGTTGCTCGCGCCCAGCGCAGTTTCGACCGCGCTGCAAAATGCTTCTGCCGATGGCCTGACGACTACTGTGGCATGCCCGAACTCCTCCAGCCAGGGCAGCAGGCTGTGCGCGGCAAGCGGCAGCGTCACCCCATGCAGCGTGACCGGATGCAGCAACTTGTCCGAACCGAAGCGGCGCGAGGCGCCCGCTGCAAGCACGATGGCGGCGATGTCGTTCCGATCTGGCACCGGGTCAGACAAAAGTTTCCCGGTCGAACGGCATGCGGCGCAAGCGCTTGCCGGTCAGTTTGAACAGCGCGTTGGCAACCGCCGGTGCGATCGGCGGCAAGCCCGGTTCGCCGATGCCGGTGGGGGCTTCACTGCTTGCCACGATATGCACCTCGACCTGCGGCATTTCGGAAAAGCGCAGCGGTTGATAGTCGTTGAAATTGGATTGCATCACGCGGCCGTTCTCCAGCGTGATCGCATCATGCAACGCGGCGGAGAGTCCGTAGACGATGGCGCTTTCGATTTGCTGTTCCACACCGTCAGGATTGACGACCATGCCGCAATCGACCGCGGCGACCACGCGATGCACGCGGATCTTGCCGTTTTCCAGCGACACTTCGGCGATTTCCGCCACGTAGCTGTTGAACGATTTGTGCACCGCCACACCGTAAGCATGATTGGCAGGCAATTTCTTTTTGCCCCAGCCGGCTTTATCCGCGGCGAGTTGCAGCACGCCCCGGTAACGCGAAGCGGCGGGCAAGATGCTGAGCCGGTAAGCGACCGGGTCTTTGCCGGCGAGATGCGCCAGTTCGTCGACCATGGTTTCCACCACGAACGCGGTATGCGAGTGGCCGACCGAGCGCCACCACTGCACCGGCACCTCGTTCTTCGTGGTGTGCAGATCGACCTGCACATTGGGAATCGCATAGGGTATATCGGCCGCGCCCTCCACCGAGGTGGCATCGATGCCGTTATGCACGAGAAAGCCCTCGAACGCCGTGCCGGCTACAATAGACTGGCCGACGATGGTGTGTGCCCACGCCAGCGGCTTGCCGTTTTTCGCGATGCCCGCCTCGATGCGGTCCGCCCACATCGGCCGGTAATTGCCGCCCTGCGTGTCGTCCTCGCGCGTCCACACCACCTTGACCGGTTTGCCGACCGCCATCGCCGCCTGCACCGCCTCGATCACAAAATCCGAGCGCGGATTGGCGCGCCGGCCAAAACCGCCGCCGAGAAAAGTAGTATGGATCTCCACCTGGTCGGGATCGAGCATTGCGACCTGCGCCGCCATGTTGCGATCCATCGTCTGTGACTGTGTGCCGGTCCAGATCACGCAGTGATCGGGCTTCAGATCCACCACCACGTTGAGCGGCTCCATCGCTGCGTGCGCCAGATACGGCACTTCGTATTCGGCGCTGACAGTCTTGTGTGCTTCCTTCAATCCCTTGACGGGATCGCCATCCTTGCGCGCCACCGCGCCCGGCGTCTTCGCCAGTTCGAGGAACTCGGCAAACATCTTCGGCGTAGACAGCGCCGCACCAGGCCCTTCGTCCCAGTCGATCGCCAGCAGGTCGCGCGCGGTCTTCGCCGGCCAGAAGCCGGATGCGGCAACCGCGATCCCGGTCGGCACCTGGTAGACCCCCTGCACCCCCGATACCTTGCGCGCCTCGGTCGCATCGAAGCGCTTCACCTTGCCGCCGAACACCGGGCTGCGCGCGATCAGCACGGTCAGCATGCCGGGCAGATAGACGTCGAGGCCGAACTGCGCGGTGCCGTTGATCTTGGCCGGTGTGTCGAGACGTTTCATCGGCTTGCCGATGATCTTGAAATCCTTGGGCGACTTCAGTGCGACCTGGTCCGGCAACGGAAGTTTCGCCGCGGCTTCGGCCAGTGCGCCGTAACTTGATCTCTTGCCGCTGCCGGCATGAATGACCTGGCTGTTCTCGGCACGGCATTCACTTTCCGGCACACCCCATTGCCGGGCCGCCGCGCGGATCAGCATGATCCTGGCGCTGGCGCCGACGCGCCGCATTTGCTCCCACGACGACGGAATGCTGGAACTGCCGCCGGTCATCTGCATGCCGAAAGCGGTGTGGTTGTACACTGCGGCCACCGGTGCCGACACCACACTGATGCGGCTCCAGTCGGCTTCCAATTCTTCCGCGATCAGCATCGGCAACGAGGTGTAGACACCCTGCCCCATCTCGGATTTGTTGACGACGATCGTGATGCTGTCGTCCGCCGCGATGCGGATGAAGGCGTTGGGCGGGTATATCGGTTTGGCCGGCTTCGGCTGCGCATCGGCGGCATAGGCACGGCCGCCTTTCATCGGCAGGTAAAAGCCGATCACCAGACCGCCCATCAATGCGGCAGAATCCTTGAGGAACTGACGGCGTGAAGGATTTTGCTCGGTGAGGTTTTTCTTTTGGATTTTCATTTGGGTTTTCATGCGGCGCCTCCATTCTTTTTCGCCACTGTCTGGTCCGCCGCCATCTGGATCGCCGAGCGGATGCGGTTGTACGTGCCGCAACGGCACAGGATGCCATCCATCGCGGCGGCGATCTGTGATTCGCTGGGGTGTGGATTCTCCTTGAGCAATGCGGTGGCCGCCATGATCTGGCCGGACTGGCAGTAGCCGCACTGCGGCACGTCCACCTCCTGCCACGCCGCCTGCACGGTTTTGCCGAGCGCGGTTTCGGCCAGGCCTTCGATCGTGGTGACCTGTTTGCCGCTGGCCATCGACACCGGCGTAACGCAGGAGCGAACCGCGCGGCCATCCAGGTGAACGGTGCAGGCGCCGCACTGCGCGATGCCGCAGCCGTATTTGGTGCCGGTCAGTTGCAGGTGGTCGCGCAGCACCCAGAGCAAGGGCGTGCCGGGGTCGGCATCGACCTTGATCTTTTTGCCGTTGATGAATAGAGAGATCATGAGCATACCTCCTGATTGATGGATTGAGCCTGATTGATGGATTGAGCGGGACGAGTTGTTTCAGCCGGCTGGTTTCGAACCGAAATCAGATGGGCGAGGATGGACACTGCAATCTCCGGCGGCGTGCGGCTGCCGATGCTCAAGCCTACCGGCCCGTGCAGCCGGGCGATTTCATCCGGGGTGAGATCGAACATTGCCAGCCGCTCGCGGCGCTTTGCATTGTTGGCATGGGAGCCCAGCGCACCGACATAGAACGCTGGCGATTTCAGCGCCTCCAGCAGCGCCATGTCATCCAGCTTTGGATCATGGGTCAGCGCGATGATCACGGTGGCGCTGTCGGCTTGCAGTGCCAGCACCGCATCGTCGGGCATCTCGCCCGTCAGGGTTGTGTCCGGCACGTCCCAGGTCTCGCGCATCTCCACACGCGGATCGCAGACGATCACCCGGTAATCGAGCGCCTGCGCCATGCGTGCGAGATAAGCGGAAGTCTGGCCGGCGCCGATGATCAGCATGCGCCAGCGCGGGCCGAGCACCGTGGTCAGCGTTGCGCCGTCGAATGAAATGCTGTCGGTGCGGCTGGCATCGTCCAGCTCTACCTGCAATGAATTGAAATGCAAGGTGCGCCTGACCGGCCGATGCGCATGGATCAGTTGCAGGACTTGCTCGACCCAATCCCGGTTTTGCACCGGCTCTATGACCAGGCGTATGACACCGCCGCACGGCAACCTGAAACGCTTGGCTTCTTCGCTCGTGACACCAAACGTCAGTAACTCTCCGCGATCGAACGGCAATTCTCCGCGCTGCGCGCGCAGCACCAGGTCATCCTCGATGCAGCCGCCCGACACCGAGCCCACCGCCAGGCCGTCGCCGCGCAGCGCGAGCATCGCACCCGGCGGACGCGGGCTGGAGCCGAAGGTTTCCACCACCGTCGCCAGCCACAGCGGAAGATCCCCTGCTTGCCACTCCCGCAGGGTTTTGAGTACAGAAAGATCGACGCTATCCATACGTGACTCCTTGTGCAGGCGTTTATTCTCTCAAAGTTTTGAAATGGTTGCTACTGGTGGCTACTGCGAGAACATATCATCTAAAAGGGCGCTTCTAAAAATCCGGATTTGCGAGCATCCGCTTCGCGGATTGCCTGCTTACCCCGCTTCGTCGCAATTTTTTGCCCGCGCCCTGTCTTGCTGAGAACCAGCCACTTGGCGCATGTTTTATCGCGCCTGGTGGAATGGCTGGTTGTTTCATCAGAACTTTGAATTTTTAGAATCGCCCATCAGTATGCGCGTATTGCAACTGGGCGCCAATGACGGAAGTTGGCGAATGGCATCTATCGGGGAAAAATGGTTCGCTAACCTTTCATCATACGTATGAATTCGGCAACGATATGGGCGTCAAACTGCTTCCCGGAGCCCGCAGCGATCAGCGCTATCGCCTCGGAAGGATTCATCGCCCTGCGTTGCGGCCGGTCGCTGGTCATCGCACTATAGGCGTCCGCTACCGACAGGATGCGGGCAAGGTAGGGTATCGCTTCACCCTTGAGGCCATCCGGATAACCGCTGCCGTCAGCCCATTCGTGATGGTGGCGGATCAACGGCAGGGCGTCGCGCAAAGCCGGAATTTCTTTCAATATTTCGGATGCCGTAACGGAATGTTGTTTAATGAGCTCCCACTCGTAGGGTGTAAAAGGCTCGCGCTTGTTCAGGGTGTTTTCGGGAATGCTCAGGTAGCCAAGGTCATGCAATATACTGGCGAGACTCAACAATTTCAGTTCCCCTTTTGCAAGGTGCAGCCTGCTGCCAAGTTTCATCGCAAGTTCCTCCACCCTGTCTGCATGATCACGCTGATAAGTGGTTTTGACATTCACGGCCGTAGCGATGGCCCTGGCGTTTTCGATGTCTTGCTTCAGCAATTCCGCAACGCGTCCCGGTGATTTTTCCAGCTCGTTTTGCAGCAGTTCACTGCACAGGTAAACCCGGTTTCTGCCCTCCCGCTTGGCGAGATAAAGCGCTTGATCCGCCCGCTCGATCATGATCTCTGCACTATCGGCACAGAGTGGATAGCAGGCGATGCCGATGCTCACCGTTACGCCGATTTCCCTGCCGTCGGGCAGGATAAAAGCGGTGTCTGCGACAGCTTTGCGAATACGCTCACCCACTTGCTTCGCACTGTTTTCATTCAACTCCGGGGCTGCAATCACGAACTCTTCACCACCATAACGAGCTACGCTGTCCACATCTCTTGCATGTTTTCTCAGAATGGCGGCAAACTGCTTAAGCACGGCATCCCCAGCCGGATGTCCGTAGCTGTCGTTGACATTCTTGAAATGATCGATATCCAGTATCAAGAGAGAAAATGATTTACTGTAGCGGCAGGAACGCTGCATTTCCCAATGCAGGCGTTCGTCAAATACGCGCCGGTTAAGCAGGCTGGTAAGCGTATCGGTGGTTGCCAGGCTCAGTGTTTGCGCATGCAAGCGTGCATTTTCCAGGGCGCCCGCAGCAAGGTGAGCAAAGGTGGTTAGCAGATTGATCTCTTCCGGCAGGAAGGTATCGCTATCGTAACGATAGAGATAAATCACGCCCAGGCGGCGACTATGGCTGGTGAGCGGCAAACAGATAAAGCCGAGAATCCCCTCATCGCGCATCAGTTTGCTTAGCTTGTGGCGGGTTTCCGGCCAATCGTTGCTGACAACGTGGCTCCCGGAGGTAAATGTTTCACCCGCCAGACCGCCGGAATGGAATGATATGTTATTTATGAAATGTTCCGTGAGTCCTTGAGTATGCCATTCTTCAAAGTTCTGAGATTCTTCGTTGTAGAGGGCGATACAGGCGGCTTTTGATGCGCTCAGCGCGATTCCGGAACGCATGATCCGGTCCAGAACCTCTTGCAGTCCCAGTGATGACGATATGGCAATCGCCACCTGGTTGAGCGCTTCGAGCTGTTCGCTTTTGCTGCGGATGGCCTGACGATCGGCATGGATATAGGTATCGATGGCAATCCCCATATCGAAAAATATGATTCGTAATAAAGCCAGGGTTGCTTCCAGAGTTTTTTTGGTATCCTCCCCATGAAGGCTCTGCACCTTGGGAAGCAGAAGGGAAAGATATTTGTTATACGCCCCGAGATACCACTTCGGATCCAATCCCACCTGCTGATGCACCATACCGACGCGAATGCGATTTTGAACATAGGCGGCATCATATTTGCCGGCTGTCAGTTGATCGAAATAGACTGTCTGTGTTTTCTTGAGTCTCTCCAGCCCGGATTTGCCCTGAATTAAACTTCGCGTCTCCTCGAAAACCAGCAGATGAGCATAAAACGCTTCGACAAAAAAAGACTCCTGGCCGGACAGCAAGGCGTGCAAATCCTCGAGCCGTGCGACGTCCTTTTCACTGAACTCCAGAAATGCCTTGCGCTGTGCTACCTCTGCGGGACTTAGGTGCAAGGTGTCAAGCATGGAAGTTGCGGGGGAGATCAGTCAAGATATTGAACTAGTTCCGTTAACCAAATATTGACAATACAAACGTATTTTACTTTAAAGCATTACGCAATATATGTAAATTGAACAGCATAATCCATGCGGCGGGTCGGATATTGGTCGGCACGGGGTTTTTGTGGGACTTATTGTGTGGCTCACCATGCCTTCATTAATGCTTAGTAAGCACAAGAGTAACCGGAGCTATACGAGGATGAGAGATCCGTTCAGTCCTGATATCAGACCTGGTGGTTTAATGCTTCCAGGCATGGTTAAGGTCGGCCAGGGGCCGGTTCATACCACTCACCCCAATCAAGCCCCTACTTCCCCTCAAGCAACTGCTTGACCCAGGCCTGCTGGCAGACCCGTTTGCGCTTCTGTTCCATCAGATTGCGGATGTGCGGTTTGGCCTGCTCATAATTCAGCACGCCGGCTTCGCTGATCGCATCGCAGCGCAGCACATGAAAGCCGAGTTCGGATTCCAGCACGCCGCTCACTTCGCCTGCCTGCAAGGCAAACAGCGCCTCGTCCAGTTTCGGGAAGAGTTTACCGCGCGGCAACTCGCCCAGCTTGCCGCCGTCCAGCGCAGTCGGGCATTCGGAATGTTTGAGCGCCTGCTCTTCGAAACGCTGCGGTTCTTTCGCCACCCTGGCAGCGATGTCCCCGATGCGCCGGCGCGCCACCGCGCGCGTGTTTTCGGCGATGGTTTCGTTGATCGTCACCAGAATATGCCGCGCCAGCCGCGTCTCTGGACGGCGGAACTGCTCCGGGTGGTAGCGGTAGTAAAGCTCCACATCCACATCACTGACTTTGGCTGCGCGCGTGCCGACCTTCTCCAGAATCGCTTCGACTTTCAGTTCGCGCTCCATCGCAATCGCGAAACCTGCTTCATCCAGGCCATTGCGCGCCAGGTCTTCGATGAAGTCTTCTTCATTCGGATAACGGCCGCGTATCTCATCCATTGCCGCGTTCAGGCTGGCCTGCGGCACGATCGCGTCGCGCGCTTCGGTCGCCACCAGCACGCGCGCTTCCAGTTCATGCTGGCGCTGCGCCATCTTCTGCACCCGCTCGAACTCGACGGGTTGCAAGCCATCCGGGGCTTTCCCGTACAGCTTGTGCGCCGCCTTGAGCGCCAGATAGGCCACGCCGCTTTCAATGACTTCAGGCATCGCTCTGCTCTTTTTCATAGACATGCACCGCTTCCAATGCGGATTCCGGCACTTGCAAAACATGATCATGGAAGATCACGTGATACAGCACGCCGTCGTTGTCATCGCGCAACACTTTCATTATCTCGCCTTCCATGCCCGGCCTGGCGCGCGTCTCGCCGCCCACCGTCAGCGTGATGCGGCTGCGCACTTTCTCCCGGGTCTCGTACTTGCTGGGTGTCCAGAGTTCGCCGATGCCGATCAATTCTTCTTCGCGGCAACCGACTATCTTGTTCAGCTCCAGAAAATTCACGGTGTAGATCAGTTGGTCCTGCAGGAACGTGCCGACGTTCATCACAAAACCGGTGCTGCCGCGCCGCACCAGCAGCATGCCGGGATCCATGCCCGGATAAGTGCCGTCGTTGCGCACATTGCGGATGATGCGCACCTCTGCGCCGAATTCGAATCTAGGCCGCATTCTGTTTATTGACCGTGATCGAAGTCAGCGGCACGAATCGGGTCTGCGGTTCGTGCATATGGAACACTTTGAACACCTTCTCGGTCAGCGCATCCGATTGCACGAAATCCTGGTACGCCTGCTGCAACAGCCTGGTATAAGCGGCACGGCGCGCAACTTCATCTGCCGGCAATACGCCCGCCTTGCCGATGTAATCGTGGAAACGTTGCAGGATATGCAGGCGGTTCACCTGCACCACCGCAGGCTCGTAAGCAACGCCGAAATATTCCAGGAATTCCTCGGCTGCCGAAATCTCATCCAATGCTTCATCCAACGTCAGTTCGTCCATCATGCGCTCCTCTTGATAAAGCCATAACTGCTGGCAGATTCAGTCCTGATTATTTCCAGCAACGCTTTGCCGCCCAGCCGGTCATGGCTGTCCAGCTCGACCAGCTTTTCCAGCATGGCCTGCCCGTCGCCATAATTGCCCAGCCGCAAATTGATGTATCCGGCGGCCTTGAGCACCATCAGGTAAAAGCGCACCAGGCCCATCGAGCGCATCACCCCGGCGCCCACATTTTCGGCGTGCAGATAAACCCATGTACCGGGAAAATCCAGCCGGCGCCCCGCCACTGCCAGCGCGCTTTCCGCCACCAGCAACGCATCTTCCAGGCGGTGCTGGTAAAAGTAGTAGCGGTAGAGCGCGACCAATACCATCAGTTGCTGCGGCGCCAGAAAATTGGCGCGCAGCAACAGGGATTCCGCCTGCGCGCTGCCATAACCGGCAGCAGCCTCCGCCAACAACAGCTCAATGTCCTGGCTGATCGGCTCATCGAAATACAATTCGGCTTGTTCGAAATTCAGCAAGTCCATGATTACTCCTTCCTGGATGCGGGATTCAGGATTCTGGCTTCAGTAAAATGCTGCCCTCTTGAATCCTGATTCCTGAATCCTGTGCGCACAGATCGTCCGCATCGCAGGTATGACATTGCCCGTCCATTGCTGCACCCTGCTTGTTCAACTGTCCTTCCAGCAATTCGATACGCTCCATCAGGCAGGCGATGGCGCGGCCGACCGGATCGGGAATCAGGTGATGGTCGAGGTTGATACCGTAGATGTTGCCGGTGTTTGTTTCCCCGGTGCGCAGCACAATCCTGCCGGGAATGCCGACCACAGTGCGCTCGGCAGGCACATCGCTGACCACCACCGAATTTGCTCCGACACGCACCTGGTTGCCGAGCGTGATCGCACCGAGGATCTTGGCCCCCGCCCCCACCACCACGCCGTCGCCCAGCGTGGGATGGCGCTTGCCCTTGTTCCAGGTCGTGCCGCCCAGCGTGACGCCGTGATACAGCGTCACGTCGTCGCCGATTTCGGCGGTCTCGCCGATCACCACACCCGCACCGTGATCGATGAAAAACCTGCGCCCGATGCGCGCGCCGGGATGGATGTCGATGTTGGTGAACAGCCGCGCAAGAAAAGACACCACGCGCGCCGGGTAACGCAGACCGAATTTCCACAGTCGATGCGCGACGCGCTGCAACAGCAAGGCATGCACGCCGGGATAGGTGGTCAACACCTCGAAGCGCGAACGCGCCGCCGGGTCGCGATGGAACACACATTCCACATCCTCGCGCAGCAGCGTAAAAAAGGACGCGGTTTGCGGTTTAGCCATCACCTCCATATCCGCTTTCGCATTGGGCAGCGTGTTTTCCATTTCTTCCTAGTGCACCACGCCGGGCATGCTGCGCCCGATGAAGCGTTGGTAAAGGAACAGCAATTCCTGATCGGCCGGCGAACGTTTGGCGCGTTCGGCAAAAGCGCGTATGTCCGGCAATAAAGCGCGTGCCTCCACCGGGCTGAGCGTCAGCCCCATGCCGGCATACGCGGCCATCACGCCGTGCGCGCCGGAATGTTTGCCTACCACCAGCTTGTGGCTGCGCCCCACTTCGCCCGGGTCGAAACCCTGATAGTTGTCGGGATCCTTGAGCAGACCGTCCACATGGATGCCCGCCTCGTGCGTGAATACGCCCCCGCCCACCACGCTCTTCTGCCAAGGAACGGGACGGCCTGAAGCGGCCGCGACGCATTCGGACAGCGCGGTGAAATGCGTCAGATCGATGCCGGTGTCCATGCCGTAAAGTTTTTTCAGTCCCAGCGCGACTTCCTCCAGCGGCGCATTGCCGGCGCGTTCGCCCAGACCGTTCACGGTGGTGTTGATGTGCGTTGCGCCGGCCAGCGCTGCCGCCAGGCTGTTTGCGGTCGCCAGCCCCAGATCGTCATGCGCGTGCATCTCTATCTCCATGTCCACCGCAGCACGCAAAGCGGAAATGACCCTGTGCACGCCGAACGGCTCCATCACGCCCAGCGTGTCGGCATAGCGGATGCGGCGCGCTCCCGCATCCTGCGCGGCTTCCGCCACATGCAACAAGAATTCCATGTCGGCGCGCGAGGCATCCTCGCATCCGACGATGACATCCAGCCCCAGCTCGCGCGCGCGCGGCGCCAGTTCGCGGATGGCGGACAGCACCCAGGCGCGGTCGCGTTTCAGCTTCTTTTCCAGATGAATATCGGATACCGGAATTGATACATCCATCGTGTGCACATTCAAACCGCGGCAGGCATTTATGTCGTCCGCATGCATGCGCCCCCACACCACCAGCCTGGCCTTCAGCCCGAGAGAGGCGACCGCTTCGATACTCTCGTACTCCTTCGCGCCCATCGCCGGAATGCCGATCTCCAGTTCCGGCACGCCCAGCGCGTCGAGCCGCCGCGCGATATCCAGCTTTTCTTCCAGCGTGAACGCCACACCCGCCGACTGTTCGCCGTCGCGCAGCGTGGTATCGTCGATGGTAATGGTGCGGGTCATCTTCAATATCCAGGTAGGATGGGTTGAGCGTAGCGATACCCATCATTTATTCCATGCAGTTGTTGGGTATCGCTACGCTCAACCCAACCTACGGCTACAATATTTGTGGCTTTCATGATCATGCGTAAGTCGGCGCAAAGGCCTTTTCCGGTTCAGCCGCAGGCCCGTCACCATCCCAATACGGCGACAGCTTGCGCAACTGCGCGATGATCTCCGGCACGACCTGGATCACGCGATCCACTTCGTCTTCGGTGCTGTAGCGCGACAGCGAGAAACGCACCGTGCCGTGCGCGGCGGTGTAGGGGATGCCCATCGCGCGCATCACATGCGAAGGCTCCAGCGAACCTGAAGTGCAGGCAGAACCCGAGCTTGCCGCGATGCCGAACTTGTTCAGCATCAACAGAATCGCTTCGCCTTCGATGAACTCGAATGCGATGTTGCTGGTGTTGGGCAGGCGGTTGGCCGGATCGCCGGTGACAAACGAGCGCGGCACTCTCGCCAGGATCGCGGTTTCCAGTTTGTCGCGCAGCCGCGCCACTTCGGTGTTCTCGAAAACCATCGCTGCCATCGCCATCTCGGCAGCCTTGCCCAGGCCGACGATGGAAGTGCTGTTCTCGGTGCCCGCACGCCGCCCGCGTTCCTGGTGCCCGCCGCGCAGCAGCGGGCGGAAACGCACGCCGCGCTTGAGGTACAGCACGCCGATGCCCTTGGGCGCATGCAGCTTGTGGCCGGATACGGAGAGCATGTCTATCCTTGTGTCTTTCAGGTTCAGCGGCACTTTCCCTACAGCCTGCACCGCATCGGTGTGGAACATCGCGCCTGCCGCATGCGCCAGTTCGGCCATCTCTACCACCGGGAAAAACGTGCCGGTCTCGTTGTTCGCCCACATCACCGACACCACCGCGACCTGGTCGCTCAGCAGCTTCCTGTATTCATCCAGGTCCAGCCGCCCCTTGTTGTCCACATTGAGCAGATGCACTTTGTAGCCATCCTTCTCCAGCCAGGTACACAGAGTAAGGATTGCGGGATGTTCCACGGTGGTGGTGATGATCTCCTTGCGTTCCGGCTGCGCGCGCAATGCGGACAGCAGCGCGGTGGAATCCGACTCGGTGCCGCAGGAAGTGAAGATGATCTCGGAATCATGCTCCGCGCCCAAAAGCTCCTGCACCTGCATGCGCGCCTTCTTGATCGCCAAGCCAACCTTGTTGCCGAAACTGTGCATGGAAGACGGATTGCCGAACTGCTCGGTGAAATACGGCAGCATGGCTTCCACCACCGCAGGGTCTACGCGCGTGGTCGCGTTGTTGTCGAGATAGATGCCTGTCATAATCGTTATCCTTTTTCCGTAGGTTGGGTTGAGCGTAGCGATACCCAACAATCTACAAATTAATTTAGAAACGATGGGTATTGCTGCGCTCCACCCATCCTACGTCCAGCTTTAACCCTTCATCGCCCGTGACAGCGCACCCGTTTTGGTCGGCACGATCTTGATGAACTCTTTCAATTCTTCCATCAATTTCTGCTGTATGCCTTGCAGGGTCAGCGCTTCCATCTGGCAACCGGCGCATGCGCCGGTCATGTTGACGTAGATGGTCTTGCCGTCCACATCCACCAGTTCGATGTCGCCGCCGTCGCGCTTCAATTGCGGACGGACGGATTCCAGCACCGCTTCGATCTTGCGGATGCGTTGCAGGTTGGTCATGCCGCTGGCCGATGCCTCATCCTTTGCGCCTGCGCCGGGCTTGAAAGTTTCGCCGCGCTCGACCATCACCTTGACCAGTATCTCTTCGATGCCTTCGTGGCAGGAAGAACAGCCGCCGCCCGCCTTGGTGTAGTTGGTCACGTCCTGCACGGAGCCAAGATTGTTGGCGCGTATCGTCTCTTCGATCAGCACCGCGTCGATGGCGAAACACTTGCACACCAGCGCGCCTTCTTCGTGGTCGTCGCTCCACACTTCGCCGCGGTAATTGGCCACGGCAGCCTGCAGCGCCTCGCGCCCCATCACCGAGCAGTGCATTTTTTCCGGCGGGAGACCGTCCAGATAATCCGCGATGTCCTGATTGCTGACCTTCAATGCTTCATCCAGCGTCTTGCCCTTGATCATCTCGGTCAGCGCGGAAGAGGAAGCAATCGCCGAACCGCAACCGAAGGTTTGAAAATGCGCGTCCAGAATGACGTCGGATTCCGGCTCCACCTTGAGCATCAGGCGCAGCGCATCGCCGCAACTGATGGAACCGACATCGCCCACGCCATTCGCATCGGCCAGCACCCCGGCATTGCGCGGTTGAAAAAAATGCTCTTTAACCTTGTCAGAGTAATCCCACATGACGCTCTCCTAAATTAAATAATTGCGTAGCTTCCGGCCGTACTCCTCTCCCTTTGGGATAACCAGCGACTTGCCCGCTTGCGGGCTTAGTCGAATGGCTAGTTGTTCCACCAGAGGGGGAACGGGGGGTGAGCAAGGGGTTTCGCGGAGCAAGCTCCGCGCCTTGCGAACGGTTTCGGCTCCGCCGAAACGCGCCCTGCAAGGGAGGGAAACGATCATGAACATGATCGTTATGCCGAGAATGATGAACCGCACGCGCAGCTCGAGCTGGCGTTCGGGTTGTCGAATTTAAAACCGCTGCCATTCAGGCTGTCCACGAAATCCACCGTGACGCCTTCCAGCAACGGCGCAGACAGCGGGTCGACCAGCAGCGTCACCGCGCCGTATTCCACCACCACATCGTCCTCGCTCTTGTTCTGTTCCAGCGACATGCCGTACTGAAAGCCGGAACAGCCGCCGCCGGAAATCGCGATGCGCAATCCCGCAACCGGGGCGCCGGAACCCTTGATGAATTTTTCTACCGCAGAAATTGCACTGGGTGTCAGATTAAGCATGGTATGTCTCCTATCAAAAATTTCAGGGCTTGTGCCTGATAGTTCGCAAGCTGCGTGCCAGCCCGATGCGCTTCAGGCAACCGGCTGTTTAATTGGAGATTTACAGATAAGACCCGCTCAACCCGCGTGTATGAAACAGCACGGGTGCTGGGGGTTGTGGGGTTTGTGACAAGTAAACCCTGCGCAGGAACATAGCGGTCTTGATATAGGGAAACGGACTTGGCAGAGTTCATCAAAGCAGGTATTTATTTCATGTCCGTTATGCTCCAAGCGGCATGGCTTCATGCGTTTGGCATTGCTTGGGGCATACCCGCCCGCAGGAGCCGCAGCCGATGCAGTCCAGCGCATTCGCCAGCGACATCACCATGCTGTTGTCTTCGTCCTCGTCATAGGCCTCGTCGTCCTCGCTGCGCTCGATCAGCTCGAATACTTCACGCGGGCAGACCTTGAAGCAGCGGCCGCAGCCGATGCAGGTGCTTTGATCCAGCGCGGTGATGAAGGTGGGAGTCCACGCCGTCCCGCCACGGGTGATTCCGGTAATTTCTGCCATCTCTATTCTTCCTTTTGGGTTTCCTTTTGGGTTTCCTGTTGTGCCGCGATCAACCGTGCATTCGCTTCCGCCCAAGCGCGGCAAGCGTCGTAGGTTGATTGGGAAATGCCGTAAATTTCTTCATATCCGGCCGGCAGGCGGTCTTCCACCAGATCATGCAACTGCGATGCCCATTCGCTGGAAATGCGCTTGAGTTTTTTCACTTCCTTGTCGAGTGCTTTCAACTCTTCTTCAGTCATTTGTTCCTCCTTACCGACAGGAGCGAGGATCGTGGCTTGAATGCGGCAGGGTGGATAAAGTGCGAAGCACGTATCCACCATGTGGAACAGTGGATACGGCACGATGTGCCTTTATCCACCCTACGAAACTACGAAACTTCAGTTCGTCTTCGGTCATCATGCACTCCTTACATCCCCGCCACTTCCGGATACTTGCCGATGATCTCCAGCGCTACGGACAGCAGCTTGTCTCCTTCATCCTTCATTTTGGACAGGCTTTCATAACCATAGCGATGCACATCGCGCAGCGTGCGATCCATCACCACCAGCTTGCCTACGGTGATCACGGCGCGGCCAAATCCCTCGTGAGAAATATTGATAATCGGAACCGCCATCAGGCCGCATTCCTTTTCGATCAGCGAGCAAACCGCGTTGTAGAAAGCCCGGATGCGCGACAGCATGATGTCGTCCGGATCGCCGATCACCGGGATGGCGCGGCGCTGTTCCTTGGTCACCACGTAGGGCGCCAGGATGCGCTCCGCCGGCCAGCCGTCGTAAGTGCCATAACTGTCCACCGCGCGCATCTGCTTGACCATTTCCTTGATGAAGTCCGTGGACATCAATGCGTCCTGTTCCGCTACTGCCTGATTCATGGTGTTCCCCCTTCTATTGTTTAGTTAAAAAACCCATCTAGCCGCAGAGAACACAGAGTGCACAGAGAGATCATCAGCTTTTCCCTGTGTTCTCTGTGGCTAATTTTTTTTGCTTTCCACACTCATCTGCGGTACCCAGGCTATCAACTTCGCCAACATGAATCCTGCAGCCATGCCAATTCCGGCGCCGAGCACCGCGCCGGCATCGCCAAAATCAAGCGACGCGGCGATACCCGCGCCGGTGATGGTGAGCAGGCTGGGCAGCAGATATACCAGCATTCCCGCCTTGAGAAAATCGCCTTCGTTCATGCTTAAATGCAACTCATCGCCCGCACGGACATCTGCATCGCACTGCACGGCGATTGCCTGGCGGTTTCCGGAAAAATATTTGGCCAGGCCTGAGACACCGCACGTGCTGTTTTCCTTGCAGCCGCCACATCCGGACTGCACGGTCGGCTCTACCAAAACCGTTCCGTTGCCGGCAGAGATCACGCGGGCGGTAGTCGCTATCATTCCTGCCACTCCTCGTCTCCGGCAAAACGGTCTGCGCTTGCCTGCTTCTTAAAATGTTTCGCCAACCAGAACGGGGGCTCGCTTTGCATATTTTTCTGCAAGCAACCAAGCAAACCATCAATGCCACTGCCCTCATCCACGCGCATCGGCTGTATGCCTTTGGCCAGCAATTGCCGGATGGCGGATGCACCGACCGCATTGCAATACACCGCAGCACAACCTTCCAGCAACTCTATCTTTGCAGCCAGCTTGTCTTCATGGCCGTCCATCGCGGTCGCTCCATTCATCGTGGTCTTGGGGAATTCGGCCACTTCCACCAGGCGCGAGTCTGTTTCGCTCATTTCAAATATGGCAAACGCTTCCGCCGCGCCAAAGTGCTGATTGACCAGACGGCGATCATTGCTGGCAAATGCGATTTTCACTGTCATCATTTCCCCCTCAATGGGTTTGACCAGCCGCAGATGACGCATATTTGGCTTCTCCCGGACGATTGTTGTAGATCGACACATAAGGCTTGTTCTCGTGATGTCCATGCTCAACGAGCATGTTTGCTAGATCAAATAAGGTTTGCCGTGTGCCGCGATAGCCGATCCACAGGCGCTGGTAGCCGCCGATCAGGTCGTATTGCGGGAAGCCCGCACGCAGCAGCGGCACGCCCAGCCGGCTCGCGGTCTCCGCCGCGTGCGAATTGCTGATGACAAGTTGCGCGCCATGATTCCTTGCCGCGATTTCGAGGTCTTCCAGATCGCCGATGCCGACCTGTGCCGCAATCACATCCTGCAGAATATTTGCGCGTGCCGGTGCAACGGCAGCCACCACCTCGCATCCCATCTCGGTCACCAGCCGCGAGAACCCGTACAGCAGATCCGGATCGGCAGCGAGCGCCACACGCGCGAAACCGAGCATGAAGTGGCAGTCCACCATCGCATCCTGCAACTGCGCGCGCTGCCGCTCGATTTTTTCCGGCACTGCCCGGAAGCTGATCTCGGACAGTGCAGAGACAAAACTGTCCATGGCCTCCAGCCCCATCAGGCAATCGAAGCGGTAATCTGGCACGGCAGTGCGTTCCTTGAGCAGATCGGCCGCATCGAACAGCGAATTGCCCAGCACCAGCGTGGCGACGGATTCGCCCATGCCGGCGATTTCCGGCACCGATGTGCCGCCCAAGGTAAGCGGGCTGCTCTCCTGCTCGCCCAGATGCCCGTCCAGCGAATCGGCGATATCCGGCAAGACCAGCGGATGCAGCCCGAATGCTTCGATCAGTTCTTTCAGGTGCTCGATATCGCCAGGAGTCAGGAATGAACCGGCCAGCACGTTCACCTGCTTCTTGCGCTTGCCGGCTAAGCTCTCTCTGATAGAACTACTAGCCATTCGACTAGGCTGTCCAACTACGCCAGCCAAGTCGCTGGTTATCCCACCGGGGGAGGGTTGGTGTGGGGGAACAGGCGGAATTAACACCTCCAGCACTGCCTTTACCGCCAGTGCGTAGCCGCTTTCCAGGCACCCCGTAAAATCCGGCGTACTCACCGGCACGACGGGGATGTGCGCGAACTCGGGATGCTTCGCATAAAACTGTTTCACCAGGCGTTTGATGTCCGTCCCCTGTGTTTCGGAAAGCCCGGTGGTGGTCAGGCCGATCAGCGCGGGTTTGCTTTTTTCCGCAACCGCCCTGAGCCCTTCAATGACGTTTTCATCGGCATTCATCACCGTGGAGACTTGATCCATTGCGGTGGTTTGCAGCGGAATCGGCTCGCGGAAATGGCGCACGAAATACACCTTGCCGAATGCCGCGCAGCCCTGCGAGCCGTGCATCATCGGGATGGCGCGATTGATGCCGAGGAAGGCCAGCGAAGCACCGACCGGCTGGCTCGCTTTGAGCGGATTCACCGCGAGGGCTTTGTTGCGTTTCAGGATTTCGGCCATGTCATGCTCCCAGCCCGACACCCCGCAGGGATGGCCGCGCCCACGGCGCGGGCTTGCGCACCGCCTGCCACACCGGGCTCTGCAGCGTCAGCGCAAGCTGGCGCGCGAGTTCGATCATGCCGCTGTAGCCTTCGTAGCCGAATTCGCGTTCCTGATTAATGTCGAGGAAAGGAATTTTCGCTTTCAGCGCGGTATACATATTGCGCCCGCCGGCGATCAGGATGTCGGCGCGATATTCCTTGACCACGCCGAGCAATGCCTTGGGGCTGCCGTCGGTAATCATCCTGGTCTTGTCTCCCATGATTTCGCGGATGCGCTCCTTGTCTTCCTCGGTGGATTTATTGGTGCCGGTGGCGACTACTTCCAGACCCAGATCCTGCAACGCGGACACAATGGACCAGGATTTCACACCGCCGGTGTAGAGCAGCACGCGCTTGCCGCGCAGTTTTTCGCGCCACGGTTCCAGCGCCAGATTGATCTGCGCTTCCTCGCGGGCGATCAGCGCCTCGACACGCCCGGTCAGCGACGCATCATTGAGCAGGCGCGCAAAATCGCGGAACGCCATCGAGGTATCGGTCACGCCGTAGAAGCTGCCTTCGAAATAGGGAATGCCGTAACCGGTTTCCAGCTTGCGCGCCACGTTGAGCAAGGCTTTGGCGCACACCACCATATTGGCTTCGGCGCGGTGCATGGTCTGCACATCGTGGAAGCGCGCATCGCCGGACAGGGTGCACAGGATGCGCAGCCCCAGCTCATCGAACAGCGGCAGCACGTTCCAGAATTCGCCCGCGATGTTGTATTCGCCGATCAGGTTCACGTCATGCACGGTGATGCCGGCACGCTGCGCCTCCGGCGGCACCGGCAGGGGCTCGCTTGTCCCGACCACATGCTTGAACATCGCCTCGCCGGCGATGCGGTTGCCCAGATTCTTGGTGCCATAGAAACCCGCGCAATCCACCGGAACCACCGGCACGCCGCATTTTTCTGCGGCGGCTTTGCACACTGCGCCAATGTCGTCGCCGGTCAGCGCGGGCACGCAGGTGTTGTAGACGAAAACCGCCGCCGGGGCATAACTGTCCACCGCCTGCTTGATCGCGTGGAACAGCCGCTTCTCGCCGCGCCCCATGATGACGTCCTGTTCGGTGAGGTCGGTGGTCATGCCGATGCGATACAGCGTCGGCCCCGAAGAGCGCGTGCCGCGGTTGTCCCATGAGCTGCCCGCGCAGGCGATGGGGCCGTGCACGATATGCGCCACATCGGCGATCGGCAGCAGCGCGATCTGCGCGCCGTCGAACGAACAGCCGCCCGCCGTCGCGCCCGGCTTGGGGCGCGCGCAACCCGATTTCGACTTGGTGTTATGTGTACACGCCGGCTCGTTGAGCAACTCGGCGATGTCCCTGGCTTGCATGGCGTTTACCCATAGATGACTATGCGTCATCTACTGCAAAGCCCGTGCCAAATTACATTGGATTGATTTCAATAGGATTTCGGTATTGGCATCTTGTAGCAAACTCGACAAGTGCGTGAAGAACAACATTCCTATGCTTCACGTGGGAACACGTTCAATCTTGGAGTGCGGCGACGTGTCGCCGCTTTCTCAAAGCGCAGACATGTCTGCGCACTCCATATTAAAAACTACGCTCCCGCGCAGAGCATGTGAACAATAAGATTTTCATTAAACCGAGTACGGTGCAGCTACCCAGCCGCGCAGCAAAGCTGTTTCCGTATCCGGCAGATAATGAAACTCCGCATCCATGTCGCGCATGATGGCGTAGGCTATCTTGGGCAGAGTGAAAGTGCCCGACACCAGATGGAAATACCAGGCTGACGGGTAACCGGCGGCCCGGTCAAACGCCTGTAACTGTGCCGACATGGGGACGCCGGACAGCTCGAGGTTCCATTGGAAAGGCTTAAGATCACGGGCATGGCACGAAATCAATGAGGCCGAGATCACCGGATTGCGATAGCGATCCTGATGCTCGCGCAGCGCGACGATCCAATGATCGCTGAAATGGCCGCGCGCTGCCGCGCTGCTGTGCGACCACTCGGAAAGGAAGCGCGGCAGGCCATCTGTGCGCCCGTTTGCGAATGAGACTTTTGCTGCCGCCTGGCGCATGTCGATCAATCTGCGGAAAAGATAGCGCGGTGCGCCGACAGGCTGCGCTTCAAGCATGGCCGGAGCGACCGGGTCGATCAATTCTTGCAGATCTCCGGGCAGGTCTTCCGGCGGATTGCCGGTACCGATCAGTTTTCTGTCCAGCACCTCCTGCAACTCTTCGACCTCCAGTTGCAAAAAATCCGCAGGAGCCGGACCGTATGCCGCCACAAAATAATGCGTGCGTCCGGTATGGCGCGTCACCAGCAAATCACTCCCGGCATAATGTTCTGCAAACTTTTGCATATCGTTATCGCAGGCAGCCAATTCCGCTCTTGCCCAGGCTTCCACATTGTCGGCAATGCGTGTCCCATCAACCTTGATAATTCCACCCGGACGATACCAACCGCCACGTCTCAGCGCGTAACGAAACGTGCAGCCGGGACGAATACGGTTGGCGATTTCCAGCAACGCGCTGTGATGCGGACGCGGCGGAATTTTTTCGATCTCGGCAGCCAGGCCGGGTAAAGTTGCCTCGTCAGTCATGTCTCATCCTCATGGAAAAATCCATCCAGGCGCCGGCGAGCAATCGGCGCGCACGACCCCGGTCAACGGCGATGCGCCGGAATGATGTTCCGGCATGTTCAAAACCTTCAATTCTTGCTCCGCAGTTTATGGGTGGAACAGCGAGCAACCACCGTGCCACTTTGTGAGATATGGCGCAAACCCTGCAAGGACAAGGGATAAGGATTGAATGGAAAAATCGGTGTAAGAGATTTTGTAGCAAGCGCGACAAAGTATCGCAGGTTGGGTTAGCGGTTTTGCCCATGCAAGCACATGTTCGACCAGCCGCCTCCCCAGCCCGCCGCCGCGCTGTTCCCGGCGCACGATCACGTCCTTCCAGCAGCAACACGCGCCCGCCTTCCGCAGTGCTTGCGGTGACCAGCGCGTTCGCCATGCCCGGCACTTGTTCTTCATCGCGCAACACAAACAACCGGCCCAGCGCCGGGTTATCCAGGATCAGCCGCAGTCCGCGCAACTGTTTGTCGCGTCCGGGTTTGAAATCGCTTTCCAGCGTGAACAGTTCAGATCGCCGACGGTGGCAAAGTCGATTTCAATTGTCATGAATACTCCTAAATACAGATACTGTGGAGTGCGCAGACTCGTCTGCGCAAGCAGTGCGGTCAGTCGCTTCCCAAAGCGGCGTCATGCCGCCGCACTCCAAAACACTACATCAGCGCCACGCTCTTCACCTGCGCGCACACATACATCCCCGCGACCAGGCCCAGATGGTCGCGCGAGCGGCGCGTGATGCGCGACAGCAGTACATGCGACTCGCCGACCGTCATGCGTACGATCACTTTGTCCGTCCCTTCGTCGCGTATTTCTTCGATGCGTGCATTCAGGATATTGTTGATGCTGGTGCCCTGCGGCGCTTGCGTGGCGATGCTCACATCGCGCGCCAGCACACGGGCGCGCACGCGCGTGCCGAACGGCTGGTCCACTTTACCCACCCACAGATGGCCGCCTGCAAAATCCACCCGCGTCAGGTGATAGGTTTCATCCTGCTGCGCCACCGCCGCCTCGATCACCGCACCCGCATCGTCGAAATGCGCGGTGGGCAGGTCGAGACGCGCGAGGGTCTCGTTGAGCGCGCCGCTGGCGATCACACGGCCCTGTGCCAGCAGCACCAGATGGTCGGCCAGCCGCGCCACCTCGTCCAGCGCATGACTGACATAGAGCACCGGGATGTTCAACTCGCGGTGCAGGCGTTCCAGATACGGCAGGATGTCCTGCTTGCTCGATGTGTCCAGCGCCGAAAGCGGCTCGTCCATCAGCAGCAGGCGCGGGCTGGTGAGCAGCGCGCGGCCGATCGCGACGCGCTGGCGTTCCCCGCCGGAAAGTTTCGCCGGATCGCCGCGTTCGATCAGGCGGCCCAATCCCAGCCATTCCACCACCTGCTCCAGCGGCACTTTGCGTTCGGATGTCGGGATGCGTTTCAGTCCGTATTCCAGATTGGCGCGCACCGACAGATGGGGGAACAGGCTGGCTTCCTGGAACACGTAACCCAGCGGGCGGCGATGCGTGGCCAGAAATTTCGTATCGTCCTGCCACACCTCGCCATTGATATGCAGCGAACCTGCAGCGCGCTCCAGGCCCGCGATGCAGCGCAGCAGCGTGGTCTTGCCGGAACCGGACGGGCCGAACAATGCGGTGACGCCCACGTTGGGTGCGCTGAAAGAAACATCCAGCGCGAAGCTTTCGAGTTGCAACGCGAAGCGCGCGCATATCTCATTCATCTTTATCCGGCTCATCGCATCACTCTCGATAACTTCCCGCCCGCGAGATACAGGCCGAGCAGCACGACGAACGAGAACAGTACCATGCTGCCCGCGAGCCAGTGCGCCGCGCTGTATTCCATCGCCTCGACATGGTTGTAGATCGCGACGGACAGTACCCGCGTCTCGCCGGGGATGTTGCCTCCCAGCATCAGCACCACGCCGAATTCACCGACGGTGTGCGCGAAAGCGAGGATGATCGCGGTGAGAAAACCGGGACGGGCCAGCGGTAGCGCCACGCTGTAAAAACGGTCCCAGGCACCGGCGCGCAAGGTAGCCGCCACTTCCAGCGGGCGTTTGCCGATCGCTTCGAATGCGTTCTGGATCGGCTGCACCGCGAACGGCAGCGAGAACAGCACCGAGCCGACCACCAGCCCGGCGAAGGTGAACGGCAAGGTGCCGAGATGCAAGGACTTGGTCAGTTCACCCACCGGCCCCTGCGGCCCCATCAGCAACAGCAGGTAAAAGCCCATCACCGTGGGCGGCAACACCAGCGGCAACGCCACCAGCGCCGTCACCATGCCCTTGTACCACCTGCGGCTGTGCGCCAGCCACCACGCCAGCGGCGTGGCAATCAGCAACAGCAGCAGTGTGGCGACGCTCGCCAGCTTGAGCGTCAGCCACACGGCTTGCAGGTCGTTGGGATCCAGTGTGTGCATGTTCTTTTCAATCAGGGCAACTGATATCCATAACTGCGGATGATCGTTGCCGTTTTGTCACTCTTCAGGAATGCAAGGAAAGCCTGCGCTGCTGCCTTGTCTTTCGCGCCGGACAGCAGCACCGCGCTTTGCCGGATCGGATTGTACATTTGCGGCGGCACGATCCACCAGGAACCCGCGCTCACCTTGCCGTCGCGCATCACCTGCGACAGCGCGACGAAAGCCAGTCCGATATTACCCGTCGCGGCGAACTGGTAGGTCTGGGTGATGTTTTCGCCCATCACCAGTTTGCCTTGTACCGAATCCCACAAATCCAGTTTTTCCAATGTCTCCTTTGCCGCCATGCCGTAGGGTGCGAGTTTGGGATCGGCGATGGCCAGCCTGGTGTAGCCGCCCTTGCGCAACACCGCGCCTTTGTCATCCACATAACCGGGCTGCGCGCTCCACAGCACCAGGCTGCCCAGCGCATAGACGAAACGCGATCCGCCGACTACCAGCCCTTCATCCTCGAGGCGTTGCGGGGTCACAGTATCCGCCGCGACCAGCACATCGAACGGCGCGCCTTCCCTGATCTGCGCATAGAATTTCCCGGTCGAACCGAAACTGGCTTTCACCGTGTTCCCGCTCTGCTGCTGGAACAGCGCGGCGATCTGCCTCATCGGCGCGGAAAAATTGGACGCCACGGCAGCGCTCACCTCACCGGCAGACACCGGCGAACTGATCAGACCGGACAACACCGCAACAGCGGCAACGTGGCCGCGCAATGCAGAGATAATCATCATCACCTCACTGAAATGATTGCCATGATAACAAGCAAGATGGGGGGCAGACTGAAATTTCTAGTTCACTGTGCATATTGACCGACCGCCAGTGAGCAAACCAGCGTGGGGCGCAATAACCCTGCCCTGAGCTTGTCGAAGGGCAACTGGCATTGCACCGTATATAAATCATCCGGCGGAATACACTGCGCTGTTCCGCCCTACGCCTCTTCATCCACCCGCGCCAGCACCACGCCGATGGCATTCAGCGGATCGTCGGTCAGGCTGAGACAGTGTTCGCTGCCATTGACCAGATACAGGTTGAATCTTTCGCGCCGCAACGCGGGCGGCATTCTGGCGGGCATGTCTTCTTCGCTGCACAGGGTGAAGCGCATGCCCGGCCAGGTCTGTTTCAAGACTTCCAGTTTGGCATCATCCAGTTCGCCCATTGTGGTAGCGGTGTTGGCGATTTGCTCCAGAGTTTCGGGGACGATCATCGGATGCACCACGTCGGCGTGCTGTTCCATTCATGCTTCGATACACCTTGCTGCGCAAGGCACTCAGCACGAACGGAACAGGACGAATCCAGCCAATAAAACTTCATCCGTCTTCTTCCGCTTCCGCGAACCTGCTCAGAGATTTTGCCTCCACACCGAGTATCTTGGCCAGCCAGGGCGGTGGCGCATCCAGCACGGCTTGCAGGCGTTGCAACACTGCGCTTGCCCGGCCGCCTTCCGGAATCTTTACCGGATGCACGTTGGCGCGCACGGCCTTAGCCGCAGCAGGTCCGCCGATGGATTGCACATACACGATCTGGCAGTCGCCGATGAGTTCGGCGCGCGCGACGTTTTTGTCTTCCGCGTCATCGGTGATGAGCGTGGAGCGCACGTCGATCAGGCGAATGTCATTTCGCCCCACCTGATACACCAGAAAACGAGGGCAGGAGCCAAAGTGTCCGTCCAGATTTTGTTCGCTATTGGAGGCCACCGCCACGCGCAGACTGCCGGGCAGATCGCCTTCCGCATACGCATCAAGCTCGGGCAAATCGGCCGCATCTCCCGACTCGCCCCATAGATGACGCACCGCCAGCTTGATGGATGCATTTTCCGCATCCGGCTCAACGGTTTCTTCCCCGGACAGGATGAGCTTGAGATCGGCTACCGTCACTTTGGCGAGTTTCTCCTCGGTGATCGGCAAGCCCAGTTGATTGCCCAGTTTGGCTACCAGCCCGCCCATGTCCACACCGGACAAGACGCGGGCGGCCAGCGCGATACGCAGGGCGGCGGGTTTGGTGATTACGCTCATGGCTTACGCTGCCAATTGTGCGATGCAGCCTTTGATCGGGCAGAGTTCCACACACTTGGGCTTGTCGTAATCGCCCTCGCATTCGGTGCAGGTATCCGCAGCGATTTTGGTGATGCCTTTTCTGGTTTTGATCGACTCGGTAGGACATTCCGGTTCGCAATCGCCACACGTGGTACACAGATTCGGGTCAATTTTCATTGCCATGATAATTCTCCTTTTCCAAGTGAAACGGCTTGCGTTTCACATTTCATATTTAACCGATCATTCCGCCGCATCCAGACGCCTGGCGCGCAAGGAGATTGGCAACTTGGCGGGTGCAATTTGCGGTTCGATGAAATAGGTTCCGCCATTGTTGAGCTTGATCTCGCCGCCCCATTTTTCCGGGGTGTCGAACTCCATCGAAACGATGTTGTCCTCGAGATCGCGCTTGGGCAGGTAGAACACATAACCGCCATTGCTGCCGCGCTGGATCATGATGTTTGCCATTTGGTGCTCCTGTTCTGCTGGATGCAGGGTGTGCAAACGGCTTCATCGTTTGCCCACGCGGTTAACGTTTATTCGCGTGGGCACGAAAAACGTGCCCACCCTACGTTTGTTAGCGCACCAGGTCGTAGTTGTAGTCGGTCGTTCCCATGCCGCGCGTTTCTTCGTCGAGACGTTCCAGCACCGCATTCACCAGCGTGGTGAGCATCTGCATGGCGCCTTCATAGCCCAATGTCGTCGAGCGATGCAGATGGTGGCGATCGAAGATCGGGAAGCCGATACGGATCAGCGGCACTTCGAACTCCTTGCCCTTGTGCAAGGTGTCGCGCTGGATGAATTTGCCGTAGGAGTTGCCGATCATGAAATCGGGCTTCTCGGTGAACATCAGCGAGCGGAAGTGCCACAAGTCTGCGCCCGGATAGAGTTTGGCATCCTTTCCGTAAGGCGTTTCTGCCATCACTTTGGTCATCGCCTTGTTCCACTTCTTGCTGCCGTTGTTGCACAGGATGTGGATCGGTTCCGCGCCCAGTTCGGTGAGGAACTTGGCCATGCCCATGACGAAATCCGGATCGCCGTACAGGCCAAATTTCTTGCCGTGCAGCCAGGTGTGGCTGTCGGTGATCATGTCCACCAGGCGGCCGCGTTCCTTGGCGAGCGATGCGGGAATCGGCTTGCCGGTCACTTCGGAAACCTTCATCAGCCATTCGTCAGTCCACTCCAGGCCCATCGGAATGTTCAGCTTCGGCACTTCATGTTTCCAGGTGAGATCGACATATTTCCTGGTCTTTTCCAGTTGCATCGGTTGCAGCAGGAAAGTGTTGAGCGCGTTCGGCGCGTCCTTTACTTCGTCTTGTGTCGTGCCGCCCGCGTACATGCGGAACTGGCCGTCGGCAGGTGTATCCAGCACTTCGGTCGGGTCGCTCAACATGGTGTGTGCAACGCCCATCTCATCGAGAATGCGGTGGATCACACGGTAGTTGCCGAGGTAAGTTTCAAAGCCGGGCACGATGTTGATCTTGCCGTTCTTGCCGACCACCTTGTCGTCCATGCTGTTCAGAGTGAAATAGCGGATGATGCCTTCGAACATGTTATCCCAACCGGTCACGTGCGAACCCACGAACGATGGGGTGTGCGCGAACGGCGTCGGGAATTCTTCCGGGATGTTGCCCGCCTTTTTGGTGTTGCGGATGAAGGCGTTCAAGTCGTCACCGATCACTTCCGCCATGCAGGTGGTGGAAACCGCGATCATGTCCGGCTTGTACAATGCCTTGGCATTTTCCAGTCCGTCTATCATGTTCTTCTGGCCGCCGAACACTGCCGCATCTTCCGTCATGGAATCTGACACGCAGGAAATCGGTTCCTTGAAATGACGGTTGAAGTAAGTGCGGAAATAAGCCACGCAGCCCTGCGAACCGTGCACATAAGGCAGGGTCTTTTCAAAGCCCAGCGCGCACAACACCGCGCCCAAAGGCTGGCAAGCCTTGGCCGGGTTCACTGTGAGCGCTTCGCGCTTGAAGTTCAGTTCGCTGTACTCGGCAGTGGTCGTCCACATGAACGTTTCCTGGATATTGTCCGTGGCGTGACGCTCTTCGAACTGGGTCTGTTTGTTGCCTATCGACTCCTTGTATTCGTCGTTACGAAACAGCGGGTAACATGGCTTGATATCGTCAACTTGTTGCATTTTTATCTCCTTAGCCGCACTGCTCATCCGCAGATGCAGGCATAGATTGATTGATGGACGGCGTCGCCGCCGCCCCCGAACTACTTAGGCCGCAACCTTCAGTGCTTCTGCTTCAGCCGGTTTTAACCAGGGCGCGATCATCTTGCCCCAGCACGGATTGTTGATCGTCATATCCATATCGCGGGCGAAGATGGCGAAACCGTCATAGCCGTGGTAAGGGCCTGAATAATCCCAGGAGTGCATCTGGCGGAACGGCACACCCATCTTCTGGAAGATGTACTTTTCCTTGATGCCGGCGCCGATCAGGTCGGGCTTGACGCGTTTCACGAACTCTTCAAATTCAAAGCCGGTCACATCGTCATACAGCAAGGTGGCATTGCCCATGTCTTTGATGGTGCGGTCGTAGTCGTCGTTGTGGCCGAACTCGTAGCCGGTGCCAACCACTTCCATGCCCAGGTCTTCATACGCACCGATGACATGGCGCGGACGCAGGCCGCCGACGTACAGCATGACTTTTTTGCCTTGCAGACGCGGCTTGTACTTGTCGATGACGGCTTGCATCATCGGCTGGTACTTGGCGATGACGCGCTCTGCGCCTTCCTTGATCTTGTCGTCGAAGTGCGCGGCGATGGCGCGCAACGACTCAGCGACCTTGGTCGGGCCGAAGAAGTTGTATTCCATCCAGGGAACGCTGTACTTTTCTTCCATGTGCCGCGCGATGTAGTTCATCGAACGATAACAGTGGATCAGGTTGAGCTTGGCGTTAGGCGTCATTTCCATTTCAGCGATGGTGCCGTCGCCGGACCACTGCGCGATCACGCGCAGCCCCATTTCTTCCAGCAGAATCCGCGAAGACCATGCGTCGCCGCCGATGTTGTAATCGCCAATCACCGCCACGTCGTAAGGCGTACCGGTAAACTCCTTGCCGTCACGGCGCGGCAACACCCAGTCGCGAATCGCGTCGTTGGCGATATGGTGGCCCAGAGATTGCGACACCCCGCGGAAACCTTCGCAACGCACCGGCACGACAGGCTTGTCGATTTCCTTGGCGGCCTTCTTGGAAACGGCTTCGATGTCGTCACCGATCAGGCCGATCGGGCATTCGGATTGAACCGAGATGCCTTTGTTCAACGGGAATAAAAGTTCGATTTCGGTAATCAGCTTGGCCAGTTTCTTGTCGCCGCCAAACACGATGTCTTTTTCCTGGAAATCGGAAGTAAAGTTCATCGTGCCGAAAGTGTTGATCCCTGTCGTGCCGACGTAATAGTTACGGCGGCCCGCGCGGGAGTATTGACCACAGCCGACCGGGCCATGGGAAATGTGGATCATATCCTTGATCGGCCCCCAGACCACACCTTTGGAACCGGCGTAAGCGCAGCCGCGTATGGTCATCACACCCGGCAATGACTTGCGGTTGGAGGTGATGCATTTCTTGGATTGTTCTACGGATTGGTCGTTAACCGCGAGATGCTGTTCGCGGTCTTTTCTGGCTTTTTCCGGATAAACCTCCAGCACCTCCTGAATGAGGGCTTCGGTTTCTTCGCGTGTTAATGCAGACATTTCGTTCTCCTTTAATGACCCACCAATATGTGGAGCCCATCAGGGTTAGTCCAGGTAAGAATGACGGGCCGCACCCAACAAGCAACGGTCCGCCGTCCTTAACACCTTTTATCAGGTAACCGCTTCGACAGCCTTCTTGCCGATGATGGATTCGTCTTCGACTTCCATGATGCCGAATTCCATCAACAGTGCTTCCAGCTCGTCCATGGTGATCGGAGTCGGGATAACAAACTTCTTGTTCTCCACGATCTTCTTCGCCAGGGAACGATACTCGTCAGCCTGCTTGTGCGCAGGATCGTATTCGATCACGGTCATGCGGCGTATTTCGGCGTGTTGCACCGCATTGTCGCGCGGAATGAAGTGGATCATCTGCGTGCCCAGCATTCTAGCCAGCGCCTCGATCAGCTCATCTTCACGATCGGTCTGGCGGCTGTTGCAGATCAGCCCGGCCAGGCGCACGCTGCCGGAATTCGCGTACTTCACGATCCCCTTGGCGATGTTGTTGGCCGCATACATCGCCATCATTTCGCCGGAGCAAACGATGTAGATTTCCTGAGCCTTGTTCTCGCGGATCGGCATCGCGAAACCGCCGCACACCACGTCACCCAGCACGTCGTAGAACACGAAGTCGAGTTCTTCGTCATACGCGCCTTCTTCTTCGAGGAAGTTGATGGCGGTGATCACACCGCGCCCGGCGCAACCGACTCCTGGCTCCGGTCCGCCGGACTCGACGCACTTGATGCCGCCGTAACCAATGGACAGCACGTCTTCCAGTTCGAGGTCCTCGACGCTGCCGGCTTCGGCAGCCAGTTCCATCACGGAGTTCTGTGCCTTCGAGTGCAGAATCAGACGGGTTGAGTCTGCCTTCGGATCGCAGCCGACGATCATTACTTTCTTGCCGGATTCGGCAAGGGCGGCTACCAGGTTCTGGGTGGTAGTGGATTTACCGATACCGCCCTTCCCATAAATTGCGCATTGACGCAGAGCCATGTTAGTCTCCTAAAGAGTTTCAGAATTTAAGCTGCGATTGAAAATCTCTCGCTCGCACCGCTACTTCCGCAAGCTCTATGCCAGCATCCGGAAATCAGATCAACCGATTGAAATGGAAGAACAAAATAAATTTGCACAAAACGCTTTGGCGGATTTGGAACATGACAAAACGATAGGCTTTGTAGGGGTGGCTACAACATTCCACATCTCGTTGCCACGCTACGCCCGCCTGCCGATCAATCGCTGCAACCTGCCTGCAGCCATCCTCGGCAGCCTGACCTTCCAGCACTATCCCGTGCCGCTCAAGCTGGACGGCGTGGCCGAACTGCATCGCGGATTATTCGACCTGCTCGACACACTCCCGGATGCGAAAGAACGCGCGCAGGCGTTCATGCTGCACCTCAGTTCGGCATTTTTATTGACGCAGCCTGAACAAGCCGGACTCACTGCCGGCGCCGCGCTCAACCGCGCCAATGCCGATTATCTGCGGATGGTGCGCGGCTGGGCATTCGATGCGGATGGCCGCGAGGGCGCGGTGATGAAAGGCTGGGTGGAATCGCGCTTCGGCCTGCTGCAACGCTACCACGGCGGCCCGATACGCGACTTCTCGGACGACACCTATCGCCGTTACCTGGAAATGCGTTCCGCCGGACTGTATGGAACCAACGCGCTGGAATCCCAGCTCGACCTGCTCTACACCTATTGCCAGTATGAACTTGCGCGACTACATCCAGTCCAGACTCACCTCACCTTATACAGGGGCGTGAACCGCGTGGGCGAATACGAAACCCTGTCCGTGCTGGATAGCAACCGCCGCGTGGTACTGCTCAACAGCCTGAGCTCCTTCACCGCCAGCCGCGAACGCGCGGATGAATTCGGCGACCAGTTGCTCACCGCCGAAGTGCCGCTATCGAAAATTTTCTATCACACCCGCTTGCTGCCTGACATGCTCAAAGGCGAAGAGGAATATGCCGTCATCGGCGGGTTGTATGAAGTGAGTATCGCGGCATATTGAACGGTTGTAGCCAAGCAGGGCGGGCACGATTTTGCCTCGTAGAGGTTCTCGCACCCGGAGGGTGTGCCCACGCGGATATCAAACCGCGTGGGCATAACCAGCGACTTGGCTGTCGTTTTTTGATAGCCTAGTCGAATGGCTAGAGGTTACATCAGACGAAAACCCTGCCTGCCCACCCTGCATTACTCATGAGTCAGTAAATAAGGCGACACACGAGGAACTTCAGGATTGAGATTGTGGTCAGAGTTTGCATGAAAAAAGATGGGCGCAAACTTGATCGAAAAGCACAGGAAGCGATACGGCTGA
>Ga0315268_10001099_pt1 | contig 31330 bp, 34 predicted proteins | sample C1_top_MG_FD_204535 | JGI IMG/M metagenome (GOLD analysis project Ga0315268, IMG submission 204535) | Sediment microbial communities from Yellowstone Lake, YNP, Wyoming, USA - C1_top | ecosystem: Environmental > Aquatic > Freshwater > Lake > Sediment | place: USA: Wyoming | collected 2017-08-01
ATGGTTTACCCGTCTGACCATATCTTTGCGCCTCAAGGCCCGCTTGTCGCCGGCCCAGACTCAACAGTCCCAGGAAAAGTTGTGTACAGCGTTTCGGCGCCAGCGGGCGGAAGCTCATTCAACGGCACCGGAAGACTTGCACAGCTGACCCTCAAAATCATAAAGGCTGTTGGACCTGGCGAAAAGGTTGAATGCAACTTGACTTTTGAAGGCTTAGGGATTGACACCTTCATGCTAGACAAGAACAGCCTCGACATCCCATACACACCTGTCGATGCGCACTACAGTCTTAGCGCTCCTGCTGGACCACAGCTTGTTCATGACGTAGCAATAATAGACGTTGCACCGGTGAATATCGCAGTTGGCAAAGGAATCCCACTGAATATCACAGTCACGGTAGAGAACCAAGGCAACTTTACAGAAAACTTCAACGTCACGGTTGCCATTGATTCCGTTGGCGTGGTACCCAGTCAAAGAATTGAAAACTTGAGTTCAGGCGGCAGAGCAACGCTTCTATTCATCTGGGACACTAGCGGGTCGGCGGTGGGCAACTACACCTTAACCGCTACTGCAGACACAGTGACCGGTGAGACAGACACTGCAGACAACACCTTCAACTTTGGCTTAATCCACGTGATGTTCATGGGCGACGTTAACGGCGACGGAGTCGTCAACATGCAAGACATTATGGCACAGATCGTTGCCTTCAATTCGCACGCCGGACACAGCCGCTGGAATCCTTACGCTGATATGACTGCAAACAACAGAGTTGACATGCGGGACATATTGCTGACCATAATAAACTTCGGAAAGCATTACCCATAAACTTCCTTTTTTATTGTCTCGCGCAAATAGCAGGTTGCAATTATGCAAATTGCCAATGCTGTCTGTCTGAGACGGAAAGAAGAATGCCTTTAGCTCAACATCACATTTGATCCAATAAGTCGATGTTAATGCAAATCAAATAAGTCCGAGCAACACTACGTACACCAGTCATCCGCGAAGGGGGACGAAAAATGAAAAAGGAATCACGGCTGGCTCGTCATAAAGAGGCCTACTTGGGCATTCTCCTTCTGGGAACGGTTAGCTTGTTGGGAGACATCGTCTATGAGGGTTCCAGAGGGGTCGTTCCTGACTATCTTCAGTTCTTGGGTGCAACAGCCTTGATCGTAGGTTTGGTCGGAGGATTGGGCGACTTCTTGGGATATGCCATAAGGTTGGTCAGCGGATTCTTGGCTGACACTACTCGTGCCTATTGGTTTTTCATAATCCTAGGCTATGGACTGGTCGTTTCAATTCCACTGCTGGGACTGGCTTCAGGCTTGGAAATCGCCATAATTCTTGTCATGCTTGAAAGATTCGGAAAAGCGATCAGGGCACCTTCTAGGGACACGGTATTGTCCATTGTGAGCAAGGACATAGGATCCGGCAAAGCTTTCGGTCTTCATGAGCTTCTGGACCAGGTTGGCGCAGTCGTCGGGCCCTTGATAGTGGCTTCACTGATGTTTTTCAGCAGCAACGACTATCGCTACACTTTCAGTTTTCTTCTCGTACCTTTCCTGATGCTGTTGATGGTTCTAGTGTATGCGTACAGAAGAATAGGCCCCAAGTCGATTGCTGAACCGTCCGCAACAACTGGAAGAAAGGAGAAGATTGCTAAACCTTTTTATGTCTACACTCTTGCCGTGCTCTTGAATACCGTTGGCCTGATACCATACACGCTCATACTTTTCAGAGCTTCAGAAATTGTGAGACCTCTACATCAAGATTGGATTGTGCCCTTGATCTACTTAGTCATTCAGGGCGTAGATGCGCCCGCGGCGCTACTTTCTGGATATGCGTTTGACAAGTTTGGAATAAGGGTCTTGGTTGTGCCATTCGTTCTTTCTCTGTTTCCGCCACTATTTGCGATGTTCGATTCTGGACTGGCAATGCTTATCGTTGCATCCGTGTTCTTCGGTCTCGTGCTTGGGATGCAGGAGTCAATCTATCGGGCGGCGGTTTCAGAATTTACGCCGATGTCTTCAAGAGGCACTGCCTACGGCATATTCAACACTGCCTATGGTATCGGCTTTCTCATCAGCGGTGCAGTTTACGGTCTTTTTATCGACCTGAGCCTGCCGTTTCTGGCAGTTATCATTTATATCCTCGTAATGCAGATTGGGGCAACCGCATCACTACTCAATGCCCATTCAAGGCTGAAAAGTCAAGCTTCAAATGTCGACTCGCGTCCCTAGCCGTTGACGTTTTCTTGAGGTGAAAAAGTTATAAAAAGCATCGTCAAAACATGTAAGATCAAAGGTTAGATATGCTTTGAGCATCGAAGATTTTTTCAACTATCTGGGTTCGCAAACCCTCTTTGGAGTCAGCCTATTGTCTATCTTCTGGGTTGCCATCATAGCGCTCGTGGCCTTCGTTTTGGAACGAGTGATGACAAGATATTTGAGGAGGTTTGCGAAGCGGGCGCGCTTGGAACCGCATGTTTCCAATAGTCTTGTCTTGACGTTTCGAGTTTTGATTCTAATCGGCGCGGGTGCTTCCATAGTCAGAGTAGGAGGCTTAACTTCAGAGGGGTTCTTGGCTTTCTCGGCTCTCGGTGGCGCGGCCGTAGGTTTTGCATCCAGTCAGACAATTGGCAACTTCATAGCAGGCCTATACCTGCTTGCGACCAGACCTTTCAAGGTCGGAGACTACGTTCGTCTGGGAACCGTCGAGGGCATCGTGGAAGAGATCACAATTAACTACACGAAGATTTTGACGATTGGGAGCAATGTTGTTTCGCTTATCAACCTTCAGATTCTGCAGCGAGACATAACCAACTACTTGGTTAAGAGTGAGCATTCTGCCAACCTCTACTGCTATACTTTTGAAATGGGTTTTGACCACAGTGTTTCCACAGAGAAGATTGCAGAAATATTCGGCAAGGTTTTCAAGGAGCACTGTGACAATCTTCCTGAGAAACCCAGTTACACCTTGATCAGATCGGGTGGGTTTGAAAGAGTCTACATGGTCTATTTCTACGTAAAGAACCCTGAAGACATTTTTGTTTTGAGGCCGTTGATCGCCGAGGAAGCTTTCAGACTCTGGGATGTCGAAAAAGCGAAAGGGAACCCGTAAACGTTTTACCTCGCTCCTTCAATCTGGAATTTGCAGGGAAGCAAAGCCCAAGTCAGCGATTGAGCGATCGAACATGAGCCAAAACAAGGAAAGGAAGAGCAACGCTTGTGAAATGGTTCGTAAGAAGAAATGCTTGTACCATCCAGCCATGCAGTGTCCCACACCTGGCGAACCTTGTATTTTCACGAGAGACGGAGAGAACTGAATCGCGCGCACGAGTGGCGAGGAACGTCTATCAGTTGCCTGCGCCAAATGTTGATTTCCGATTCTGTTTCAGAATTCATAAGTGTTTTTACCACAGAGCTCCAAACATCGTGAATTAGTTGGAATTAGTTCTTGAGTTGGAATCCAAGATAATTCCAGCGCACAGATAGGAGGGTAAAAGTTTGAACGTAGCTTGGAAGCTACGGATAATGCATTGGACGCCGGCAATCTTAAGCATAGCGACAGCTTTGTTCATCTGGCATTGGGGCGGCGGCAGACTGGACGTGTGAGACGGGTGAGTATGACGAGAGAAGCAGAGGCAGAAGCGTGGATTCGTAAGAACAGACGCATAATTCATGATCAGTCACTTATACAATTTTTCGCTGTCATAGCCTTGACTTCGCCTATACCACTTGTGACCATAGCTTTCTGGGCAGTTTTCGGCCTGGCTTCTCCTGTGATAATCCAAGGCATTTTTGCCTCGTGGGCCGCATCTGCGCTGATCTACGTTGCACTAGCCATTTACACTAGGATAAGGCAAGGAAAACTCTAAAATCTCCCCTCTTTTTGGAACCCACAAAGCTGGTATGCACACTCTACCGGTGCTAATGAGCTGGAAACGATTGGACCGGCTGCTCAGATGTTTACAAACAAGTCAGAAACGACTTGTTTTGAATAGTCTTATATCTGAATGATGGCAAATTTCTACTAGGCAATTGCGTTTGGAGGTGAAGGTAGTTGGTGAAGAAAGGCACCAAGTACAGGTGTGAAGAATGTGGGCTTGTTGTGGTGGTTGATGAGCCATGCGGGTGTGGCACCTGTGGTTTGGTGTGCTGTGACGTTCCGATGAAAGAAGTGAAGGCGGCAAAGAAGAAGTAGGCTTAGAAATGCACATTTCTCTGCGTGCTCTCATTTCTCTGTTACAAACGATTGGAAAAGTGAGTGCTCTCTTCAGGAGGACTCTGCCGCTGAAGATCTGACAGTCACCATTAAAGGCAACCAATTTTGAAAAAGAGAAGTCCGTAGTCCAAGCACGCTTCCAGCTCTCAGGTTAACAAACTGTCTAGGCTCACGTAATCCTTTGAGATTGCTGCTCTGACTCCTTTCTTGGGATCGACAACCTGATTGATTTTCAAATCCACGGCCAGACTTCCGAACATGTAGGCTTTTTCAAAGGGCCAATTGTACTGTCGCTTGAAAGCTTCTACGGCAGCTTCTGTGGCAAATCTAGCTGCCTGTTCCAACGTGTCACCACAGGCTAGGAGGGCATAGTGGTCCTTGGTCTCGAGTATTGGCCATTCAGGTTTCTTGCCCTTGATTATACTGAATCGCAACAGGATGTCTGCAGCCACTTCAATGGCGGACACGCACAGCTCCCCATCAGTTTGAACCGCATGCACGTCACCCGCAGCGAACAAAGCGCCTTCGACAAACACTGGCAGATAGAGTTTGGTGCCCGCTGTCAATTCTTTGACATCCATGTTTCCGCCGTGTTTTCCGAGCGAACCTGTGGGCACTTCGTCGGTTCTTGGGGTGATGCCGATCGTTCCAACCATGGGGTGTATTTTGACTCGAACATTCTTTTCAAAATTCACGTAGCCATTGGAGATTTCAACGGTTTTGGTTGAAGGTCTAAAGTGCTTTTCCGCCAAGATGCCATACTTTGGGACTGTGACGATTATGCCTTTCTTTTCGATGTCTAGTTCAAGTACTTCAACGATAAGCGTGTCTCCTGGATTCGCGTTTTCGATGAATATTGGGCCTGTTGCTCCGTCAACTTTGGACCAGTCGAGCGTTTCCACAGAGTCCTTTTCTGTTCTTATTTGTCCGCCGAAGGCATCTTCAGTTTTGAGCAGTAATCGCTCGCCGGGTTTTACGTGTTCGACTGGTTTGTGGTGAGGGTTGAAGGTGTAAATGATTTTGCTTCTGGGGACAGTTTTCATTTTGACACTTCTTCCCTTGCGAGGTAAATGATGTTTTTGGAGTTAGGTTTTCCTTTTGTTCCATGCTTTCTTCAGGTCAGATACGAAATCGTCCTCGTTCTCGGCCATTCTCTTTTTGACTTCCTTCCAAGTGGAAGGGCAGTCTTTGTATTTTACTGCCACGATTGTGTGAATGATTTTGTCAACTTCTCGCTTGTTCTCGTTTGTCACTTCTATTCCTGCTTTTCTGAAGATGGCTTGAAGATGTCTGAAATAACAGGTCATGCTTGATTGCCTCAATTCTATATGGTTGAATTTGTCGCCTTATAACTTTCACGTGGAAAGAATGGCTTTGGACTACTGTGATTTTGGAACCTGTTTGCGAATCTGGACTCTAGCTTCACAAGAGTTATCGACAGCGTGACAGAAGAATACTTGATGATTCAACCTAAGAGAATCTTGCTTTGCTTGTTCTTCGCCGCTGCCGTATCCCTAATTCTGACTCAGTGCGTGTCGGCTACTACCATGAATTTGACGGTGCACGCTGGCGAAGAGGAAATCAGAGCGGTAGACCTCGTTGAGGAGGATCGTGTCATGATCAAATTCACTGTTGTGGGTCAAACGGAGAGCGTCTTGGACTTCTACGTGACTGGTCCTGATGGAAATACGCTGGCGTCCTATGGCAACGTGGGCGTTGTCAGTTATCCTTTTGTGTGCCAAAAAGCCGGCGAATACCGCTTGCACTTTTCAAATCTAGGCCATTCAGAGGACAAGCTTGTGACGCTGGATTATGAGATTCAACATTCCATCTTTGGAATGCCGCAGATGCTTTTTTGGACCATGGTTATCGTGATAGTCTGCGTTGCAGCAGTTGCGGTCTTCATCCTGATGGGAAAGCCGCGATGAAATTGCACGTAAAGCAATGGTGCGTCTATCCGCTGGAATGGTTTTTATGAAACCGGAACTATTCCCAAGTCTTGTCAATGTCCTTTAGAGTCTTCTTATGTTCGCCCATTGATGTTTTCACCTTCATTGAGCTTTGTCGCGAAAATTAAGAAAGCATAACTGAGATAGACGAGGGTGCAAGCGCTAACAAATGCGTAACTCATCTCGAATACGTTTTGTGGCTTCGATGGCCCTACGCATGTCGTAGAAGCGGCTCATGTAAATTGTATTTCCGCAGACACTCAAGTTGCTTTGAACACCCGTTACATACGATTATGTGTTGTCTAAGCGTCCCAAAACAGCGTGGCCGTCTCAATTGAAGAGAGGGCACTTCAAGAGACCATCTTTCTCCCGGATTCTTGCTCATATCGATCCTAAAGGAGAATTATTCTGGCTTCAACGCGATTAAAGCTTTGTGGTGCCAGTTTCCCATCGCGTTTTCGAATGCGGCTGGCAATAAAGACAGGAGATCTTTCCAAAGTATTCTTGAGTAGCCTGCAAATCATTCATACTCTTCTGAGGTTTACTGCAGAATACTTTCGCACAAAGAAATTGCACGCTATTCGTGTTTATTGAAGTTTACTATGGCAATGTTTATGTCCCGCATGTTGCAGATGCCATCTCCGTTCACATCTGCGTTTGGATTCCATTTTGCCGAACCTGGTCTACTGTTGAACAATTGAACGAGATAGTTGATGTCGCTCATGTTGACCATGCCATCATGGGCACCCAGTGCAGGGCTTGAGACGTCGCCGGGAACGCCGACATGTATAGGTATGGAATGTGTACGATTATTGTCTGCTATGTTTGTTTCGCCTAGGACTGGCCATGCATAGGCCCATAAAGTGTAGTTGCCCTTGGCAAACGCTGAAGTGTTCCAACTGAAGCAAAGAACTGCGAAGTTTCCGTTCGCCAAGGTGATATTTGACCACTTTGCAACCTCAGTCGCGTTGACATAGACGGTGACGTTGAAAGTCTCAGAGGATTTGCCTTTGTTCTCCACTGTTATGTTAATGGGTGTTGAAAACGTCTGACCTACTACGGTTTGATAAGGTGAAATGTTGGCTAAGGCAATGTCGTGTTCGGCGAGAGGAATGTAGGAGATGGTGATAGCCCATTCTATTCGCCATTCCGCTGGGGGAGTAAGAACAATCTCGCCTGTGTAATCATCAATCCAGAACATCGTATACCCTGTGAGCCGGCAACCTGTGCTGCTGTTTTCAACGACGTACGCATCGTTCGACACGTATTGAGCGTCGTTGTGCACTGTGTAGCGTTGTTCACCTGAGGGATGCGAATGTGGGAAGGATGGTTGACCCAATGATCTGTTCGATTCGTAAGCATCCATAGATGGGTCGTGGATGACTATTTCCTGAGTAGTCGAGTTCAAACCGGCTAGAGCCACGTCGTGTCCGCCAAGAGACATTTGGTTGAAGTAGAATTGCAGGTCTAGAGTGACAGCATTTCCCAATTCAAACTGTTGCCGTATTTCTTCGAATGAAGGATTATGGATAACGTTGACTGAGAACGTGCCTTTCTCGCCCATGTGTTGTTGAACGATGGCAAAGTCTGCCGAATTCACGTAATTGCTGACATCAAGATCGGCGCGAAGATCCCAGTGTGGAGATCCAGGTGAGGAATCAAGCGCCGCCTGCACTATTGATTCGTCTTTCGCATCGACGATGCCGTCACCATTGACGTCCCCAGGTGGATTGACGCCGTGCCTTTGAAGGTACTGGGCAATTCCTCCTGCAAGTTCTCTGTAGATGTCGCCGGTGCCGTAATGGTAGGTGCCTGTTCGCTGGCCGTTTGTGTCCATTAAGAATGCCACTTCTTGAATCAACGGCTGTACGTTCCGTGGATCATGATCGTCCCAGTAGGAGGCGTTGTAGGACGTGACTAGTGAGAACTTGTCGCTTATTGCTGGTGGAGGTTGTGGGCTGGAATTGTTCAGTGTTTCATGCTTCGAGTCAAGCCACCATAAAGCGTCTGCCGTGGCTGTTGGGCAGCAGTAAGCGTCCCACTGGTTCTGATGCTGATCGAAGTCAGGCATGCCTGAAGGGCAATAATCACTGAACGATGACGCATAAACATAGCCCGGCGGGATTTGCTGGTCAACAATGCCATCTTCACAATCCACAGGAATGGAACTTCCGTTCTTGTCGAAAAGTTGTGCCTCTAGCCCTATTATGTCTCTTCCAACGCTTGTGGCTCTGAAAATGGCTTTGCACAGTGCGGGCGGAGAGCCGCTGGTTACTGGTTGGGCATCATCCAATTCGGTGGCTCCAAACTGCATGATGCCCGTAGAGTTGTTGATGGTTCTGTTAGTTTGGTATGGCTGGTTTAGGAAACCGCCGTCGACAAAATCTAAGGCTACTGCCAAAGTGTTGTTGAAGTGAAGGGTTATGTTGTAGCTCCAGACATTTTCAACTGGATCTACGAGGATATTCACCGAATATTCTGTCAGAGGCGAAGTTCTGAAATACGCCGGAGCCACGTGCATTTTTGGATAGGCAAGTTGAGATGCTCCAACAGGGGCAACGTGTATGGTCCAGCTCAATGTGGAAGCTAAAAGTAACAAGAGTGCAATTCCAGCACTCACCTTATACAAAGTGATCTCTCCCTACGTCTTATATGATTCAATTGCTAGATAAAACTTATGCGGAAATCTTCTATACCAAAAAACCTCACTGAAAAGGAAGCAATTACTAACACGCGTTCGTATTGTTGATATCAATGCTCACTGCATCATCCGAAGGCAAGCTCCGCCACAAGTTTGGCCTTGTCCAGAACTAAAGAATCTCTAAAACAAAGACGCCGACAGCCTTTGCGTCAAAGAACGCCGAAAATGCACGCAGATTCTTAGAGAGAAGGAGAGCAACCTGCTAGCAACCTGTAAATCATTTATACTGATAAGGGGCAAATATCAGTCCGCAGTGAAAGAACATGCTTGTTACAAACAAGGATTTATTGGTGCCAGCCAGACGGAACGGTTATGCTGTTGGCGCCTTCAACATAAACAATCTTGAAACTGTTTTGGCCGTTTCTGAAGCTGCTGTTGCCGAGAAATCTCCTGCAATAGTGGCCGTCACTCCGAGCGCCATAAAATACGCTGGACTGCCTTACTTGTCAAAGATCGTTCAGCTAGCCGCTGAAGGTTCGCCAGTGCCAATGTCGCTTCATCTTGACCACGGTGAAGACTTTGAAACTGTTGCCAACTGTGTCGCAGCAGGTTTCACTTCACTCATGATCGACGGTTCGCATTTAAAATTTGAAGAAAACGTTGCCCTGACAAAACGTGTGGTTGACTTGGCGCATCCAAAAGGCGTGACAGTTGAAGCAGAACTTGGCAGACTCGCGGGTGTTGAAGAGAAGACTGTTGAAGAAAAAGAAGCCATTTTGACTGATCCCGAGAATGCTGAGGAGTTTGTGCAGCGCACTAGCGTGGACGCGTTGGCAGTTGCGGTGGGCACTTCACACGGCGCTTACAAGTTTAAAGCAGAAGCCAAGCTCGACTTTGATAGACTGAAAATCATCAGCCAAAAAATCAGCATACCGCTTGTATTGCATGGAGCTTCAAGCGTTCCCACATGGCTCATCGAAAAAGCCAGCAAATACGGCGCAGAACTCGGCGGAGCAAAAGGCATTCCCGAGGAGCACATTCAGAAGGCCATTGGCTTGGGAATTGCCAAAATAAACATCGACACCGACTTGCGATTAGCTTTCACAGCAACCGTGCGCGAGGTCTTAGCGAATTCGCCGAAAGAGTTTGACCCTCGCAAGATTTTAGGTCCTGCCAAAGACGCCATGAAAGAGGTTGTCAGGGGCAAAATGCGCTTGTTCGGAAGCTCCGGCAAAGTATAACGGGGTGATGGGATGAAAGTCGGAATCTTGAGTGGAGGCGGAGACGCGCCGGGAATCAACGCTGTCATACGGGCTGTCGTCCGCAAAGGCATCCAAAACTACGGCTATGGAATTGTTGGCATGAAGGACGGGTGGCATGGGCTTCTTGAAGGGGAATACGTGCCGTTAGACTTGAAGGCTGTTTCAGGCATTCTTCCACGCGGCGGCTCAATCCTCGGCACTTCGAGAACAAACCCGTTCAAAGCCAAGGAAGACCCGAGCAAAATATTGAAAAACGCCAAGAAGGCTGGAATTGGCGCGGTTGTTGCAATCGGCGGAGATGACACTCTGAGCGTGGCATACAAGATGGGTGAGCTGGGGCTCAAGTGCGTAGGTGTGCCCAAGACGATTGACAATGACTTGGCTGGGACGGACTACACGTTCGGTTTCATGACGGCAGTCAGCATAGCAACAGAAGCTCTTGACCGATTGCATACTACGGCGGAGACGCATCACAGAGTCATAATCCTTGAAGTAATGGGCAGATACACGGGCTGGATAGCCTTAGAAGCAGGACTCGCTGGCGGAGCAGACATCATCCTGATCCCTGAAAAGCCTTTTGACATAGATGCGATTTGCGAGTCCATCAAACAACGCCAAAAAAGAGGAAGAAACTTTAGCATAGTTGTCATCGCCGAAGGAGCCAAACCGAAAGGCGGCGTCGAAATCGTCTACAGCGAAAGCCTCGACGAGTTCGGACACATCCGCTTGGGCGGCATCGGCTACTATCTGGGCAAAGAAATTGAAAGGTGCCTAAACATCGAAACCCGCGTAGTAGTCCTTGGCCATCTGCAACGAGGCGGTACTCCAACGGCCTTCGACAGAATATTGGCCACGCGGTTTGGAATTGCAGCTATAGACCTAGTGCATGAAGGAAAATTTGGCTACATGCCAGGAATCAAAGGAAACAAAATCGTTTCAGTGCCCCTCAAAGACGTGATTGGCAAACGCAAAACCGTGGACTTGGAATTGTATGACATCGCAAGCGTGTTCTTCGGCTGAACCGCCGCAAGCTTTTGCACCAACAGGTTTATCGGCGGATGACACTCTTGTCCTCTATGAGGAACGTCGTTGGTAGAACCTACTTCGAACAAGACAACGGATTCTTCTAGGAAAAAAACATATTCAGTTGTGAGCGCTCTCCTCGGCTTAGTCATTGGACTTTCTGTTTTTGCGACTGGGATCAGCTATGTTCTAGGCGGCCCATACTCTCATGGCCCAGTTACCATATTTGGACTGCTTTTAGTCTCTCTCGGCGCTTTAATCATTGTTGGAAGCATTCCGGTCTTTCTCAGAAAAGCAACACTTCTTGGCGCCTTGCTCATTCTCCTTCCCGGCATATACATCGGCCCTGAAGGCATAATAGGCGTCTTGCCTTGGTCCCTAACCTATCTGAGTATTGCTCTCGGTTATGCTCTGCCAATAGCCAGCTTCATACTTGCCCTGTACAGTAGAGAGAAGACCTAAATCAAGTTGCCAACACTTTTGCAAGCTTGAGCAAGCCCAAATCAAGCGGCTTCTCTTTTTCACAAGACTCTTTCAAATCAGTCACAGCTATCTTCCCATTCTTCAACCCAACTATCTTGCCACCTTGTTCTTGAGACAGCAATTCAATGGCTCTGTCCGCGAAAAGACTGGCAAGCAGTCGGCTTCTTGCCGTGGGACTCCCTCCCCGTTGCGCGTAGCCCAATATGCTGAGTCTCACTTCAGACCCAGTCTTCTTCTCAATTTCCTGTGCGAGTGCTCTGGTGTCGCCGATGCCTTCTGCGGCAACGATGATGCCTGACTTCTTGCCTTTGACACTATTTTCATTTATGACTTTGAGAATACTGACTGTTCTAGTTTTGACTTCCGGAACCAAGATTATTTCGGCTCCAACCGTGAGCCCGACTGTTGACGCGATGAAGCCTCGCGTGCGTCCCATGACTTCCACTATGAAAACTCGTTCATGCGAGATTGCTGTGTCGCGGATTTTGTCAATCTCAACAACAGCCGTGTTCACAGCCGTGTCAAAGCCTATAGTTTCATCCGTGCCATAGACATCGTTGTCAATTGATGCAGGAATGCCCACTGTCAATGTGTCGGTTATTTTGCTTAGTTCGAGTGCTCCGCTAAAAGAGCCGTTACCGCCAATAACCACAAGTCCGTCAACGTGGTTTGCAGCAAGAGTTTTGGCAGCCTTCCTGATCCCCTTTTGGGTTTTGAAATCGGGGCATCTCAGCGTGTGGAGAATGGTGCCGCCAAGTTGTATTATTCCGCCGACGGAGCGCGGAGTCAAAGGCTTGAAGGTGTTCGTGATTAAGCCCTCCCAGCCTCTTTCGAAACCGTAAACTTGGTACTTCTTGGAGTAGGCTATGCGGGTTACGGCTCGGATGGCAGCGTTCATGCCCGGAGCGTCGCCACCGCTTGTGACTACGCCTATGGTTCTCATCAAAACTTCCCTGCAGTTGCTTTACTTGTTGCGTAGCGATGGCTATTAGGATTTGCTGTTATTCTGGCCCAAGTTTTGGGGGTTTTGGATTGTAGTTTGCAGGATTCTGGGGTTTATCTGAATTCTGGGTTTCTGGGAAAGATTAGCATGCCTCCTGATAGTGGAGCGATGAAAAGCGGTAGGAAGTAGTAGAACAGGGAATCCGAGGCATTGAAGTTCGGTGTAGCAAGTGAGATCACCGATGCGCTGAGACCTGAGAGGGTGCAGATGACGCGCGCGCTATCAGTTTTCACCACAGCAAAGCACGCGCAATTTTTATAGATGTAAGAACAGAGTCTAACGTCTCAAGGAGAATGAATTGTGCCCAAAGGCAAGAAAGAGAAAGCTATAGATCATAAACACCACATGAAATTGCAGAGAGATAGAGAACTGAAAAGGAAAGAGAGACGGAACGTTGAACTCCCCGCAGAATATGACAAGCATAAGAAATAGCGCGCGAGAATAATGCAATAGTCTATCTCTCTTCAGTCTCTTAGTTCGCTCAAGCCTCTTCATGAGGTAACCACCTGACAACACCACCCTTGATTATGTCTGATATTCTGCAGTGCCGCCTCAACATTGTTCAAAAAGTCAGGTAATTTTCTAAATTCTAAACGAGAAGAAAAAAGGTAATTTCTAATATTTTAGCGCGCGCGCCTCGAGGAATACTCCGTACTGGTGCTTAGAAAGAATTTCACCACTAGCCCATCTCTCTCAAGCCTCTTAGTTCTCTATGTGCAAAAACCTTATTCATTGTTCTATCTATTCTTGAGTGGTGATTGCATTGAGCATGGGAAGCGCCAAGAAGAAACCGATGACTAAGAAAGAACGAGAAGAGAAAAGGAAAAAACATAAGGAAAAGCGATTAAAGAAATAGTTCCAGTTATCTCACATTCATTCCTAACGTGCTCTATCAAGCACACGACGACTAATCTCTTTTCAACCTCTTTGTTGTCTCAAAACCCCGAAACAAGCGAAGCCTACCTCTTTCTAACCTCTTAGTTCTCTCAAGACTCTCTGCTATGGCATTCTGAGCACCCATGAGTTTCATATAATAGGAATGGAAGAATAATAGTCGGAAATGTGGTTGCCGTGTCAGATGATGATTGGTCTGTAGCAGTTTTCAAATGTGCACCAAAGAATATCAGAAGCGTTCTTCTTGAACTCTATGGTTTTGTGGTAGACCTTGTGGGGGTTAAGAGTCTTCACTTTTTGGTCAGAGATCGTGTTGAAGACGAGGTTGTTGTCAGTTTTCGCGTGTTGACAGAAGTGAGGTACAAAGAAGTTGTTCAGAGCAAGATGAACTACAAGCTCGGAATTCTTGTTCCCGATAAGTTTGCAGTCAATCCTGACTCACAGAACCCGTTGAACAAATATGTTGTTTGGGGCACCGAAAAAAGAATATCTAAGTCGGGTCTCGACAAGTTTCCAGAGTTCTGTAGTCTTCTCAGCAAGATGAGTGGCTTGGTCATTGAGATGTTGAAGAACGATTATTTCGGTTCCAGTGAGAGAGTTGAAATTGCCCATGTGATGTCCTGGATGCTTGGCTGTACTGAGTACGGGAAGATGAGCCCAACTCACTGGGAACTTGGGTATTATGACCGCATAGAAGACAAGTGTTGTCCATACCTGAGACAAAACTTTCCGCAGCCCCAGAAATCTGAAACATAGCTTCATGGACATACTGCGTGATGGCTTAGCGAGCTCTTCGAGCTCACTGATGCCTACCTCCTTTTAATCTCTTAGTTCTTTGAAACCTCTCTGTTACGGTAGCACTATTCAACCACTATCACCTATCACATTTTCAAGGTAATTTCTAATTTTCTAAATTCTAAACGAGAAGAAAAAAAGAGAATTTCTAAAATTCCTCTTAATTTAGAAATAGAAATTAGAAAATCCATGTGAATTTGTGGTGTGGCTAGTCCTTATTGACTTTACAAGAGGTTATGTAGACTGAGATAATGAGGAACCAGAGCGTGCACATACTTGTTATCGCACAAAAAGCGCGCGCTACACTATGTTCGCGTAAGCATCCGAAAGTGGAGCTTTTCACCTACGACGGCAAGAATTATTCTTATGATGCCAGCAACGACAATAGAAAATCCAATTAGGCTGATTGCCAAGCCGAGCCAGTACGTTGATGACATTTCAACAATTGCGTGAGAACCTGATAGCCAAGAATAAGCTTTAAAGAAAGACCGATTTCTCTCTTCTCTTGGATTCGGAGTTTCCATGAGAACTGTAGCGGATCCAACAACCACTCATAATATGATTCCTATAGCAATTGCTGAAATGCTTCCAATTATCAGTCTCTGATGCTTCAACTTTCTCCGGATAATACTAATCCATTTGACCGATTAAAGTTTGTCGGTACATAGAAAGTCTGCCCCAGCGGGTACGTTAGGGCGCGTGGAACAACGCCCTGATCTGGCTTCTTTTTTCCAAAGCACGTTTGGGTTGTGTTCAGCAGCATCAACACTTGTAGCTGTCTTCTGATTCTTGTGCACAAGGCATTTATTTAAGCGAATCATCCATGAATTCCATGAAGATGTGCATATTTGCTACAGAAGGAGAATAAGAAATGAAACCTGCTTTGCTCGTAATAGATGTGCAGAATGAGTTCTTCAACCTAAATCAGGCTTGCTCGGACTCGCTGAAGTCGGCTATTAAATACATAAATGCAGCGATAGATCTTTTCAGGAAAAAGAATCTTCCCATCGTCGTAGTACAACACAAGAGTGAGGCGCAAGGTCTTGTGCCAGGCAAATCAGGTTTTAATGTGCCTGAGAGTGTGAAGCTTGAGGCTCAAGACATTCGCATTGTGAAGACTTATGGCAATTCCTTCACAAAGACGGGGCTTGCGGAAAAATTGAGAGAGCTTGGGGTTGACACCGTCATTGTGACAGGTTTTTGCGCAGAGTTCTGCGTTTTATCTACATACCGGGGTGCTGAAGAGTTTGACTTCACGCCTATAATATTGAAGGGTTCCCTTGCGTCTGACAATGCAGAGCACATCAGGTTCGTCGAAGAGATTGCGGAGACAATATCTTTTGGCGCTCTGAAGACACTGCTCTGATTCTATTCTTCTATCTTCGTGGTTGTTTTTCGAAAGTGGATGGAGTGAATGATCAGCAAGTAGCTTCCTGCGCCCTGTGCAGTTTCTGGCTAATTCAGTCTGGTTTCGGTAAGGTTTTGTCCAACCACCGCCAAAATCCTTGGTCTGCCATCCGACGGATTGAACTCCATCCATAGATTTATCGACCAATTACTTTGAAAACCAAAAAAATTAAGTAAGGTAATACAGAGATTAAGGCTACTGCGTGATGGACGACGGTCATATCAAAAATAAGGAAGCTCTTTATTGCAGTGAGTCATCTGCTGATTGGTTTGCATAATGCATTATTTGTTTTCATACTGAACTTCTTCGAGAACCTAAACAGGAAAATTCACTCAAGGCTTCCGTTTTGGCGATTGGAGGAGGAAACTTCTGAGCACGTTCATATGGCTGTTGAAGTGTTCGAGTTCATCGTTCTGCCATTCAGTCTTGCGTATCTTCTTGGAGACCTATTTATTTTGAAGGAGAATGCGCTTGACTCAATGCTATGGGGGATAATGATTTTCTTCTACAGCAATTTTCTTCCTGACCTTACCAGCATCTATCGGAGAGAGAAAAGAGAGACGAGGACAATCGATTTACCTTGGTATAAGAAATATGCCGTTTTGCTTTTTGCTCCACTGTTTGTGTTGCTTCTTTTCTCTAATATCCACCTTGGTTGGAAGACTACGGAGAATTTCCACAATTTCAAGTCTCTGACTATCTATGGAGGCTTTCTGTTCCTTTTGGGGTTTATGGTCTTCGGCGGTTTCCCGGTCTCCTTAGGGCAGATGACTGAAATGCTGGTTTTGCCTTTTTACGGCGCAATCGGGTACTTGACTCATCTCAAGGTTGACAGAATAATTATGAAATGAACCCAAACCCAAAGACGTTCCAAAAAACGCCTGCGCTGGGGAGAAGGTAACTGCTACGCAATCGGATGAGGTCATATTTCAAATTTTATCATGAACGTCGTCAAGTATTGGTTTGGGGTAAAGTTTTATAGTTTTGAAGCTTAGCACTGTTTAGCGGTGGGTCTTAGGCGGGGGGCTAGGGGTCCCCTGAACCGTAAACCCTCTACAGGACGGGCTGACAGCTGGGGCTGAGGCGTTTAAGGCCGCTGAAGCCTTCACTTCCGAAGCGAAGACTATCCGTCCTTTGGGGCTGGCGGGCGTTAGGCGGCTTCCGTAGGGAAACCGTCTTTAATGTTAACCAGGCGAATCCGGCTAGGCCCGGGAGGGAGCAACCTAAGTCTGGACGTTCAGCGCTCAAGGGGGTGCGGGTACGAGCATAGGGCGTGAAGGCCCGACGGATTCTGAGCGTCGAACCCCTGTGACCCACCGCCCTTCCACAACCCTCAGCTCAGCCAAAAACTCTGAAGCTCAAATTCAATCTATATGTAGAGGCGGGGTAGGCTCCGCAGAGCACAAAAGCCTATTCATCAATACCTGAAGGCTGCCCACTTTTTGGAAAACGCTAAATGCACTACGCGGCAATTAGACTGCTGGAAGACCATTCATGACCTACAACGAATTACGCAAAGACTATCTTCTCGACAGATGGGTTGTAATCGCCACGGAACGCGGGCGTCGACCCACGGACTTTGCGAAGCAGGAAAGGCAGCAGGCTAAGACAAGCGTCTGTCCAATGTGCCCGGGCAATGAGCACATGACGCCGCCTGCAGTCTTGGTCTATCTCAAGTCAGGCAATCAGATCAAAAAGGTCAAGGACAAAGATGAGTCTCGGCATAAGAATTGGCTGATCCGCGTCATTCCCAACCTCTACCCAGCCTTCTCGCCACCAAAAGACAAGGTCAACCCAAAACAGATCATGAAAAAAAGCAACATGGCCAACGCAATCGGACATCACGAAGTCCTAGTAGAATCACCAATACACGATGAGGGCCCAGCAAATGCTCGGATTCCCCAACTCGTCCACGTCGTAAATGGCTACGTTGACAGGCTCAGAGAACTTTCAGCAAGACCCTACGTGCGTTACGTCTCCATATTCCGCAATCACGGTCTAGAAGCCGGCGCCTCACTTTCACACGCACACAGCCAAATAATTGCCACACCATTCATCCCAAAAATCGTGAAAGAAGAAATGGAAGCCAGCAAAAAATTCTGGAAGCAAAACCACAAATGTGTCTATTGTGACATCATCAAAAAAGAACGTGAAGAACCGCGATCTATTCTTGAAAACTCAAAGTTCTTTGCTTTCGCCCCTTATGCAAGCGTCAACCCCATGGAATTCTGGATATTCCCAAAAAAACATGAAACTTCACTGCTCAGCATGTCAGAGGATGAAGTGAAAACCTTCGCCAAGACTCTAAAGACATGCCTCGGAAGCTTGAAGACACTGGTCAATGATCCGCCTTACAATTACGGTTTCCACCTAGCCCTAGACAAAGAAGCAAAGGATTATTACCATTGGCATCTGGAAGTCTACCCCAGACTCGCCATTTGGGCAGGGTTCGAAAAAAGCACAGGCACCTACATAAACACCGTAACGCCCGAAACCACAGCAGAAAGCATGAGAAAGACAGTCTCAATCTAAAACTGCAAAACCTGCTTTTCATATTTTGGCCTGATCCGCATCAGATCTTCCACATATGCTCTCAGCGGTTCAGCCACACTCCATGCTTGGGTAATACAGCCTCTGGGCGTATGCGGCGGTTCTCCATCAAAAATCTCGTTAAGCGCCCCAAGTCCAACCTGACCGACTTGCTTGGTAAACAGTGGCGCAAGAAACACCCTCAACGCATAATCGCGCCTAAACTCTGAATAACCTTTAGTCTTCAAAAACGCTGTCGTAAACGGACCTAATAGCCAAGGCCATACCGTACCATTATGATAGGCTCCGTCCCTGCTTCCTCGGTCACCAGAATAAAATCCAGCGTACCTCGAATCATTCCTTGCAAGAGTTCTCAAACCATAAGGCGTCAGAAGCTCACGCTGCACAACGTCAACAACCTTCTCGCTCTTCACGTCATCAAGCATCACGAAATCCAAAGCCACAGCAAAAACCTGGTTAGGCCTCAACGAACTATCAACGCCAGCCTCGCCAACCACATCAAACAGACAGCTTTTTTCTGCATCCCAGAATTTTTCATTGAAACTCTTCTGAGCCCGTTCAGCTATCTGCCCATACCGTTCAGCATCACTACTCTCCTTAAACCTGCCTGCCAACAGCTCCGCGGTTCTCAAAGCATTATACCACAATGCCTGAACCTCAACCGCCTTCCCAGCACGAGGCGTGACTGCCTTACCATCAACAGCCGCATCCATCCAAGTCAACTGCGAATCATGCGCAAGCAAACCGTCAACATCCAAACGTATCTCAAACATCGTCCCCTTGATGTGATTTTCAACAATAGCCTTCAGAGTGTCCCATAGCTGCTCCTGAACGAATTTGAAATCACCAGTATACTTCAAATACTGCAACACCGCGTTCACATACCACAAGCTCGCATCAACCGTATTGTAAGCCGGCGGCCCAGCCTGATCAGGCAAGAAATTGGGAATCAGACCTTGACTACAGTATTTCTTGAAAGTCAGAAACAGTTTTCTCGCATCCTCGAACCTTCCAGTTACAAGCAACAATCCAGACAAGGAAACGAAAGTGTCCCTTCCCCAAGGCTCAAACCAATGATAACCGGCAATCACAGCCCTCTGTTCATCCCCCATCCCTCGGACTATGAAGGCATCCGTTGCCAGAACAAGCCAACTCGACCAGTCGCTTGCGGAAACACCTACGTGCAGGTAATAGAATCTTGCTAGGAAATTCTCATGTCGCTTCGTTTCCTTCTCAAACAAGGCTTGCACGTCATACATGGTGGCAGGCATCGACGCCAAAACTTTCTCCGCGACATCTTCATTTTCATCAGCCACCGCAATTATCGCGAAATCGCCATTCCCGCCTGCCTCGACCTCCACTTCAAAATAGCCAGGCTGATAGCAATCATCAAGACAGCTTTCTCCACGATGAGCCTCTTCACGGAAGTACACGCGATCAACCCACTTTCCCTTGGCAAAATAACCTCCACCCACGACCGCAGCCAACAGTGCAGACTGCGGAAGCTTGAATCTCATCTTGAAACCATTGTCAGCATGTTCCTCACTGAATTCGACAGGGATCTTCCATCGGTCAGTGACAGAATGAAAGTGCCGCCAACTTACCAACGGAAAAGCCTGAAGCCTGACGTCGAATCTGCTCCTGTTGGCAACATTGTAGATTACAATCACACCATTCTTCTCGTAGGGCATGAAAACGGTTTTCCGAATTTCGACGCCCTGCACCGCGTACGTATACTTCGGGAAAGGTGAAATAGAAAATTCTCTCAGAAAGCCGTAGCCCTGCGGAAAGACTACGTTCTGAAACTCGTTGGCGCCAAGAGGATAGACATTGTTTTCTAGGCCAACTTCCTCATCCAATTTCGCCAAGAATACTCTGCGGTCTCGGGGCGGATGAAGACTCGCAACCAGCAACCCGTGGTATTTCCTCGTGTTTATGCCCAGAACCGTGGAAGACGCGTACCCGCCTAGACCGTTTGTTACAATCCACTCCTTCTGAATCGCATCATCAAAACGCGAAAGCAATTCTCGGTTGAGGCTTATAGAAGGCAACTTCATCTAACGCATCAGCTTCGCAACATTCTTTTCTCGCAAGACCCCAAAAAAGTTTGCTACAGGATTGCATTTCGTTCTGAAAAGTAAAGCATGAGGCTTCTTCAACTTGTACTCTGACAAGGTTTCAGCATAACCCATGCCTTTCGCAAAAACCAAGTCAACAGAATTGTAAACTTCGAGAAACTCGGCTGAAACCTCTTTCAACGCCAAACCAACAGCATCCGTTCCTGTAGTTATGATCTTGTCCGCCAGCTTACTCATTCCAGAAGCTTCCGCATCCTCCAAAGTCGCATCATTGATCACTGGCCCACCTTTGGCACCAACAACCACAGTCAACCCCATGTTCTTCAACTGCTCAACAAGCAACGTGTCAAAAACAATTTCGCCTGCATTATCAGTCAAGTACAGAACGGTATGGGCCTTCTTGGCTAATTCGTAAATCTCACCGACGTCGTCTATGACCAAGTCTTTTGAAGCCTCTCTGAAACTCTTTCGCAAACTGCTAAACGTGACCGTGTGGCCAAGGATGTCAAACTCAATAATATTGCCCACAATTGCGCATAAGACTGCCCTTTTGAACCTGTCCTGCTGAGTGTAGCCCTCCTCAACAATCTTCCTCGCATAAGGCAGAAGCTTCAAGGCCCTCTCGTTACTGATCCTTTTGCTTCGCTTGTACGGATCGCTGCAACCCGTAACCCTCTTTATGACGCGATCTCTTTTCGTGCCCAGATCAGCTGGAACCGCTGTGGGTCTGAACTCTTTATTTAACAATCGCAGAAGGTCACACATCGCCCTGAACCGCAACGCAGGATTAGTCGTAGCCTCCCTGGCTTCGGCTGCCGCTCTGCTCATAATGCATGCAACACATTCAGCTTCGACCTTCAAAGGCGTTCAAACCTGCACGTCATGTCATAGCATCTGCAAACTCACGCATGATCACGTAGGCATCTTTCGCCTTCACAATGCCACTGGCAACCAACACACCCTGAGTGCCAAGCTTCAACGCCGCAGCAACGTCTTCCCCGTGGCTTATGCCTGCTCCGCAGAGAACTGTAACCTTTTTGTTGACCTCTCTCACGAGCTGGATGGTGCCAGTAATCACTTCTGGCTGAGCCTTCGAAACCGGAATCCCAGTGCCTATCAGTTCCGGCGGCTCAATCGCAATTATGTCAGGCTTAAGCGTTGCCACTGCCATGCTTATGCTCGGGTTATTTGCGCATACGACAGAAAGCATATGATTTTCTCGTACGATCCTGACTATTTCATCGATATCTGACAGCTTAAGCCGCCTTTCTGAATGATTAACCAAGGTTCCTATGGCTCCAGTTTCCTTCACAGACTCAGCCAGCACATGTCCAGTGCAACCGCCGGGCTTTATTGGGTCTACATGTTGAGCGAAAACCGGAATGTCAACAGCTTCAACCACTGTCTTGAGGTCTGCGATCTGAGGAGCTACACCGATGGCAATCTTTGTTTCGCGACTCACTTTTTCAGCTTTCTTGGCAAGCTCAACTGCTTTCTTCCCCGTTGCCTCAATGTAGGTTTTGAAGTTGACAATTATCATCGGCGTTTCAAACTTCATCTGCTTCTACCCCTGCCATTAGCGTTAATCCTAATCGTTAATATTGTTTTGGAATAAAAACAGTTGCCAATTGCGCACTATCAGTTCTCAGCGTTTCAGCATGTTCTTTCCAGGCACAAAAACGGCTGCCGCAATGGCCGTTGTCCATAAACCGCCCTTGTCTCCCGTAGCGGACTGCGTCATGTTCGCGGTTTTGATAATCATTCCGCTGGTCTTGAACAACTGCTCTTTCTCATGCCAAGCGATTTCCGGGTCAAACTGAATGCCCATCGTCGTTGCAAGCATCGTGGCAGCCAAGTCCTCAGCGTAATCCCCCGCCTTGTCATCAGGCTGCCCATACGAATGATGCTCCGAAAGGTAACCATAATTGTTCTTGCCTGAGGGAATCGCAACACCTATCGAAGAAGCAATCAGTCTATGCGGCTCATTTGTCGAGTTCCTTGCAAGGACGACGAAGGTGATCTCTCCTGGCCTTATCAGTTTCAAGCCTCGCTCTCTAGAAATCATTTTGCAGCCAGGGGGAACAATGCTTGAAACGCTTACTATGTTGCAGTGTTGAATGCCTGCATCTCTGAGAGCCAGCTCAAAAGATTGCAGTTGCTCTTTGTGTTTGCCTGCGCCTTTCGTTAGAAAGAAATATTTCGGTATCATTTTGCAAATACATAACCGTGGTTTACTTATTAGTCTTTTGTTCTCAATCAGCACTATACGGCTCTGTTTGGGGAAAAGAATAACAAAGCAAGCCGCATAGTTAGTGTGAGGACAGCCAAGTGTCGCAGTACAGAAGCGTGTTCAGGGACGAAACCAAGCTTGACATCAACTACGTTCCACACAAGCTTCCCCACCGAGAAACAGAACTGCGACTGCTGATGGAATTCTTCAACTTCATACTGCAGGCTCCGGAAAGAATGGCACAACGCGCCATGATAACAGGAGACATAGGCACGGGCAAAACTGCGCTTTCCCAACGTTTCGGAGCGGACCTAGTCCGCGAAGCAAGCAGACGCGCAGTGAATCTTCGGTACATCCACGTCAACTGCCGTGAATACCGCGGCAGCCTTTTCCTCATCCTGCAACACGCGGTCTCAGCCTTCCATCCCAACTTCCCGAAACGCGGCTATTCTGCCGAGGAACTGTTGCAGACGCTCATACAAATTGTGGACGAGGAGAACAATTACGTGATTCTAGCGTTAGACGAGTTCGAAAGTCTCGTTGAAAGAGAAGGCTCAGAAGCTGTCTACAAGCTTACCCGCTTGCAGGAAGCAAGGCAGGGCAAACCGCAGAGGCTTTCGCTCATCTGCATTCTGCGGAACCTGAAAACAATCGAACAACTTGATCCTAGCACAAGAAGTACCCTGCAATCCAACATTGTAAACCTAGAAAAGTACTCAAAACAGCAGCTCATAGACATTCTCAACGAGCGAACTTCCCTAGCCTTCAGACCCTTAGGCGTTCCCGAAGACACCATAAGCCTAATCGCTGAACTTGCCTTTTCCGAAAGTGGAAACGCCCGCTTTGGGATTGAACTGCTTTGGCGAGCTGGGAAATATGCTGACGCTGAAAATTCGGAGACCGTTGCACCGGAATGTGTTCGAAAGGCAGTTTCGAGCATAATTCCAGCTATGCGAAAAAACGATCTGGCTGCCTTGGGCTTTCACGAGAAGCTTTTCCTGCTCGGCATGGCCAGACTCTTCAGAGAAAGTCAAAAAGCCCGCATTACTCTCACAGAGGCAGAACAAGCCTACGCCATTGTCTGTGAAGAATTCTGCGAAAAGCCAAACAGCCACACACAATTATGGAAATATCTACGGAATATCTCAACCCTTGCAATAGTAGAAGCCGAAGTCTCAGGCGAAGGCTCACGTGGTCGTTCAACAAATATCTATTTGCCCAGAATCCCTGCTGACGCATTAGAGAAAGAACTGCACGTTCTGCTCGGAAAAGAGGAGAGGTGAAGAACTTGAACGTTGAAGACGTTTTCTCTTCAAAACTCCGCATGAAGATACTGAAAACCCTTTCAAGAGTCGGCGAACTCAACGTTTCTGAACTTGCCCGCAGGCTCAACGTTAATTATGAATCGACAAGCAAGCACCTGAAAGTCTTGGAAGAAGAAGGCATATTGAGACACAAGGTCTTCGGAAGGATACGCCTATACAGGTTTGATGAGCATTCTCCCAAGGCCGAGGCCGTGCAAAACCTTATTGATGCTTGGGATCATGTAAATGAATAGTAACCCAAGATTAAGTATGTGAGTGTGAGGACTTGGTCAAAGAAGAGTTCAACACGAAAATAGGCGAGTTTGGAGAGATCCTGCAGAAGATTGCGGGCGACATGGCCAGCGGAGCCTTGCACGAAAAGCTTCCACCCGCGGCGCTATTAGAGAAAACTGAAAGCTGGGTCAACCGCATGACTGAATTGGTGATCAGTAGCGAAGAAGACATGCTCATTCTCAAACCTGAGAAAACCTATACCGTGAAGGCCAAATGCAAGAATCTTACCCAGACCTTAACAACGTTCAAGGACATTCTGCTTCAAAACACGTCTGATCCACCTGCAAATTCACGTTTGGCGTTTGAACAATTGAGAAAAGCCCTGACAGACGGTTCAGATTTCCTGCTCCTCATGCGCGAAGTCAGAGACAACCCGTCCCCACTCATGAACGCAGTCCTCACATTCAAGAAAGCCTCTGAAACCAAAGCTTCAGTCATAAGCATACAAGCGTCAGAAGACGTTCAACCTCTGATCAAGCATGTCTTGAGTCGCATGGATGAATTCCAAGTTGCGCTGACTTCTCTGGAGAAGAAAGTCGCCGAAATGAGGGAGAACGTACGAAGATTCCAAGAAGAAAGCCTAAAACTATTGGCCAACAAGATTTCTGAGCAGCATCAGCAGTCTGAAGACAAAACTGAAAAGAGGCAACTTTCTCTGTCCAATTTCAAAGCAGAACAGAACTAGGAGACAGTTGAAAATGGTGATGGTTGACGTGTCAGATAAGCCCGCAGTCCTTCGCGAAGCAACCGCGGCAGGCATCATCAGGCTAAAAGACGAGACGATACGGTTGATTAAAGAGGGAAAAATTGCGAAAGGAAATCCGCTGGAGACAGCAAAGATTGCAGGCGTCCTAGCCGCCAAAAAGACGGGTAGCCTTATTCCGCTCTGCCATCCTCTCCCATTATCAAATGTGCAGATAGAAACCAAGATAGTAGACAGATCTACGTTGCAGGTCACTGCCACGGTTAAGACAAAGGCTCAAACAGGCGTAGAGATGGAAGCCCTGACTGCAACAGCCATCAGTCTGTTGACGATTTGGGACATGGTTAAGCAGTACGAAAAAGACCTTCAGGGACAATACCCCTCTACGACGATCGAGAACATCTACGTAGTAAAGAAAATCAAGGAAGGAAAGCAGGGGAAGCGCTTCAAGAAATGAGCGAAAGCACAAAAAAGCACAAGACCGAGGCCCCGAAAAAGCTGAATTTCGCCATTTTCATTTGCAGCACCTCTCGCTACGTGCAGCTGAAAAAAGGCGAAAGAACAGATGATGTTTCTGGCGATTTGATCGAATCCCTCCTGAAGAAGGCAGACCAGACCGTGGGACTCAGGAAAACAATTGCCGACGATGCGGTTCTGATCAAGGATGCAATGGAATATGTTCTGGATTCGGATGAAGTAGATGCAGCAATTTTCTGCGGCGGCACAGGCATAACCGCTTCGGACGTAACAATCGAGACTGTCTCGCCGTTCTTACAGAAAATCCTGCTTGGCTTCGGCGAGATTTTCAGACGCCTAAGTTATGACGAGATTGGTTCAGCGGCCATCTTGTCCCGTGCAGTTGCCGGCATTGCCAGAGGCAAAGCTATTTTTTGCATTCCGGGCTCACCAAGCGCAGTGCAGGTCTGTCTTGAAAGGCTCATCCTTCCTGAGGTGAGCCACATTGTCAAGCACGCTCGAGAATGAGTTGTAACTAACTAAGTCTGGCCAGTTATCTCTTTGGCAATTGCCCGCAAAATCTCTTCTTTTCCTTCAAGCTTCTCTCCTTTGAATATGACTGTCGGCGTCCTTCGAACACCGTGCACGGCTGCCTTTATCATTCCACCTATTCCTGACACGTCGTTTATTTCCAGCTTCTCACGAGTTCTTTCTGCAATCAGCGACATCTGTTCCAGAACGGCTAGGTCCTCTTGGCAAAGGATGCGCCCCTTGAACTTGGACGTGAATATCTCGCTTGCCCTCGACGCCATCTCGGGATCACAGAACACATGGTGCGACATTTCTCTTACGAAGCCCACATCCGTGTAGACCGAATGAGAATGCACGAAAACCTCCATCAAGGTACACCATAGTTTAAATCGGCTATCTAACATTTATCGTTGCCGCCCATCTGAAAACTGGGGCTTGGCAAGGTAGACTTATATTTTCGGAGGCATGCAAGCATCGTTAGGCACGAACGGGAATAACGATGGTTCTTAAAGACAACTGCGGACGACCGCTTCTCAACTTGCGCGTGGCAATTACCAAAAGATGCAATCTGAAATGCTCTTACTGCCACGGCGAAGGGGAAGAAAAACCTGCAAGAAATGCTAGTAACGAAATGACACCCAACGAGATCGCCCGCATTGCAGGAATCGCAGCCGGATTAGGCGTTTTGAGAGTGAAACTGACCGGAGGAGAACCCCTCATCCGCAAGGATGCCGTCGAAATAGTCAAAGAAACTGCATCGGTTCGGGGAATAGTGGACGTTTCCATGACTACTAACGGGACATTGCTTGCTTCTTTGGCTGAGAAGCTGCACGCAAGCGGCTTGAACCGTGTGAACATAAGCCTGCCGACACTGGATCCAGAGACTTACAACCAGCTAACGGGTGGCAAAGTGGAAAATGCTGTGAACGGCGTCAAAGCTGCGGTCAGCGCAGGACTATGTCCAGTCAAACTCAATATGCTTGTTCTGAAAGGTGTAAGTGATCTTGCCGTCGCAGAAATGATTGAATTTGCACGGAAGACTGGAACGATTCTGCAGTTGATCGAACTTGAGCCGATAAACGTGAGCATGAGTTACTATTCAGCAAACCACAAACCTTTGGACGAATATGAAGCTTTGTTGAGAAAGAAAGCATTGAAGGTTGAGACGAGAAAGTACATGCAGAACCGCCGCATCTACCAGTTGCCAGACGTCAGGGTTGAGGTGGTCCATCCGATAGAAAACACTGAATTTTGTCTCCACTGTACGCGTTTGCGTGTGACCAGTGACGGAAAGCTCAAACCATGCTTGATGAAAAATGATAATCTGGTTGATGTTTTGACGCCGATGCGAAGTGGCGCCAGCGACAAGGACCTTGTAGAACTGTTCATGATGGCAAACCAGAAGCGACAACCGTACAACAAGAACTGAACCCAAGCCTGACTGGCAATGTAGATCATTGGGTTAATGTTTTTATTCAAGATTCACTCAGAACTGCGGGAAAGGAGTCTGCCCGAATGGATATTCTATCGTACGAGGAGTTGGACTCAAAAGATGGATTCCTGCCGCTGCTAGATCATGCCTTCAATTGGGTCTTTGACCAAAAACAATTTGAAAGTTTCATCAAAATCGACCCGAGGCTAAAAAATGGGCCAATCAGCTACTGTGCCGTTGAAAACGGTCGGATAATTGGCCACGTTGGCGTAATGGAGCTCGCCACCCGAACTCTGAATGGGACAACAGAACACGTTGGCGGCATATACGGTGTTGCCACATTACCCGGCTTCACGCGCAGAGGCGTTTGTACGGCTCTGATGGACAAGGCCCATCAATACTTCATGAAAAAGAAATATCGTTTTTCCTTCTTGGCAACAAGTCCGGCACTGGTAGCGCATTCCCTTTATGAGAAACTGGGATACGTGGACTTCGTAGAATATCCTACTGTCTACAAGGTTGTGAGAGGCAAGAAAGCCAAGCTTTCCAAGAAGCAGAGAAGGGCGAGAGTTGACCTTGACAAGATTTTGGAGATTTACAATGAGTTCGTGAAGGGGAAGACGGGTTTCGTGGTCCGGGATATGAAACATATGAAGATGCTCAGAAAGGTTGAAGGAGTGACCGCGAAGCGATTCATAGTTGATGATGAAGGCTATGTTGTGTTTAGGGAAGACAAGTCGGGAATTTGGATCAGAGAACTTGTGGCATTGAAAGCGGAAGAGGCCGAAAGACTCGTCAACAAAATAGAAGACAAAACAAAAGGCTTGGTGTATGACCGAGCAGTTCTGAACAGCATGTTGCTCGATGTCTATAGGTCTCGCGGCTACATGATTCAGGAAAAAGGCTTCTCGGTGATGATGTTCAAGTCTTTGAGCCCCAACGCTTCTTTCAAGCAAATCTACGGAGATAGATTCTACCTGAGTCGGCTGGACGCTTTTTGAATTCGCTGCCCTTTTTAGAGTTCGACAATTTTCGCTTCACGTTTGACGGCGTCAAGCAATGCGATAGTTGATTTGCCAGTCAAGTATCCGCAGACTTCGCCCGGGTTCACGATCAATGTTTTGCCTTTGCGATAGACTTCGGCGTTGTGAGTATGTCCATGAACTACGATGTCGAAGCTGTTGCTTTCGGTCAAGGCTTTGAAGAGTTCCTTGTCACTTCCATGTAGTAGCACAATCTTAATGTTGTCCAAAGATATTTCAGCAAAGTTGCCGCGCATCTCTAAGTTTTCATACTCACTGAACCTTTTCTTGAGGAATTCATGGTCTCCATCGTTGTTGCCAAAGACGCCTATGAGTTTGCTCTTCAGTTCCTTAAATTTTGGAATCACAAAAGGCGCCACGTAGTCACCTGCATGCAACACGAGCCCCACATTCTCTTCGTTCAATCTTCTCACTGCCTTCTCCACCATTGGAAGGTTATCATGAGTATCTGCAATTATTCCGATGATCACCGCTTTCACCACTACCACACTCTCATCGAGAGGAATAAAATCTTTGCCGAAGTTGACTTGGCTTCTAGAGGTTTGTTCTAGAGAATATTTCGAGTTTTGTAATAGTCACACCAGCGAAACACTGCTTAAAAAAACCGACGCGTTTCTCTTTTCTAGAAAACAATTCTAAAAGAGGAATATAGAAAATGAATCCTTGGGGTTCGAATCCATCTGCAAAAAGAAGGGACAAGCTGTTCATAATTGCTGAAGTTTTGGAGATAGCCAAAGAGGGGACTTTAAAGACTCAAATCATGTATCGAGCCAACCTTAGCTTCACGCAGTTGAATGACTACCTCAAATTTATGTTGAAGATAGACTTGCTAGAGAAAGTGTTACAGAACGATAAGGAAACATATAGGGCGACTGAAAAGGGCATGGACTTTATCCAACGCTATCGAGAAATAACCCAGCTTCTCAAAACTGCAGAGGAAAACAACGGAAAGAACGGCATCAAAATTCCCCCTCCCCATTTGCTTAAACGAAACTAAAACTCCATCGAGCAAGAAACGCTACAGAATTTTCCCGCGGTTTCTCTTCGCATCAGAAACGTGTTAGAGCCTTGTTCTAGAGGCAGACAAGTCAAAAAGAAGAATGCAATTGAAACTGAGCCGTTACTTTGAATTCTGTCCGTCCAGATACTTTCTCGCTTTCTCTTTCAGAACAGGAAACTCATCGAGCATGGCCTTGATGACCTGCCATCGGATTTCTTCGTTCTGTGGTTCAATCTTCATGTTCTTAGATTTCCCAAGTATTATGTAGCAATATACCATATAAACCTTTTTTCCGCAAAGAAATATGCAAGAGTCAAATGGGAAAAGAAAGGGGGTTTATTGAACGTTTACTATGTTGACTGGTTTCCTTCGCAACTTGAGAGCTATGACTGCAATTGCTATGAGTGCTGTTCCGCCGATTAGAATCATTAGAAGACTTGTAGGCAGCCATGGAACGATTTCTTCAATGCCGATTGAAGGATCGTGCTCCAGCGTGTTGTTGCCGAAGTAGGGGTAACCGATGAAAAGGCGTACGTGTGCACCTGCTGAAACGTATGACGCCGTAACGTCCGTAGTGTTGTAGGTGACGCCGTCTGTGACTATGGCTTGGGGAACGAATCTAAAGAAGCCTGCAAAAGTGGCGTTTCCCTTTTCAAAGCGAATCTTGAACCGTTCTCGCATGCTGTTCTGCATAGGTGACTCATCGGTGTCTGTGTTGTTTTGGTTTGCCTGAATGTGCGTGCCTTCAACGTACATGTCATGAGCCATGGAAGCCCCTTCAGTCAGACCAACGTCCTCTGATTCTTCTGCGTCTTCGCGAGCCGTCTCAAGCTTCGTCAGATTGATGGAAGCTAAATTAACCCATAGGGCAAGGCTGGCTTTGCCTGGTGGAATGTCAAGCCCAAGCTCCCTCAGTTCCTGTATTGCATGGTTAAGCTTGTCAATGTTCCAATCCCAGTGCTTGATGATCAGGTCAATCTTGAGCTCGCCAGCGTTCACTGTGTAAGAGTACTTGCCGTGGGCGTCTTCCGTTGCGGGTGTGTAGTAGAATCTGCATCGGATAATGACGTTGTTTTCAGCAAACTGAAAGTCTTCTCTTCGCCCTGGAACGTCCGTCAAAGTGAAGTTGAAACTTAGATATTTCACGTCGTCTCTTGTCACATTTTCCGGACCGTCCAGTCTCCATACGCCACTGCCAAAAGGCAGGTATGGTGCGTGAAGATCAGATGAGTCTCCGATATCCGCTAAGGCTCGCATGATTTTTCCCAATCGCATTTGATCGTTGAACATATTCTTTTTCGGTTCGAAGAAATGATTCCTTATCTGTTCTTTGAGCTCTGATTTTTCGGCTCGCCATCGCCATGTGAAATATGGTTTTTCATAAGTGCCGTATTCGATCAAACCTTTGAATTTGACCACGTTTATGTTTTCGGGGTCATTTGTGTTCCACCATAGGAACATTGGTTTCTTGCCGTGTGCTGGGAAGATTATGGTTATGAAATCGTTCTGTATATAGGTCCAGTTTCCATCGGTCGTCAGATTGACTTGTGTTGCAGTCTCCTCCGCTGAAGCTGGCAGTATTGTTGCCAATGGCGTAACGATCACGGTGAGCAATAGTACTAGAAAACCTGTCGTGATGAGTTTCGTGTTTTTCAAGACCTTTCACCGAAAAAGGTTATGCAGAACCATCTATTATGGAAAACGTTTCGAGAAAACTCGAACATTGCACGATCACAGTTCGAGGGACCTCGAACTCGACTAATGACTGTTCCTTTTGACATTGTGCCTTCCTTTCACGTAAAGCGGCCCTGCAGGAACAGGACGGCGATGTTCAGGTACATGGCGGTTAGGCTCACGACGATTGCTTTGTCCAGTCTTATTCCCTTTCCAAAAGAGAAGGCGGCTGAAACTAGCAACATGCTCCAGATTTGAAGGGCAATCAGAGCATACTGGGAAAAGACCTCAGAAAGAAGAATGTAGACGTATGGGAACAAGGCAATTGGGAATGTGGCGATGGCAAGACAAGTGAA
>Ga0315268_10001100_pt1 | contig 31295 bp, 31 predicted proteins | sample C1_top_MG_FD_204535 | JGI IMG/M metagenome (GOLD analysis project Ga0315268, IMG submission 204535) | Sediment microbial communities from Yellowstone Lake, YNP, Wyoming, USA - C1_top | ecosystem: Environmental > Aquatic > Freshwater > Lake > Sediment | place: USA: Wyoming | collected 2017-08-01
GGGTGCGGGGCAGAGCCCCGCACGAGCCCAGGGCCGGCAGGATGCCGGCGCTACCGGCCTGCAGCAGCGAGGGAAGGGATGGCGGACGCAAAGTCTGTCGCCACGCCTTGGGCTGTTCTCCGTCTCCTCTGCGCCGCGGCGTCCTCCGTGCTTGGTTTTTTCTCCTGACCAGCCTATGCTTTCTCCCTGTAGATCGCGTAGTCGAGCGAGATCAACCCCGCCCCTGTGGTCGCCAGCACAAACGCCGCCAGCGCCAGCACCAGCGGAAACTGATATTCGCCTACGGCAAGAATGCCCTTGCCCATATGCACTTTCCAGATGGCGATGGCCATCTCTCCTGCCAGCAAAATCCCCGCCGCGCGCGTGAACAGCCCGGCCACCAGCAGCGCGCCGCCGAATAGCTCCACGACCCCGGCCACATAGACCATATAGGTAGCGAATCCGATGCTGGCGAAGGCTTCGATCGTCTGCTGTGACGGGTGAAACAGCTTCGGGTAGCCGTGGTAGATGAAAATGATTCCAACCCCCAGCCGCAGCAACACCAGCGACAGCGGCTTCAGCTTGTCCAGTCGGTTCATGGCGCCTCCTTTGTGGCGGCCGAATCTCGCTCGATTTTAGCAGCGCGGAAAACTGCCGCGGGGCGGGTTTGCGGGTTGGTGTAGAATGAGTCCACTCGCGTTCCGCGTGAAGGAGCACCGATGGCGCAGAACATCCGACGAATTGGGCTGTGCACGGGCGGCGGCGATTGCCCGGGTTTGAACGCGGTCATCCGCGGCGTGGTGAAAGCGGCGATCAACGACTACGGATGGCGCGTCACCGGCGTCACCAACGGCTTCGACGGCCTCATCTGGCCCGAGCGCAGCATGGAAATGACCCTCGACACCGTCCGCGGCATCCTGCCTCGCGGCGGGACCATTCTCGGCACCACCAACCGCGGCAACCCCTTCGCCTACGTCATCGAAGAAAACGGCCAGAAGGTGACCATGGATTTTTCGAAGCAGTGCATGGAAAACATGAAGCTGCTCAAGCTCGACGCCCTGGTGGTGATTGGCGGCGACGGCACTCTTTGCATCGCCAACGAGTTTTACAAGCGCGGGATGAACGTCGTCGGCGTGCCCAAGACGATTGACAACGATCTGTCGGCCACGGAAGTGACCTTCGGTTTCGACACCGCCCTCCACGTGGTTACCGACGCGATCGACCGCCTGCACACCACCGCCGAAAGCCACGGCCGCGTGATGGCCATCGAAGTGATGGGCCGCGACGCCGGATGGATCGCTCTGCACGCGGGCATTGCCGGCGGCGTGGACGTCATTTTGATCCCCGAAATCCCCTTCACCATCGAAAATATCTGCGAACGCATCCGCCAGCGCGAATTGCACGGCGGAAAATTCAGCCTGATCGTTGTCGCCGAAGGTATCCATTTGCCGGAAAAAGATGCCCTCGGAAAGCCATTCCCCGCGCCGAAACCCGGAAACGTGGGTGGCATGATTGCCTACGCCGTGGGCGAGTATTTGAAGAAGGAAACGCGCGTCACCGTGCTGGGCCATATCCAGCGCGGCGGCTCGCCCAGCCCCTTTGACCGCATCCTGGGAACGCGTTTCGGCGTCAGCGCCGCCGACCTGGTGGCGCGCGGCGAGTTCGGACGGATGGTCTGCCTGCGCTGCGCGAAGATTGATACGGTCACGCTCGACGAAGCGGTCGGCGTGATGAAAGTTGTGGACCCCAAGGGCGACCACGTGCGCGCCGCCCGTGCGGTGGGGATCTCCTTCGGCGACGGCGTCTGATGAAGAGAATTGTCCTTGCCTCGGTTGTGGTTCTGCTGGTGGCGGCAGCTGCCTTCTGGTGGATTCGTGCCTCCCGTGAAAATCCCATTGAGGACGCCTACGTCCGCGGCCGCGAGGTGACGGTGTGGAGCCGCCTGGCACAGGTGCGCGAGCCGATCGCGATGCTGCGCTTCGGCGACCGCGTCGGCGTTTTGGAGCGCCGCGGCGCAAAAACACGCGTGCGCACCGCCGCGGGCGCCGTCGGCTGGGTGGACGAAGCACAGCTCACCAGCTTGGATTTGTGGCAGCGCGGCGCGCAGTTAGTCGAGCAGGCGCGCGCGATGCCCTTGCAGGGCCACGGCCACACCAAGGTATCCACCAATCTGCGCGCCGAAGCCGGCCGCTCCGGGCCGCGCCTTTACCAGTTCCGCGCCGGCGTTCCCGTGGACGTTCTTGCTCGTGCCGTGGCGGAGGTCCCGGCGAGCGGTTCCGACGCGTCGAATGAGGCCGCGGAAGGCACCGGGCCGAAACTCGAAGACTGGCTTTTCATCCGTTCCAGAACAGAGGAGGCCGGCGAACTCGCCGGATGGGTCCTGGGCCGTTTCATCCAGCCCGACTTGCCGGAGGCGTTGAGCATCTACGCCGCCGGAATCCGCTTTATCGCCTGGTTCGAGCTGAATCGCGTGCAGGACGACGGCCAGGAGAAGCCGCAGTATTTGGCCGTGGGGGCCAGCGGCCCCGAAGGCCAGCCCTGCGATTTCACTCTGCTCCGCGTCTACACCTGGGGCACTGCGCGCCACCGCTATGAAACGGCGTTTTTGGATAGCAACCTGTGCGGCAAACTGCCCGTGCGCGTCGAGACGAAAGGAAACGACATCAGTTTCTGGTTCACCAACACCGGCAAGAGCGGGGTAGAGGAACGCCGCTACGCAATGCGCAATACTTCCGTCCGCCGCGTGACGTCGCGCTAGTGAATCTCGTGACACAGGCTTGCCGCCTGCACTTTCTTTTGAAATTCTTCGCGTTATTCTTAGAAGCTTCGGTATGCGGACTAGTGCCGTTCCAACTATTGGGGACTAATTGATAAGCAAGGCTATCAGCAAGGGCGCAGCCCTTCGGCATCGCTCAGGGCAGGCAAGCAGCGCCCCTACGACCCGTGAACTCATAGGCTCAACAAGTTGGAACGGCACAAGTTCTCCAGCCCTCGTCTTGCTCCTTTCTCTTCTGCTGCTTCTCGCCGCCTGCACGCAGAAAGCGGACCCCGCGCAGGGGCCGCCCAAGCCTCCCTATGAATTCCTCGGCGAGTGGGGCGCAAAAGGGGAAGGTCCGGGTCAATTGAATCGCCCCGCCGCCATTGCTACCGATGCTCATGGGCTCGTTTTCATCGCCGACGCCGGCAGCCATTCTGTGCACAAGTTCAGTGCCAAGGGCGAGCCGCTGCTCACCTTCCAGGACGCTACACTGCGCGCCCCGACGGCGATTGCCCTGGATTCCGGCGGCGCCATCTATGTAGCGGATTCCGGCTCGAACGTGGTCCACATCTTTGCGCCCAACGGGGACCGCATCCGCAATCTGCGCGGCGGGCCCGGCCGGAGCTTCAAGTACCCGTTCGGCGTCGCCGTGGATGCCGCAGGTTCCATCTACGTGGCGGAATTCGAGGTTCACCGCATTCAGAAACTGACTCCGCGGGGGCGATTCCTCTCTGTTTGGGGGCGCGGCAGCACCGCGCCAGAAGCGTTCGCCACGCTTTCGGCCATAGCCCTGGGCGAAGACGGCGTACTTTACGTCGCCGACCAGGATCCGCGCCGCATTCTGAAATTCGCGAACGAGCCCGAACCGGCGGGGAGCATGGAGACGAACGCTGATCCTTCCACAAAAGTGGGTCACCTGATTGCGCTGGCGGCCGATCGGGGACACCTGTTCGCGCTCGACGCCGCCTACTCCTGCCTCCGTACCTGGGCTCTCGACGGCCGCCCGGGCCCCGTCCTCGGTCTCTCGCCGTTATTGGCCGTCCCGGAGGAAAAACCAATCGGCATAGCCTCTGTGCGAGGCGAAGAAATCCTGGTGCTCACCTCGGGTCCGCGGGTCCTGCGTTTCCGCTTGAACTTCTAGGGCGGCGGTGCAATCCTTCATTTGTAGACTGCGGACGCCGTGTCCGCAACTGAGGGGCTCACGATGATCTACGACATCGGCGAAACGGCGGGAAGTATCTGGCGCACTCTCGACGAAGAAGGCCCGCTCCGGCTCTCCACGTTGAAAAAACAGATCAAGGTCGCCGACGCGCTGTTTTACATGGCCATCGGCTGGCTGGCCCGTGAGGGCAAGCTCGAGTTCGAAGCCGAGGGCCGGGGCTTTAATTTGCGCGCGAAATAATTCCTGCTGAAACCGGAGCTGGAGAGAATCCATTGGCACTTCTGCTGTCGGAAGCCGACGTGCGCGCGGTCTTGACCATGCCGATTGCGCTCGAGGCTGTCGCGCAGGCTTTCCAGCGCCTGGCCGGCGGCGAAGCCCAACTCCATCCTCGCCGCCGCATCCACACCCCCGAAAACGTCTTCATGCACTACATGGCCGCCGCCGACTACGCGAGTGGCTACATGGGCCTGAAGATTTACACCAGCGCGCGCGGCGCCGTCCGTTTCGTCGTTCCGCTTTTTCGCACGCGCACCGGAGAACTCGTGGCCCTCATCGAAGCCGACTACTTGGGCCAGATGCGCACCGGCGCGGCCAGCGGCATCGCCACGAAGTACATGGCGCGCGAGAACTCGCGCACCGTGGGCATTCTCGGCACCGGGCTTCAGGCCCGCACACAACTCGAAGCGATGGTCGCTGTGCGCCGCATCGAGCGCATCCGCGCCTTCGGCCGCAACCCCCAGCGCCGCGCCGATTTCTGCGCGGAGATGGCCGGCAAGCTCGGGGTGCCGGTCGAACCGGCCGCTTCTCCTGAAGAAGCCGTGCGCGCCGCCGACATTGTCATTGTTGCGACGAACTCCTCGACACCTGTCTTGAAGGGCGAATGGCTCGCTCCCGGAATGCACATCAATGCCATCGGCGGAAATTTCCCGCAGAAACGCGAGCTCGACGAAGCCGCTGTGCGCCGTGCCGACCTCGTCGCCGCCGATTCGGTCGAGCAGTCGAAGCTCGAAGCGGGTGACCTGATTCAGCTTTGCGGCGAAGATCCGCAGAAATGGTCACCTGTGAGCGAATTGGCTGATATCGTTGCAGGGCGCCTTCCCGGACGCACCGGACCGCAACAAATCACGCTGTTCAAATCCAACGGCATTGCCATCGAAGACGTGGCCACCGCCGCACGCGTGTACGAACTTGCCATCGAGCGCGGTCTCGGCCAGCGCATCGCCTTCTGGGAGAGGTGCGGCTGAAGTAGGCCCAGCTATCCGAGGCGGCGCTCCTGAATACCGGGAGGGCACGGTTTTAACCGTGCCGCAATTGCGCTGGAAAAAAGAGGGCTATAGCCCCTTAGGTCCTCGGAACTCATTCAGGCAGGATTCTTGAACAGCTTCTTGCGCAGAGCGGCGTGGAGGCGTTCGCGGATGTCGTCCGCCAGCGGGGCGGGCTCAGAGTTGCAATAGACGTCGATCGTTTTCTTGGTCGTGTCCACAATCACCCGGCAATCCTCGCAGTGCTCCAGGTGGCGTTGCAGGTCGCCCATCAGCCCCGCATCCAGGTCGCCGTTCAGGTAATCGGAAATCTCGCGGATCACATCTTTACATTTCAAGGCGTTTCACTCCGTCGGAAGTAGCGGTTCAGTTTTGCTCGCAGCCTCAGTCGCGAGCGCAGCAGGCGCGATTTGATCGCGGGGACGGAAAGTCCCAGCAATTGCGCGGTCTCTTCGGTCGAAAGCTCTTCGATATCGCGCAGGACGAACACAGCGCGGAAATCTTCCGGCAGTTCGCCGATCGCTTTGCTTAGAATTTCGTGCAACTCGGTCTGCGCGAATCGCTGCTCCGGTGACGGGCCCCAGTCCTCCACCTCGCGGGGCAGCAGGTCGTCGTCGCCTTCGATCGGTTCGTCCAACGACACCTGGTTCGGCCGCCGCTTGCGCAGGCGCATCAAGCCTTCGTTCACGGCGATGCGCACCAGCCAGGTGTAAAACCTCGAATCGCCCTGAAAATTGCCCAGGTGCTCGTAGGCCTTCAGGAACGCGTTCTGCATCACGTCTTCGGCGTCTTCGCGGTTCTGGGTGATGTTCATCCCCAGCCGGAAGATTTTGTGCTCGTACATGCTGACGAGCTTCTCAAACGACGCGGCGTCTCCCGCCTGCGCCGCCAACACCAGCGCACGTTCCGGGTCGGGTTGCATCGCGGGCGCTTCCGCCGCCTTGGAATTGGTCCGGTTCACCGGAGGACTCTGTCGCTCCGCAATATGTCAATGTGGAGGGAGCTGCCCAATGGTAACACACCTCGTTCGCGCCGCCCGATCCTTGCATATTCCGCAACTCTCGATTGGACGCTGCCAGCCGCGCCCCGGATGCAGGTTTTCGCGGGCCTCTATCGACATCCTCCACCTTGGGCTTCGGCAAGAGCCCCGAAGGGGCGGCTGAACTTAGCCCAGCGCTTCAGCGCTGGGTAAAACAACGGCGCAAAGCGCCTTCCTCTCTGCCGAAGGCCGACGCGGAGTCCCGTCCCGTAGTCTCGGGACGGGACGAAACGTCCTCCACCAGAATGTCCGCCCATCCAGTCGAAGGGGCAAAAGAAGCGCTTCACCCTTGACAGGGGGCTCCCGAGGTCGTATATTTTCGAACGAACGTTCGACTCAGGATTTCGCGTGTCGCGCACAACCGGTAATTCACCTCGCGGCCCCCAGGGCAAGCTGCACCTCATCTTGCGCCACGCCGCGCAGGTCTTCTCCGAGAAGGGTTACGAGGGCGCCTCGATGCGCGACATCAGCCGCGCCACCGGCGTGTCGCTCTCCGGCCTCTACTACTACTTTGAAAGCAAGCAGCAACTCCTGTATCTTATTGAATTAACGGCCTTTACGAACATCCTCCGCAGGCTGGAGCGTCGCCTCGAAGGCCTTGCCGACCCCGAGGCTCGTTTGCGCTTGGTCGTGCAAAACCACCTCGACTATTTTCTGCGTCACCCGGTCGAAATGAAGCTTCTCTCCCACGAAGATGAGGCGCTCGCGGGCCGCTACCGCAAGGAAGTGATGGAGGTCAAGCGCCGCTACTACGAAATCGTCCGCGGCATTTTTGACGAGCTGCGCCGCACCGGCCGGATTCGCCGCCTGAACCCGCGCGTCGCCGTGCTCAGCCTGTTCGGGATGATGAACTGGATCTATACCTGGCACAATTCCAAGGTGGACCCGCGCGCCGGGCGGTTGGCCGACACGATGTCCGGGATTTTTTTGCAGGGCATTGTCAACGGTCACGCGTCGCCGCGCTCTCGCGCGCCCCGGCGCACGCACCGTAGCCGGGCGCGCGCAATGGAAAAGCCGGCCAGCGATCTGGCCGTCGCAGAGAATAGTTTGGTCTAAACTACCCAAACGGAGGGGGACGATGGCGACCGCGCAAACCGCGGAAATGAAGGAGCTGGTGCACTACCGCGTTGAGGAGGGCATCGCCGTCCTCGAGATGGACGACCCGCCGGCCAATACTTACACCTACGAAATGATGCGCCAGCTCGACGAGGCCATCCTGCGCGCCCGCATGGATGACTCGGTCCACGTGATCGTGCTCCGCGGGGCGGGCGAGAAGTTTTTTTCCGCCGGCGCGAGCATCCCGATGCTCAACAAGATGGATCCGCAGTTCAAATACTATTTTTGCCTGCACGCTAACGAGACGCTCTCGCGCCTCGAGCAGACGCCCAAGCTGGTGATCGCCGCGCTGAACGGCCACACCGTCGGCGGAGGCCTCGAAATCGCGCTGGCCTGCGACATTCGCATCGCCAAAAAAGAAGGCGGCAGAATCGGGCTGCCCGAGGTGAACTTGGGCGTGCTTCCGGGCACCGGTGGCACGCAGCGTTTTTCGCGCGTCCTCGGCCGCGCCCGCGCGCTCGAGTTGATGGCTACCGGCCACGTCTTCAGTTTCGAGGAAGCGCTTGAGTGGGGCCTGATCCACTACATCTACGAACGCGACACCTTCTGGACCGACGTGATGACTTACGCGCGGCAGTTCTGCCCGCCGAACAAGGCTTCGCGCGCCGTCGGCCGCATCAAGCGCGCCGTGGTCACCGGCTCCGAGGTTCCGTTCCAAGAAGCTCTCGGCCTCGAGCGCGAATTGCAGCAATTACTCTTTACCAGCGAAGATGCCAAGGAAGGGCTGAACGCCTACGTTTCCAAGCGTCAGCCCGAATTTAAAGGGAAATGACACCGCGCTGCGCGGTGTCATCCCGAGGCCCGGGCAGGGAGCGTTTGTAGGGGCGCTGCTTGCTGCGCCCCTGGGTTTAGTCGAGTATCGAATCTCGAATTACGAGGGTTGAAATGGCAACCGCATCTCAGATTCAACTAAAGCCCGGCAAACTCTTCATCGGCGGCAAATGGGTGGACGCCGTATCAGGCGCAACCTACCCGACGGAGAATCCAGCCACAGGCGAGACAATCACGGTGGTCGCCGAGGCTGGCGAAGCGGATGCGAACGCCGCCGTCCAGGCCGCGCGCGCTGCCTTCGAGAGCGGTCCCTGGGCCACGATGAGCGCGTCCGACCGCGGCCGCCTTATCTGGAAACTGGGCGACCTGGTCGACAAGTACATCGACGAGCTGGCGCAGCTCGAAACCCTCGACAACGGCAAGCCCATTTTCGAGTCGCGTTACGTGGATATGCCGATGGTCGCCGAAGTCCTCCGTTATTACGCTGGCTGGGCCACCAAGATTCACGGCGAAACCGTTCCGGTCAGCGGGCCTTTTCTCAACTACACGTTGCGCGAGCCGGTGGGAGTGGTTGCCGCCATCATCCCCTGGAATTTCCCGCTCCTGCTGGCGTCGTGGAAGCTCGGGCCCGCGCTGGCCGCGGGGAACACGATTATCCTGAAACCCGCGCCGTGGACCCCGCTCACTACACTGCGTTTCGCCGAGCTCTGCCAGGAAGCGGGCCTGCCCGACGGCGTGGTCAACGTCGTTACCGGCTCGACTCGCGAACTCGGCAAAGCGCTGGTGAAGCACCACGGCGTGGACAAAGTGGCTTTCACGGGCTCGACGAAGACCGGCCAGGAAATCATGCGCGATTCCGCCGACACGCTGAAGCGCGTCACGCTCGAACTCGGCGGCAAATCACCCAACATCATTTTTGCCGACGCCGACCTCGACTCCGCGGTGAAAGGCGCCTTCAACGGCATCTTTTTCGGCAAAGGCGAAGTCTGCTGCGCCGGCTCCCGCTTGTTTGTGGAGAAAAAAGTCCGTGACGCCGTGCTCGGCAAACTTTGCGAGCGCGCGGCAAAGCTTCAGCCCGGTGATCCGTTCAACCCCAAGACCCGCCTCGGAGCGCTGGTCAGCGCGGAGCAGATGGAGAAAGTGCTCGGCTACATCGAAAAGGGCAAAGCCGAAGGTGCGCATCTGGCGGCGGGCGGCTCGCGCGTTTCAGTCGGCGACGGCAAGGGCTATTTTGTCCAGGCGACGGTTTTCGACGGCGTGCGCAACGAAATGGTCATCGCCCGCGAAGAAATTTTCGGTCCCGTGCTAGCGGCCATCGAGTTCACCGATACCGACGACGCCGTGCGCCAGGCCAACGACACGCCCTATGGGCTGGCCGGCGCGGTCTGGACCCGCGACGTCGGCAAAGCGCATCGCGTCGCCCGCGCGATGAAGGCAGGCACGGTGTGGATCAACACCTACGGAAATTTCGACGCCGCCGCCGCGTTTGGCGGATACAAAATGAGCGGCTATGGCCGTGAGTTGGGCATGCACGCGCTCGAGCACTACACCCAGGTCAAAAGCGTCTGGGTGAATCTGAAAGACTAGAGCCAATTTCGATCCGTGTGCTTTGTGGGTCGCCGCGCAACTTGTCCCGAGCGGAGCCGAGGGAGCCGCGACATTGGCGGATTCAGAGATCGCGGGGCTTTAGCCCCAGAGGATCGGGAGGGCACGACTTTAGTCGTGCCGAAATCGAGGAGCCGCAATTCTTGGGGCTTTAGCCCCTGAGGGATGCACGAATCAAGATGCGTACGTTGCCGGATCATCTGCGTCGCGGGCTGAAGCTGGTGATCGTCGGGTTCAATCCCGGCGAACGCTCCGCGCGCGTCGGCCACTATTATGCCGGGCGCGGCAACCTCTTCTGGCCGCTGTTGTATGAAGCAGGACTCGTGCCGGAGCCGCTCGAGTATGAAGACGACATTCGCCTGCTGGGCTTCGGTATCGGGCTCACCGACTTGGTGAAGCGCCCGTCGGCGGGCATCGAAGATGTCCGGCGCGAGGACTGGCTCGAAGGCCGCGTGCTGCTGGCGAACAAATTGGAGCAATTTGAGCCGAAGGTGATTGCGTTTAACGGCAAGCTGGCCTTCGAAAAGTTTTCGAGCCGGCCTTGCAAGCTCGGCTTGCAGAAGCACCGGCTGTACGGCGCGCGCGTCTTCGTGCTGCCTTCGACCAGCGGCAAGAACGCGCTGCGCCGCGGACAGAAATTGCGCTACTTCCGCAAACTCGCGGCGGTCGTGAAGCAGATGGAGCAATAGCATGGCCAGCAGTTCGCAATCTGCGGCGACCCCGGTCGTGCTCGAATCGCGCGAAGGCGCGATCGCGACCATCGTGATGAACCGGCCCGACCGGCTCAACGCCTTGAACGTGGAATTGGCCGAAGGGCTGCTTGCCGCGCTCGAACGCGCCGCCGGCGATAACGCCGTTCGCTGCGTCGTCCTCACCGGTGCGGGCCGCGCCTTTTGCGCCGGCGGCGATTTGAAGATGATCTCCGACGCCTGCGCGCGCAACGCCCGCGGTGAACTCGAAGCCCTCCTGCGCGGCGGTCTGAAGCTGGTTCTCGCTTTGGCGAGAATGCCCAAGCCCGCGCTCGCGGTGGTGAACGGCCCCGCAGCCGGCGCAGGAATGAATCTTGCCCTGGCCTGCGATTTGCGCATCGCCTCCGACCAGGCCACCTTCGGCCAGAATTTCGCCAAAGTGGGTCTGTTTCCGGATTTCGGCGGCACGTATTTCTTGCCGCGCCTGGTGGGCGCCGGTCACGCTGCCGAGATGTTTTACACCGGCGACATGATCACCGCCGAGGAAGCGGCGCGCATCGGCGTCGTCAATCGCCTGGTGCCGCACGACCGGTTGACCGAAGAAGCTCGCGCGCTGGCCCAGCGCCTGGCCGAAGCTCCGCCGCGCGCTGCGCGTGCCGTGAAGCAGGTGCTGTTCGAAAGCGAAATGGCGCAACTCGAGCGCGCGCTCGAATTCGAAGTCCAGACGCAGTTGGAATGCTTTTTCTCGGAAGATCGCGCCGAGGGAATCAAGGCGTTTTTTGAAAAGCGCAAACCCGTTTTTCGCGGCCGGTAGGACAGGTCTCCAGACCTGTCCAGCCCTTGGCCATCGCTGGCCGTCACTCTGAGGAGGGGGTCAATGCCCGCAGCCCGCATCTCGACGTTTGACGATTGGGTGGATTTGTTCCGCGTCTGGCGCCAGGACATCGGCGTGGACTATCCCGAAATCGCCAACTACCAATTCGAGGCCAAATTCGGGCCCACGCGCACCGGCGAAATCGAATTCGGCGCGTTCAAAGGGCGCCCGAAATGGCAGCGCGTGATCGAAATCCCCGATCAGCGCATCCGCGACGCCTTGCTCAACCTGATCGTCTACCAGGGCGACACCGAATTCGCGTCCGTCGAGCAGCAGCGCTGGCTCTTCCAGACCTCGCCGAGCGAACACGACCGCCAGTCGCTCTGTCGTGTGGTCACCGAGGAGATGCGTCACGGCTGGCAGATGTGCCACCTCCTGATCAATCACTTCGGCTACAGCGGCCGCGTCGAAGCGCAGAAGATGCTCGAGCGCCGCGCCTTCGAATCCAAGCGCCTGCTCGGCGCCTTCAACCAGGACGTCAACAACTGGCTTGACTTCTTCACCTACACCGATTTCGTGGATCGCGACGGCAAGTTCCAGCTCACCATGCTGAGCTTTTCCGGCTTCGCCCCGCTGGCCGCTTCAATGACGCCGATGCTCAAGGAAGAGTCCTTCCACCTCGGCACCGGCCAGGACGGCATCAAGCGCATCGTCAAGGCCGGCGTCGTGCCGCTTGCGGTCATCCAGAAGTACATCAACAAGTGGATTCCGGTGAGCTGCGATCTGTTCGGCGTCGATAATTCCAGCTCCGCGCACTGGTTTTACGTCTGGGGCTTGAAGGGGCGTTATGATGAGCCCCATGCCGCGCAGGAAGCCGACCTCGGCCACATGAACGAGCACAGCCGGAGGCTCTATCATCTGGAGTGCCAGAAGCTGATGGAACAGATTAACAAGTACGTCCCCGCGAAAGAGCCGCCGCTGTATGTGCCCGACCTGAAGTTCAACCGGCACATCGGCGAATTCGCCAATCAGCCTTACAGCGTCACCGGCGAGCTGCTCTCGCCTCGCGAGTACGAGCAGCACCTCAAAGAAGTTTTGCCGCAGCCCGAGGACGTGAAACTGGTGAACGATATACAGGCCACGGAGCCGAAATGGATCGCGCCCAAAGGCATGGTCCAGTAGCTGCAGTCGGGAGGGCAGGGCTTGAGCCGTGCCGCGGCGCGCGGCCCGAACGGAATGAAACCGTTTTGTGGGTCGCGGCTTTAGCCGCGACGATTGCGAGCCTTGTTTAATTCTCATTCGGGGCTTTAGCCCCCGAAGCAGGGCAAGCTAATTTTGGCAACGAACGCACAAACCGACACTGCGCGCGGTTACACGCTCGGCGAGTTGATGGTCGCCGCGGCGGCCCGCGAAATCCAGGACGGCGAGCTCGTCTTTGTCGGGATGCGCCTGCCATTGCTCGCCTTTCTGGTGGCCAAGCGCACGCATGCGCCGCGCGCCATCGGCCTCTATGAAAACGGTGTAATTCGCGAGACGCCTTTGTCCGAAATGCTTTTCACGATGGGCGATTCGCCGAATCTGCGCGGCGCCACCTGTTGCGGCCAGATGCTCGACGTGATGGGCCTGCTCCAGCAGGGACGTGTGCATGTGGGCTTTCTCGGCGCGGCCGAAGTGGACCGCTTCGGCAACCTGAATTCCACTTGGGGTTGGCGTGAGGGTCGGAACATCCGCCTGCCGGGCTCGGGCGGCGCCTGCGACATCGCCTGCCTCGCCCAGCGCACCGTCGTTCTGGTCGAACATACGCGTCACCGTTTGGTCGAGCGTGTCCACTACGTCTCCTCGCCGGGCTACGGCACAGGCAACGTGTGGCGCCGCGCCCAGGGTTTGCCGGCGAACACAGGGCCTTCAGCGGTCATCACCACGCTCGGCGTGTTGCGCTTCGGCACCGACGGCGAGGCCTTCCTCGCCTCGACACATCCAGGTGTCAGCCTTGAAGAAATTTTGGCCAATACCGGCTGGGCGTTGCGCGTCACCGATTGCCTCGACGAGACTCCTTCACCCACTGCCGAAGAGCTGGCCGTGATGCGCGAGCTCGATCCCGATCACTTCTGGACAAGATAAAATGAGTTCGTCACACAGATTCGCGTGGCAAAGGGGCGTCAGGGCACGGCTTTAGCCGTGCCGTAAAAAGTTGCAATAGGAGGGGGCATTGGCCCCTGAGGGAATAAGAAGACAATTTCATGAGCGCAGACGGGACCATCCAACTTCGCACCGAAGGCCGCACGGCCTGGATCACGCTCGACCGGCCGCCCCTGAACGTCATCGACATCCCGATGATGAACGCTCTTAGCAAGGCGCTATACGATCTCGCCGGCCACTGCGATTTCATCGTCTTCCGCGGCGCCGGTGAAAAAGGATTTTCGGCCGGGGCGGAAGTGCGTGACCACACCCCCGAGCGCATCAAGCAGATGCTCGCCGCGTTTCACGGCGTTTTTCGACAGCTCTGGCGCTCCGGCGCGGTCACCATCGCTGGTGTGCATGGCTACTGCCTCGGCGGCGGCTGCGAGCTGGCCACCTTCTGCGATTTCGTCATCGCCGGCGAATCGTCGCTGTTCGGCCAGCCGGAAATTCGCCTCGGATGTTTTCCTCCGGTTGCCATGGTCACCTTCCCGTACTTGGTGGGCCCGCGCGCCGCGCTGCATCTGATTCTGACCGGCCGCAGCTTCTCGGCTCAGGAAGCGCACCACATGGGACTGGTCACGCGCGTCGTGGATGACGACGCAATCGAGCAGGAAGTTGTCACCCTGCTGAGCGAGCTCGGCTCGCTGAGCCCGCTCATCCGCCGCCGCGTCCGCCGCGAATTGTGGCAGGCCATTGGCATGGATTTCGAAAAGCTGCTCGACGCCGCCGAGGATCTTTACTTGAACGAATTGATGCGCACCGAGGACGCGGTAGAAGGCATCCGCGCCTTCATCGAAAAGCGCGCCCCCGTCTGGAAAGGTCGGTAGTTTTGGTTGTCATCCCGATTCCCGACGCCTCTGGTCGGGGCGAGGAATCTCAGGGTCACATTCTTCGAGGACGCTGAATGGTCACTGATTCGAAACTCGTTCCGATGTCCGACGCCATCCGGCGCTTCGTACCCGACGGCGCAATGGTTCTACTCGGCGCGCAGCTCGAGCCGATGATTCCCTTCGCCGCCGGCCACGAGATTATCCGCCAAGGCCGGCGCGAGTTGACGCTCGTCGGGCCCATCTCCGACATTCTCTTCGACCAGCTCATCGGCGCGGGCTGCGCCTCGCGCGTTTTTGCGGCGTGGGTCGGCAACGTGTCGGCGGGCGTCGGCTACTGCTTCCGCCGCGCCAAGGAGCAGAGCGTCCCGCGTCCGGTGCAGATGGTGGACTACTCGAACTTCACCCTCGCGTTGGCGCTGCACGCCGGCGCGCTGGGCGTGCCGTTCATGCCCACCTATTCGACCTTCGGCAGCGATTTGCTCGCGCGCAACGGCAACCTCCGCGAATTCCCTTCGCCGGTGAATGAAGAAAAACTGATCGCCGTCCGCGCGCTCAAGCCCGACGTGGCCATCATCCACGTCCAGCGCGCCGACGAGTTCGGCAACGCGCACCTGTGGGGCAGCCTCGGCGTGGCCGTGGACGGCGCGCGCGCTTCGCGCATTGTCATCGTCGTCGCCGAAGAAATCGTCGCGCCGGAAATCATTGCCTCCGACCCGAATCGCACGCTGATTCCCGGCCTCCTGGTCAGCGCCGTCGTGCACGAGCCCTGGGGCGCGCACCCGTCCCCTGTGCAGGGTTGCTACGCCCGCGACCACGCGTTTTTCTCGGAGTACCACGAGCAGTCGCGCACGCTCGAAGATTTTGAGCGCTGGCTCGAGCGCTGGGTGCTCGCCGTGCCCGACCGCAAGGCGTACATGGAACTGCTCGGCGCCAGCCGCGTCGAAGCGCTTGGCGTGAAGGAGCACGCATTCTCCGCCCCCGCCGACTTTGGTTCGTAGGGGCGGGCCGCTGTGCCCGCCCTGAGCTGGCGGATTGCAGGGGCGCCTTTACTGCGTTGGTTTTGTAGGGGCATCCGCCGTGGCGGACTGTGCCCGTTTGAGGGATACAAATGGCGAAAATACAATTTCTGCACAAATCCACCTGAACCTCCTGCCGCAACGCAAGAGGTCTCTTGCAGAAGAAGGGCGTGGAATTGGAATTGCGCGACCTCGCGAAGGAACGCCTCACTGTCGCCGAGCTCGACCGCCTGATCGGCGACCGGGACTATCGTCTCTTTCTGAATGCGAAGAATGAGCTGTATCGCAAACGCAAGATGAAGGAGCATCCGCCGTCGCGCGCGGAAGCGTTGAAACTGATGGCCGCCGAGCCGAATCTGATTCGCCGCCCTGTGGTCATCAAGGGCCGGCAGATCGTGCTCGGGTATGACGAAGACGCATTAAGGAATTTGTAGGAGCGGGCCCCTGTGCCCGCCCGAAAGTGGATTGTAGCCCGCTTCTTCAGAGGCAGGGCTTTAGCCGATGGCCGGTGTCTCTTGAGTGATCGAATTCTGTGACCAAAGAACTCATCCGCCTCAACGTCAACGGCGAGACCTACGAAGTCGCCGTGCCGCCGTCGAAGCTCCTGCTCGACGTGCTGCGCGAGGATCTGGGCCTCACAGCCGCGAAGCGTGGCTGCGACGACTCCAGTTGCGGCGCCTGCGCCGTGCTCATCGACGGTGTGCCAATGCTTTCCTGCGTCGCGCTTGCCGCCAGCTACCAGGATTGCGCCATCACCACCGTCGAAGGCCTCGGCGTGCCCGGCACGCTCGACCCGGTGCAACAGGGCTTCGCCGAGGGCGGCGGCTCGCAGTGCGGCTACTGCACGCCCGGCTTTCTGATTTCGACGAAGGCGCTTCTCGACCGCAATCCGCATCCTTCTCTCGACGATATCCGCGAAGCGCTCTCCGGCAATCTGTGCCGCTGCACTGGCTACATGCAGATTTACGAATCGGTGCGGCTGGCGCTTCAGCGTGCCGCCGCGCGCAAGGCCGAAGCGCAGCAGGTGGGGGACTGATCCATGGCTGACTCTTCTCTCATCGGCAAACCGCTGCCCATGACCGATGCGCCGGGCAAGGTCAGCGGCCTCGGCAAATACACCGACGACCTCGCCGTGGCGGGAATGCTCCACGCGCGGATTCTGCACTCGCCGCACCCGCACGCGCGCATCCGCTCGATTGACACCTCGAAAGCCGAAGCCCTTCCCGGCGTGAAGGCCGTGGTCACCGGCAAAGATGCGCCGACGCCCTACGGCATCCTGCCCATTGGCCACGACGAATGCGTTTTCGCGGTCGACAAGGCGCGCTACATCGGCGACAACATCGCCGCTGTCGCCGCCACCTCCCGCGAAATCGCCGAGCAGGCCCTTGAGCTCATCGAAGTGGATTACGAGCTGCTCCCCGCCTGCTTCGATCCCTTTGAATCCATGCAGGCCACTGAGCACTGGCTCCACGCGACCAAGCCCAACAACATCGAAAAGGAATATCACCACCACTTCGGCAACGTGGACGCCGGCTTCCAGCAGGCCGATTTCGCCCTGGAGCGCCGCTACTTCGCCGGGGAAGTGACCCACGCGGCGATGGAGCCGCACTCCACCCTCGCCATCTGGGAGCCGGACAATCGCCTGACCGTTTATTCCTCCACGCAGGTGCCCTATTACCTGCATCGCACGATTGCCGAAGTCTGCGAGATTCCGATGAGTCAGGTCCGCGTCATCAAGCCGCTCATCGGTGGCGGCTTCGGCGGCAAGAGCGAGATCATCCCGCTCGAAGTGGCTGCCGCCGTTCTCGCCAAGAAAGCCAAGCGCCCGGTAAAGATCACCTACACGCGCGAAGAAGTGTTCTACGCGCACCGCGGCCGCCCGCGGACCTATGTGGACCTGAAGGTTGGCTTGAAGCGGGACGGAAAAATTTCCGCGGTCGCTGCGCGCGTCGTGCAGGACGGCGGCGCCTACTGCGGCTACGGCCCCGTCACCGTGCTCTATTCCGGCGCGCTGCTCGGCGCGCTCTACGACATCCCCAATGTGCGCTACGACGGCTACCGCGTGCTGACCAACAAGCCCGCCTGCGGCGCGATGCGCGGCCACGGCACCGTTAACGTGCGTTTCGCTTTCGAAGCGATCCTCGACGAGCTCGCGCACGCGGCCCATCTTGACCCGGTCGAAGTTCGCCGCCGCAATCTGCTGCCCGCGCCTTGCACCACCGTCAACGGCCTCCGTGTCACCAGCTACGGCCTGCCCGAGTGCATCGAGAAAGTCGTCGCGCGCTCCGGCTGGAACGAAAAGAAGGGCAAGCTGCCGCCGGGGAAGGGAATCGGCTTTGCTTGCAGCCACTATGTCAGCGGCGCCGCGAATCCCATCATCCGCTCGAACATTCCGCACACGACGGTGCACATCAAGATCGACCGCGACTCCGCCGTGACCGTCTATACCGGCGCGTCCGAAATCGGCCAAGGTTCCGACACGATGCACGTGCAGATCACTGCCGAAACTCTGGGCGTGCGGCCCGAGCGGATCAAGCTCGTCGCCGCCGACACCGAGCTGACGCCCATCGACCTCGGCAGTTATTCGAGCCGCGTCACCTTCATGGCCGGCAACGCCTGCCTTGACGCTGCGAAAAACATGCGCGCGCAGATTTTCCAGGCCGTCGCGGAAAAGTACGGCATCGACCCCGCGTTGCTCGACGCGCGCGGCGACCGCGTCTTCGCTCTCGACGATTCGCGCCTGCAAATCAGCTTTGACGACGCCGTGGCCGCCGCGCTCGATTTTCACGGCGCGCTCGTTGCCCAGGGCACCTACACGCCTCCGGAAGAAGCCCGCGGCGGAAAATTCAAGGGCGCGGGCGTCGGCCCGTCGCCTTCCTATAGCTACAGCGCGCAGGCGGCCGAAGTCACCGTGGACCTCGAAACCGGCCAGGTGCGCGTCGACCGCATCGTTGCTGCGCACGACTGCGGCCGCGCGCTCAACCCCCTCGCTGTCGACGGCCAGGTGATCGGCTCGGTCTACATGGGCATGGGCCAGGCCTTGCAGGAAGAAATGGTTTGGAAAGACGGCCGCCTGATGAATCCCACGCTCCTCGAATACCGCATCCCTTCGACGCTCGAGACCCCGCTCATCGAATCCATCATCGTCGAAAGCCACGACCCCGAAGGGCCTTTCGGCGCCAAGGAAGCCGGCGAAGGCTCGCTCGCCGCCACCATTCCGGCCATCGCCAATGCCGTCTACGACGCGGTCGGCGTGCGCATCAATTCGCTCCCCATCACGCCGGAGAAAGTCCTCGAGGCTCTGCGCGAAAAAGAAAAACAGCAGCGCGTAGGCGGCAACGGCGCCGCGGGAGGCGTGCGATGACCTTGCCTGCCTTCCGCATCGAGCGCCCGCGCAGCGTCGAAGACGCCGTTCGTATTCTCGCCGCACACGGCCCCGACGCGATGATTATCGCCGGCGGCACCGACGTCATTCCGAATATCCAGATGGGGCTTTTCACTCCGCGCGTCGCCGTGGACATCAAATCCCTCCGCGAGCTCGCCGGCATCACCTACTCGCAGAAAGACGGCCTGCGCATCGGCGCGCTCACCTCGCTGACCGCGATTTGTGAGTCCGCAGTCGTGCGTCAACATTTTCCGGTGCTCGCCAGCGCCGTCGCCACCATCGCCGGACCGCTCCAGCGCAATATGGGCACGCTCGGCGGCAACCTGTGCCTTGAAACTCGCTGCCGCTGGTACAACCAGTCTTACTTTTGGCGCAAGGCGCTCGGTTTTTGCTTGAAAAAAGACGGCGACGTCTGCCACGTCGCGTCCGGCGGGAAACGCTGCTGGGCTGTCTGGTCCGGCGACGCCGCGCCAGCGCTCCTCGCCCTCAATGCGGAAGTCGAAATCCGCGGCCCGCGCGGGACCCGCCGCCTCGCACTCACGAATTTTTATCCCAACGACGGGATGAATCGCATCGCCCTCGCGCCCGACGAACTGCTCACCGCAGTGCACGTCCCCGCCCGCGCCGCCGGACGTTGCGGCACTTATCAAAAGCTGCGTATCCGCAATTCAATTGACTACCCGCTGGTCGGCGTTGCGGTCGCGCTCGATGTGGACGTGCAGGGCATCTGCCGCGACGCGCGTGTCGCCGTAAACGCCGTCAATCCTGCGCCACTTCTCGTCAATGAAGCAGCCGGGTGGCTCGCGGGGCAGAAGTATTCGCGGGAGCTCGTCGAGCACGTCGCCGAGCAAGCCATCCGCACCGGCAAGCCGCTCACCACATCGGCGTCTACGCCCGACTATCGCCGCGATATGCTCCGCGTCTTCACCCGCCGCGCCCTCGAGCAGGCCTGGTCGCAGCGCAACGGAGGCCAATGATCCGCAGGGCGCTCTTCGGTTGTCATTCCGAACCCCGACGCGTTCTGTTGGGCCGAGGAATCTGCACTTGTTTTGCCTTTCGCTGGTCACAATCCGCTGTCCACTGATCACCGATGCAAATCATCGACATCCACATTCACATCCAGCCGCTGCATATGTTCAAACCCGCCGCGCCCGTAGGGTCCCGGAATGAGTCTTGCGGTCTTCTCTGCGATCTCTGCGTCCTCTGTGCGCTCTGCGATAACGTCTTGCTTCTGTCCGGTGCGAGTGCAAATGTTGATACGATCCTCTTCGAGCCGCTTCTGGAGTGGGAAGCTATGGAAATAGGACAATCAACATCATCGGTGCGGGCACCATGGGACGCGGCATCGCCTATGCCGCCGCACTCGGTCGCTTTCGCACCGTGTCACAAGCAAGTCTCGAAACTCTGCTAGGATGCACCAATGACTCTCACTGACAAAATCCTGTTGATGCAGGGCGACCTGACCGAGATGGACGTCGACGCCATCGTCAACGCCGCCAACAACGACCTTCTGCTCGGCGGTGGCGTCGCCGGTGCGATTCGCCGCAAGGGCGGCGACCAGATTCAGAAGGAATGTAACGAAATCGGCAGCATTCCCGTCGGCGGCGCCGCCATCACCTCTGGCGGAAAACTGAAGGCGCGCTACGTCATTCACGCGGCCAGCATGCAGCTCGGCGGGATGACCACGGCACCCGCGCTGCGCAGCTCGACCGCGCTTTCGCTGCGCATCGCCTCCGAAAAAGCACTGAAGAGCATCGCCTTTCCTGCCGTCGGCACTGGCATCGCGGGCTTCCCGATGCGCGAGTGTGCGGAAATCATGCTCGGCGAAGTCGTGGACCATCTCAAGAAGGGCTCGTCGCTCGAAAAAGTGTATTTCGTTCTGTTCGATGCGGCGTCCCTCGCTGTCTTCGAGCAGGTTTGGGGCGAGATGAAATTGCACCGCGAGGCGCAATGACCACGCGCATTCTGTTTGTATGCACCGGAAACGCTGCCCGCAGTCAGATGGCCGAAGGTCTGGCGCGCAGCCTGGCCGCAGCAAATGTCGAGGTCGCCAGCGCCGGGAGCCGCCCGAGCCTGCTCGGCGTTCACTCGCTGGCCGTGGAAGTGATGCGCGAACGTGGCATCGACATTTCTGCGCAGCGCCCGAAAGGGATCGCCGATGTGCCGAACGATTTCGACTTCGTCATCACCCTTTGTGACGATGCCGCGCGGAACTGTCCAGTGCTGCCCGCGCGGCGCGCTCGGCTCCATTGGTCCCTGGCGGACCCTGCCGAAGCCCGGGGCGACGACGAAGCCCGGCGCCAGTTTTTTCGCGACATGCGCAACGAGATTGAGCGCCGCCTGCGCGACTGGCTGGGCCAGGAAGGCTTGTTAAGGAAGTGATGTAGCGCCGGGTCGCGCCGAGCGCGACCCGGCAGAAGGTGTCCAGCGCTACACTTGAGCAACCACGTAGAACAGGTGAAGGCTCAGCTTGCTTGCTACGAGCATCCCCTGTTCCACTTTGACGCGCGTGCGGCAGGCGAGAACGTCGAAGTGGAAATCCGCTTCAAACCGGCCGGCGTCGAAGTCCACAACTACGTTTTTCTGATGCGTCCGCGCGAAATCGAGCACGCGCAGTTCCCCTGGATGTTCCAAAAGCAGCTCTGCGACTGTTTGCACGACTACATCATCGAGATGTTCATCTCCAACCCCCAGCGGCAAAACTGATGCCTCCGCGCCCCAAATCCCCGCTTACTCCGCTCGCGGAATTCCTTGCCGCGCGCATCCGTGAACGCGGGCCCATCACCTTCGCGGAGTATATGGCCGAATGTCTCTATCACCCCGCACATGGTTACTATTCGAAGGCTGAGGAGCGTCGTTTTGCGGATTACTACACCAGCGTGGACGTGCATCCGATTGTCGGGCGCCTGCTCGCGCGGCAGCTCCGCGAAATGTGGCAGTGCTTCGAGCGTTCCGATGAATTTCTAGTGGTGGAAGCAGGCGCGGGTGTGGGACACCTCGCAGCGCAAATCCTTGATTTTGCTGCGCGCCAGCTTCCGGAGTTTTATGAAGCCGTGCGCTATGTAGCCGTCGAGCGCTCCGCTGCGCGCCGTGACACGCACGCGCTAAACATTGGCCGCCACCTCGCCGCGGGGCGCGCGCGCAGCAGCGCGGAACTCCCTTCAGTCATTTCTTGCGGCTGCATTTTCTCCAACGAACTGCTCGACGCGTTTCCAGTGCATCGCGTCATCGTCGAGCACGGCGAGCTGCGCGAAATCTACGTCGCGCTCGACGGCGAGCATTTCACCGAGCAGATTGGCCCTCTTTCCACACCCGCGCTGAGGGAGTATTTCTCTGCGCAGGGCATTCAGCTACTCGAAGGCCAGCAAGCTGAGGTGAATCTGGCCGCCTGCGACTGGATCGAGGCGGCGGGGCGCGCTCTCGAGCGCGGTTTCGTCCTGACGATTGACTACGGCCACGACGCTCTGGAGCTTTACAGCGAGCGCCACCTGCGCGGCACGCTCCTGGCCTACGACCGCCACCGCGCCGGCGAGGACTTCTTTCGCGCTCCGGGCGAGCAGGACCTGACGGCTCACGTCAATTTTACTGCGCTCGATCTGTGGGGCCGCCGCGCGGGGCTCGTGCGCACCGGCTGTGTCTCGCAATCGCGTTTCCTGATGGCGCTCGGCCGCGACGACGAATTCGCCGATCTCTATGACGAAGGCCAGAGCGAATCCGATGCCGTACGCGCGCGGCTTGCGCTGAAGAATTTGATTCATCCGGAGGGAATGGGCGAAACGTTTCAGGTGTTCATCCAGCACAAAGCCATTGCTGCGCCTGTGCTGTCGGGGTTGGAACCTCTTTAAGACGAGGGCGTGCCCGCGCGGCGCACTTCTTCCTGGTAGGGCTCTTTGATGTAGCGTTCGGCTTCCGCCTGCGCGCCGCCGGTGTCATCGTTGGTTTCCTGGGCCCTGCGATATTCATTCAGTGCGCGCTCGCGCTGGCCGGTGACGTCGAAAATCTTGCCGAGGTAGATGTGGCTCCACACCTCGACCCATTTGTAATCGGGGTCCAGGTCGCCTTCCTGTGCGTCGCGGAACGCGTTCGCCGCCGCCTGGTAATTCTTCTGGAAAAACAGTGCTTCGCCCATCCGGAAGCTCGCCAGCGAATTGTTGCGCTGCATGTCGAGAGCGACCTGGTATTGCTGGATCGCGTCGTAGAACTGGCCCTCCTCGGCGAGCTCTTCGCCGCGCGCGATCGGGGCGCGTACGCGCAGCTTGGGGCTTGACTTCAGCAGGTGGTTGTTCGGATCGAGCGTGATTCCTTCTGGCTTGGGCCGCCCGAATGTCTCAATCGTGAAATCGGAATCCGAACCGACCACCTGTATGGTTTTCGTTTCCGGGTTCCCGTCGGTCGCGACGCGGATTTCCACCGGCATGCTGAACGTTTCCAGGTCGTGTTTGATCTTGCCGGTAATCCTGAAGCCCTTGGGCGTGCGCATCACGATGTACTCGAGGCGGAATTCAGGGATGCCCGTCGAGTTCAGCCACTGCGCGAAGAACGGCCGCAGGTTTTGCGCAGGGCTTTCGGCCGTGACGCGACGCAGCATCTGCTGCTGCGCCACCTGCTCGAAATCTGCGATGCTCGCCGATTTTCCGGCGTAGCGCAGGAAGTAGTCCTGCAGAATGGCGCGGAAGGCGTCGTCGCCCACCTGCGCGCGCAGCATGTGGAAAATCATCGCGCCCTTGTTCATCACCACCGAGCGGTACTCGCTGCCGTACAGGTCCAGGCGCCCGGCCTGCGCGACTGGCGCCGCGTTCTCGTACATCAACGCGCCGATGGCGAAATCCTGCAGCGCGCGGTCAAACCCCGCTTTCTCGCCGCGATGTTCCGCGTAGAGCCCTTCCGAGTAACGTGCGAGCCCATCGGCGACCCATACGTCGTTCGGCGACGCCGGCAAAATCGTATTGGCCCACCATTGCGCGGCGACCAGTTGCGACAACAACCGCTCGTTCCCGCGCGGGTCCCACTGCCGTTTGCTGACCAGCAGCATACCCGGCGCCGAGTAACCTTGCATCGTGCCGTCGGGCAGCTCCGCGAGCGTCAGGCGCGGGTCCGGCAGCGGCCCGAAGGTGGCGGAGAAATACTCGACCGCGCTCGCCACCGCTTGTCCATAGGCTGTAGCGGTTTCGGAGTCGGCGGGGAAGACGTAAACGGGCACGTCCGTCGCACCGATCTTCACCGGGACTAGCTTCAGTTCTCCGGCGACAAACGTGCCTGAAGCCTGTGCCTGCTCTGCACGAAACGTGTACGTGATGCGCGGCGACGGCGCCGGCGGCGGCTCGGTCGCGCCGGGCTTGGCAGGTGGCCGGGGCGGAGCGGGTGCCGCAGTTGGTGCGCCCGCAGTTCCGGTGCCCACGACGGCCATCGTCTCCGGCACGGTGATCCGGTAAACAGCGGTGTAACGGTTCGCCGGGAAATTCGTCAGCGGAAACCAGCGCGCGGGAAGCAGCAGGTAACTCTGCTTCTCGTCAATGTTGGCGAGTTGCAGGCCCGGCGCAGGGCTGTTCTCGGCGCTGGCGAGCGGCCCGGAATATTCAAACGTCAAGGTGACGTTGTGTTCGGGGGCGGGCGGCAGCGGCAGGGTCACGCGGAGCAGCAGCGGCTTTTCCGTGTCGCGCTCGAACTCCACGGGCTTGCCGTCGACGCCACGCACCGCGTCCACGCGGAGGTTCGGATGCAGCTCCACTTCCACTACGCGCGAAGGCGCGGTGGAAATCGCCTGGAATTCGACTTTGGCTGTCGCCGAAAGCAATTGCGCGGAGGCGTCGAGCGTCGCGTCTATCTCGTAGTGGACGGCGCGGAAATTCACGCGGCGTTCTTGCGCGGGAACGCCCGCGGTCACAAAAGCGAGAAGAATAAGCAGCCCAAGAGAGGAGCGAACCCAGCGTTCGTGCAGTCTCAAATCAACCGTCCTTGCCTCATTCGTGTGAACATTCATAGGATACCAGAAGGGCGTGTCAGAGTTGCATACGGGCCTTCACAGCATCCCTGTAATGATTTCCGCCGCGCGCTCGATGGCCCCGCCGGGTCGCTCGCCAGCCAGGCTGGCGCTGACCTCGGCCAGGTCTCGCTTCATTCGCTCCCGCGCCTCGCTCGAGGACAGCAGTTTGCCCGCTTCCTGCGCCACTGCGGCGGCGGTGAAATCTTCCTGGATGAGTTCAGGGACCACGCGGCGCCCGGCAATCAGGTTCACCATCGCGAAGTGCGGCGTGCGCACCAATCGGCAGGCGATGAACGCAGTCGTCGGCGAGACGCGGTAGACCACCACCATCGGCGTGCCGAGCAGGGCGGCTTCGACCGTGGCCGTGCCGCTGGCCGCCAGAGCGCAGTCCGCGGCGGCCAGCGCGTCGTAGGTGGCCCCTTCCACAACGTGCACTGGCAAATCGCATCGGGCGAAGCTTTCTACAGCGCGGCCCGTCAGACCTGGCGCAATCGCCAATGCAAATTGGCATTCGGGGACCTCGCGCTGCAACAACACGCACGCCTCCAGCAGTGTGGGCAGAATGTGCGCGATTTCGCCGGGGCGGCTGCCGGGTAGCAGGGTCACCAGCGGGCGCGAGGAATCCAAATCGTAACGACGCAGAAATTCTTCACGCGGCCATCGTGGCCGCACCCCAGCCACCAGCGGATGCCCAACGAAAGTTGCCGGCACACCCGCGTCTCGATAGAGCCGCTCCTCGAACGGGAAGATGCAGAGGACGCGCTCGACCAAGCGGCGCATCAGCTTGACGCGCCCCGGCCGCCAGGCCCACACCTGCGGGCTGATGAAATAGACGATGCGGATTCCCGCCGCGTGCAACCGCCGCGCAAGCCGCAGATTGAAGTCGGGGAAATCCACGAGGATAGCGAGCGCTGGTTTGCGCCGCGCTGCTTCGTCGCCGAGCTGGCGATAGATGCGCCAGACCGCAGGCAGGCGCCGCACAACCTCGCTGATGCCTACGACGGCGACTTGGGACGAGTCGGCCAGCAGCTCGACGCCGGCTTCGCGCATCCGCGGTCCACCGAGGCCGAACAGATGCACCCCGGCGCGCTGGTGCCCTTCGGCTGCGCTCAGGGCAAGCAGCGCCGCGGTGAGCCGCGCGGCGTACATTTCGCCCGAAGGTTCACCCGCGGAAATCAGGATTTCTCGCGTAGTCATTTAGTCGTCGGCGGGCAGCGGCTGGCCGGACGAGGCGGCGAGCGGGGGCGCGGCGGCGCCCGGCGGCACCAGCTCCTGGTCTTTGTACTGGAGCTGGTAGAGGCGGTGGTAGATGCCGCGCATCGCCAGCAGTTCCTGATGCGTGCCCTGCTCGCGCAGGCGGCCCTTGTGCATCACCAGGATGCGGTCGGCGCGCTGGATGGTGCTGAGCCGGTGCGCGATCACAATCGCCGTGCGGCCGGCCAGCAGCCGGTCCAGCGCCTCGCGGATCATCATCTCGGTTTGCGTGTCCACGCTGGAGGTGGCTTCGTCGAGAATCAGGAAGCGCGGATCGTGCGCCAGCGCCCGCGCGAAGCTGATGAGCTGGCGCTGGCCCACCGAGAAGGTGGCGCCGCGTTCGCTCACGGGCGAGTCGAGGCCCTGCGGCAGCGTCGCTAGAAATTCGCCGAGCCGTACCTCTTCCAGCGCGCGCCGTACCGTTTCTTGGCTGACATGCGCGCTCCCGAGCCGCACATTCGTTTCCAGCGTGCCGGTGAACAGGAAAGGATCCTGCAAAACGACGCCGAAGTGGCGGCGCAGGTCGGCCAGTGCAAGCTCGCGGATGTCGAGGCCGTCGATCAGGATTTGCCCGCGCTGGATTTCGTAGAAGCGCTGGAGGAGGCCGGTGATGGTCGTCTTGCCGGCGCCCGTGTGACCCACCAAGGCCAGCGTCTGCCCCGGCTCGGCGCGGAACGAGACGCCGCGCAGCACCCAGTCCTCGGCCACTTCCGGCGAGGCCGCTGTAACCTGCGGGTTGTAACTGAACCAGACGTCGCGGAATTCGATTTCGCCGTGCGGCCGCCCCAGTGTCCGGCCGGGTGCCGCGGCCTCGGGAGCTTCGGGCTCATCGAGCAGCTTGAAAATCCGCTCCGAGCTGGCCATCGCCGACTGGAGAATCGTGTATTTTTCGCTCAAGTCCTGAATGGGCCGGAAGAAACGCATCGCGTATTGGATGAACGCGATGATGGTCCCGAGCGTGAAGCCCGCCTCGGCGGCCAGAACGCGCAGGCCGCCGAACCACAGCAGGAGCACGACCGCCGCGATGCCCAGGAATTCCACCGCCGGATAGAAGAGGGCGTGCGCAAAGATGGCGTCCTTGAACGCCAGCATGTGGGTACGGTTGATGGTTTCAAAGTCGCGGCGGGCACGCCGCTCGCGGTTGAAAAGCTGCACCACGCTCATCCCGCTGATGTGTTCCTGGAGAAAGGCATTGATGCGGGCAATCGCGGTGCGGATACGGCGGTTCGCGTCGCGGAAGCTGCGGCGGAAAAGCACCGTCACCACAAGAATGAACGGGAGGACGGCAAACGCGGTAAGGGAGAGCTTCCAGTCCATCCGCAGCATGACGGCGATGATGAACACCAAAGTCAGTACGTCGCCGATCATGGCCACGACGCCGGAGGCAAACAGGTCGTTCAGCGTATCCACGTCGGTAGTGACGCGCGTGACCAGCCGCCCCACCGGGTTGCGGTCGAAGAAGCGCATCGGCAGCCGCTGCAGGTGGCCGAAAATCTCCATGCGCAAATCGTACATCGCCTGCTGGCCGACGAGTTGCATCATCAGCACTTGGAAAAATTGCAGCGCGAAAGAAAGCGCTAGCGAGCAGAAAAAAACGACTGTGATCCAGCGCAGGCCGGTCATGGCCACGGGAAAATTGATGTGACCCCCGATCGCCGGAATCAGGTAGGAGTCCACAGCCACCTTGAACAGGTAGGGCGGAACAATCGCCAGGCCCGAGGTAATCACGCTGAGCACGAGCGCGCCGATTACGCGCCCGCGGTAGGGTCGCAGGTAGCGCAACAGCCGGCGCATCAGCCGGCCGTCGTACGCTTTGCCGAGAGCCTCTTCTTCGTGGTGAGTGCTCATGCGCGTTCCAGCTCTTCTTCGAGCAACTGTTTCTGGTACAAATCGGCGTAATACCCGCCCAATTGCAGCAATTCGTCGTGCGTACCGCGCTCCACGACCCGGCCGTCGCGCAGCACGACGATCTGGTCAGCATGGCGAACAGTCGAGCAGCGGTGGGAAATCAGCAGCGTCGTGCGCTGGCGCATGACGTCTTTCAGTCGCCGCAGGATTCTTTCCTCGGTCTCCGTATCCACGCTGGAAAGGGCGTCGTCGAGGATCAATATTCTCGGGTCGCGGACCACGGCCCGCGCCAGCGCCGTGCGCTGCTTTTGCCCGCCGGAAAGAGTGATGCCGCGCTCGCCAACCAGGGTATCGAACTTCTTGGGGAACTCTTCGATCTCGGCGTAGATGTTGGCAATTTTCGCTGCTTCTTCGATGCGCTCCTGGGGAACTTGCTCGACGCCGAAGGCAATGTTCTCGCGCACTGTGTCGCTGAAAAGAAAAGTGTCTTGCGGGACGAAGCCGATGGCGCGGCGCAGCGTCTGGAGCGGCCAGTGGCGCAGCGGGCGGCCGTCCAGCAGCAGTGAGTCCGCCGGCGCGTCAGAGAGTCGCGCGACCAGCCCCGCCAGCGTCGATTTCCCGCAGCCGGTCGGGCCGACGATGGCGCACGTCGAGCCGGCCGGGATGGTCAGGTTGATGTCCCGCAGCACGATGGGCGGGTCCGTGCCATTCCCGGCGGTGGGGTAGGCAAAAGTCAGGTTGCGGAGTTCGAGGCCGCCCCGGACTTCTGCGTCGGCGGGCAGCTGCGCTTCGGCATCATTGATGGCCGGGCGCGCGGACAGGATGTACTCCATGCGTCCCATCGAGGCGGCGCCGCGCTGGAAAATATTGGTCACCCAGCCCAGCGCGATCATCGGCCAGACGAGCTGCGACATATAGAAGAAAAAGGCAATCAAAGTGCCCAGCGAAATCTGTTGTTGCAACACCAACCGGCCGCCTTGCCAGAGCACGATCAGGAATGTGCTGCCGATCAGGCCTTCGAGCATCGGATAGAACATGCTCCAGGCGCGGATCAGCAGCAGGTTGCGTTCGACGAACTCGCGGTTCAGCTTTTCGAAGCCCCGGGTTTCCGGCTCTTCCTGACTGTAGGCGCGGACGACGCGCACGCCGGCCAGGTTTTCCTGCACGCGGGCGGAGAGCGCGGCGAGCGTGGACTGAATTTTCTCGTAGCGCTCGTGGATGATCTGGCCGAAGTAGCGTACCGCAAAGGCCACGATGGGCACGGGAAGGAAGACCAGCAGGGTGAGGAGCGGCGAAAGCTTCAGCATCAGCGCCAGCGCCGCCACCATGATGACGATCGTATTGGCGCTGTACATGATGCCCGGGCCGAGCACCATGCGCACCGCGTTCAGGTCGTTCGTGCAGCGCGACATCAGCTCGCCGGTGCGATTGCGGACGTAAAAGCCCGGCTCGAGGGTGGTCAGGCGTTCCAGCAGGTCGTTCCGCAAATCGTATTCGATGTCACGCGAAACGCCGATCAGGATCCAACGCGTCCAGAAGGAAAAGAAGCCCTTCAGCGCCACCACGCCGACCAGCACCGTGCCGTAGAAGAACAGCGTTTCGCGGCTGAACGGCCGGTAGAACGAAACCAGGAGGTTGTGGAGGTACGCCGGCAGGTCGGTGAAACGCTCCAACATGGAGCGCGAGCCCGACAGCGAATCCACGATGACTCCGACCACCAGCGGCAGAATCGCGCCCACCATGTTGCCGGCGACCAGAAGGATGCAGCCGGCAGTCAGCTTCCCGCGATAGCGGCGAAGATAGGGCAGCAATCCGCGGAGGTTGCGCACCGTGGACAGGTGCGGCTCCCGCGCTTTCGGTTGCTCCAGAGTTTGTGCGACGCTGCTCAAGCCAGGTCTTTCTTACCGCAGGCGCCCGTTGGGCGTTTCCAGCACCGGGGTTTCTCCCAGAAAAGTCTTGTACTCGCGGTCCAGCGACTGATAGCGCTTGACTTCGGGGTTCCAGCGGACACCGATGGTCAGGATGTACCCGCCGGCGGGCTGGGCCAGCGGCGTGAAGTACATGGTCAAACCCTTCTCCTTGCTCTGCTCGTATTGGAGCCGCCAGCCGCTGACCGGCGAGATGGGAGTCGCGGCCAGATAGCCTTTGGGGTTCTTCAGATGCTCATCGCAGCGAAAAATTTCCCTCCACTTGCCGCCTTCCCTGGCGAGCAGGGCCGCGCGCGTCAGCAGCGTGCCGGGGACGGTGGTTTTCTGCGGTGCCTTCACGCGGTTGATGGCCAGGACCTGCTCTTCGCCATTGCGCGCCAGGTCGCCGACCAGAAGAATCTCCGCCTCCGATCCGAGGACCGTTTCGACGGCGGACTCGATTTCAGCGGGATACTTAGGTTCTGGCAGCTTCGCGGCCTCCTCCGGCCTCGGCGCCTCGGTGCACCCCACCGCAAACAGAATCAAACCAGCAATCAACAGCAATCTTTTTTTCATTCACTCCCCACTGCCCACGGTTGGCGTCCGCAGAACCGGCTACAGGCTTGGAAACGCCAGCGTAATTTTCACAACCCGCCCCGAGGCGCGCTCGCAGGTGACTTCCATGACCTGGGGCACGTCGGGGCCCGCCCAGTCAAATGCGTAGAACATGAATTCTAACTCGCGGCCCTCCATCGTGGAAGGGCCGGTATTGCCCGGCGGGCCATAAAGCTCGAGGACGCGCGCTTTCAGGGCGCCCAACGCCAGGCCGCGTCCGGTGGTCAGCCCGCGAGCGGGCAGGCTGGCCACCGTGCCGCCTGTCTCTTTCAACAACGGGTCGATGGACGCCAGTGTGATGCTGTCAATCCGGGCCTCGTCGTTCAGTTCGACGCGCAACACGATCTTGCGCTGCGCGTCGACCCAGGCCACCACGTCGTCGGAATCGGCGACGCCCGGGCGGTGCTTCGGGCCGTAGCGCATGACGGCGTCTGCCAGGGAGTCTTTTCCCGGGCGCAGTTGGGCCAGCGAGAGCTCGTTGTGGCGCGCCAGGCTATCGTTCTTTTTTTGTAGATTCGCCTGCGCCGCGGGCTGCGCCAGAAGCGCACCGAGCGCCACGCTAGCGAGCAGCCACAATCTCATCCAACCGCGCTTCAAAGTTTTCCTCTCCCTCAGACCACAGCCGGTATCGTTCGACCGGCAGCGCTTCGCGGACTTGGTTTATCCAGGCGGTGAGCTTGCGTATGTTTTCCTGTGTCTTGAGCCGGTATGTCGCCAGGTGCTCGGGGTCTGCCACCCGGCGCAGAAAATCTGCCTCGACAGGATGCTGCGGCGCGGAAGGCGCGCGGTTGCCGAAACCCAGCAGGCTGGCGTGACCCGTGAACAGATGCTCGAAGCCCAGGTCTACCTGGAAATGACCCGTCTGCACGAACGCTCCGTCGTCGTAGCCTTCTCCGAAACACGTCAGCTCGATGCGCTGCGGGCGCAATTGCCACTCGGGCGCGTCACGGGAACCTTGCCAAGTCCACAGGTCCCAGAACGCCCAGGTTTCGTAAGCCGAATCGCCATGAGCGGATTCGCGAGCCAACGCCACCAGCTCCGCCGGAGTGGCCGGAATCGTGCGCAGGTCGTGATCGATCAC
>Ga0315268_10001101_pt1 | contig 31289 bp, 29 predicted proteins | sample C1_top_MG_FD_204535 | JGI IMG/M metagenome (GOLD analysis project Ga0315268, IMG submission 204535) | Sediment microbial communities from Yellowstone Lake, YNP, Wyoming, USA - C1_top | ecosystem: Environmental > Aquatic > Freshwater > Lake > Sediment | place: USA: Wyoming | collected 2017-08-01
CGCGGTAGGTCATGTTGTTTTTCCTTTCGATTCGATACCGCAAGGATAACACTTGACCTACCTTTCATTGCAATTTACAGAAACGATCTTACACTACTAGCATTTTTTCGTATTTGTCATAGCAGGCGCTCATTTCATCAAAGGACAACTTTGTCATTTGATAATTTCCCGCCCCAATATAAGCATTGTAGTAAAACTGTAGGCCTAAAGCGTCGAAATCAATGTTCTTATCCAACATTTCTTGAAGTATTTGAAAATTATTTAGCCGATCAATGCCGCCGCAGGGATAACTGAAATTGATCTCGACAGTGGCTGTAGGATCATTGTCGCGAATGGCTTTGATGGATGTAGCAATGGCCTGATAGTATTCATCTTTTGTTAAATTTAACGGATTGTGGTTGCCCAAATTGGGCTCTAAAACTGCCTCCCAATAGCTCACGGAAGGCGAGAATCTTTTTACAATATTGGCTTCATGGTCATAAAGTCTTTTAAGAAATTCGTCATAGGATACATCTTTATAATATGGCGGCATGTCACCCGTGTCATACAGGACGTTTGTCCTGATTGTTATTCCTCCAGTTTTGAGTTCGTCAATCCCGAGCCACTCGTTTGCAAATTCAAGATCGAACTTACCCAATTCGGGTTCTGTGTTTCGCCACCACATATAGGCGCTCCAGGTGTTTACGCCCGCCTGCTTTAATTCTGTCGCGTAAAAAGGATCGGCAATGGCCCCAAATAAAAAATCATGGCTGGTTTGGCGATATTTTACCTGGTAACCGGCCAGTGGATTTCCTTGTTCATTTTGAACATTAATCTGAATGTTACCTTGACGATTTAGAGGAATGTCAATTAACGCTTTTTGATAGGCTGAATCATCGGCGGTAGATAATTTGACGGGGAAGTATATGGCAGTCGGTGTCCCTTGGGCTTGCGCCAAAGTCGGCACAGGTGTTAGTGTTGGGGGAAGGGTGGAAATGGGGGTAAAGGTTGCATCAGAATTACCCGCTTGTGTTGGAGCAGTTGCGGCCGTTGGCGAACACGAGAAAAGGAGGATGGCAATGAAGCTGAGCAGCAATATTTTTGTTTTCATTTTTACCTGATTTTACGGAATAGCCGGGCTAGATGATGCCTGTGCTGGCTGATCATCCGAACGAATTTGCGAAGTAAAACAGTTTGCTCTTATGCCAAGAGTGGACAATTGTTTGGCTTTACATCATTCACTGAGATCAAAGTTAAATTGAGATCATGTATCTTGGTCAACACACCGAACAGGGCCGCTTGATCGGTTAACAGTCCGGTCAATGTTGTCTCACCGTTGGGGTTATTGTGAATCGCCAGTCCTTCAAACCAGTCGGACCAGCGATCCGCCAGATGACCTTCCACACATATCTCATAAACACGAGGTTTGTCCATTTCGATGAAAATTACTGGAGCAGCAATGGGTGGACGCTTTCGGCCCACGAGCGAATAGCGTTCCAATCACGGCTGTCACCCTTTGGAAAAATTCCAAACGCAACGGCCGCACGCAGGAGCACGGTATCAAAAGTCAACGGCAGTTTACTAAAGTCCAGCCTTCCTGCAAAAAGACCTTCGCTGACCGGTCTAACTTGCGCGCGAACCGGCTCGATCCATCCCGCCACTGCCTGGCGATATTGATCGCTATTTGACATTGCCAGTGTGATGCACACCGTAAATGAGGCGAAAGGCTTCTGCATCAATTCTGCCCGATGAGTCTGAATAAATTGCATGGCCTCCGGCAGCCATTTCGATTTGCGAATCGCGCTTCCGGCCACTACCGCCCGATACGGTGTCAGGTCTTTCACGGCCTGCATCGGAAGCACATCCGCTTGTATGCCATTCTGGGCAAGACTTTTTCCGATCATTTCTGCGATCTCAGCCGTGGAACCTGCCCGGCTGGCATATGTGATTAAAATTTTATCATTCATTTATTTTCCTTTTGACATTTTCCACTTTCTTTCATGACAGGATCAAAGATATCTGTAATTTCATGCACCCATTTCACTGGTTGTTCGTTTTCTCGCCTTGAAATAAATCGTAATTCCTGAGACAAGAAGGAGAATATCCAAAATAGTCATGACGAGAAAACCGGTTCCCGAATTTTCGAGACCCAGGCCAACTTGTGGTGAACCATCAAAGAAAAGCGGGAGATTGGAATGCATGAGGAAGTCCAGAATCCAGTGACTAAAGACCACCAGCCCGATAATGCCGCTTGTCCGTCGATCTCGATAGAAAAGGAAGGCAATGGCGGCGGCTATCGTTGCCCAGATCATGGACATAAAGAGCCCGTGCGACCACGGATTTGAAACTGGTGTCAGATATTTGACTCCCTGATTAAAATCCATAACTGTAATGGCCGCTTTAGGCTCGATGCCAACAGATGAGAACAGGAAATACAGAAGATCGTTTGTTTCACCGGCTATTATTAAGAGCCAGAGTGGGGCTCTTGGAGTGACGGACTTCGCCGCAAATGCAGGTGCAAGATGACCTATTCCTGACATTGTATTCAACCTTCCTGTCCTGCAATTTGAAAGAGTCCTCGGGCAATCAGGATAAACCATATCACGGAGAGCATGAAGAAAACAACGAAGAATGGAGAACCTGCCATCGCCGGCGCCGCAGCCGCGTTTATGTACATAACTGCTCCAATTCCGTTTGCCAGGATTCCGATAAAACCAACTGCCCTACCCATAATATTGCTTCGCAACATGATGGCCGATATGATCAGGCCGGCAACAGCGACCGGAATACCACCTTCCACGCTCCCACCAATACCACCCAGCGCGCCTAAAGCAAGAGTGGCTTGTCCGGCTGCCAGGAATTGAGATTTCTGGACTGCGGTTGTTGCTGCCGCGTATAGATCGCTAAGAGTGAGTAAAGGGAAGAGTTTGTTCGTGGCGAAGTTGGCTGCAATCCCTACAAAAGCGAGAATTGCAGCAGTTGTCATCGCGCCTTCGCTGGTTCGCCTGAGGGCAGCGTAGAGGGCGAGAAACATCGGGACAAAGAGGGCCAAGGCATAAAGCTCCAGGATGCCAAAATCGATGAGACCCACAAACCTGTTGTTCTGAAACAGGGCAAACCAGCCTGCAACATCTGCGAGACTGGGCGCCGAAGTGGCGATGTAGAAGATCATTTCAACGATGAGGAGTATCCCAATAATCAAGGCACTCACTCCGCCGACTTTGTAGAGACTCTTCCATTTGGAATCTACGGCTTTGGAATTTACCTTATCCCCTTGGATGGTTTGTAATTGTGTGGTCATTTCATTCTCCTTTATTTTGTTACCCACCAATATAGAGCGTTGTACAGGAAATGTCACTGTACCAAGGTAGTGTCTTTTCCAGGATGAAAAAATAAAAGGAGGTGTACTTTGGTACACCTCCTTTAGAAAGAGCCCGGTTGGGAGTAAGGAAATTATTTGACCGAGGAAAGCAATTCAAGCTGGCGGGCGCGGGCAAGCGCCTGCGTGCGGCTGTTAACGTTCAGCTTGAGGAAGATATTGCCTGTGTGTTTCTTCACTGTACTCAGTGTGATAACGAGCTTATTTGCTATTGTTTGATTCGAATCTCCGCCCGCGATGAATTGCAGGACTTCCATTTCGCGCGGGGTTAATGGCTCGACCAGAGTTCGGGTTATATCCGTTGTAGTTCCGTCTTTTGTGTACCGCCCAGTGTGCGCTGCCTTAAACGGTTGTTTACTGGGAAAGGCCGCCAGGATATGGTGAACGTAACCTAGTTGAACTGTTCCAAGCACATTACGCTTAAGCAGGATAGTCAGGGACTCGGCAATGGGTGTCCCTTCCTCAACAAAGATACTGATAAATCCTTCCGGTTCGGCCAGCTCCAGTGCTTTGGCGACATCTGTCAAACTGTCCCGGTCTTCGCCAAGTACGGCGTGCATTTGGCTGCGCAATAGAAGCGTTTCCAGCGCAACGGGGATGTGCCGACACTGGAGTTCCCCGGCGAGTACGAGAGCGGCAAGCTTAATCCCGCGCTTTAGGTTCACCCAATCATGTTTTGTTCTAGCCTGATATAAGAGGATGCGCAAGGCACTGTTATATAGCAAACCGATCGGGTCGGTAACCTTGGAACCCGGTGGGAGTTCAGGAAAACCAAATGAATCGCTGAAGGTGAATCCTTCCTCCATGAGGAGGGTTTGAGCCGCGGCAAAACGGTTCAAAGCAAGATCGACGCGAACCTGTTGGGAGATGACATTTTCCCGGATCATAGCCGGTGGAATCGCCCGCGCAAGATTGCTGGCCTTCTGCATCTCCTGTGTGGCCGTCTCCCAGTCTTCCTCCATTTGGAACATACGTGAGAGCATCACGTGGTTGTAAATCTCGGGGTCACTGTAGCCACTCAGCCCACTGGCTTGAATTGAGCGCAGAAAATAACTGCGGGCCTGATCAAGTTGGTGCCATTGATAATGGATCTGTCCAAGCTCCCCATATAAGGTTGCGCTAAAGGGGGTTGACCTGCCCATAGTCTCCAATCGTTTCACCCCCAGTGAAGCAATCTCAAATCCAAGATGGAGGCGGCCCTGCTGCAACATCATCTGTGCCTGCCCGGATATACCCAGTATTTCCGCGACGAAATTTCCCGTGGCTTGGGCATCCCGGACAATTAATTGAAATGTATCTGCTGCCTGTTCATAGTCAAGCATCTGCTCGTAAGCCATGGCCAGATTCACATAGAGCATACTACGCACGTGGGCATCAGTCTCCGGCAGGATCTGAAGTGCCTGGTTAGCCAGATCCCGGCTCTCTGCCGGTTTGCCCTGCACACCCAGTAGTTTGGATTGCAGGGCAAACCATTCACCCTGCAAGGAAGGATCCTGATTGCCGGGAGCGGGAGAAGGAAACATACCAGCCAACCGTTCCAGGTAGGGGGTCGCCTGGTTAAATGTACCTCGCAATAAATGTAACCAGGCGAAAGCCATGTTAACTCTGGGGCTTTGTTCAACAAGATTTTTAGGAATCGTCGCCAGCCAGCTATCGACCGTTCTCACATAAGCCTGAAGGATCATTGGCAGGGCGATCTTTTCAATAAGCTGCACTGCGTATGAATAGTCCCCTGCTTTCAATGTTTGCTCAATGGCATCGGGAGTCATTCCTGCCTGCTCATACCAGACCGCGGCGCGCCGATGCAATGCCGCAATGGCTTCCGCCGGCAAGCTCTGCTTTAAGCGCGCCCTGAGCAGGTCCGCGAACAGGTGATGATAGCGAAACCACTGTCCTTCGTCGTCCAGAGGCAGAACGAAGAGGTTTGCCTGGTATAGTTCTTTCAGCACAGCCTGGCTGTCTGAATGCCCAATGACAGAGTTGCAAAGACTGGCATTCAAGCGCTCGAGTATGGAGGTCTCGAGCAGGAAGGATTGCACCCGTTCCGGCTGGTGCATCAAAACCTCCTCGATCAGGTACTCTGCAACATAAACATGGCTACCGGTGAAGGCTTTAATAAAGCCGGCAATATCACTGCACCCCTTCATTGAGATCGCGGCCAGTTGCAGGCTGGCGATCCAACCCTCGGTACGTGCTTCAAGTGCAGTAACATCCTCGGCGCGTAGATCCAACCCCATGACTTGATTAAGAAATACCGCTGTCTCTTCTGTGGTAAAGCGCAGATCCACAGCGCGGATTTCAATCAACTGGTCACGAGCACGAAAACGCGCCAGCGGCCAGGGGGGATCCACGCGCGTGGATAACAAGAGGTGGAACTTGTCTGGAAGATGATCAAGCAGGAATGCCAGAGACTCGTGAATGGACTGGTTCCTGATGGCATGATAGTCATCAAGAATGAATACCAGGTCGTCATCCAACCCGGTAAGGTCATTAATGAGAATAGTGGGTATGGTCTCATTAGGCAGGGCCTGAGGGGTTTGAAGCAGTGCCAATGCAGATTCCCCTATTCCATGCTTTATAGATTGACAGGCAGTAATTAGGTAGGTCCAAAATCGGATTGGGTCATTATCCGCCTCATCCAGAGATACCCATGCCACAGGGCGAGCGAGTTCAATTATAAATTCGCTCAACAGTGTGGTCTTGCCAAAGCCTGCCGGGCCGGAGAGTAACACGAAGCTGCCCGGATGCTTCAGGCATGCCAGAATCTTTTCGGTCAGGCGGGATCGCGCAACAATATTTGCCCGCGTGCGTGGGATATGAAGCTTGGTTGAAAGCAGGGAAACGGACATAATTTATGTTTATATACCTTCATGGTCCAATAACCTTTAAAGAGAATACCCAAGCGATCGATCACCATCATTATACTTTTCTTTCAACAGTTGGCGATGAGTGTATGGTCACGATGAAATGATTGAGTTACCAAAACAATGATAAAAGCCCGGCATTAGCCTGGCTTTTATTGGGAGTAGAAATTGAAGTTTCCTGACTTTGATCCCCATCAAATTACGATTTGGTGACCATGTGCAAAAAGACATCCGCAATATGCGGATCGAAATGCTTGCCTGATTGCTCATGGATGTAATCCAGTGTCTGTTTTTCAGACCATGCAGCGCGGTATGGTCGGTCTGAACGCAGGGCATCCCATACATCCACAACGGCAAAGATACGTGCACCTAGTGGAATTTGTTCACCCTTCAGGCCGCGTGGATACCCTGTACCGTCCCATTTTTCATGATGACAATATGGAATATCGAGCGATGGTCCCAGATAATCAATGGGCAGGAGCATGTTGTAGGCCAGGGTTGGGTGTTGGCGCATGATCACCCATTCCTCATCAGTGAGTTTACCAGGCCTGAGCAGAATCGAGTCGGAAATGCCAAGTTTGCCAATATCATGCAGCAGAGCACCGCGGCGTAGCTTAATTTTTTCCTCCTGACTAAGCCCTAATCTGTCTGCCAATTGCATGGTAATTTCGGTTACTCGCAGGGTATGGTCTTTGGTGTCTTTATCGCGCAAGTCCATGGCGCGTGACCAGCCTTCAATAGTGGCATCATATGCTAATGCCAATTCCATGTTGGACTTTTGCAAATCGCTGAGCAGCCTGGAATTGTCAATGGCGATAGCCGCCTGCCCTGCCATGTTATCTGCAAAATCTTGCCACTCAGGCGTGGCTTGCAGCGGCGTACGTTGGAAAATCTCCATCACCCCCTGGATATGGCCCTTTGAGATCAGCGGTACAACATAATACGAGACGAACTTTTCGCTTCGATAGCGGTATGCGTTTACAGGATCAAGTTCTGCCTGAGACAGATCTGGAATATGAATTGCACGTCGTTCAGTAATGGCAGATTCTGCCAGGCTTTTGGCAATCTTCGAAGTGGAGCCGTGCGCAGGCGGGGAATAAAACCCAATACTCGCCATGTGTTCGAGGGTCAGCATATATTTATCGAACAGGCAAATGGATGCAACATCGACCCTTAACTGGGAAGTTAATTGTTCCAGCAAAGTCTCAATCGTGACTCGCAGATCAAAGTTGGATGCAATGGCCGTATCCACAGTATGCAAGGCCTTCAAGTGCTTGAGTTGATCGGCGATCCGATGCTCGGCCTTCTTGCGCTCAGTGATATCACGGGCGACGCCCAACAAGGATGTGATATCGCCTTGTGCATTACGCAAAGGTACCGCATGGGTTTCCATGAAGCGGCGCGTGCCCTTTAACCCCACCATCTCAAATTCCAGTATGCCAGTCTCGCCTTCAAAGATACGCTTATGAAGACCCTTAAACGCAGCCTGGTGCTCCGGAACTACAAGGCTGTACATTAACGCGCCCGTCACTTGCTCGAGCGAATCGGCTTCGATCATGGCCAACCCGGCGGGATTCATATCAAGGAGTTTCCCGTTGATATCCAAAAGCTTAACGCACTCCGGTTCCGATTCAACGATGGCACGCAACCTGTTTTCGCTTTCGATTAATGCAACCTCCGCCCGCTTGCGTTCGGTGATATCAATTACGATGACTTGCACGGCGGGTTTTTCATTATATGTAAGTGGCGCCGCGATCACCTCGACCTGAATTGTTGAACCGTCCAGTCTAATATAGTTCTCCTCGGTGGGATATAAGCCTTGATCGCCATTTAACATGCGTTGAATACGATTCTTCGCGGCGGCCCAATGATCAGGATGAATAATTTCATTGATTGGTTTACCAATCAGTTCTTTAGGCGAGTTTGCGCCAAGCAGTTTTGCGCCGGCGGGGTTTGCAAACACTAATTTTCCTTCACTATGAACGGCAATGGCAATGGGCGCAACGTTTAATAACTGGTGATAGCGCGTCTCACTCTCACTCAATAATATTTCCGTCTGGTTTTGTCGTATCTCAATATCCATTGAATCCAATGCAAAGGAAATATCGCCCCCTATTTTGTCCAGTAGATTCTCGGCATCAATATCAAACCCGTTAGGCTCAGCGGCATATACAGTCAATGCCCCGACGATGCGGCCCTGTCGGCGAAAAGGTACTGCAGCCAAAGAACCATAGCCGCGCTGTAAAGCCTGCTCGCGCCATGGCTCCATAACCGGATCGGTGGCGATATTCTGGCAAATGATGCAATGCCCCTCACGGATGGATGTGCTCGTAGGGTCCCGTCCCAGACTCTCATCTGCATATTTGATGCGGATATTCGCTAGGTAGCCCTGTTCCTCACCGGCAAAGTAGACAGGCTTGAGCAGTCCATCGGTCTCGTCCACCAATCCGATCCATGCCATGCGGAATTGACCATATACTACTGCCACGCGGCAAATTTCTTCAAACAGGACTTCCGGTTTGCGAACATGCACGATGGTTTGATTGATCTGGCTAAGTGTGGCATATAAGCGGTTGAGCCGCAGGATTTTTTCCTCCGCCCGTTTGCGATCGGTGATATCACGGCTGGCTGTTACGTAACCGGTGATATCCCCTTTTTCATTCCGCATCGTAAAAGTATTGGCTTCTACAAAGATCGATGTATTATCTTTGCGGTATTGGATCATCTCGCCACTGAACTGTCCGGTTTCATTCACTTTGCGAAATGCATCCGCCCGACTCAAGCCGATGAACTCGGTACGGAATACATCCTGCCCCGATCTTCCGATTACTTCCTTGGCTTTCCAACCAAACATGGTTTCTGCCGCGCGATTCCATGACGTCAGAATGGCATTCTCATCCGAGGCAGTCACGGCATCGTTCACGTTCGCCAGCAGGTCCGCTTGATAGCGGATCGCTTCTTCCGCCTGCTTGCGTTCGGTGATGTCAATGGTGTAACCCGCCACCAGGGTTCTATCTCCGTAGATGATCGGGAACTTGATTGAGGTATAGTTGCGACCATTCAAATCCTCATCCAGTTTCAGTATATTACCATTGGCAACTACAGCCCAATCGTCGGCAGTGATCTTCGCGGCAAATTCAGCCGGAAATAACTCGGTCATAGTCTTGCCCACCATCTCCGGACCCCCAATGCCGATCATCTGTTGATAATTATCGCTGGCTTGAAGTGTGCGGCTCTCGGCAGGCGTGACCTCCTTGATGTAGACATAAATGGGTGAGTGACGCATAAACAGAGAGAACAACTCCTGGCTTTCACGCAGCGCTGCCTCTGTCCGCTTGCGGTCTGTAATGTCCTGTGCGATGACCAGCGCCGCCTCGTGCCCATCGAATTGAAGTGAGTGGGATGTGATCGAAACATCGATTACCCTGCCATCTTTCAGACGGTGACGCCAGCCCTCCGAGTATTCCAATTCCATGCGTTGTTGGGCAAGGTTTTCCATCAGATGCGGCAATTCTTCCGATGGACGAATGTCCTTAATGTTCATCTGCAGGAATTCCTCGCGGGAAAAACCATACTTCTCCACCGCCGCATGATTGACTTCAAGGAAGGCTAATGTTTGCAGATCATAGACCCACATCGAATGAGGGTGATGCTCGAACAAATAACGATAGGTCTCTTCGCTTGTGGAAAGTCTGTCCTTCACGATTTCGCGCGCTTGTAATTCCCGCCGCAGAAGAAAGTAGATCAACATGGCGCTGGCGGCAACATAAACCCAACCCTTGTATATTGAGATGGCGGTGATCGTGGGGATATCTTTGATGGCCAGGGCAAGCAGCTTATCTGATAAAAAAATCCATAGTGCCCCGAAGAGTGCATAGAGTAATGCAATCCGTAGATCAGGCTGAATATGTAAACGCTTCATCGCGCTTCTCCACTCTAGTCGGCCTATGAATTAATAGATTGTAGGGACGATCTTTCTCAATGTTTATGCTGTTTTATTCAGTTGGCCGACATAACCAAGGCAAATTCTCCATGAACATATGATACCAGTATAACCATCCAAAATTCAATATAACAAATATCATTTCCGACCGGATAGATGTAAATCACTAATCCAGGAATCATTCTGGATGAAAACCCTCTACATCAGTACCGATACATGATAGTAATTCGCAGGTTGCAGAAAGACATCTGTCTCGCAAAGCTGTCCATCCTGATTGGTCGCCATTATTAAATAACCCGTTTGACCGTTGTGGAAATTACAGAAGCCCGTGCTTCGCTCGTTAGCCGGGTAGCATGTTTTGTGTGATGGCTGTAATTGGGTTAATCCTTACCATCATTATGCCGTTTATGGTAACGAGATTGATCTGATGTTCCGTGTCGTAGAAATGGAGTTTTCCATCGGACTGATATATTGGATATATATTAAATAGACAATGGACGCGCTTGCCCCATAGACGTCCATTGCTGTAAGGAGGAGTAAACTCGCGACTTTTAACTGAAGCCGCGTATTACTTTGAGAAGAACACTAGTTCGGATAGATGATGTGCAGGTCCGATTCGTTTACTGCTTCGATCAACACATTACCTTTTTTTCGAATAACAACACTATGGCCGGGGATCATTGTGTAATCTTGAGGATTACCGGATTCCGTCAGCCAAAGAATGCCACTGTCGCATACCACTGTCATGCCAGGTTCCACTTCATCCAACTTCTGCACCTGATGCGGATGGAGTTTGAAAGAAATATTCTTATGTTGATTCTGTGATCGGATCATATTTGCTCCTAACTTTACAAGGGGACAACTTCTTACTCTAATTTTCCACGAAAACCCGGATAAGTACAGATGCAGTCAGAATGAATTGTAACCATAACAGTTTGAGTTATAATAAACTGTGCTTGTTGAATATAGGCAAACTGTATCCATGATTATCAAGAAACCCAAAGATAATGAACATCGCAATAAAGATGCGTACCTCTATGAAAAACTGGCGCGTCAAATCGCACAATTGATCCAGCAGGGTACCTATCGTCCGGGGGAACGCATCCCTTCCGTCAGGCAAATGAGCCAACAGCAAAACGCCAGCATCAGTTCCGTGTTGCAGGCCTATCGTGTGCTCGAAAGCCAGGGGTTGATCGAAGCGCGGCCTCAATCCGGATATTACGTCCGGGCCGCCACTGACGCCAAATTGCCTGAACCGGAAATCTCCACTCCCAGTCTCGATCCAAGCCATGTCAATCTTCACGAACTGGTCATGATGATTATGAACGATTCATCAAACCCGCATCTGGTTCAGCTCGGGGCCGCCATGCCGAACCTTGAACTGCTTCCCACCGAACGCATGAACCGCATCATGTCCAAACTCGCGCGCAAAGCCGATAAGGGAACGCACCAATATCATTTTCCGCCGGGGCTGGAGGAATTGCGCGTGCAGATCGCACAACGATCCCTGAACAGCGGCTGCCAGCTCTCTCCTGCTGATATCATCATCACTTCCGGTGGCACCGAGGCGATCGATCTATGTTTGCATGCAGTCTGCAAGCCCGGGGATATCGTGGCCATCGAGTCGCCAATGTATTTTGGGACACTACAGATCATTGAAGTGCATGGATTGAGAGCCCTGGAAATCCCAACCAATCCGCGGGATGGCATCAGCCTGGAAGCCCTGCAGTTCGCGATTGAACATAATCCGATCAAGGCAGTTCTGACCATTTCAAACTTTAGCAATCCCTTGGGCAGCTGCATCCCCGATGAGAAGAAAAAGGATTTGGTGGAACTGTTGGCCCGATACGACATTCCCCTGATCGACAATGATGTATCCGGGGAAATCTATTTCACGGAAAAACGCCCGCTCGCCACCAAAGCTTTTGACCAAAAGGGTTTGGTCATGTTGTGTTCCTCGTTTTCCAAGGATATCAGTCCGTCTTTGAGAGTTGGATGGGTCGCACCGGGAAGATACAGGACAACGGTGGAATGGTTGAAGTTTACATTGAGTGCAGCAACGGCCACGCTGCCTCAAATGGCGATTGCAGAATTTTTGGAAAGCGGGGGCTATGATCATCACATCAGACGCCTGCGCCGCGCATACGCCGGCAACGTTGCGCGGCTGTATGATGCGGTCACGAGGATATTCCCATCCGGGACCCGCGTTACGCGTCCATCCGGGGGATATGTTTTATGGGTCCAATTGCCAGAGACAGTGGACTCGCTTGAACTTTACTCCCTTGCCCTGCAGGGCGGAATCACATTAACGCCGGGGTATCTCTTTTCCCCGACCAATCAGTTTTCCAATTTCATCCGGTTAAACGCGGCCGCCTGGTCGCATCCCATTGAAAGCGCCCTCGATAAGTTGGGCGATATGATCGTTGAACTGGCCGGGCGAAGCAGGGTGCAGTGAAAATGGGGGGGCATTGGAAAAACCGCGGCGAATGGCCTAAGTCAAAGCTGGATTCAGATCCGAATCTTATAGACGATTGATTTACCCCGGTTAGGATAGACTATCGAGGCTGGAAAATTTAAATTACCCGTTTTATTTTATATGAGGCTTTGCGAAAACTGTGTGCAATCAGTCCAATCCGTTCGAATTTTGGGGAGTTGGACGTCCAATCAGTACACTCTGTCCACCAGTTTTGAATGCGTAAGCTAACCGATAAGCTTACTTGTGCAATTCCCTTTTCGCGGGGTGTTTGTCCACTATCGTGTACGCCGGCTCTCAATCCAGCATAGCTCACCAACTTCTTTGGGCTCTTAATTCTCTCGATATTACCAATCGTAGCACACGAAGATCGAAAACAAGTTTATTCAATGAAAGGATGAAGAAAGCCCATCCTTGTATTGTTGTTATCTAATCTTGCCTTTATTTACCCTATTCGGTAAGGTTTTCACCGCCAAGCCACCACAGTGGCTAGCATAAATACCGTGTGAGTTTTGTCACTTTGGCGTAAATCATAATTGTTGTATTCTAATAGTGATGCTTCGCCTTGTGAAAATAATTCATGCCTCATAGAATTCTGCCCCCAAGCAGAATCCACACCACCGCCACTACCCTGTGAAGGACAAACAGGGCTTGCATAAACTGTTAGCCACGTTGTGAGTAATAAAATGCAAACCCATGAGAAAAATAAGCAACATATCCCGAATGACATTGTTGGGTAGTTCATCCCTGACCCATGGCAGGCACTTCGCCAAGCATCTGCCGGTTGCGCCCGTGATAGCGCAGGAGACAAATGAACACACAGCAACGAAATATGGCAATTTGCATTCTAATAACCGGTCTCCTCATCGCTGGTTGCGGGCCCGCTCTAACGCCGACTCCAACAAACACAGCCATACCGACGAACATACCATTACCCACGGCAACGCCAACACATTCACCTCTACCACTACCTCTCACGACACAACCAAAGTGCGGGACTGTACTAACATCGAGTGAACCTGAAAAACTTTCAAGTTTGGGCCAATCGGAAATAACCTTCATCCTGGAAAGTAACGGCATGATCCAGACTCTGGTGAAGGGCGGTCGCTTTGTAATCGAAAAGCTGGAAGTTAAAGGGCTTACGATTGGCGGCAAAAAGGTCACTCTGACAAGCCAACAACTAACCGGGGATTATCTCCAGACATCAGAATTTGGGAAAATTTTTATAATTACCGGAGATTTCAGCGGCAGTTGCATGGCTATTATAGTAACCCCTGATCAATTTACCCAGATTGTTAGCTGGCTTCAATAGAAAGAGAGCCAATGAACTTTATAAGGTCTTTTCCATAAAAAAGGAACGGGAGGGAGTTGCAATAATCGCAGCGATCACAAGGGTAACTGCCCAACAAAGTGTGTGTGGATATGTGAGATTCTGCACCACGATTCGCAGTCAAGCATTTTTCCCTAAACAGTCCGCTAGGACGGGCTGGCTTCGAGTTTTTCATTCTTTCAAACAGAATGCGCGCCTGCCCTGTTGGTTGAGCCGCGTGGAAATCCCCCGGTCACTATCGCCAAAATACCGGGACGAGACGCAAGTCGTTGGACGATTCCTTCTAAAAGAGAGTTAAAAATGAAAACAAGAATTTTTATCGCGGCCTTGCTAGTCATTGTTTTGGTATCCTGTTCTCCGACGACTATGCCATTGGCAACTCCGACTTCTATATGCCTTGATTGCAACCAAGATGGGATGATAACTCCTCAAGAACTGCGCGATGTGTTTATAAAAATGCGGGAAAAGGTCAAGATAATAGCAAAATACCAACCCTCCATTGCTTCAATACTGGAAGGGAAAATTACATCCTTAGAAAATGAGGTAGTGGGTTCTGGTTCCAATCCGTATACTCTTGACTTGTACGCAGAAATCCCGAAAATGGGGCAACTAGAACGCGACATCAATAGCGCCATGGCATCTATCAACACTGAACAAGCCGCCAGAGATCAGGCCGCCCAAAACTTGAAAACTACGGCCTACATCGCCATTGCGATAGTCGTCGTCTTTTTTTTGGGAGCTTTCTTGTTGTCAAATCAGAAAAGGTCGAGAATACTCACGCAACAGGTGAACACTTCGCCCGCTATTCCCGAGAAAGTGGTAAAGAAGCCCAAACTAGAAGGTCAAAAAGAAATATCTGAATCAACAGGAAAGCCTTGTTCAAAATGCGGTTATCATCCTCGTTCCAATGATCTGTATTGTATAAAATGCGGAGAAAAATTAATATAAAAGTAGATTGTTATACGTACAGGTATTATCACCCAACATCACGTAATGTATGGGACTACTCTTCGGACGTGTCGCAATTTTCCCTATATCTGAGGAATAGTGCAGCCAGACATTTTTCCCGGCTTGGGCAGGCTGGCTTCGAGTTTTCTCTGCCCCCACCTGTGCCTGCCTGTCCTGCAGTCTCGCACTGTCGTGCTCGCAGCACGAACGGTAACGGCTAGTCCAGGGCGGCACTGCATCTTCATGCAGCGAACCCTTGGAACTGCACCAAGGACAGGCCCCTGGAACGGAACCAGGGACAGGCGGAGGCGCAAGCAAGTAGATTCCACGCCTGCCCATCTGCCAGTAAAGCAAACCGTTGGTGGCTTGAACCTAAGGAATCTTATGAAAGGAAAGTAGTATGGCTAATTTCGGTATTGTCACCTGTCCCCAATGCAAAATGCGAGTCTTTCCCAAACAAGATGGGACCTGTCCAAGTTGCCAGGCAATCATTTCATCGAATAAAGGTGGTATCAAGCAAAAAACCAACAGTGCCACGTCGAGCGTACAATCAAACTCAAATAAACGCAGTATCGCAAAGAATGCAGTCTCTTCCAGAAAAGTTCCGATAGTAAATGATGAGTTAAGAAAATATAGCTTGAAAGCTCAGGGCTCTGATGAAGGCCGCCGGCTTAGGATCAGGCTCGCAGTTGAGGACGCCATATGGCCGTACGCACCCCTCAACGTTGGAGTCGGTGATCTGCTGTTCGTGGATCGGGATGTATACTACATTTGCTACTGTCAGAGCGTAACACAGAGTGGCGGGGCTGGATTCGTTGTTGGTGGCCTTGTCGGCGGGCTTAGTGCATCTTCGCTTGACAAGGCCCGTTTGGAGGGTGGCATGCAGGCCGCGGTTGAGACCCGCAAACTGTTCTACGCGTTGTCGCTGGACGAGAGAGTGGAGCAGTTGGAGCGATCTACTGTCGTCAGGTGTCCTGCGAGTGTGATCTACGATGACAAGACATCCAGTATCACCTGCACTTCAAGCACGGGGGAAAAGACGACATTCTACGTTCCCCGGATGGGATATGCAGCAAGAAGTGTCTTGGCGGAGTTCCCTGAAGGTGGGGATTCGCTCTATCCACAAGAAGACCCATATGGATTGCTGGTTCAGGCGCCCTCGCCAAAAGAGCTGACTGAGAGGCTGGCACAGGGGCAAATCGAGTCTGCAGCTCTGGATGAGATAGCCTCAAACGCGCAGTACATGTTTTCGTTCTACCACCGGGTCAAGCAGATGCGGCGAGAACAGCAAGATGCTCTTGTCGCGAATCTCCGTCGCACCCCTTTGCGTTTCCGCGAGGCCCTTTCTCAAGCCGTCTCCCAGACTCGGAAGAAGGAATCCCAGTCCCACAACTCCTCCGTGTTCATCGGAATATTCCTGGGTCTCGTCATCGCAGGGATTTCCTTGTTGTTCCTGCAAAACAAAAACTACGTCTGTTTCGGCGCGTTCGGACTTCTTGGGCTGTCTTGTCTAGTGTATATACCGGCACAGGCAATCTTTGCGGCGCGCGAACAGGAACGAGTTGCTCTGGAAGTGTTGGATGCTTTAGAGCCGGGCGGACAATCCTGAATTTCGGTGTAGCGCAGGTGGCACCCGTGCAGCCCAACACAGCGTGTAGCGGACAGGTGATTAACTTGCGGCTTTTTTTCAAGCATTTTCTCTGGTCGACAGGCCAAGACAGGCGGGCTTCGAGTTTTCCTGCTCCCCCCTGTGCCTAAGTTCAGGCAAGCAGAGTGCATACCCATCCACCTGCCATGCTTACTCTACGAGTACGATGTCGCGAACACAGGCTGTTGGCACGCCTCTTGCAAAATAGAAAGGAGATTCCAAAATGGTAGAAATACCAAAAACGCAACCTGAGATCATCATGAACCTGTGGGCGTTCATTCAGCGATACAGGCATCCTTCAGGGAATTTCCCCTTGATTTATCAGCTCGGTATTCGCCTATATGCCGCAACGGGTAGCGACCAGGACAAGTTAGCCTTGCTTGGAAAACTGGCTGCATGGGACTACCATCTTGCGTCGGTTTTTCCTATCCCTGAATCTCGCACTGTCCATCTTGGGCTTGGGCCGCCTGACGAAATTCGCGTTCCCACTCTAGCGGGAGTTATTCCTGTCCAAATGATTTCGAATCCCGAACAACAAATGGCGTTGTTCGGGGACGTTATGGACGCGATCCGTCAATCATTGCCTGAGAATACACTGACAACAGAGTTCAAGCATACGCCTCTTGAGGACCTCAGCCTGTTGTATACTTTTACTCCCGTCGATGTGGGCGAGGATGGCAAAATGATAGCACGCACACGCGCTCCTGAACTCACCATGGGCGAGCCCTATGTTGCGCGGAATCTGTGGGCATTTCCAGATTCGAAATCCCGTTTGGTTGAGACACTGGCGGGCCGCGCCTATTTAGCAACTGGCGACAGAATCGAGGTCGAGGGGATCCTCGCGAATCTTGCTGTTGCCGACCACTTCTTATTAAACCGCGTCGAACTGCCGAAGCCGATCCCAACGACTGAAACAGGCGAAAATAGATCGCGTTCCAAGGATTTCACTACAATTAAGGCGCACGAAGATGCAATGTTCTCCCTGGTTGATGACCAGATTCTAAAGGAGATTCCATCCAAGTATGCTGACTGCGAGAAGAAGAGGACGCACCGGTATACTCTCCCAGTCGGTGATAGTATCCGCCACGCAACAATCGTTTGGGCGGACAGCTCGGGCAACACGGCAACTATGTAGTCCGATGCTCAGGATGGCTCTGGAATGAACAGCCTGACAGCCGGGGAGAAAGCGCAATGGCGGCTGTTTGCCTCAAGAATTGCGTATCTACTGAATGGAGAGCTCTGGTTGGTGAATGCCGACGGCAGCAATCCGGTCAAGCTTGCAGGCAATGTTTTGAATCATCTTGGGATACCCGGGCAGGATGCGGGTAAAGACTTTGCGTGGCCGCCGGATGGTTCAAAAATCGTTTTTGTAAACAAAACCGGTATCCTGACTGTGGTCAATACCGAATGAACAGGTCCCTTGCCCATGGCAAACTTTGGGCAACTCATGAACAGCTCCAATCGAGCGGTCAAACCAGTTAGGCCGCCTGATGGAAGTCAGATTGCGCTTGATTGTGATGGGCTGTGTATCGCGCTTTTGGATGGTACGATCAATAAAGTGGTTGATAGCTTTGACCTCAATAGTCTGGCCTTGTCTCATGATGGAACTCGGAACTACTTTTCTGAATGGCATGACGGTATCCTCAAGTACGACATGGCGAACAGTACAACCATGACTATCATCGTGAATGACTTCGGACAATACAATGAACTTTCCTTAAAGCCTATTCCGTGAAATTCTGAGATTCTATGGAGGATTCAAGGACAGATCACATTGTGGGTGTTTGCGCTCATATTGCGGTCCTTCTATAATTTTTGGAGAGGCTCTGAATTTATTCATGCTACTTTAAGTAAAGAAAGGAAATCAATGGACACAATCTTGGTGATCGCCGGGGTTACAAGCGTTGGCTTGGTCTTCCCGATCGTAGCGGCGGTGGTCGCTTTCAGAAAGGGTCACAAAGGCTGGGGGATTGCCACCATCGTCTCGATTTTCTTCGGGGCCGGTCCGATAATCGGCATCCTCGCCCTTCTACAACCAGCCGAACCGAATTTACCCATTGCAGGCTCTCTTCAAGGCCAGAGTACGAATTTATTTTCCATGGAAGCAACCCAAAGGGGAGTACCTTTTGGGAGGCCGAGGTGGCAGATCCGTTTAACCCCCGAGTTATTGGAATTAATCCGTCTTGAAGACAAAACGTATATTCGTATTTCGAAGGAACAGGGACCGTATTGTATTGGATATGCAAGCGCCTGGCTTTTCGGGTTCAACGTGAAGATCGTTCAGGGAGGCAATGAGTACCGGTTTAAGCTGGCATCGAACGATATTGCCAAACTGCGCTCCTGGGTGCCGAAGAAAACAGCCGCAGAAATAAAGGAAATGCGCGCCCGAAGTTTGCCATCAAATGCAAAGCCTTCGCCCCTCTCACCGGCTACCCAGACCCCGTTGACATTTACAGAACCCTCATACTGGTGGTTATGGATTCCGGTGATCGGTTGGATACCTTTTGCCGTCCCGCTCGTGATCCCTTTGGGACCAATTATGATTGGATTCAGTTTCGGAAACAAGATCCGCTTTATTTGGGAAGCGGCAGATCACAATGGAGAGACCTTGTCAGGCGGCATCGAAGGTTTCATGAGTGATGTCTTTACCCTGGGGTACTACTCGGTCTATCGGTCATACAAAGCTACGAAAAAAATGCTTGCCGAGGAAGGAATTGATACGATTCAGGGATGGACACCGTGGTTCCTTCCCTTATACATATTTTGTCCAGCACTCGTGTACATGCCACTGATCAGAGCTATGATCAAACACTGGCAGTGGCACGAAATAACAATTAAAATTTGAGCCGCCGAACACAGACTCCAGCGAATCATCACCTCTGACGCCTGTCCCGGCCACTCGGTCATCCATCCGGATTTTTGAAGCAAAGCAGCGTGCTCTTGTCTCATGAGTGGACAATTGTCTAGACCTCAGTAAAATCCCCCCGAAATTGCTTGACATTCTCAATGACTTCACGTAAATATTGAGAAATCTCGACAAATTTGTACGTAAAGTATAATTATCAGTAATCCAATTCGAAAGAGGCGATTATGACAGACAAATCAGCAATCACAGAATCAATAGCTCATAGGCCAAAATTGGTCTTAACCCAGCATGCGCACAAAACAGTGCATGGTGATAGCGCCATGGGTATTATTAACACTCGCGTCGCTGTAAAAATTACGAAATCCGTTGGCTCGATGTGGTGTGCATATGCGTTCGCACTGCTTGCGCTCATCTCTCTGCCATCAGCGCTCAGATCCGGTGATCCGATTATCATCATTGGCTGGATTGCGCAGACGTTCCTGCAGTTGGTTTTGCTACCTATCATCATCGTCGGCCAGAATGTCCAAGCTGCAGCAAGTGATGCAAGAGCTCAAAGCGATCACGATACACTCATATCCATCCACACCTTAACTTCGGATGTTCACAAAATCAACGAGCAACAAACCAAAATTCTAAAAATACTTGCCGAAAGAAACAATACTTAGACAAGTTCTCGGAGAAACACCGAACATATCCAACAAACCCAAACTAGCTTGCGTTGGCCGATCGAGTAAGTTAAATGCAATAGCTCGTTGTAGTGTAATTGGATTTGGCTTTGTCGATCATGCTCATTACCAATTGTGGCCGGCGGAGGAAATGTTTTAATAGACGGCAGCGATGGCGCAGATGTCTGCATTGGCGGTCCCGGAACAGATACATTTGTGAACTTCGAGGTTGTAATTCGGTGAACTTTTATGAAGCCCAGCTTGACACTGCCACAGTAGATATACGCGCTGGAGACACAAAGGTGGTTCAGTTTAAAAATTTCTTCAGGCACGAATCCTTTCCGTAGACAGGCATTGTGGACCTCCTTTTAAATCAAAACGGCTGGCAGATGTTTCTGCCAGCCAAAACCACAAATTATTACAGGGGGTGATTGAAGTATCGTAAACCTATGATCAGATTACGTCGCTCTTCGTTTTCAAGCCGCCATTGCCAGTGGACGGACTTCACGATCCAATCGTTTACCAAGGTGGTCTTCGGCCACATCCAGATCATATTGTGTTTGCAGTCCAAGCCAGAACCGGGGGGAATTACCAAAGAAACGCGCCAGGCGCAGGGCGGTATCTGCGGTCATACTGCGTTTGCCGAGCACGATCTCATTGATCCGGCGTGTGTCCACACCAATGTCAATGGCCAGGCGGTTCTGGCTCAGGCTCATCGGCTTGATGAATTCCTCCAGCAACACTTCGCCGGGATGGATTGGATTAAGTTTATTTGTCATTCTTACTCCTTCTAATGATAATCCGTGATCTCAACGTTGAAGGCGTCACTACTTTTCCATTCAAAACAAATTCGCCATGGATCGTTGATCCGAATGCTGAATTGTCCTTCACGATCCCCGCTTTATTTTTCAAGACGATTCGCGGGAGGAACACGCAGATCCTGAATGTTGATGGCATAGTTGATCATGTGCAGTTTCCGCAACGCCACATGCTGGATATCAGCCGGCAGCTTCCGTGATCGTTCGCGTTGATGAATCTTCTGCGTCTTGGCGTCCTTGAAACTTTTAATCACGGCGTTATTATATATACTGTGTTGCGCTAAGCGTCAAGCACTATACTCCACCAAAGCAGGCTACATCAATCCCGCGCCCATAAATGGCGCGATGATCGCCAGCACCAAGCCCAGCACAGCCATCACACCAAACAATCCGGCTCGCTGGCGTACCAGGGCTGCACGGGCTTCCGTTGCTTCCACAACCGTGCGGTGAACCGATTCCTGCAAGCCCTGCACGCTGGACAGGACCGGCCGATTATTGGCAAAGAAATCATAGATGTCACGCAGGAATAAATTAGCTTCCACATCGGATGGGTCAGGCAAATGGGCGCGAGTAACTTCAACTGCCTTCGTAAAATCTTCCACTTCCATGCGCGCCACCAGCAGGCCTAACAGATTACAGAACGGTCCACCAACAGATGAAGCGCGCCGCAGGGCTTCCTGCACACCCACACCTGAAGATAACAAGGCGCTCAATACAGACAAACCGATCAACATGTTGTTGCGTAATGACTCAGCGCGTTTCTTTGCCAGAGTCTTCAAGTGCACATACGGGCGGCGCAAGCCCAGGAAGATAAAGATCAACGCCACAACAGGCGCGGCGGCTATTATATTCATAGCCGCCAACGCACCCGCCAGCAATCCTCCTACCGCAAGGAAGATCGAAAAATCACGGATGGCCACGGCATAGAATTCACCCGGCGTATCATATGGATAGCCGGCGCGCCGCAGCAGACTCACCACATCCGCCATATTCTTCGCCTGTTCCGGATCAAAGCGTCCCGGCAATATGGCAAGCAGCAAGGCCTCCCATGTTGAACGTCTTTTTGGGGTGTTGGGCGAATGGAAGTTTGTCAGGCGATTGCTGCCAAAAGTGCTGAAGGCAGTCTGGAAGACAGACATCAGTTCAAAGATCAATATGCTCAAACTTAGCGCGCCAAGAAATGCAAAGAAAGTCATGGGAAATCTCCTTCTGGTATGTCAAAGCGAAAGTCTAATAATTTCTGCAAAGGGGCTTCGCCCGGCTGTCGCCCGCGAAAGCGTTTGCTGAATAGGGCTCGTCTCAAGGCCTGCATGTGTTGTTCATTGCGGGTGATGTTATGCGGCGGACGCGGCTCAGCATCTTTTAAAGCGCCACTTCCGGTTTCCCAGATGTCGCCGCCAAATTCGTTCGGCCAGAGCGGATTGGAATATTGGTCCCATTTCGGCAGGCGATTATTTTTCATTCCCCGATGCCACCTCCAGAAGGCTTCGAAACGCGGACCCCATAGACCCCAGACCAGATCCAATTGCAATGACTCGCTCCTAAGAAGATCAAGCGTCTCTGTGCAATGGTGGCAGATTGGAATGGCGTTCTCCGGTCGCTGGTAACGCCAGGTAATTTCCACAGGCGCATCTGGAGATGGATTCAAAATTGGGCGCCAAGAACCGGGTTTGCCACAACGCATGCAGTGGTTGGGGAATTCATGCCGCCATGGGATGCCGGCCACGGAGGCTGCCACCAGTTCGTCGAGATAAGGCTCCTCGATTCGCAACACGGAATACGACAAACGCACTGCTCCGGAAGGCAGGTTCCAGGCGCGTGAGAAATCCAGCAGAAAGCCTGCCGAACCTACGATCTGCCCACGTTCCCAGGCTTCGAATTTTTTGCGTTGGACCTCTGCTCGAACTTCGCCCTGATGAGCCTCGCGAATGCGGCGGATATCGGCCACCGCTTCAGACAACAGGGCAAATAACAAACTATCCATTTGCACACTTGGGTCCAGTGCACCACCCTGAGGCAAATCGGGCGAAGTGGATAGGGCGGTCTTTACATATGGGCGATAATCCACTTTTGGGCCGGTCTCGATTACATAGCGGCAGGCAGGCAGCATCACAAATCTCCATTTCGAAATGACCTGGTCGAACAACACCTGTCCGCCTGCGCTCAAGGCAACAATTCTCATGGGCGGGCAGAAGAAAGTGTGGAAGGTGCGCTTTGAATCATTTGGATAGACAAAGGCCAGGAGGTCTTCATGCAGATCCTTGAAGAACATCGCACCCTGAGAACGTTGCCAGGATGCAATCAAAAAATGTAACCTCATGTTATTCATTGTCTCCTTCGCCAAAAAGTATTGTTCGCACGACTGGCAGGGTTTGGTTATTGGATCCCATTGCCTTTTTCCAAGCCAGTGCGAGAGGATCGTTCATGCGAGAGGGGAGTTCGTATGAACTTGTGGGGGTGGTGTCGATCAATGCCAAAAGCTCAACTGGCGGCAAGGCGGCCAGTTGCCTGAAGACTCCCCGAGCTGCGCGCAAGGGATTTTCGCGTAACCGACTGATGGCATAGCCAAGCGGATCTGAGAGATTTCCGCTTTGCGGACTCCCGACATACAGCACCCACGAGACGAAGGCCTGCACGGAGGCCTGGGCCTGCAGTAGTTCCCGTTGCACTTTGGGATGTACATCATTTTGCCCAAGCAGGCTTTCGAGTTCCCAAAATGCAGGTGCCGCTCCCGCCGCCGTTTCGCGGCCATGTCGTTTCGCAGTCTGCGGGCGGGTGGTGGGGGTGTTATTTTTGTTGGTGTTTAATGGGTGTTTAAAAGAGTTTAAAACACTCCCATTTGCGTCCACCATATTTCTCCCATTTGCGTCTGCTAATACTCCCATTTGCGTCTGGCTATTGCTCCCATCTGCGTCCAGCCTAATACTCCCATTCGCGTCCAGCGGTTCGTCCAAAAGCACACGGTATATGCGGGACATGGTTTCCACACGCAGGTCCGGGTAAGTATCCTCATGAGGTGGCTCCACCCCGACCAGAAATCTTGTAATGTCGCCACCGCGCTGCTGCGAAATCCATTGCGGATTGAACCAGGCTTGTACAGTCTTGAAACGGTTTGACCCAATGATCTTTGCCATCTCCTGATAGCCCTCCTTGAAGGTTACGATTTCGCGCCGTTCGCCGGTGTGCGGGTTCAAGTAGGCCATATCGCGCGCGACTGTGACCAGCCAGGCCTGGGCAGGAGTCAGTTTGAATTTTCGGATCGTCTCCGTGATGAAATAATGCGTGACATGAATATCACCCAGCGCACCCACGATCCTGCGATGCAATTCCTGGGCCAGATGGTCCACCTCAGGCTTCAATATCCCGCCAGTCCCCTGGCGCGCCATTTCCATCACGGTATTCAGTTGGATATTGGAATGAGTAGTCTCAAGAGGCTTGAGCAGTTCCATGACATCTTCCACGGCCAGCAATTCCTGCAAGGCATCCAGCATGGATAAGCCTTTATCCAGCGAGGCGCTCAATTTTGAATGGATCACCGCGGCATCTGCGTGTGTCAGGCGCGGGGTCATACAAACCTGATAACGGATGGGGGCCCGATGCGGACGGCCATCCCGGCCTCTTCGAAAACGACGCACAGCCGGAGAATCGATCCTTTGAACCAATCCCATAAGACCTTGTTGGATGGATGGCTGTTTCAATAACCGCCAGAAAGCCCCGTTGCTCAAACCGCTGAAGCACTTGACATCCCTGCTATGCAAGGCCATGCCTGATTCATTACCAATCGAATGCGCCCTCCACGCCGCCTGGTGAAAACCGATGTATAGCCAGATCGCCTTCGGGCCAGTCTCCACCCCCAGCCGGCGCAGATAGCCTTTCACGACCACCTGCCTATGAGGTTGGACGATTCTGTCATAGTCCAGCCATTGCACGGGTTCGATGTCAACTTCCAGCCCATCGCCTTCTTCATCGATGGAGTCTTGTTCCTCCACCGGAGAATCCTGGATGGCAAATTCAACGGTCACGGCTTGATTCAAAATGCCAACCAGCAATCTCTGCACCGTGCTTTTCATGCGCGACTCCAGCCAGTCGCGCACATACTCATTGCGGGTTGCGATGGTCATCAGGCCATCCTCGAGCGATATCGCCTGTGTGTCTCGCAGCCATGTATCGAAGGAAGCACGCGGCATTTCCATTCGCAGTTGGCCCAGTACAGAATGCCAGGCTTCGCCTGCCGTGCGAAGCAACGGTAGTTGAGGATTCATGGTGCCGGCTCCAACTGCAAAATAAGGCCTTTTGCCGTAAAAGGCCTCACAGTCCCTGATGGCCCTAATTCGTTTGTTGTTGCCCCGCCTGGGGGCGCAACGTAGGCGGGAACGCAGGCGGGTGCGTTGGCGGGAAGTAGACACACTGAAGGCGGCACATGGACAATGCCGCCTGCGGTAATCTCTTTCTCCAAATGTAAAAATAGTTTTTGGAGGAAATTCATTTTCTGTCATCCAGAGCCAATGTGAAGGTGATGGCTTTTTGAACCGGTTCGAGGGTCAGAAGACCGCTGTCATAAGCCTTCAAGCCAAAGCGCAGCAGGGCAGTGATCAATTCACCCACAGGTACGTTCAATCCATCCTCGGAAGCCAGGGCAGCAAGTTCCTTTTTGAGCCCGGGTGGAAAACCGCGCCAGGTGGTAATGACCCGCCAATGCGCCTCCGGCTGGTTGCGTTTGGAGGATTTTGCAGGTTTGTCATACGAACGCATAAGTTCGGAAGCTGGGAATAATGTCATTCGTATACGATAGGGATTGGGGCGTGGATCGAGGTCGAGTTCACCCTGCTCATAACCTCGCAACGCAAATTCGATCACTGCGCGGGCGACCTCTCCCTCGGGTACAAGCAAATCGCCGGCAATGGATTTGATCTTCAACGCCAGCTTTGGATCTACTCCTCGATAAACCACCTTTTGAGTTAAGTGTTCCTTTTCCCACTGGCGGTTGCGTTTGCGAGGAGCAGCCACGCGCAGGGAGTCATAGATGCTGGGCGGGGTGATTACGGTTGGAGTTGGTTCGGAAGTTTCAAAGGGATTGCGTCTATTTGACATGGCGGCCCACTAATATTTCATGGCCAATTGGGTCAAAGCCAGATATTCTTTTGCGGCGCGGCATAAAGGATCGGTTTCAAAGATCGTTTGACCCTGTGCTGCACATTCTCGCAACAGGGTCGCACGATGGATCGGAGCCAGCACAGAAGTATCGAAACGATCGCGCAGATCGTCCATTGTGGCCTTGCTCTCGCGGGTCTGCTCATCGTAAAAAGTTGGCAGGATCCCGAGTAAATTGCCGCTCCAGTTCTTCTTTTCCTGCAGGATGCTCATCATGCGCAGGACTTTCGATACTCCGTCCGATGACAGGAATTCGGTAGCGGTGGGGACAATCACCAGGTCGGATGCCCAGACTGCCCGCTCCTGAATGCCGCCCACACTGGGAGCGGTATCGAATATGATGTAATGCAGACTGTCTTTGAAGAAACGGCCAACGGAGGCTCGAATGGCGGAGATGGGTTGATCCTGTGCATTGAGCACGGTCTGGGCCGCCATTGTTTGCTGATCACCGGGCAGGAGATACAGGCCCTCCCGTCCCGAGTAACGTACCCACGACTGGACGAAGGCAGACTCCTGTGGTGCCTTGCCCATCGTGAGCAGATAGAAAACTCCTGGCTCAGGACTCCGGCCCAGCGCTGTGGCGGATTGACCTTGTGGATCAAGATCAATCAACAGGACTCGTCTCCCTTTTTGTGAGAGGCCGTGGGCCAGGGATACGGCAGTGGTAGTCTTGCCAACCCCGCCTTTCTGGTTGGCAATGCAAATGATTTTTGTAGACATATGAGTGAATTCTTTCTCTGATATTGCCCTGGATCAAGCCAGGAGCAGAAAACAGATTGCCCCGATGACAATGCTTCCAAAAAAGATTCCTGCTCCAACAGCAATTGCCGTAAACATGTTAGCTCCCCACTTCCACTGAATGGATTTGATTGGATATTGGAGGAGCAATACGTTTGCTGTGATCAGGAATGGTGGGCATAAGTTGTGGGTCGCCATCCGGTTGCCAACCCAGGATCATTCGATATGCCTTGCCTAGAATTCGGTGCTGATCGGGTGTCAGAATCGTCTCATCCGATGTTTTTGAATCATCCTCCGCTTCCAATTGAGTTTGCAGAAGTTCTTCCGCTGCATCAGATCGTTTAAATTTCTTTTTGGTATCCTTTGCCATGTTCAACCTCGTTTAGGGAAATAAAAGAGCCACTTGCGGTGGCTTTTTTACATGGCAGGAGTAAAGAAATTCCCCATTTTGAAGTACAGGAATTCTACGGAAATTCGGTATGAAAAATTTAACAAAATTTTGGAGACAGCCTTTTTACTTATCTGTAATTTGCACTATCGAACGAATAGGGTCGATTCTCTATCGATCTCGCTTTCGCAAAACCATGACCAAAAAAGTAAACAGAATGATGCCAATCAGAAGCGGGCAGACGAAAAGGGAGATACCAAGAATAATACCAGTAGCTATTATCATTTCAACTAAGCAACAATGTTTGAACAGGTTATGGGTAACCAAAAATTTGCGACAATACTTGATTGAAAACCAAGACTTGGGTCGGATGAGAGAAACCGGGGAATTTTACGCATAGATGAATAGAAGTAGTGAATTACCCCGCTCATTTAATAAGTGGCGCTTTACTTTCTGTTTTTATCCATTCGGTACAAAGTTCCAATCAATTTATGAAGTTTATGCCAACGACTGTCTTAAATGCAATCCGCGGAAGGTTTCTTCCTTAATCTGGTATGGTAAAAAATGAGAACCGCAAACTTCGCGGCTCCCATAAGGCGGCCCATAATCTATTAATTATTCGCCGGCTAATCTGGGTTGTCTTTCTTTCTGGCACCCTGTTTGCGTAATTCATCAAAAACTTTCTTTCGCCAATCATAATAACTATTCTCAGACATACGTGGGGAACCATCGGCATAGGTTCCAAATTCCTGAGACAGGAATTCTGCCAGGGTTAGGGGATTTCGCAATGAATCTCGATTTTCCCATGCCGATACGACTCTTATCCAGCGATCAATGGAATAGGTAGGTGGTCTTCCTCGACGCGGCGGTCGATCGAGCTGTATTGGCAACTCGATGGCGTCCAATTTCTTGGGTGTTGAATTATTTTCTGTTTCTACGGGAGGTCCTATGTATTCCCATAAAGACCGGAAAAATTTACACCTTTGAAATAATCGATAAATTCTGAGAGCCTGAACTTTATGCTGCCGTAATATTTGTTTTGCGTTAAATCCAACGCGAAAACCAACAAGAATGAGTGCAAGTGTGATGATGACTAAAAAGGCGACAATCACCTCTGCAATTTCAAGACCAAGACTGTTAAGGACTCGACGATAAATCCATAAAATCGAATTCGATACACCTAGACTGCTTGCCAGGATAGCAATAAACAATCCTACCTTCAGAAAGGTTGGGTGATAATGATTTGTTTGGGGATGTTCTCTGTCCATTGGGCGGCAATTTTAACTGATAATAAGAAAAGCTTATTGTGAAATACTTTACAATCACCTTACTGTTTTATGTCGGGGAATTTCCGGACAGTTGTTGGACTTCTGCATGGTACAACCTTGCAAGTACTTTAATAACTGAATATTTTACGTTACCACTCATTCACGTTATAATTTCTAACGGAGAATGGCGAATGGAAGACTGGCTGACTACTTATGAAGCTGCTCGAGCGAGCGGTTACAATCCGGATTACATCCGTCAGTTAATTCGGGCCCAAAAAATTCAGGGCAGGAAATGGGGATTGTCCTGGCAAGTCAGCCAGAGATCCCTGGAAGCATATATTATAAAGGCCGAAAAAATGGGGGAGCGTCGAGGCCCAAAAGTAAGACCTGACTCAAAAAAACGCTAATTTGATATGGGTTCACAGGAAGAGTTGACATTCTCTTTCTGTATGATTATAATTATCGTATTGGTACGATATTTATAATCATTGAATCGGGCCGTGTTTGTGCGGATACACATGCACGACCCTGACCCAACCCACCGATCGAGGCGGAGGGAGGGGCTGGAATCATTATAACAGCCCTGTTGTAACGCCCTGGTGGGATACCCAATAGGACGCTGTATTTTCCTCCGGGGGAAGAGCCGCGCCCACAACCCTAGGAGACTCCTATGCTTCAAACACCACAAACTCAATCTTTTTACGTTGTTCAGGCGCTTGCGACTATTAGAGAGGAATGGCAACAAGCCGTGGGAAATACCAGCTTGCTGGAAGTTGATAGCAATCTCGGTATGCTGCTGGCAGACGTTATTAATCATCTCAATCTGCCGGTTGATCTTCAAGCCGCGATCCTCGGCACTGAATTGTTTCAGGAAATGAAAGATCTCCTGAAAAGTTCTTCCAGGAACTAGATCCATATCAGTTCAGGGCCGAACCCGGAACGGCCCTTCTTAAAAACTTTCAAATGAAGGGATAATACCAATGATGAAACGAGCAATTCTCTATGCACGTGTTTCAAAAGACGATACGCAGAATGATTCCCGTAACTTGCAGGGACAATTGGATATGTGCCGTGATTATGCAAATGCGCATGGTTATCGCATTGTTGAAGAATTGGCAGAAGACGACCGTGGCGCGAGCGGCGCGGTTTTTGATTTGCCTCAATTGAGCCGTGCTATCGCGATGGCACGCAATAGTGAGTACGATATACTGATCACACGAGAACTCGACCGCTTTGCCCGAAAACTTTCCAAACAGCTTATTGTAGAGGAGGAACTTCGTAGGCATGGTGTGACAATAGAATATGTACTGGGTGAATATCCAGATTCTCCAGAAGGTAACTTGATGAAGAATGTTCGGGCTACGGTTGCAGAGTATGAGCGTGAAAAGATTAAGGAACGTATGAATCGTGGTCGAATTCAGAAGGTCAAAGCAGGAAGCGTGATGACTCACGGTCGCGCGCCTTATGGATACCGCCTTAAAGAGGTTGGAAAGATTTGGGCTTTGGAAATCTATGAACCAGAGGCGGAAATTGTGCGTCTCGTGTTCGCATGGTATACACAGGAAAAACTTGGGATTATTGGGGTCGTCAAGCGATTAAACGAGTTGAAGGTTCCTACATATTTGGATACCTACCAGGCAGATACGGAAAAACGTGGAGAGGCAAAGGAGGGAGGTAGAAAAATCCGAGGTTGGGGAGAGTGGAGCCGTGCCACTGCCCATCATATACTCACCAATCATACCTACGCTGGCAAATGGGAGTATGGAAAGAGAAAACTTTCTGGCGCGAAAAGAATCCGCGGTGAATCTTTAATTTCTGTGGATGTCCCGGCAATTATTTCTGAAGAAACTTGGGAGGCTGCGATAGCCAAACTCAAATACAACCGGGAGAATTCAAAACGAAATCTGAAGCACAAGTACCTTCTCGGCAGGCGTGTCATCTGTGGAGATTGCAAAAGCAAGATGGCTGCAATGCCAAATTACACTGGGAAGAGAATATATTTTTATTATCATTGCCAAGCAAAACGCAACTTTGCAAAGGAATGCAACAATACAGTTACATACTCGGCTCAAAGCTTGGATGCTGAAGTATGGAGTTGGATATATTCCTTGATGACTGATCCAGTTCAATTGAAAATTGGGCTTCAGGATTATCAGAACAAACGCGAGGAAGATCTTGTTCCACTACGGGAGCGGGCCCAGGTAATTGCTCAACTTATTGAAAACCATCAGGAACAATTGAAACGTCTTGTTGACTTGTATTTGTCAGGACAATTTGACAAAGAGCTTCTTTGGGAACGAAAGAATCGGCTTGAAACAACGATCGCAGGTCTGGAAGCTGAACAAAATAATATTATTCATATGCTTGAAGACCAGTCGTTGACAGAGGAGCAATCACTAAGTATTATTGAATTCGCCCAGAAGGTTGCTCCTAAAATGGATACTGATAACTTTGACAAGAAACGTGAATTGATCGAGCTTCTTGGCGTTACGGCAGAACTTAAAGTTGAAAATGGAGAAAAAATTGCATTAGTGCGGTGTTTTTTGGGTAAGAAAATTTTACAAGTTGCGTCCAAGAAAAGTGGTACGGCTGGAGAAAACAGATCCCGGCTCTGGTCGAAGCCGGGTTTCGAGTCATCGTCCCCGACCAGCGCGGATATAACCTGAGTGACAAGCCGCGCGCTGTAAGATCCTACTCGCTGCAGCTGCTGGCACAGGATATGCTCGGCCTGCTGGACGCCCTCGGCCATGAAAAAGTTATTCTGGCCGGTCATGATTGGGGCGCGGTGGTGGCGTGGGCCCTGGCGATCTGGAATCCCGAACGGTTTTCCA
>Ga0315268_10001102_pt1 | contig 31287 bp, 27 predicted proteins | sample C1_top_MG_FD_204535 | JGI IMG/M metagenome (GOLD analysis project Ga0315268, IMG submission 204535) | Sediment microbial communities from Yellowstone Lake, YNP, Wyoming, USA - C1_top | ecosystem: Environmental > Aquatic > Freshwater > Lake > Sediment | place: USA: Wyoming | collected 2017-08-01
CCCCGTCCCTCCCCCCACCACCTTCCCCCCTCACCATCATCGGCGGCGGCTTGGCGGGGAGTGAGGCCGCCTGGCAGGCGGCTCGCCGGGGGGTGGCGGTTTGTCTTTATGAGATGAAGCCCCGGAAGTTCTCGCCGGCCCACACCTCGCCCCTGTTGGGCGAGCTGGTGTGCAGCAACTCCCTCCGGGCCGAGGCTCTGGAAAGCGCGGTGGGGCTCCTCAAGGAGGAGATGCGGCGCCTCGGGTCCTTGATCATGGCCGCGGCGGACGCCACCCGGGTGCCCGCGGGCAAGGCCCTGGCGGTGGACCGGGAGGCCTTTGCGGCCCACATCTCCCGGGCCCTGGAAGCTGAGCCCCGGGTGACCATCGTCCGGGAGGAGGTGACCGACCTGGACCCGGCGCGCCTGACGGTGATCGCCACCGGCCCCCTCACTTCCGAGCCCCTGGCTGCGGCCCTGGGCCGCCTCACCGGCCAGGACCATCTCCATTTCTACGACGCCATCGCGCCCATCGTCACCGCGGAATCCCTGGACCTGGGCAAGGTCTTCCGGGCCTCCCGGTACGGCGCGGGCGACGACTACCTCAACTGCCCCCTGAGTGAAGCGGAATATGCCGGGTTTTACCAGGCCCTGGTGGGCGCGGAGCAGGTGCCCCTCAGGGACTTCGAAGAGCCCCGCTATTTTGAGGGCTGTTTGCCCATCGAGGTAATGGCGGCCCGGGGCTACCTGACGCTGGCCTTCGGCCCCATGAAACCCGTGGGCCTCCTGGACCCCAAGACCGGCCGCCAGCCCTTTGCGGTGGTGCAACTCCGGGCCGAAAACCGGGAACGGACGCTGTACAACCTGGTGGGCTTCCAGACCAAGCTGAAATACCGCGAGCAGCAGCGGGTCTTCCGCCTCATTCCCGGGCTGGAACAGGCGGAATTCGTGCGCCTGGGGTCCGTGCACCGCAACACCTTCATCCGCTCCCCGGGATTGCTCAGCCCCCACCTCAACCTGCTTAAATCCCCCAACCTCTTCCTGGCCGGGCAGATTTCCGGGGTGGAGGGCTACGTGGAGTCCGCGGCCATGGGCCTGTTGGCCGGCCTCAACGCGGCCCGCCTGGCCCTGGGCCAGCCCCTCACCACTCCCCCCCGGGCCACGGCCCTGGGCGCGCTCATCTACCACCTCACCAACACCGCCACCCGGGACTTCCAGCCCATGAACGTCAACTTCGGGCTCTTTCCGCCGCTTGAGGGCCGAATCCCGAAAAGGGAGCGGGGCGCGGCGCACGCGGCCCGGGCGCTTAACGAGATGGAGGAGTGGATAGGAGAAATTGGGCGAGGGGGCCAGGGGCAGAAGGCCCACTTACAATCCTCCCCCAAATCCCCTCCTCCAACCCCTTAAGTTTAAAAGGGCCGGGGGACTGGTTGTCCCCCGGCCCTCCCCCCAAACCTCACCCCCTAGAACAACCGGCTGACCAGTTTGCCCTGGCGGTAGAGGGAGATGTGGCCGTCCTGAGAGATGCACACGCCCAGGACCTGGGGGGCGTAGGCGCTGAATTCCCGGGTCACCTGATGGCGCATGCCGGTGCCCAGGTCGTCCAGGTCGGGCAGGAGGCAGACGCTGGTGGGTTTGAGGCGGGCCCGAAACTGGCAGGCCTCCATGCGGTCGTTGAAAATCAGGGCGCCGTCGGATTTGGCCAGGCCCAGCAGGTGGCGCAGCCACGGTTCGCTCAAGGGCACCGGCCGGACCAGGTGCACCTGGTTTTCAATGGGGGTGTGGGGGTCTTCCAGTTCGGCCGGGGTCAGGCCAAAAAGGAAAATGCTGCCGTGGTCGCTGCGCCGCAGCAGCTCCAGTAGGGATTTAAGCCAGGGCAGGGTCCCGGACACGGGCATGCCGGGGCAAACCTCTTGCAGCTGGCGCTCCAGCTCCTTCCAGAAAAAGTCCTGGAAGAGGGGGATGTGGAGATGGCCGTGGCGGTATTCCAGCAAGGCCAGGGGGATGCGGGGATTCTTCCGGCCCCGCAACGCCACCCACAGTCTGATGCGGCCCCGGTGGGAGATGGTGGCCAGGGGCAGCACGGCGCGCCAGGCATGGGCCGTGGTCAGCTGGCGCTGGGCCCCCTGGGTGAGCTGCAGCAGCCCCACGATGCGCCCCGCGTGCATGGCCAGGAAGGTGGTGCGGCCGTCGGCGTTGAGGAGGAACTGCTTTAGGGCAGGCAGCCCTTGCTCCAGCGCGGTGTGATTGGCTTCCCGGTACAGGAGCAGGGAGGGGTAGCGCTGCTGGTAGTATTCCAGGGGCCGGGCCACGGAGAGGATGGCAAAACCGGTGAACAGGCGCTCGCCTTCGATGGAGTAATAGAGTAGGCGCTTGAACAGCCGCCAGGCCCGAATGATGGCTTCTTCCCGCCCGCCCCAGGGCATCCCGCAGCGCCTGAGGTCCGCGGCGGTGTGGAGCATGGAGCCGATATAAGGGTTGTCCTGGGCGTCCAGCTTGATGGTGGCGCAGGGCGCCCACTCCAGGCTCTGCAAATACGCGGCCACCACCTGCTCCTCCAAAGAATAGGGGGTGAAGGTGGCGTGGCCCTCCGCACCCCCGGGAGAGACCGACAGGTGGTGGAGCACCAGGCGGCCGAAAAGCATGCTGAGGAAACGGGAGTGGAAGGGGGAAAGCAAAAACGCGGTTTGCGCCGGGCGCAGGCGCAGGTACAGGGGCAAGGGCCCCAACTCCAGGCGCACCAAGTGGGACACCCCCTCCCCGTCCTGGGGCAGGTTGGGGAAGATGGTCCCCTTGACCTCCATCAGGTGCCGCTGGAAGTACCTGGCGAAGCAGGGAAAGAGCTCCAGCCCCCGGGACGGTTCGATGCCGCCCAGGTCGGGGTTGGCCTCCCATTCCACCGTGCAGGTGGTGATGTCGTGGATGAGGCGCAGCACCTCCGGCGTGGTCAGCAGGGACTGCAGGTGGTCGATAAAAGTGGCTGGCGCCTGGGAGCGTATTCTGGCCATGTCTGAGTTTCCCGCTTTTTATTGTCGCGGCAGATGCGCGATGGGTCAAGGGCGGGGCCGGAGTTTTTGGCAGAAGGAGGCCAACTTAAGGCTCTGGGCCCGGACGCGGCCTGCGATTTCGGGCCAGTTCAGGGTGGTAAGCTGCCGGCGGCGCATGAGCCAGCGCCCCCCTGCCATGACGTGCTCCACGTCCCCGGCCCGGGCCGCATAGACCAGGTGGGAAAAGGGGTCGAACATGGGGGTCAGGTGGGGCGGGCTGGCAGCCAGGACGATGAGGTCCGCCTCGGCCCCGGGGGTGAGGGTGCCCACCCGGCCTTCCAGGCCTACAACCTTGGCTCCCTCCCGGGTGGCCAGGGCCACCACCCGGGCCGCGGGCAGCACCGTGGGGTCTCCTTGCCAGACCTTGTGGAGCCGGGCCGCCAGGCTCATCTCGCCCCACAGATCCAGGTTGTTGTTGGACCCGGCGCCGTCCGTGCCCAGGCCCACGGTGACCCCCCGGGAGAGCAGCTCCGGCACCGGGGCCACGCCGGAGGCCAGCTTCAGGTTGCTCTCCGGGCAATGGCTCACCTTCACGCCCCGCCGGGCCAGGATTTCCTGCTCCTCGGCCGTGAGCCAGACCCCGTGCACGGCCACGGTGAGCTCATCCAGCACGCCCAGGCCGTCCAGGTAGGCCGTGGGGAAGAGGCCGGTATTTTTCTGGACGTCAGCCACTTCCTCCCGGGTCTCGGAGAGGTGCAGGAAAAACGGGACCCCCCGCCGCCGGGTCAGGTCTTTGGCGGCCTGCAAGGTCTCGGCGCGGCAGGTGTAAGGGGAGTGGCAGAAGACCGCGGAGGTGAGGCGCGGGGAGAAGCCGGCGCCGGAGTCCAGGAACTCCGCGGCCACGCGCAAATTGTCCCGGGGGTCCGGCACCCCCGGCGCGGGGAAGTCCACCACCCCCTGGGCCGCCACCGCCCGCAGGCCCGCCTCGTGAAAGGCCCGGCGGGCCGCAGCCGCGAAGAAGTAGCCGTCGGCCACGGTGGTCACACCCCCGCGGATGAGCTCCGCCGCGGCTAAAAGCGTCCCCCAGTAGACCTTCTCCTCGTTAAGCCAGCCTGTTTCCGCGGGGAAGATGAAGTCGGTGAGCCAGGTCTTCAGGGGCAGGTCGTCGGCCAGGCCCCGGAACCAGACCATGGCCGCGTGGGTGTGGGTGTTCACCAGGCCGGGCAGCACCATGCCACCTTCAGCGTCCAGGTACTCCCGGGCGGAGGGGAGGGCTTCCGGCCCCGGGTCCGGCCCCACCCTGGCGATCTTGCCGTCCTGCACCGCCACATAGCCGCCGCACAGGGGCGCGGTCCCCGCCTCCAGGGTGAGCACCAGGGCGTTGTGGATCAGGCAGTCGTGGGCCATAGTCGCTGAGGGCGGGGAAACCCCGCCCCTACAGGTAATCCCACCCTAACGCGAAATATCCACCGGGGCGCCGCTCTTCTCCTCCACCGCCTGGAGGAAGCGGGGCCAGTTGACGTGGGCGGCCAGGCCCTTATCCATCAGGCGCTTCAGCGCGTAGCTCAGCAGGTCCGGGATCCTCATGTAGATGTCTTCGTGCACTTCCACGAAGACCCGGCCCTGGAGGAAGCCGAACTTCACCGGCTCGTAGATGATCTCCACGGTGGTGCCCACGGGCGTCATGTCAAAGAGTTTTTCAATGTCTTCGGGGTAGTGGCGGATGCAGCCGTGGCTCACCAGGCGGCCCACCCCCATGGGCGCGTGGGTGCCGTGCAGGCCGTAGTGGGACAGGCCCAGCCAGCGGTTGCCCACGGGGTTGTCCTCCCCCGGGGGCATGTAGGCCATGCCGTATTTGGCCTGGAGCCCTTTGGGGATGTGCCAGCCCGGGTTCACCGATTTGCTCTGCACCCGGAAGCGCTGGCCGATGGGGGTCTTGTAGTCCAGGACCCCGATGCCGATGGGAAAGGTGTAAACCTGGTGCTTCTCCGGGAAGAAGCGGTAGCCCCGGAGTTCGGCCACATTGAGGAGGTAGCCCGGAGGGTTGGCCTTCTCCGGGATGATCCATTGGGTGGGGATGGCGATGTCCGTGTCCCAGGGCAGGTAAAAGTGGTCCAGGGGTTTATGAAACCGGGCCAGCTCCCAGAAGCCCAGGTCGTACTCCTGGGCGATCTGGTACATATTTTCGTAGCGCACGATGTGGTGGGTGGTGGGCTGGCCCACCACGGTAACGGCTTCCGGGTCCACCCCGCCGCCCTGGGGCAGCCGGTAAGTGAAAGGGCCTGCGCCCTGGGCCGGCCCGCTCAGGAGCAACAGCCAGCCCAGGAGGAGGAGTGCCGGGATGCGGCGGAGTCTTGACATCACGGCAATTTTATATGAAAAAGAGGGGCAGAAAAAGGGAAAAGGGCCTAAATCCCGCAGGTAGGTGCTCATGATACTGGACGCCCACACCCATATCTTTCCCGAGGAGGTCTGTTCCCGGCGGGAGGATTTCTTCGCCGACGAGCCCGCCTTCCGCCTCCTCTACGAGTCCCCCAAGTCGCGGCTGGTGGGGCCGGAGGACCTCCTCCAGGCCATGGACGAAGAAGGGGTGGACGCGGCGGTGGCCCTGGGTTTCCCCTGGCGCCAGGAACGCCACTGGCGGCGCCATAATGAAGTGCTCCTGGAGGCCATGCGCCGCTTCCCCCGGAAGATCATCGGCTTCTGTGCCGTCCATCCCCTGTTCCCCGGGGCCCTTCAGGAGGTGGAGCGCTGCCTGGCCGCGGGCGCCCGGGGGGTGGGGGAGCTGGCTTTTTATCTGCACGACCGGGGGGAGGACCTGACGGCCATCCTGGCTCCGGTGGCGGAACTGTGCCAGCATTACCGGGTCCCCATCCTGCTGCACGCCACGGACCGGGCCGGCCCCTATTACCCGGGGAGGTCCTGGACTCCCCTGGCGGCCATTTACCGGACTATTGAGGCCTTACCCGGGGTTACCTGGATCCTGGCCCATTGGGGCGGACGCCTGCCCTTCTACGGGCTGCTGAAGAAGGTGCCCGAGAGCTTCCGAAACATTTATTTCGACACCGCCGCCTCTCCTTACGTTTACCGCCCGGAGATTTACCGGCTGGTGGCGGAGATGGTGGGCCCTGACAAAATCCTCTTCGGCAGCGACTATCCCTTGCTCCGGCCAAGCCGCTACCTACAGGAAATGGAGCAGGCCAAGCTGCCGGAAGACTGGCGGGAAATGATTATGGGAAAAAACCTGGCCCAACTGCTGGGGTGGTGATTAAGACTCTATTTATAATTATTAAATATATTCTCATGAATAGCGAATATAAATATGAAAAGTTTTCTTTAATTGATTTAGCATTAGATTGCTGCGCTTATTATTACTTGCTTGCATTTTGGTTATTTATCTTTCTATTTCCATTACTATATTTTATCATTTTTTTGTGGGAAGGCTTCGACTTTTCCCTCCTTTTCATAATCATTTTATTTACATTCATTATTATATCAATAATTCCTTATTATATATCAAAAGGAATAATTAATAGAAATAAATTTATTATATCATTTGGCATATTCTTGACAGCATATAAGATATATATGAATATAAGACCATATAAAGATTTTACTACAATTAAATTGGCCAATAATTTATGGCACTTATGGGTGTTGCCTTTAGACATAATTGTTATAATTATTTTCTTTATTAGCCTATTTTCTAAAAGAGTACATAAAAATAAATGAATCGAATTGATTTCTTTATTTCTCTCTTTGTTGATTGGCTTGATTGCATTCGAAGCCCCTTAATAACCTGTCGAAGAATTATTACTTCGCCTATTTCAGATAAAGAAAGGTTATTATTTGTATTTCGTATCTGGTTAGTCGCATTTTTACTATCATTGTCCTTGGAAATACCAATATATTATTATTATGGCATAAAAATAGAATCATCATTTCTTTTTTCTTATTTTATTTTAAACTTTTTTATGTTATTCTTTTGCTGTTTTTTTATGCACATTTTCTTGCTGATATTTGGAATTAAGTCAATATTTATTGAAACATTAATTATTTACACGGCGTTAATAGGCGCATATTCTCCCTTCATATTGTTTTTAGGTTATCCAAGCATATTCTATAATGTCTTATTAGTGAAAACTATTAGAGATAAACATATTGACATATTTAACAATATTGGTATTTTTATAGATATTTTGAAGGGAAAAAACTACCCCATATCTGTCGAGATAATTTCCTCTTTTGGAAATTTATTCACTTTGGTCTTGCTATCTATAATTGGAGTTTTAACAACATATGCTATAATAGAAAGATATAATAGTAGTAAATTTAGGACATTGCTGTCGATAACTTTTTACAATTTATCATTGTTACCTTTCATTTTGCCGATTTTTATAAAAGATATTATATTATATTTGTACAAAAACTGACCGGGAACCATATATTATAAAAAAATTCTGGGGACAGGCGCCCTCCCATTTCCAGAGACAGCCGGGGCGGCTCTCCGGGCAATGATAAAAAGCTGAAAGCTAATAGCTGATAGCTTAAAGCTGACTGCTTCTCACAAAGGAACCTTAACTTGGAACACACCTCTGACATCCTGGTCCTGGGCTCGGGGCTGGCGGGCCTGGGCTATGCCCTGAAGGTGGCGGACTTCGCCACTGTCAACCTGGTGACCAAGCGGGGCCTCACGGAGACCTCCACGAGCATGGCCCAGGGGGGCATTGCCGCGGTCCTGGGGGCCGACGACCGCTTCGAGTACCACATCCAGGACACCCTCACCGTGGGGGAGGGCCTGTGCCACCCGGACGTGGTGGAGCTGGTGGTGCGCCAGGGCCCGGACCGCATCCGGGAACTGGTGGAGTTGGGGGCCCACTTCGACCTCACCCCCGAGGCCGCCACCTTTGACCTGGCCCGGGAAGGCGGCCACTCCCGGCGGCGCATCATCCACGCCCATGACCTGACCGGCGCCGAGGTGGAGCGCATCCTCTCGGAGAGGGTCCTGGCCCACCCCAACATCCGGGTCTTCGAGGGCCACATGGGGGTCAACCTCATCACCCTGGAACGCCTGATGCGCCAGGGGCGGGTGGTGACGGAAACCGACAAGGCCTGCCTGGGGGCTTATGTCCTCAATACCGGGACCGGCCAGGTGGACACCTTCCTGGCCCGCATCACCCTCCTGGCCACCGGCGGCGCCGGCAAGGTCTACCTTTACACCAGCAACCCGGACATCGCCACGGGCGACGGCGTGGCCATGGCCTACCGGGCCGGGGCCTTGATCGGCAACATGGAGTTCGTGCAGTTCCACCCCACCTGCCTTTACCACCCGGCGGCCAAGAATTTCCTGATTTCCGAGGCCCTGCGGGGGGAGGGGGCCATCCTGCTGGACCGCCAGGGCCGCCGCTTCATGGAAAAGTATCACCAGCTCAAGGACCTGGCCCCCCGGGACACCGTGGCCCGGGCCATTGACCTGGAAATGAAGAAAAGCGGCGACGACTGCGTCTACCTGGACATCAGCCACAAGGACCCGGACTTCCTCCAGAGCCGCTTTCCCAACATCTACCAGAAATGCTACGAGCTGGGCATCGACATGGCCCGGGAGCCCATTCCGGTGGTGCCTGCGGCCCACTACATGTGCGGCGGGGTGGTGACCGACCCCTTCGGCCGCACCACCATCGCCAACCTCTATGCCGTGGGGGAGGTGTCCATGACCGGGCTGCACGGGGCCAACCGGCTGGCCAGCAACTCCCTGCTGGAAGCCCTGGTCTTCTCCCACCAGGCGGCCCAGGCAGCCCGGGAGACCCTGCCCCCGCTGCAAACCAAGCCGCCGATACCGGTGGCCGCCTGGGAGACCTATGGGGCCACGGACAGTGAAGAGGCGGTGGTGGTGTCCCACAGCTGGGAGGAAATCCGGCGCTTCATGTGGAACTATGTGGGCATCGTCCGCAGCAACAGCCGCCTGGAGCGGGCCCAGGCCCGCATCGGCCCCGTCCTCAAGGAAATCAACGATTATTACTGGAAATTTCTCATTACCAGCGACCTGCTGGAGTTGCGCAATATCGCTTACGTGGCCGACCTCATCATCCAGATGGCCTTGTGGCGCAAAGAGAGCCGCGGCCTGCATTACAATCTGGACTATCCCCAGGCCGATGATGAACATTTTCGCCGGGACACCGTGATCTCTTCGGAAGGCTGGCACTGATGCCAGACGACAAGATTCTGGTGGTGGAAGACGACCCGGGGATGCTGCAGGTCCTGGCGGAGTCCCTAAAGTCCCAGGGCTACGCGGTGACCCAGGCCGCGGACGGCCACGCGGCCCTGACCTGCCTGGAGGCCGAAGACTTTCCCCTGGCCCTGCTGGACCTCAAGCTCCCCGGGCCCTCGGGTCTGGAGCTGCTGTCCCGGGTGAAGGCCAGGTGCCCCGACTGCGAAGTCGTGCTTATCACCGGGCAGGGGGACCTTAAGAGCGCCGTTGCCGCCCTGCGCCTGGGGGCCCACGACTATCTGCTGAAGCCGGACCTGAACCTGCCGGAACTCCACGCGGTGGTGGCGCGGGCCTTGGAGCGGCGCCGCCTGGCCCGGAGCAACCGGGAACTGCTGGCCGACCTGAGCCAGGCCCGGGACGAGCTGGCCCGGCGCCGGGCCCTGGAACTCCACCAGGTCCGCCGGGTGGGCGAGGTCCTGGCCGGCTCCTTCACCTGGGACCAACTCCTGGAGGGCCTGGCCGCCCTCATCTGGGAGAGCCTGCAACTCCAGGTGCTGGCCCTGGAGTTCAAGGGGGTCGAGGCCGAAAAACCCCTGGTGGCCTTTCGCCGCCGCCCGGAAGTGAGCGACCCGGCCTTTGCCTTGTTTCAGGAGTGGTTCCGCCAGCCCCCGGCCAGTCCGCCTCCCGAGCCTCCCTGGCCGGCGCTGCTCCACGAGACGGTGCAAACCGGCGAGGCCGCGGCCCGGGTGGCCGTGGCCCGGGAGGCGGCCTTTTCCCCGGAGGAGACGGAACTCTTCCGCATCTTCACCCTCCAGGCCGAGGCGGCACTGAAGAACCTGCTCCTTTTTGAGCAGGTGAAAAGCCTGGCCATCCGGGACGGCCTCACCGGCCTTTATAACTACCGTTACTTCGTGGAGATCCTGCGCTACGAAGTGGCCAAGTGCCGCCGCTACCACACGCCCCTGTCCCTGGTGTTCATGGACATCGACGACTTCAAGTACATCAACGACACCCGGGGCCACCCCGCCGGGGACCTGGTGCTGCAGAAGGTGGGCGCCTTGCTGCAGCAGGCGGTGCGCCATGCCGACTTGCTGTGCCGTTACGGGGGCGACGAGTTCGTCCTGCTCCTCACCCAGACACCCTGGGCCCATGCCCTGATGCTGGCGGAAAGGCTCCGGCGCCTCATCTCCCAGACTTCCATCAACGCCGTGGACGCGGACTTCCGGGTCACCGTGAGCGTCGGCGTGGCAGGGTTGGACGCCAAGATGGGCTGGGAAGACCTGGTCAAGGCCGCGGACGCCGCCCACTACCGGGCCAAGGAGGCGGGGAAGAACCGCGTCTGCGGCCCCGAGGAGGCGGAGGAGTAAAGTTTCGGGGAGGGTAGGGGCAGGCGGGCCGAGACCGGAGGTCAAGTCAGCGTTAGGGCCACTAGTCCCTTTCAGGGGATGAAGTCAACCACCTGGTGGCCGGCCTTTTTCAGCGCGGCCACGATGGGCGCCAGGTCGCACTTGTTCAGGCGGAAATAATAGGACTGCTTGCCGGCTTTGGCCGGCCCCAGGGCCACGTTGATGATCTTGCCTCCAGCCCCCTTGATGAGGCGGGTGACCTCGTCCAGCGCTTCGGGCTTGTCCGGCAGTAGCACGTCCAGGCGGGAGCTGGTGCGCAGCAGGCTCAGCATGGTAAGGAAGGCGCTGATGAGGTCCAGCATGGTGATCACCCCCACCAGCCGGTCCCCCTCCATCACCGGCAGGCCCCCGATCTTGTTTTCGTGAATCAGGCGGGCCGCCTCCTCAATGCCGGTGTCCGGGCCGACCTTAACGGGGTCGGTGACCATCACGTCCGCCACCGTGATCTTTTCCAGCATGGAAGCCAGCAGCACCTCCCTCAGGTCCCGGGAGGTGATCCAGCCCACCATCCGGCCTTCCTGCACCACCGGCAGGTGGCGGATACTGTGTTTATGCATTAATTTCAGGGCCTGCCCCACGCGTTTGTCGGGAGCGATAGAGACGGGGTTCGGGGTCATGATCTGGGAAACGTGCATGGCGCTCTCCTTCCGCCCTGTTTGCCCCACCATAAAACAAAGGCGGCGGATTTTTCAAGGAAATTCCCCCGTCGCCCGAGACCCCGGGGAGGGCGCGGCCCTGGACAAAAAACTTGCATTCCCCCGGGTCCCCGGTAATAATTCCCTTGTGGGCCGCGGCCCACAAGCCCCTGGGGGATCGTCCAACGGCAGGACTGCGGACTTTGGATCCGCCAATGGAGGTTCGAATCCTCCTCCCCCAGCCAATGATAGGCTCCTTTCCCGCCGTCTCTCCGGATTAACCGACAAAAAATATGGCCCCGGCGGTCTCGTCGGGGCCCGCCAACTCCCATAAACAAACCGGGGGAGGCGGGACTTTAAGCCCGCCTCCCCCGGGGTAGCCGCAGGCTTCAACCTGCGATAGAACCAAATTCGACTGCTTTGGAACAAGTTACTACGGGTAGGGAAGGTCCAAGTCCATCCCCCCTTTTCTAAAGGTCAGGGGGACTTAGCGGGATTTTAACATCCCCCCTTGCCCCGCCGGGGCTGCCTCACTTCCCCGTGAGTTCCTTGATCTCCTTCTTGGCGTGCTCGAATTCTTTTACCTGCTCCTTATCCCACCTGAGCAGCATGGTCTGGAATTCCCCCACATGGGTCTTTTCCTCCCGGGCGATGTCCAGGAGGACCTTCTTGATGTCCGCGTCCGTGGTCAGGGCCGCCATCTGTTCGTAGAGGTTGATGGCGTCCAGCTCGGCGATGATGGCCAGCCGCAGGATCTCCTGGTTCAGTTCTGACTTTTTGACCTTGGTAAAATCCACCGGAATCTGGGAAAGCATGGCCTGCTCCTTGGGGTCGGGATTGGTGCCGGATGGGCTCTGCCAGGCAAATTAAGCACGCCCCGGGAAAACGTCAAGGCGCCCGGCTCCGCGTCTCCTGGATTAATTCCCCGGCTGGCGCCGTTTTTTCTTTTCTGCGGTGTTATAAAACATTAGAGTTGATTTCTATGGAAACGATGTCCCAAGAATGCCCCGGTGTTACGGAGCAGTTGTCCGCCTACCTGGACGGGGAGCTGGACGAGGCCCGGCGGAACGCGGTAGCCGCGCACCTGCAGATTTGCGCCGCCTGCCGCCGGGAGCTGGAGCTCCTTACGGCCCTGGAAGGGGCCCTGGGGAGCCTGGCGGCGCCGGCGCCCCCGGACCTAACGGCGCGCGTCCTGGCGCGGCTCCACCGCCGCCGCCGGCCCTGGTGGCAGAACCTGGCCCTGGCCGCCTCCCTGGTTCTGGGGATCATCTTGGGAGGCACGGTGGCCCGGGACTTCTACCCCCGCACGACGGGAAACGGCGCGTCCTACGAGATCGCCTCCCTGGACGCCTTCCACGACTTTCCCCAGGGGTCCCTGGGCACGGTCCTGGCCTCCTACCAGGGGGAGGAAGGTAACGGCTCATGAAGCCTGGCTACTGGCTGGTCTACCTGGTGATTTTTTCCTTAGCCCTGAATCTCGGGACCATCAGCACCCTGGTTTATCTTCACTACCAGGGTCCTGCACCCCGTGCGCTGACGGCGGGTCCGCCGCCGCCCATGCCCCTGCACGAACTCTGGGGCGCCATCAAATTTGACCCCGAGCAGCGCCAGGCCATGCAGGGCCTGTTTCCCGAACACCACCGCCGGGTAATGGAGGTGCGCACGGCCCTGGCCCAGAAGCGCGCCGAGCTGGTGAACCTGATGCAGCAGGAGGCCCCTGACTGGGAGGCCCTGCAGGGCAAGGTCAAGGAGATCAGCAACCTGCAGGGACAGCTGGAAGAAGAGATGCTGCGCTTCATGGTGGAGACGAAAAAAATCCTGAAGCCCGAGCAGCGCCAGGCCTTTTTGCACCTGATGCAGGCGCGCCTGGAACGGGGCGGAATCCCGGATCGGCGCCCCGGCCCCCCAGGGCGCTGGGGTTTCGACAAAGGTCCGGGCCCAGGAATGGGCATGGGGCCAGGGATGGGCATGGGACCTGGCATGGGTAAAGGTCCGGGGCCCTGGGCTCCCGGTCCTCCAGGGCCTCCGCCGCCTCCGCCTGCGGCCGCCGAATAAGAAAACTCTCAGGAGAAAATTCTATGAATCACACCCGATGGACGATATCTTTGGCTCTAATTTTAGCAGGGGTCCTTTTCCTCAGCGCCCCCGCCCTGGCCCAACCCTGGAGCGGCTGGGGGGGCGGCAAGGGCGCCGGCCCCCGCTGGCAGGACAACCAGAGCGCCCCCCAGGCCCAGCCTGCCGGCTACCGCAATTGCCCCAACTACCCCCGGTATCAGAACTGTCCCTGGGGCAACACTCCCCAGGGTCCCCGGGGCCCTCGCCCGGGCGGCCGAGATAATGCTCCCAATCCGCCGGCCACCCCTTCCGGCGGTTAACTCATAACCCTCAAGAAGGGCGGCCCGGCTTCAGCCGGGCCGCCCCTTTCTCCAGCCTCCGTAAACCTCAGCCGCAATTGGGACCACAGTCCGAGGGGTTGCATCCCGAGGCGCCGCAGGCGCAACCCACCTGAGTGGCTTGGGCGCTGATGCCCACCAACTTGAGTTGGAACTTCAAGGTCTTCCCGGCCAGGGGGTGGTTAAAATCCACCCGGAAGGTATCCTGACCCACCTCCAGGACCTTGCCGGACACCGGCCCCCGGGGGGTGGAGAAGGCCAGTTCCTGTCCCACCTTAATTTTCAGCTCTCCCAGCATGTCGTTGGGGAATTCCCGCTGGGCCTCTTCCTGGGGCTCGCCGTAAGCCTGCTCCGGAGGCAGGGTCACCTCTTTGACCTCGTCCACGCCCATGCCCAGGACCGCGTCGTTGAACCCGGCAATGATGCCGGGGCTGCCTACCTGAAACTCCAGGGGGCCCCGCGCTTCGCTGCTGTCGAAGACGGTGCCGTCTTCCAGGGTGCCGGTATAATGTACCTGGACAAAATCGCCGTTCTTTACTTTTCTCATCTTTCTCCCTCTAAAATGCAGGCCCTGGGCTCAGGTCCCCGGCCCGCGGATTTTGTTACTCCAGGAGCATCCCCCGGCCACGGGCGAAAAAGAGAGGGAACGCCGCTTCCGGCGTTCCCCCTGGAAATGCCTACGGGCCCATGTCAGCTTGGGGATGACTCAAATAAAGTTTATCTTATTTTCCCTTGCTGGCACAACCTTTTTCGCCCGAGTGACCACCTGCGTCTCTCCCGGCCTGCCTTTTACTGCCGCCAGGATTGCCCTATTTTAGCCGAAAAGGAAGGGGGGACAGCCTCCCAGGGCCTGTCCCCCTTTTTTATCGCCGGCAAGGAAGCGCGCCAGGTCCGCATCAGGCGCCGCCCCAAAATCCCGCCCGGTTAGGGAAGATTAATTCAGTGGGGCGGGCGTCCCTGCCCGCCGCGCCGGCCCCGGTCCGGTTATGGGCCATAAGCCTGGACCGCGGCCCTCATCTTGCCGTCCGTGTCTTTGACCTGGCCCACCGCCACGATGGCGCTGCTGCTGGCGGTGACCCCCAGGGCTTTATTAGTGTCCTGGTCAAAGGCGTTGAGGTCCTGTAACCACCGCTCACTGAGGTTGGTATTGAAGCCCTTGACGAACCAGTCGGTGACGCCGGGCGACTCCAGGCCGGAGCCGGCCACGTAAATCCCGGACTTGCCCGCGGCGATGCCCGTGGTCACCATGCCACCCAGGGCCGATAGTTCATACATGGTGTAATCCACGAGCTTGCCGCTTTTGGGGTCGTAGGACCGGGTCAGGGCGGGCTGTTCCGTAAGAGAGGCCAATCCGTAACCCGCCACATAGATACGGGACTTGGTCACCACTACGGCGTTGAAGCGTTGGTCCCCATAGCCCAGGTCAAAATCCTCCAAGGTCGTCATACCGGCGCCCTTGCCCTTGGCGATAATTCTGGCGGCATGGGCATAGCTGTTGCCGAAGTCATCGGTTCGGTAACCCGCGGCACCGATTACAGAGCCGGTCCAGGAGACGGCCAGGGCTTCATTCTCCACACTATAGGTACTCCCTCGAGAGCCGTTTCCAGTTACATAACTGCCATTCACCGCGGAATATTGGGATACATTGAACCACTTATAGCCATCGGAAGTCTGCTGATATCCGGCCACGGCGACACTGGAGCCGCTGACGGCGATGTCGTTGACTTTGCTGGAGAGCAGGTTTTGCCAACTCTCGCCATAATCAGCGCCCCAGATATAGGCGCCGGTTTTGGAGGAAAACCCGGCGATACTCCCCCGGACCACCCCTGGGGAGGATTCGGAGTTGGAGAAGGCCACCACCTTGCTGCCCAGGGCCTTGACGCCGGTGGGATAAAGCCCGGCCATGGGGGCCCCGGTATGCGATTCGCCTTTCAAGCCCTTCTTGCCGGAGGCGTCGTAGGTCCGGAGAAAGACCTCTTCATTTCCCGAGCCCGCCACGCCGTAATAGCCGGCCACATAGGCGCTGGAGCCGGCCACGGCGATGCCCGCGGTGCGGCCGCCGTTCAGGTTGAAGATGTCCGAGGACCAGAGAATCGAGCCCTTTTTGGCGTCATAAATTCGCACCTGGCCCCACCATACATGGCTCGCATCCGAAAAGGAGAAGGCCACGTAGACCTTGGAACCCAGGGCCGCCACGCCGGTGGCCAGGTTGTTATCGCCGCCCAAGGTGCCGGATAGGTCCTGCCAGAGGAGCGTGGCCGGGACGGCCCGGGCCACCCCGGCGCTGAGGAGGCCCGCCAGGGCCAAAAGCGCCAGTATCAAGGGCAGCCGCCCGGGCCGCCGGATCTTCCTGCCAAAAACCCCGAAATTCCCACACTGCCGCGACATGGCTGGTTCCTCCTTGCGGAGCGGATGGCTCATGGCCCCGCCTGCATCGAGTTGCCCCAGGAGAGAGCAAGGATTGTGCCCTTCCCGGGGAAAGACCCAACCCGTTGAAAAGCCAATGATTATCTTGTTTAAGGCGAAATCCTGAATTCTCAGCGGGGATAAGCCATTCTTTACACATTGTTAAATTTTATTCAAGGGAAATTCACGGCAACGGAAATTTTGCCAAAGGAGAGGATTCCGGCCAGGGAGAGGAGGCCTGGGGTGCGGAAAAAAATGGGGGCAGGATTGACGGCCCTGCCCCCTTTATATTTCTGCAATGATTCTCAATGGTTGGCGGAAGTGCATGGGAATCGAACCCACCTACCCCCTTACTCAGAAGGTACACCGGATTTGAAGTCCGGGGGCCCCACCAGTGAGCCTGGCACTTCCACTTAAAATTTAGCCCACCTGCCAGGCCTTGTCAACCGAGCCACTCCCGGCCCACCCGGGAGCTGGGGCGGAAATTCTTCTTGACTTCGGCCGCCATTCTCTTAAAATTCAGGGTAATCAGGGTAAGGAAAGCCCCTCCAAGTTGCTTTCTTTCCCGATGAGCCACGAAGGCCTTTGACCCCCACAGGGCAGGGGCATTCGTGGCTTTTTCTTTGCCGATACGGCCCCGGCACTGGGGGAGCGGAGCCGGTATTTCACTGCAGATAATCCTGGAGGGCCTTCTTCAGAAACTGGCGGGCGCGTTTGAGGAGGCCGTCCACCGCGGCGGCGCTGAGGCCCATCTCCTGGGCGATCTCCTGGTAGGACAGCCCGGCGAAGCGCTTCAGCATCAGGGCCCGGCGCTGGTTCTCCGGCAGCAGCTTGAGGGCCTCTTCCAGACGGCGGCTTAAGTCTTGCTCTTCCAGGGTCTGCAGGGGGGTGGCCCCCGGGTCCGGGACCGGGGGGGCGTCCTCCTGGTCCAGGGACATGGTCGGGCGCCTTTGCCGCAGCAGGTTCAGGCAGTGGTTGGCGGTGATACGGTTCAGCCAGGCGCTCACCGCGGCCTTGGGGGTAAAGCCGTGGGCGTGCTCGTAAACCTTGAGGAAGACCTCCTGCACCGCGTCCTCCGCCTCCAGGGGGTCTTTGAGCAGGCGGTAGGCGATCTGGTAAACCCGAGCCTGGTGGCGGTGGATGAGCGCGGCCAGGGCCTCCTCATCCCCCCGGGCTACCCGGCGGAGTAAGGCATAATCCAGGTCTGTGGGTTCAGAGGTCAAAACAGGGTGAGGAGGATGGCGCCGTCCTTCTTACAGGCCCGGAGCTTTTCCATGTGGCGCAGGGGCGCAAACTCCCGGCGCAGGTCCGCTTCCGTCAGGCCGAGAAGGGCGCACGCCTCGGCTATGGAAACCTCGCCCCTTTCCTGCACCAGGTCGTAAAGCCGCTGCTGCACCGGGGTCAGGGCGTGCCCCCCGGGCAGGTCCTTGAGGCTCCGGGCCGTGTGCACCGCCCAGGGGTCACAGACCTGAGTCGGGCTGAGCGCGTCCAGGTAGCAGTCCTCGCACAGGAGCCGCCCCGCGTATTGCCGGCCTTCCCCGGGGACCAGGGGGGCGCCGCACTGCGCGCAGGTTTCCTCGGGCATGGCCCTGCCTCTCCCACCGTGGGGGGCGGGTCTTGAAACCCGCCCCCACCTCGGTGTGTTTCTCGAGGAGAATCGGCAGCCGGGCAGCCGCCCTTAGAGGGTGTATTCCCCTTCCATGTCCAGGACGAACTCGCCGAAGGCCTTGCCAGCCTTCACCGTGAACGTGCCCGAGCCCTTGATTTTCTTTAGCTTGCCGGTGCCCTTGTAGGTCTTCCAGGTGCCGGTGGTGACCTTGGTCTTGGCGTCCCGCTTGCCATCAAAGCGGGAATAGACCGCCCCGTCCTCAAAGGTGGTGATGGCGTAGCCCATCATTGGGCCGGCCCCCTGCTTGCGGTCGTGGAAGCCGACGCTGCGGCGGGACACGAATTTTCCCGCCACCCCCGGTTCGTACTTGATGGGCGCCCCTTCCATCTCCGTGAGCATCAGGCTGTGGTCGGGCTCATCACCCACGTAGAGCGCTTCCCGGCGGACCACGATAATCCGGTAACTGGCTTTACGGTGCGGCATGGCAGTTCCTCCTGTGGCTGGATGGAATGGCAGGAACGGGAACCGGCGCAGGTTCAGGCCGCCGCCCCTTTCCCCCCAAATTATATATCCAACTGGTTCAACTCAAGGACATTATTTTGAATAAATTCCCGGCGGGGCTCCACCTTGTCCCCCATGAGGACGGTGAAGGTGTTGTCGGTGGTGGTGAAGTCCTCGATGTTCACCTTGAGGAGGGTGCGGGTCTCCGGGTCCATGGCGGTCTCCCAAAGCTGGTCCGGGTTCATCTCGCCCAGACCCTTGAAGCGCTGGATGGTGAGGCCCCGCTGCCCCTCTTCCAGGACGTGGGCCACCAGTGCCTCCGGCTGGGCAAACTCCCGGGCCCGGTCTTTGGCCTCCAAGACCAGGGGGGTGTGCTTCAGGTCCGCCATCCCCTGGTCCAGGCGCACCAGAGCCTGGAAGTCGCTGCCCCCTAACAGGTCCCAGTCGATGCGCATCTCCCCGGCCTCCCGGTCCCGGGGGGAGACCAGGACCACCTGGGCGTGGTGCTCTTCGTCGGCCTCCAGACGGGCGTCCCAGCGCCCCGAGGCCTCTAAAGCCTGAAGAAAGCCCTGGAGACCCTCTTCCCGGCGCAAAGCCTCCTTGGCCACCGGCCCCTGGTCCAGGAGCAGGCGCAGAACCTCCCGGGCCAGGCCGCGCTTTTCGAAGCGGCCCAGGTATTCCTGATAAGAAATGACTTTCTCCAGGGCCTTCGCCAGGGTTTCCCCGGAGAGGGTGCGGTCGTCCGCCAGGCGCAGGCGCTTTTTCTCCAGGCCCCGCTTCAGGAGATATTTCTTGAACTCCCCGTCGTCCTTGAGGTAGGCCTTCTCGTTGCCCCAGGTGAGACGGTACAGGGGCGGCTGGGCGATATAAAGGTAGCCGTTCTCGATGAGGTGCTGGAGCTTCCGGTAGAAAAAGGTCAGGAGCAGGGTGCGGATGTGGGCCCCGTCCACGTCCGCGTCCGTCATGATGATGATCTTGTGGTAGCGCAGGCCCTCCAGGTCCGGGGTCTCCTGGGACAGGTCCGAACCCAGAGAGGAGATCAGGGTGCGGATTTCCGAGTTTTCCAGCATCTTCTCGAAACGGGCCTTTTCCACGTTGATGATCTTGCCCTTGAGGGGCAAAATCGCCTGGAAGCGCCGGTCCCGGGCCTGCTTGGCGGAGCCCCCCGCGGAGTCCCCCTCCACCAGGTAGAGCTCCCGCCTGGCGGGGTCCCGCTCCTGGCAGTCCGCCAGCTTGCCCGGCAGGGTCAGGTCCCCCAGGGCGCCCTTTTTCCGCACCAGGTCCCGGGCCCGCCGGGCCGCCTCCCGGGCCCGGGCCGCCTCCAGGAGCTTGGCCAGGATGAACCGGGCCACCTGGGGGTTTTCCCCCATGAAGACCAGCAGCCTTTCATAGATAAGGTTTTCCATGAGGCCCTTGACCTCGCTGTTGCCCAGCTTGGTCTTGGTCTGGCCCTCGAACTGGGGGTGCGGCAGCTTGACGCTGACCACCGCGGTGAGGCCCTCCCGCACGTCCTCGCCCTGCAGGTGGCCGTTTTTCAAGCTCTTGGGCAGGTCGCTCACCGCCAGGTACTGGTTGATGGCCCGGGTCAGCCCCGCCTTGAAGCCTGAGAGGTGCGCGCCCCCTTCCCGGGTGTTGATGTTGTTGGCAAAGGTGAAGAGCTGCTCGTTGTAGGAGTCGTTATACTGAAAGGCGATTTCCATCTGGATGCCGTTCTTGGCCCCGGAAAGATAGATGGGTTGGGGGTGGACAGGGGTCTTGTTGCGGTTCAGGTACTCCACGAAACTGACAATGCCCCCTTCGTAAAGGAACTCGTTGCGCTCGCCGGTGCGCTCGTCCTCCAGGAGAATGCGCACCCCGCCGTTGAGGAAGGAGAGCTCCCTAAGGCGCTGGGCCAGGAGGTCGTAGCTGAAGTTGATCTCCTGAAAGGTCTGGGGGTCCGGGCGGAAGGTGACTTTGGTGCCCCGGCGCTTGGTCTCGCCGGTGACGGTGAGCTCTGTCTGGGTCTTGCCGCAGGCGTAGCTTTGGTGGTAGACCTTGCCGTCCCGGCGGATCTCCACCTCCAGGTATTCGCTCAGGGCGTTGACCACGGAGACCCCCACGCCGTGCAGGCCACCGGAGACCTTGTAGGCGCCGGAGTCGAACTTGCCGCCCGCGTGCAGCCGGGTCATGACCACTTCCACCGCGGGCAGGCCCTCGGTGGCGTGCAGGCCCACGGGGATGCCCCGGCCGTTGTCCTCCACGGTGATGCTGTTATCGGGGTGGATCTTGACCTTGATCTCGTTGCAGTACCCGGCCATGGCCTCGTCGATGGAGTTGTCCACCACCTCGTACACCAGGTGGTGCAGCCCCTCGGGGCCGGTGTTGCCGATGTACATGGCCGGCCGCTCCCGGACCGGCTCCAGGCCCTTGAGGACCTGGATCTTTTCGGCACCGTACTCCTTTACCGCCGCGTCCTCCGGGGCCATCCGGGTAGGGGTCAAGACCGTTCACCTCCAGGGCAGGCTAAATTAATTCTGAAAAAGGCCAGGATTGCGAGGGGTTCGTCGGCGCCAAAGTGGACGGTCCTGTAGGCGTTTGACCGGGCCATTTTTTGCGCCTCGCGGATACTGGCGGAAAGCCGCTATTTACTGAGGCTTGAATATTTATTCTTATATCAAAAAAGGCCCCTTTAGGCAAGCTCTGTCAAGGGAAAAATGGCCCCCAAAGCAAAGAAAAAGTGCCGCGAATTTCTAAGAAATTCGGGCACTTTCTCGATACCCCTGCCGAGACTGGCCGCCGCCCTTACTCCGGGGGAAGGCGAATGCTCCCCCGGATCATATCCGCCATGGTTTGCGACCCGGTCAAAGTCTGGCACAGCAGCTCTTTGACGCCCTTGAGAAAGTGCTGGCGGTCCGGGGGTTGGTGGGTTCCCATTACCAGCTTGAGGCCAGGGAAAGCCTTCTTAATCACCCGGGAATACTGTTTGATAAAGGGACAAACGGCTACCATGCAAAAAGAAAAGTGCAGGGCATCCAGACGAAATTCGGCCACGGCCCGCACCCGCCGCAAAATCTTTTCCGGCGCCGCCAGCGTGGGGCACCCGGCGCAACTGATGAGGCCGATTAAGTCCAGGGGCTCATCCGGCGGATACTGGGCGAAAAAGCCCTTTCTTTTCCGCAGGTCCCCCAGGCAGACCACCGAAGCGCAATTGCTTTCCTGGGTGCAATTCCAGCAGGTGATAATGCCGATGCGGGGCATGGGTTCTTCTAAGCGAAAACTGAGAACCGTCTTTTACAGGCTCATGGGCATGATGATGCTGAAGTAGTGCTCGTTGTCGTGCTCCCTAAGGCGGCAGGGGCGGTCCCGGTCGTTGACTTCCAGCACCACCATCTCTTCTTCCATGACGCTCAAAGGGTCCAGGAGGTAGCGGGCGTTGAAGCCGATCTCCAACGGCAGTCCACCCGGGTCGCCAGCCACCAGGGTCAGGGGCATGAGCTCCCGGCCTTCCCCCACCTCGGGGTTGGAGAAAGTGGCCTCCAACGTCTCCGCCCCCAACTTCATGACCACCCCCTTGAAGCGCTCCGTGGACAAGAGCGAGATGCGGCGCAGGGTGTCATATAGCTCCCGGCGGCCCAGGAGAAATCGGAAGGCAAAGCTCTCGGGGATGATGCGCCGGTAGTCCGGGAACTTCTTCTCCAGCAGGCGGATGAAAAGGTATTTGTCGTTCACCTTCAGGGCCAGGCTCTGGCGGGTGACGCCCAGGGCCACCTCCTCTTCCTCCGCCAGGATGCGGGAAATCTCCGCCACCCCTTTCCGGGGGATGAGGATGCCCTCGGCAATGGCAAACTGCTCGCTGCCCGGCAGGGGCCGCTCCCGCAAGGTCAGCCGGTGCCCGTCCGTGGATACCAAACGCAGCAAGTAGCCGGCCTCCGACTCCACCCGCTCCCAGAAGATGCCGGAGAGGTGGTACTGCAGGTCATCGCCGGAGACGGAGAAGATGGTCTTTTCAATCATCTCCCGGAGCACGCCCGATTCTATGGGTACCAGATTTTCCTCAGTAACCTGGGGAATGGGGGGGAACTGGTCCGCAGCCAGGCCGTGGAGCTGGTAGCGAGACTCCCCCACCCGGACCTGCAGGTTGGCTTTTTCCGTGCTGCTCAAATCCAGGCTTTCCCCGGGCAACTCCTTCACCAGGTTAAAAAAGTAATGGGCCGGCAGGGTGAGGGACCCCGGCTCCTGCACCTGAGCCGGGTAAAAACCCCGGAAGCTCACCTCCAGGTCGGTGGCGGCAATCTCCACCCGGTCGCCAGCAGCCTGCAGCAGAAAGTTGCTCAAGATGGGCATGGTGCCCCGGCGGTCCACCACTCCCAGAGTCCTCCCCACCCCCTTCAACAAGGTTTCCCGCTCCATTGTCACCTGCATCTTTTTTCTCCCACCAAGAAATAAATAAAGTTAGACGCCGTAGTAAACCCCGGACAAATTGTTGACAAACTGGATAACTTGCGAATTCCTAAGGATTTTTTATTGTCATGCTAGCTAGCTGGACTGACTTCTGAGTACTGTTTTTCAGCAGCCCCATCTGCCTCGGGCCGCGGCCTGGTAGAAAAGGCTGAGCCAGCTGTCATTCCATCACCGCGCCCTGGCTGCCGGAGCTCACCAGGCGGCTGTAGCGGGCCGCGTAGCCGTGCTTGATCTTGGGCTCCGGCGGACGCCAGGCTTCCCGGCGCCGGGCCAGCTCATCCTCCGCCACCAGTAGCGTGAGGGTCTTGGCCGGGATGTCAATGCGGATTTTATCGCCTTCCTGGACCAGGGCGATGGGCCCGCCTTCCGCGGCCTCCGGCGAGATGTGGCCGATGGCCGCGCCCCGGGTGCCGCCGCTGAAGCGCCCGTCGGTGAGCAGGGCCACCTCCTGGTCCAGGCCCATGCCGGCGATGGCCGAGGTGGGAGTGAGCATCTCCCGCATGCCGGGGCCGCCCCGGGGGCCCTCGTAGCGGATGACCACGATGTCCCCGGCCTTGATCTTACCTCCCAGGATGGCGGCGGTGGCCTCCTCTTCGGAGTCGAAGACCCGGGCCCGGCCTTCGTTCACCAGCATCTTTTCGGCCACCGCGGCCTGTTTCACCACGCCGCCTTCCGGGGCCAGGTTGCCCCAGAGGATGGCGATGCCCCCCTGGGCATGATAGGGCCGGGAAAGGGGGCGGATGACTTCCGGGTCCATGACAGATACTGCCGCCAGGTTGTCGGCTACCGTGGCCCCGGTGACGGTAAGGGGCTCCCCCCGAACCAGGCCCGAGGCCAGGAGCTCCTGCATCACCGCGGGCACGCCCCCGGCCCGGTCCAGGTCCTCCAGGTGGTGGGGGCCGCCGGGGCTCAGGTGGCAGAGGTGGGGCGTCCGGTCGCTGACCTCGTTGAAGAGCTCCAGGGGCAGCTTGATGCCCGCCTCCCGGGCGATGGCCGGCACGTGCAGCACCGTGTTGGTGGAGCAGCCCAGGGCCATGTCCACGGCCATGGCGTTTTCAAAGGCCGCCAGGGTGGCGATTTGTCGGGGCAGAAGCTGGCGCTCCACCAGCTCCATGATCTTGAAGCCCGCCTCCTTGGCCAGGCGGACGCGGGCCGCGGCCACCGCGGGGATGGTGCCGTTCCCGGGCAGGGCCAGCCCCAAGGCCTCGCTCAGGCAGTTCATGGAATTAGCCGTGAACATGCCGGCGCAGGACCCGCACCCCGGGCAGGCGCACTCGGCCAGGGCCTTGAGTTCCCCTTCCGCCATGCGCCCGGCCTTGACCGCGCCCACCCCTTCAAAGACGCTGATCAAATCCACCTCCCGGCCCTCAAAGCGCCCGGCCAGCATGGGCCCGCCGCTGATGAGAATGGCCGGGATGTTGAGGCGCAGCGCCCCCATGAGCATCCCCGGGATGATCTTGTCGCAGTTGGTCACCAGGACCAAGCCGTCAAAGGGGTGGGCCATGGCCATGACCTCGATGGAGTCGGCGATGAGCTCCCGGGAAGGCAGGGAATACTTCATGCCCACGTGGTGCATAGCCAGGCCGTCGCACACGCCGATGACCCCGAACTGCAAGGGCGTGCCCCCGGCCAGACGCACCCCCGCGGCCGCGGCCTGGGTGATCTTGTCCAGGTGGATGTGTCCGGGGATCAGTTCGTTATAGGAGTTGGCAATGCCGATGATGGGCTGGTCGATTTCTCGGTCGGTGAGCCCCATGGCCTTCAACAGCGACCGGTGGGGATATTTTTCCAGCCCTAACTTCATCAAATTGCTGCGCATGGTCAGGCTCCTTTGGCCTCCTCCGCGGCCGGCTCCACCGGGGGTTTGGGTTTGGCCGCGCGCCGCCGGGGCCGGGAGGGCCGTTTCTTGGGTTCCCGGGACGGCCTGGCCTCGGACGCCGGCTTGGTCTCAGCTATGGGCTTGGCCTCGGGCGCGGCCTTGCTTTCCGGAGCCGGTTTGACTTCGGCAGCCTCCCGTTTGAGGTACTCCACCTGGATTTCTTCGGGCCCCAGGCCCTCCTTGGCGGTCAAGGCAATCTTGAGGGAGAACTGCTCCTCCAGGGCCAGCAGGTCCTTGCGCTTCTGATTGAGGAGGAAGTTGGCCACCTCCACCGGCACTGCGGCCCGGACTTCCTGGACCGGGTTTTGCACCACCTGGGCGCTGATCTGCCGCAGCAGGCTGAGGCCCAGGGTGTCCACGGTCTTCACGCGGCCCCGGCCGTGGCAGGCAGGGCAGTCGGTATAGGCGCTGGTCTCCGCCGCGGGGCGCACCCGCTGCCGGGAGAGTTCCATCAGGCCGAACTTGGACAGGTGCCCCAGGGTCACCCGGGCCTTGTCCTTTTTCAGGGCCTGGCGCAGGGCCTGCTCCACTTCCTTCTGGTTCCTCTTGTCCTTCATGTCGATGAAGTCGATGACCACCAGGCCGCCCAGGTCCCGGAGCCGGAGCTGCCGGGCCACTTCCTCCGCGGCCTCCAGGTTGGTCTTCAGGGCCGTCTCCTCGATCTCCCGCTGGCCCAGGCAGCGCCCGGAGTTCACGTCGATGGACACCAGGGCCTCCGTGGGATTGATGACGATGCTCCCCCCGGACCTGAGAGAAACCCGTTCCGTGTAAATGCGCTCGATCTGCTCCTCTATCTGGTAGCGGATGAAGACGGGCAGCGTGTCCCGGTAGAGCTTCAGTACCTGGAGCTGGGCCGGGGCCGCGACCTGGAGGAAGGTGCGCAGCTGCTGGTACACGTCGGGGTTGTCCACTAAGATGAGCTTGATGTCCGGGGTCAGGTAGTCCCGGATGGTGCGGGACACCAGGTCCAGGTCCCGGTGCAACAGGCAGGGCGCCGGGACCCTGGCCGCAGCCTCCCGGATGTCCTTCCAGAGCTTCAGCAGGAAGCCCAGGTCCTTGGCCAGGTCCTTGGTCTTGGCCTCCCGGCCGGCAGTGCGCACGATCAGGCCCATCTCCGAGGGCAGTCCCAGGACCTGGGCCAGCTCTTTCAAGCGCACCCGTTCCTCTTCCTTTTCAATCTTCCGGGAGATGCCGAAGTGGCTCTGCTTGGGCAGCAGCACCAACAGCCGCCCCGGCAGGGAGATGTAGGTGCTCAGGTAAGCCCCTTTGGTGGCGCTTTCTTCCTTGTAAACCTGGACGATGAGCTCCTGGCCCTTGCGCAGCACCCGCTGGATGCGGGGCTTGGCCTTGCCCTTGACCTTTTCCTGGTAGTAGTCGGGGTGGACCTCGGACAGAGGCAGGAAACCGTGGCGCTCCCCGCCGTAGTTGACAAAAGCCGCCTGCAGGCTGGGCTCCACGTTCACCACCACGCCTTTATAGATGTTGGCCTTGGTGATTTCCCGGGCGGTGGTCTCCAGGGCGAACTCCTCCAGTTGCCCCTCCTCCACGATGGCCACCCGGAATTCCTCCGGGTCCAGGGCGCTGACGAACATCTTCCGGGGCGGGCTCACAGACCTCCCTCCTGCAGACGGGCCACGAAATTGCGGAAGCCCGCCTGCCGGTCCTGGGCCGCCATGCAGTTGATGGCCAGCGGCAGCCCCGCCGGGCTCTTGAGGTTGCGGATGGGCCTGAGGGCCCGGCGCCGGAAAAAAGCGGTGTCCACTAAAAAATTGATGTCCCCCTGCACCGGTTTAAAGTACAGGAGGTTGTCTTTAACAGCGATGGGCATGGGCAGGCCCGCCTCCCCCACCGTCCGCCAGCTCACCCAGGGACGGGGATAATGATTGACGTTGCGGTTCAAGTACTTGATGGCCGTGTTTTCCAGGTCCCCCAGCTGGAAGCTCTCCACCATCACGTCCCGTTTGCAGGCCGGGTCCCAGGCCAGCATGCCGCCTTTTTGGGGCTTGCTCGGGTTGTTGGCCATGACCTCCATCACCATGTGGTAGCCCTGCTCCCCCAGCTCCAGGGCCAGGTCCAGCCCGGGGAGGTCCAGGGAGCTGGTGAGGTAGTCCAGGTCCTCGATGTTATAAGAAATTTTGTCGGCGAAGCCCTGGAGCCAGTCCCCCACCGCCGCCTGGGGAAAATAGGCCTGGTCCCAGGGGTGCGCGCCCCCGGTCAGGGTGAAGAGCTGGCGGTCCATGGTCTGCTGCATCACCATCTGCCCGTGGTTGTGCAGCCGCCGGGGGCTGCCCTCGTCGTAGAAGAACCGGCCCCCCTTGAGGTTCAGGCCGTGGAAGCCCTCCTGCACCATGAAGAACACGTTCCCCGGGGCGAACCCGAAAAAGTGCCAGTGGTAGAATTCCTTCTCGATGTGGGCCAGCATCTCTTCGGCGATGATGACCAGCAGGTGTTGGCGGCTGAGCACCTCCCGGGGCGGCTCCCCCAGCTCCCGGGCCAGGCCCTCCAGGTCAAAGGCCAGCTGCAGCATGTGCCGCGTGCCCAGGGCCAGGGGTAAGAGCTCCTGGGGCGGGCACAGCAGCCGGCCGGCCACCTCCTTGGGCCGCACCACCTCCCCGGTCTCCTGGCTGATGAGGTGGGCCGCGTGCTCCACCGTGAATTGGGAGAGGTCCAGGAAGTATTTAGGTCCCAGCGTCAGCCGGGTGCCTTCCCCCGCGGCGGCGTGCTCAAAGAGCACCTCCCCCTTGGCCAGGGCGGCCCGGGCCCGGCCCGGCACCTCGTCGTCCAGGACCAGGACCTGCCGGGGCTCTTGCAAAGAGTCCAGGTGCGGATAGCGGTTGAGCTCCCGCTCCCGGGCTGCGATCTCGCCCATGGAGGAGAAATGGCCCAGGTTCTCCTGGGCCCACGCCACTAAGGAGGCAATGTAATCGTCCCGGGATTGGAGATTTGCGGCGGCTGTAAGTGCTTCAGGCATAAAAGACATGAAATATTGACAGGTTAAAGAAAACTATCACGACCCACCCGCGATGTCAAGGTTTCTCTGGGTTCCAGGGCGGTGGGACACCCTTACAGGGCTGGCCGGAGGTAGGTGGGAACTAGTTGCCCAGGCGGGACGGTGAGCCCTTCGGCCAGGCGCAGGCGAGCCAGGCGGGCCACGGTGCCGGCCCGGGGGTGGCGCTGCTCCGGCGGGGCCCAGGGCAAGTCGGGAAGCGCAGCCTGAAGGAAGCGGCGGTGGGCGTCCAGCCCGGGCCCGGTGAGCATCAGGGGAGGTGGGGGGAGCCGCGCCGGCAGGTCCTCCACCCGCAGCCGCTCCGGGCCCGCCAGCACCCGGGGCCGCTCCTCGGGGCAGAGGTAGAGGCCGTAAAACACCTCTCCCCGCTTGGCGTCCAGCAGCACCGCCAGGGGCTGGGGCTGAAAGGGAAGCTGGGCCGCCAGGACCTCCATGGTGGGCACCGGCACCAGAGGGATGGTTAGGGCCCAGGCCAGGGCCTTGGCCGTGGCCACGCCGATGCGCAGCCCGGTGAAATTCCCCGGCCCGGCGCTGACGCCCAGGGCCTGAACCTCTTCCAGGCGCCGCCCGGTGGCCTGCAGCAGGGCCTCCACCCCGGGCAGCAGCCGGGTCAAGTAGGCGCCCTGGCTTTCCAGGGAGGACTCCCTCAGGAGCCGATCTCCGTCCGCCAGGGCCACGCTGCCCTTGTCGGTGGCGGTGTCCAGGGCCAGGATGAGCATGGACGGGTCTACTGGCGCGGGGCAAAGAGGCGCAGGATGTCCTGGTAGAACACCAGGAGCATCAGGGCCAGGAGCAGCATCATGCCCACGGCCTGGGCCATCTCCCGGTGCTTCAGGGCCAGGGGCTTGCGCCGCACCGCCTCCAGCAGGAAGAAAAACAGGTGCCCCCCGTCCAGGATGGGGATGGGGAGCAAATTCAGCAGGGCCAGGTTAACGCTGAGGACGGCCATGAACTGGATGAGGTAGGCAACCCCCAGCTCCGCCTGCTTCCCGGCCACCTGGGCGATGAAGATGGGCCCCCCCAGGCTCTTCAGGGGCATCTCCCGGAGCAGGAGCTTGTAAACGCTCTGCAGCGTCAGCCAGCAGAGGCGGTAGGAATAGACCACGCCTTCGTGAAAGGCCGTCAGCACCCCCACCCGCTCCACGGCCACCCGCTCCCCTGCGGTGATGCCGATGAGCCAGGCGGAGACGGTGCTGCCGAAGATGTCCTGGACCTCCATGCGCTGGGGCGTCACCTTGACCTCAAAAACCTCGCCGGCCCGCCCTATCGTCAGGGTCAGGGGATGCCCCCCCGCGAGGCGCACCTTTTCCACCAGGTCGTCCCAGCGCTTCACCGGGGCCCCGTCCACGGCCACGACCTGGTCCCCGGCCTTAAGCCCCGCCACGGCCGCGGGGGAGTCCGGCTTCACCCCGCCGATCTCCGGGGGCGTGTACGGGATGCCGGAAAATGTGAAGACCACGAACAGGGCCAGCACCGCGAACAGGAGGTTAAACCCGGGGCCAGCCAGCACGATGAGGAAGCGCTGCCACAGGGGATGGTGCAAAAAGGAATAGGGGATGAGCTCCGGGGGTACTTCATCCTTGGGGTTTTCCCCCAGCATCTTGACGTAGCCCCCCAGGGGGATGAAAGAGAGGCGGTATTCCGTGTCCCCGATTTTTTTCCCCAGGAGTTTTGGGGGGAAGCCCAGGGAAAAGACCTCCACCCGCACCCCCAGGAGCTTGGCCAGCAGGAAATGCCCGAATTCGTGGGCGAAGATGAGGATGCCCAGGACGATGATGGTGGCCAGGACGGTGGTCATGAAGGCAGCTATTCTCCTAAAATCTCATGATGGCCCGGGGCGTCCCCGGCGGCCGATGAAGTCCCGGGCCCACCCCCGGGCCCAATCGTTGACGGCCAGGACCTGCTCCAGACTCTGCAGGGGCTCGGGCGTATGCGCCTCCATGGCGGCCTCCACCACCCGGGGGAGGTCCATGAACTTCAGGCGCCCTTCCAGGAACGCGGCCACCGCCACCTCGTTGGCGGCGTTGAGCACCGCGGGCATAGTGCCCCCGGCCCGGGCCGCGGCGTATCCGAGCCGGAGCGCCGGGAACCGGTCCTCGTCCGGGGCCTCAAAGGTGAGGCGGGCCACCTGGCACAGGTCCAGGGGCGGCCCGTTCAGGGGCAGGCGCCGGGGATAGGTCAGGGCGTAGGCGATGGGCAGCCGCATGTCCGGCACCCCCATCTGGGCCAGGAAGCCCCCGTCAACGAACTCCACCAGGGAGTGGACGATGCTCTGGGGGTGGATGACCACGGCGATCTTGTCCACCGGCAGGTCGAAGAGGACCGAGGCCTCCATGACCTCCAGGGCCTTGTTGAACATGGTGGCCGAGTCGATGGTGATCTTGGGCCCCATGTCCCAGTTGGGGTGGCAGAGGGCCTCCCGGGCGGTGACCGTGGCCAGGCGCGCCGCGTCCCACTCCCGGAAAGGCCCCCCCGAGGCCGTGAGCCACAGGCGTTTCACGTCTTCCCGGCGCTGGCCCTGGAGGGCCTGGAAGATGGCGGAATGCTCGCTGTCCACCGGGATGAGGGCCACGCCCCGAGTCCGGGCCGCAGCCATCACCAGGGAGCCCGCGGCCACCAGGGTCTCCTTGTTGGCCAGGGCCACCGGGAGGCCAGCCTCGATGGCCGCCAGGGTGGGGGCCAGGCCCACCGCGCCCACCATGGCCGAAACTACCATATCGGCGCCGCTGGCCGCGGCCACCTCCTGGGCGCCCGCGGGGCCGGAAAGCACGCGGGGCGCGCCGTCCCGGGGCAGCAGGTCCTTCAGCGCGGCCGCGGTGGCCCCGTCTTTCACCGACACCAGGGCCGGGCGGAACTCCTCCACCTGCCGGGCCAGGAGCGCGGCGTTGCCCCCCGCGGCCAGGCCCACCACCTGAAACTCCCCGGGGTGCTCCGCCACCACCGACAGGGTGCTGCGGCCGATGGAGCCTGTGGAACCCAGGATGGCCAGACGCTTTACCGCGGAGCTAAAAACGGGGGGGCTCATCCATTGTGCCTCTAAGCCCGGCCACCGGCCCTATACCGGCCCCGGGGCCTGAAAATCAAATTTTATCTTATCTGATTTGCCACCGGCCTGCAAAGAATATGGTAGGCATTTCCCAGGATATGCAGTTTAAGATTTCTAATCGAGCATAAAACAGGAGAAAATTTTGAGGACTATTAGTTTTTTGATTTCCTGCCCAAATTTTGCTAATATTTTGGCTAAAGATTGTCGATTTAGATAGGTAAAAAATTGGCCAGAGTTTATTAATTCGGGAGTATTTGAAGTGTTTGGTTTTTCTGAGAATATTGTTGTTTTTCATGGCGATTGTATGAATTTATTGACAACCATTCCTGACGAATCTATGCAATTGGTGGTTACATCTCCTCCTTACAATATTGGCAAAGAATATGAAAGACGACTTAAATTAGATGTTTATATAGAACAACAAGCGGCTGTTATTAAGGAATGTGTCCGGTGCCTTTCCCCCCAAGGAAGTATATGCTGGCAGGTTGGTAATCATGTAGAGAAAGGATCTATTATCCCACTTGATACTATACTATATCCTATTTTTCGGGACCTAGGCTTAATAATGCGAAACAGGATAATTTGGCACTTTGAGCATGGATTGCATTGCGCTCGTCGATTTTCAGGGCGATATGAAACCATAATGTGGTTCACAAAGACTAATAATTACATTTTTAATTTGAGCCTGTTGCGAAATACATCGCAAAATCTACTTAAAACTTGGTCGGATTATACTGGTCAAATGGCATAACTTGTTGTAATATCGGGAAAATAAATTTTCCCGGAGGTCCC
>Ga0315268_10001103_pt1 | contig 31266 bp, 15 predicted proteins | sample C1_top_MG_FD_204535 | JGI IMG/M metagenome (GOLD analysis project Ga0315268, IMG submission 204535) | Sediment microbial communities from Yellowstone Lake, YNP, Wyoming, USA - C1_top | ecosystem: Environmental > Aquatic > Freshwater > Lake > Sediment | place: USA: Wyoming | collected 2017-08-01
GTCTGGCACCTCTTGGAGCGCGTCCATCAAGGAAGCATACTTGTGTTGGTTGATGGGTATCTCTCCTCTCTTCGTTGCTGAGAGGGATTATACCCGATAAGCCGCGACTTTGACAGGGCCCTAGCAATTCGTACCTACATATTGACAATTTCATTTAAAAGTGTTATAATAAATGACGGTAACTCTCCAAAAGGAATCCACCTCATAAGGATTAATCAACATCAACAGTGCTGGCAAGCGGTGAAGTCAGGCTTGCCGCCCCAGCACTGAGCCCCTGCGGCATCTGCAGAGCAAGACTACCCTGGGTGCAGAGGCCAAAGAATTGGCCTCCCTGATTGTCTTCTCCCTGTGGGAGATCGCCCATGGTGTGGAGGAAAGCGCCACCACTTGGGAGAAGCACACTTATTCTGAAGGACGACCAGTTGCACACGGCGTGGGCCTGGGCGGGCAAGAGCGCCGTGGCGATGACTAAGGTTCATGTCTGTTGAGTATGGGAAGACCTGCCAGATTTGTTGGCCAGCTTGCGGCCCTATTGCGCCGAAGTCATGGCGGCCAAGCTGACCCGTTCGCCCGAGCTAGGGCAGGGCTGCTATGCTCGGCTATTGACTGACAAATAGGCAGGAATCCCCGCTGTTCGATCTGCTTAATGCTTTTTCTTTGCCCGCCCGCAGAAAGAACAACGATGCCGATGCACAAGCTCTGCAGGCTTCAAGAATGGACGCGATTCAGTCAACGGGTAGCGATGATAGGTTCTCGCACGCCTGATGGGTTGTCGCACCCTGGCAGGTTCTCGCACGCTCTGGATTCGAATGGGGTGGCGTGCGAGAACCTGCCACCTCTGGAGCCGAAATGGGTGGGGTGCGACAACCCGTCACCACCCATGCGAATTGTCAAGTGTGCGAGAGCCTGCCAGATGTTCCTCGTTGTGTGCATCCTGCTGCTTGGCGGGCGTTGGACCTGCCCCGCTACATCGCAGTCTATGCCAGGTCGCGGAGTCTGGGCGGCGACCTCCAGTGACCCTTTGCCCCTGCCATTCGAGGCTGCGCCCTTGCCAACCGTCCCTCTGAGCTCAGGTAGCAGTCAGCCAACCAGGAATGCCGCTATGGCCAGCCGCACCAACGATCTCAGCGTTGAACCCACAACGACGCCTACAGCCACGCCACCCGGCCTGGGCTCTGCGGCGGCCACGGCGACGCCCGTCAAAGGGAATATCTGCGTCCGGGTGTTCTTCGACGCCAACCAAAATGGCTGGCTCGACGGGATAGATTATGGTCTGCCTGAGGCCTTAATCACCGTAACTAACGCCAGCGGAGTGGTAGTGAGCACCTACACCACTACCGGTGAGGAGGTGCCCGATTATCGATGTGACACCTTCGATGCACTCACAGACGTCTACACCGTAACCGAGAAGAACCCGCCCTGCTGCCTCATCTCCACTACGCCGGATGAGGTGACCGTCACCGTGACCGCGGGGGGGTATGTCTACGTCAGCTACGGCGACTGGAGCCCACTACCCACAGCCACGCCCACGGTGACACCTAGCCCATGGGTCTCACCGACGCCGAGCAGCACGCCGACGCCCTCACCGACGGACACACCATCGCCAACACCAACGCCATCGCCCACAGGCACGCCACCGCCCACCAGCACGAGCACAGCGACGGCCACATCCACCAACACAGCGACGCCCACCGCCACGCCGACCTGCCTGGTCTTCCAGGGGGATTGGTCAGCCAGGTCGTGTGGAAGAGATATTTATATCACCGGCCAACTGTGCAATTTCAGCGATAGTGATGCCACCGACATCAAATGGCGCTGGCAAGCAGAACAGGGTGGTGACTTCGTCGCCGACGTTCTTTTTTACCCGGAGCACATCTACGCTCTGCCCGTCGGCCTTTGCATCGAAGTTCGCGCTGCGGTCTATCTGAAAGCGACCTGGCTCAACCAGCCCTACGGCACGGTAGTCAGGATTCGCGCCCGCGCCACCGCCTCCAATGGCTGCCAAGGGAACACCATCATCACCGTCACCAGTACGTGCCCCAATCCGACCTATACGCCCACCGTTACGCCCACGCCGCTCTGTACAGCGACCCCCACGCCTTCCGCCACCAGCATGCTTACAGCGACTCCCACTCCCTCCACGACGCCCACCATTACGCCTGGTGGCCCCACCTTCACACCCACCCCCACGCCCACCGAGGGCCTGTGCGTCCTGGTCTTCAATGATCTGAACAGCGATGGGTTATACAACGAGCCAGAGCGGCCTCTGGCTGGGGCCTTAATCACTGTGACCAACCTCAGCGGTACTCTGGTGGTAACCCGCACTACGGATGGCACCGAGCCTTATTGCTTCTTACTAGAACCAGGCGTCTACACGGTCACCGAGCAGAACCCGGTATGCCACGCCATTTCGACCACGCCAGACGTATTGACCCGGACGGTGATAGCAGGTAGCAGAGTGAACGCCTACTTCGGCGACCGCGAGGGAAAGTTGCCCACGGCCACGCCCACAGCGACGCCCACTGCCACGCCGACCTGCCTGGTCTTCCAGGGGGATTGGTCAGCCAGGTCGTGTGGAAGAGATATTTATATCACCGGCCAACTGTGCAATTTCAGCGATAGTGATGCCACCGACATCAAATGGCGATGGCAAGCAGAACAGGGTGGTGACTTCGTCGCCGACGTTCTTTTTTACCCGGAGCACATCTACGCTCTGCCCGCCGGCCTTTGCACCGAAGTTCGCGCTGCGGTCTATCTGAAAGCGACCTGGCTCAACCAGCCCTACGGCACGGTAGTCAGGATTCGCGCCCGCGCCACCGCCTCCAATGGCTGCCAAGGGAACACCATCATCACCGTCACCAGTACGTGCCCCAATCCGACCTATACACCCACCGTTACGCCCACGCTGCCCTGGACGGCAACCCCTACACCGACCGCCACCAGGGCACCCACATCAACCCCTACCCCCTCCGTGACGCCCACTGTGACAGCTACGCCCACGTCCGCAGCCACATCCACACCCACGGGCACGCCTGTACCCACAAGCACGCCTACTCACACCATCACCCCTATGCCACTTTGCCCTGGGGTTCAAGGTGTGGTCTTCAATGACCTCAACGGCAATGGCCTAAGCGATCCTGGCGAAGCTGGGCTGGCAGGAGCGGAGGTAACCTTAGGAGACCTCTCCTTCCATTATTTGGCCACTTATGTCACAGGTACGGATGGTGCGTACTACTTCTATCGCCTGGCGTTGGGCAATTACTCACTGATGGAACGTAACCCCGCCGGTTACACTGAGTCCACCACTCCGGATGACTGGGGGATTATGCTGACCGGGTGCCACATCATCAAGGTGAACTTCGGCGACCGCGTGCCCCCCCCCCACCGACGCCTACCTCCACGCCAACGCCTACAGAGTGTCCGCACATCATCAAGGGCTACGTCTGGAATGATGTGGATGGTAATCGCCAGCGTGAGGATAATGAGCCTATGCTAGCTGGCGCTGAGGTCTGCCTGCGGCACGAGGATGGTCGCCTGGTCGACTGCCAAACTACAGGCTCAGATGGCACCTTCCAATTCTCTAATCTGGAGCCGGACATCTACCTGCTCACCGAAACCAACCCGCCTGGCTACCCGCTGTCCAGCACCCTGGACAACTGGGCTGTAACAATGCTCTCTTGTTCCATCCAGGTTTTTCACTTTGGCGATCGCGCCCCGTAAACAAGCAAGGTGATTTATGAAGCGCCGTGAGATGAAAAATGCAAAGCGATAGCAACTCACCCAGCACCCGGTGGTTGAGCTATTTCGACTTCGAACTGGAGATCGGCCCCGGCCATGGTCGCCAGTACCCCGTGTGTGTCGTCCACTCGCCAGCAGGCGAAGCGCGGGAAACCATGCGTTTCCCCTTCGACGAACTGGCGCTGGAAAACCGCCTCAAGGATCTGCAAATCGCTCTTCTGCGCTCTGGCGGGAAGCGCCGCCAGGTCCTTTCGCCGGAAGAGCAAGCCGTGCAGGATTTTGGCCGTGACTTGTTCAATGCGCTCTTCACGGGCGAAGTGCGCAGCCGTTACGATGTGAGCCAGGCGAGAGCCTGGCGGGAAGGCGCGGGCCTGCGGTTGAAACTGCGCATCCAGGCGCCGGAACTGGCCGCCCTGCCCTGGGAGTTTCTCTATGACCCGCGCCAGGCCGAATACATCTGCCTCTCCCGCCACACGCCAGTGGTTCGCTACCTGGAGTTGCCCCAGACCATCCAACCGCTGACCGTTACGCCACCGCTGCGCATTCTGGGGATGATTGCCAGCCCCCGCGACCTGCCCACCCTGGATGTAGAACGCGAAAAAGAGCGCGTGGAAAGAGCGATCAAAGACTTACGAGCGCATGGTCTGGTGGACTTGACCTGGCTGGAGAGGCAAACCTGGCGCGACTTGCAGCGGGCGATGCGCAGTGGACCCTGGCACGTCTTCCACTTCATCGGTCACGGCGGCTTTGACCGTAACGTTGACGAAGGCTTCATCGCTCTGGCGGACGAAGAGGGCCAGACGCATCGCCTGCCCGCCACGCAGTTAGGTCGGCTGCTGTCCGACCACGATTCCTTGCGCCTGGTGCTGCTGAATTCGTGCGAAGGAGCGCGAGGTAGCGAACGTGACATCTTCTCCAGTACCGCCGCCATCCTGGTGCGCCGCGGTATCCCCGCTGTGCTGGCGATGCAGTACGAGATCACCGACCGGGCGGCAATTGAGTTTGCCCGCGCCTTCTATGAAGCCCTGGCCGATGGCCTGCCCGTGGATGCAGCCGTGGTCGAGGCACGCAAGGCCGTCAGTTTGGCGGTGACCAACACGGTGGAGTGGGGAACCCCGGTGTTGTATCTCCGAACACCGGATGGTATCCTCTTTCAGGTAACGCGTCTGGGCTTAGAGGAACTTCAAGCCCGCCAGAAAGCTGTAGAGGCCGAGCAGCGTCGGCAGGAGGCACTGGAAGCACAGCGCCGCCGCGAGGAGGAAGAGAGAGTGGCGCGGGAAGACCAGACGCACCTGGCCGATCGGCTGAGTCGAGCCCGAGCGGCCATAAAGGGGAACCGTTGGACCGACGCCTTCAACCTATTGAATCAACTGAAGGCTGAGGCGCCGGAGTATGAGCGAGAGACTGTAGAATCGCTCTTGACCCAGGCTCAGGAAGCAGTGCAGCGGGAGCAGCGTCTGCTGGAGTTGTACCAGCGGGCCGCGACGCACGCCCGCCGGGAGGAATGGCCGCAGGCGATTGAAGCCTTCCAACAAGTGCTAGCCAGCAACCCTAATTACCGTGACGCAGTGAGGCAGTTGGAATACGCCCAGAACCAGGCGCACTGGGCGGAGTTGTATGCTCAGGGGCTAGAGCACCAGAAAGCCAGACGTTGGCAAGAGGCACTGGCGACCTTTCAGACACTGCAGGGATTGGCGGGGAACTACAAAGACATCAATAAGCGGATTGCAGCGACGCAGCGCGAGATGGCTCGCCAGGAAGCCACCCCTACACCTTCAGTCATGCCGGGGGCTAAGAGTCTGTGGTCATTAGTAACGCGGCGGGCTGGGGGCCGGCGGCTGTGGGCGGGTATATTTGCATTGCTGGCGCTGGGGCTCCTCTTGGGTGGTGGTTATTTGGTGGCCTCGTCCTTGTTCCGACCCAAGCTTACACCTACCCCAGCCCCGACCTCCACACTGACGCAGGCGGTTATACCTGTGCCCATACCAACGTCTACGTCTACACCCGCGCCGGCGCCTACGGTTACACCCATGCTCATACCAACGTCTACGTCTACACCCGTGCCGACACCCAAGCCACCGACGCCGACAAATACGCCCAGGCCGCCAACATCAACACCTGTGCCTGCTAGCCCTGCTTTGCTTCCTGCACCTGGCTTAATCGAGCCAAAGGATGGGACTTACGTTGATCGCGGAGGCGTTCTGCGCTGGGGACCAGTTAAAGAATTAGGTCCTGACGAATACTATATGGTAGGGATTATATTCTCTCATGAGGAAGCAACCTGGTATGATGGCGGATGGGTGAAAGAGACCACTTGGACGGTACCCAACTATTTTGGTCCGCCGCATTCCAGCACAGGTTTGTATAACTGGAGTGTCATCGTTATGAAGCGGACGGGGACTGACGCTAATGGCAACCCGATAGGCGAGCCGATCAGTTACAAGAGTCAGACTTGGAGCTTTTACTGCCCCAAGTCCCTTCTCCAGTCCCCTCTGCCGACCAGCACGCGACCGCCGCCCTATCCCTGAGATGGTTTTCAGGGTGGACAACTTTAACGATACACTATCCCCCAGGTTGCAGGAGGGGGGAACACAATACTCATATCTCCATAGACTATGGTTTCTAGAGTCTAGGAAACCCGGGTCCGAGAGGAGGAGCCTGTGCACTCAACTGATAGTTCGTTGACCCACACCCCGTGTCGGCTAGCGACGCCTTACCGCCTCTCGCGGCTACAGGCATCGCTACTCAATAGCCTGGAGAGGTGGCTGGACGCCTTCCTGATCCTCTGCGTCCTGGCCTCATTGGCGCTTACCCCTCTGGCCCCGCCAGCGGCGGAGAGGGCTTTTGCTACCTCTATTCCCAGGGTGCCCATCAAACCCTGGTGGCCGGGCCTGGAATTCCTACCTCTCCCTGAAGCAGCCGCTCCTGCCCCGACTATCCGGGATCCGCAGGCGGCCACGCTCCTGGCGGCCGGGCCACCGGCTACAGTGACCGTGACCGCCAATCCCGCCAGCCTGCACGCTGACGGCTCCTCCACAGCCACCACCACGGGCGAGCCGTACACGATCACCCTGGCGGCGGTACCCGCCGTTATTCGCGCTGATGGCATCTCCACAGCGACGATTACGGCCACCGTGCAGGATGTGGGCGGCAACCCGCTGCCCAACGTCACGGTGGGGGTCACGGCAACGCGGGGCACGACTGGCCTGTCTTTTGTGGAGGGCGAGGGCACAGAGGTGACGAAATCGCCGGGCGGCGCCTGGACTGAGGTGATCAATCCTCTGGCCAGCGGCGGCAAATACATCCAATCGAACGGTGCCTTCTATCCCACAGCCAGCGCCTCCTGGACTTTCACGGCCAGCACTATCTCCTTGCTTTACGCCAAGAATTCTCTTGGCGGTATCGCCGCCGTTCAGGTAGACAGCAGCCCTACCATGCTCATAGACATGTACAGCGCGGTCGCCACCTTTGACGAGTATATCATCCCCTGGCTGAGCGCCGGGCCGCACACCATCACCGTGACGCAGACCAGCCCACCCACCAATAATCCCAACTCCGGTGGTTACTTGATCTACGTGGACGCCTTCCGTTCCGGCGGACGAACGAATGCCAATGGCCAGGTCGTCACCTGGCTGCGCTCCAGCAATGTCACCTCTACCTCTACCGTGCGGGCTACAGCCCTGGGCAGCGGACCATTGTTCTACACAGAAACCAACGTTATCTTCGCCTGGCCGCCAGCCATCACCTTCACTGCCACGATCACGCCCGTCGTCCTCTCCTGCGGGATAACGGACACGATCACGGCTACTGTTAGCAACGGCGGCTATCCCATCGCCGGTACAGTGGTAACCTTCACCGTCAGCCCCGGCACCCTGGGCACTGTTGACCCACCCACCGCCACGACAAATGTCAGTGGGCAAGCAGTCACGGTCTTCACAGCCAACAAGGTCGGGACGGGGGTCATCACGGCCACGGCCACGGATATTTCTAACACCTTGTCCATCACAGTTAATCCAGGCTTGCCTATGACACCCACCCTATCTGTCAGGCCTGGCCAGCTCGTAGCTACCGGCAACACCACAGCCACCGTGACCCTCACGGCCACGGACGCTTGCGGCAACGCCATCACTGACGGCACGCTGGTGGGCTTCCAGACTTCGCTGGGCAGTATCGCGCCTGAGCATTACCTTGCTCCATACAACGATGCCAGGATCTCCAAATCTGGTTCGTGGTCGTCTACAGCAGACTGCGGTGGCTACTACTACACAATTGATCCATCTGCTGTAGCCACCTACGCCTTCACGGGAACGGCAGTCTCGCTTATCTATCGCCAGCATCCGGCCAATGGTGTGGCCAATGTTTGGATTGATGGCTGGCAAATCAAAACTATTGACCAATCAGGGACTGACAAATGTGATCAAAAGGTGTCTATTGCCACTAACCTCATCCTTGGCACGCATGTTTTGACGATGACCTGGTCCTCAGGCGGATTTGTAGTCTTCCAAGGCTTTGAGTCCGGCGGGGCGACCTTTGGTGGTGTGGCTACCGGCGTGCTCACCTCGACGCGGCTGGCCGACGCCGACCTGGTGACTAAGACGGCGACCATCACCGGCACCGTCTACGGCAGCACCGTCACGGGCACCACCTCTGTCATCTTCGGCAAGCCGGTGGTCAGCATCCCGGATTTGAGCGCTGGCAAAACCACGCTGGTCGCCGACGGTGCGGATACCACCACCCTGACAGCCACCGTGCGCGATGCCTTCGGCGATTTTTCGCCCAACGGCACCATGGTAGGCTTCACCGTCACTACAGGCATGGGCAGCTTCCCTTACGCCTACGTGGAGTCTAGCGACAGCACCGTGACGAAGACGGGGGACTTTCTAATCCCTCGCCCGCATCCCCAGGCCAGCGGCGGCGACCTGCGTTACTCCGATGTCACCGGCGAGTACGTGCGCTGGACCTTCACGGGGACTGCCGTTTCCCTGATCCACAACACCCAAGACAACGGTGGTGAAGCCGATGTCGCAGTTGATGGCCTCTACACTAAAACGGTGGATATGTACAGCCCCGCCCAAACCTGGCAGGTAGAGACGGTGATCTCCAACACCCTCTCCCCAGGCGCACACACGATCACGGTGACGGTCAAAGGCACTCACCACCTCACATCCTCTGGTTACTACGTCTTCGTGGATGCCTTCCGCTCTGGCACTACTACCTCTGGTGGCCAGGCTACGGCTACGCTCACTGCGGGAGCGAACGTGGGCCCGGCCACTATCATGGCTACGGCCGTAGGCAGTGTGGTCACCAAAACCACGACGGTCACCCTCACCGCCGGCCCACCGCTGACCGTCACCCTGGGCCAGGATGCCTACACGGTCACTTGCGGTAGCCCTGGCCTCGTTACGGCCACCGTGCTGGCCTACGGCAACAACGTGGTCACCGACGGCACGCCAGTGACATTTACCACCAACGTGGCTGGGGCCAGCTTCAGCCCCAACCCCGCCAGCACAGTGAACGGTGTGGTCACGACCACGGTTAGTGGCACCACATCCGGCAGTGGCCTGCTCATGGCCACGGCGATGGCGAGCGTGTGGGACATGGCCAACCTCACGGTAAATCCTGGTCTACCGGCCACAGTAGTAGTGACGGCGTATCCTGCCAGTATCCTCGCTAACAACACCTCTACCGCGCTGATCACCGCCACCGTGCGCGATGCCTGTGGTAACTTGATAGCGGACAACACGCCGGTGACCTTCACTACCAGCCTAGGTACCATCGTGGAGGGGCAGCCGCGGTCCACCAGCGGTGGCGTGGCCACCTCCACCCTGCGCTCTGGCTTAGCCCCAGGTCCAGCCACCGTCACAGTGGTGGCGGGGCAGGTACAGACCACCACCATCGTCTACTTTACTGGTGCTCCATGGACTATCACCGTAACCGCTGTGCCGCCCAGTATTCCTGTAGGCGGTGTCACCTCGGCCGTCACGGCCACGGTGCAGGATGTCTTTGGCAACCCCATCTCCGATGGGACGTTGGTATATTACCAGACCAGCCTGGGCACCATCGTAGAGGCGCAGCCACGGCTCACCAGTGGCGGTGTGGCCACTACCACGCTGCGCTCGGGGACGGCTGTGGGCACGGCCATCGTCACGGCCACGGCGGACTCCCGCTTCGGGACGACCAACGTGAACTTCACCGCTGGCTCGCTGGATCATTTCGTCTTCGCCCCTATCGGCACGCAGCAGGCAGGAGTTGCCTTTGACCTCACCATCACGGCTCAGGATGCCTTTAATAACACGGTTACCAGTTACACCGGAAGCAACACCCTTACCGATAGCACGGCGACCATTGCGCCTACTACAACGGGCAACTTTGTCAACGGCGTCTGGTCGGGCAGCGTGACCATCTTCAAGGCCTGGGTTGGTGCGGTCATCACGACTACGGGCAGTGGCAAGGTAGGTGTCAGCAATCCCTTCACGGTGACACCGGGCGCGCCCTTCACGGTGACTGTGACCGCTTCGCGGACGAGTATCCCCATCGTGAGCGGCTCGGCGGTTGTAACGGCGACCGTGTGCGACATCGGCGGTGACCTGGTGGCCGATGGTACGGTGGTTACCTTCACCACCACCCTGGGGGCGATCGCGCCATTGACTAGAACCACGACCAACGGCGTGGCTACCGCTGTGCTGACCTCCGGCAGCACCTCTGGCACAGCAGTAGTAGTTGCCACTGCCGACTCCCGGTCGGGTTCCACTAATGTGACCTTCACGCCTGGCCCGGCGGCGAGCGTCGCCCTGGTGGCCTATCCGGCCAGCATTCCCATCGGCGGCCTGACTGCTACTCTCACGGCCACGGTGCGGGATCAGTACGCCAACCTGGTGGCAGACGGCACGGTGGTGACCTTCACCACCAGCCTGGGCAGCGTGGCACCGTATACACGATCCACCACGGGCGGCGCGGCCACAGTGGTTTTGATCTCTGGGCCCATTATGGGTACAGCTACGGTGACGGCTACCGTGGATGCCATCTCCGGGACGACCACAGTGACCTTCACACCGGGCCTGCCCTTCACAGTGACCCTGGTGGCAGCACCGTCGAGCATCCCGGTGGGTGGCAGCACGTCCACCGTGACGGCCACGGTGGTAGACAGGTATGGCAACGTCGTGGCTGATGGAACGACGGTAGCCTTCGCCACCAGCCTGGGCAGCATTGCTCCACCCACGCGCCCCACGAGCAGTGGCCTGGCCACGGTCACGCTGACCTCGGGCAACCTTGCTGGCACAGCCATTGTCACTGCTACCGCGGACACAGTTTCCGGAACAACCACCGTGACCTTCACGCCGGGCTTGCCCTTCACGGTAACAATCACGGCCAACCCCATCAGCATCCCTGTGGGCGGTCTAACCGCCATACTCACAGCCACGGTAGTGGATCAGTATAACAACAAAGTCGCCAACAACACGCCGGTCACCTTCACCACCAGCCTGGGCGCCATCGGCGAGACACAGCCGCGGCTCACCAGCGACGGTGTGGCCACAGCCACGCTCACTTCTGGCAATGTGGCCGGCACGGCCACCATCATCGCCCTGGCCGATGCCCACGCTGGCACCGCCACCGTGCAGTTCCTGCCCCTGGCGCCATTTACAGTGACGGTGATGGCGTCTTCTGCTAGCATTCCAGTTGGTGGGAACACGGCCATCACCGCCACGGTGACGGACCAGTACGGCAACCTGGCGGCTAATGGCACGGTGGTATCTTACCAGACCAGCCTGGGGGTGATTCTACCCCCGACCAGCACCACGACCAGTGGCGTGGCCACTTCGACACTCCATGCCCTCACCGTTGCTGGCATGGCGACCGTGACGGCCACCGCCGGCACGGCCTTCGGCACGACGCCGGTCACCTTCACCGCTGGGGCACCCTTCACGGTCACACTCGTGGCCTCACCCACGACCACGGTGGTGGGCACCGCCGCGGCTCTGACCGCTACAGTGCAGGATCAGTTCAACAACCTGATTAGCGGTACGGTAGTCACTTTCACTGCCAGCACGGGCAGTACTGTCCCACCGACCAACACCACCAGCACGGCAGGTGTGGCCACCTCTACCGTCACCTCCCTGATCGTCGGCCCGACGGTGGTGACGGCCACGGCGGATTCCCGGGTAGGCACGTCTATCGTGACCTTCACGCCGGGCTTGCCCTTTACGGTGACCCTGGTGGCTGTGCCGCCGAGCATTCCGATAGGGGGCATCACGTCCACGGTGACGGCCACAGTGGTGGACAGGTACCACAACCGCGTGGCTGACGGCACGGTGGTGAGCTTCACCAACAGCCTGGGCGCCATCGCCCCGCTGACACAGCCCACTACGGGGGGCGTGGCCACCTCCACGCTGACCTCCGGCAACATCGCCGGTATGGCTATGGTCACGGCGACGGCGGGTATCGCCGTGGGGACGCTGCCGGTCACCTTCACGGCTGGTGCGCCTTTCACGGTGACCGTGGCTGCTTTCCCGACCAGCACGGCCGTCGGCGCGCCGATAGTCATCACCGCCGCGGTGCAGGATCAATATGCTAATCCGGTGAGCGATGGGACGGTGGTAACCTTTGCCACCAACCTGGGCAGCATCGCCCCGCCCACTGGTACGACTACCGGCGGTAGCGTCGCCGCGGTTTTGACCTCGACCATCGCTGGCCCAGCCATCGTCACGGCCACGGTCGGAGCCAGGTGGGGCACGACGATCGTCACTTTCACGCCGGGTGTGCCCTTCACCATCACCGTGCGCGCCTCGCCGCTGAGCATCCCCATCGGCGGGTACACGTCCACGGTGACAGCCACAGCACAGGATCAATACGGCAATCTGGTGAGTGATGGGGTGCTCGTTAACGTCTCCACGAGCCTGGGCACTGTTTCACCGTCGTCTACCGGCACGGTGAGCGGTGTGATCACCACGACGTTGACCTCCGGCCTCATCACCGGCACGGCGCGGGTGTATGCCTACAGCGGAGTGGCGAGCGGCTCCGTGGAGGTGACTTTCACCGTGGGCCCACCACATAGGGTCATCGTTGTGGCACAACCTCCGACTATCACAGTGGCGACCGGTACTTCGGTGATTGGCGCTACTGTGCTGGACATTGGCAACAACCCGGTGGCGAATGGCACGGTGGTGACCTTCGCCACCAGCCTGGGGACTATCAACCCGCTCATGGCCACGACCACCAATGGTGGGGCACAGACCACCCTGACCGCCAGTTCGGTAGCGGGTACGGCGGCGGTGACGGCCACGGTCGTCACGGTCTCAGGTACCACGTCAGTGGTGTTCGCCCCCGGTCCGCCGGCGACCATGACGCTGGTGGCCTTGCCGACGAGCATCCCCATCGGTGGGGACACCTCCGCCATCACCGCCACTGTGCGCGACCTCCATGGTAACTTTGTGGCCAATGGCACAGGCGTGAGCTTCGCCACCGGGCTGGGCACCTTCCAACAAAGCGGCTCGACTACCTACTATACGACTACCACAGGCGGCATCGCCACAGCCACACTCGTGTCTGGCCTGAGCGTAGGCATAGCGCAGGTCTCCGCCGCGGCGGGCGGGGTGCTGCGCGTGACGGAGGTGACCTTCACAATCGGGCCGCCACGTTACGTGACCGTAACTGCCTTGCCGAACAGTATCCCTATCGTTAACGGCTCGTCAACGGTGACGGCGATAGTACGCGACGTGGGCAACAACCCGGTGGCGAATGGCACGGTGGTGACCTTTGCCACCAGCCTGGGCATGATCAACCCACTGACTGCCACCACGATCAGTGGTCTCGCCCTGGCTACCCTGACGTCGGGCACCAGGACGGGGACAGCTATCGTGACGGCCACGACGGTTGATTCGCGAGTGGGCACCACCAACGTGACGTTCACGACGCCGTATCCGCCGTACACTGTGACCGTCATGGCCTATCCGACGCAGATTTCAGCGGACGGCGAATCTACCTCCACCATCACGGCCACGGTGACCGAGATCTACGGCAATCCTGTGGCCGACGGCATCACTGCAAACTTCTTCGTCACGCCGGGGGCTCTGATTGTTCCAGCCAGCACGCCAATCGTTGGCGGCATCGCCAGGGCGACCTTGACGGCCGGCACCAAGCCCACCACGGTCACTGTACGAGTGATTGCCGGCTCCAGGCTAGGCGAGACCAACGTGGTTCTGTACGTGCCATCTCTCTATAAGCTCTACCTGCCGGTTCTGTACAAGAACTATAGCGGCGGTTGGTAAAGCCTGATCATGACGTGGGCGAAAATAGGATATGATGACCTCAACTGATCCTGGAAGAGATGACCTTACCTAATGAACGCCTGAATCGCTGGTTGCTGCCCGTAGGCCTGGCGACCACCCTGGGTCTGGGGGCCTTGATCGTGGGTGCTTTGTTTGCTGCCACCGCCTTCCACCCAGCGGCTATCTCGCTGGCCGACAGCGTCGGTCTTAGCGAGCCCGCTCCTGCCGCCTCACCCCGCCTGGGCTCTGCGGCGGCCACGCCGACGCCCTCACGGACGGACACACCATCGCCAACACCAACGCCATCGCCCACAGGCACACCACCGCCCACCAGCACGGGCACAGCGACGGTCACAGCCAGCAGCACAGCCATGCCCACAGCCACAGCTACGCCTCTGGGGACGGCTACACCTACCCCTTTATGTCCTGGTGTCTTCGGCTACGTCTTCGTTGATTTTAACCGCAATGGTGTCCGGGATCCCACCGACCCCGGCTTGGCCGGTGCGGTGGTGACCCTACGCCGTGATTACGATGGCACCATAACGGCCAGCCACACCACCGAGTCCGACGGCTTCTTCTTGATGTACGCCCCAGCATTGGGTGATTATGTGCTGTGCGAGGATGCGCCACTGGGCTACCGTGCCACCACACCGGAATGCTGGGGCATCCGCCTGCATGATTGCCAAATGATGTTCATGAGTTTTGGCGAGTACCCACCCTATCGCTTCTATCTGCCTTTGGTCTTGCGCCGGTGGTAGGGCAGGACTAGGATTCAGTGTTGCTGTCCTGAGGCTGGGCGCGGTCAGGGGTCTGTTGGCGCATGCATCCGAGCTTTAGGCGGCCAGAGAGGCCGTCTAATACACCGGAAAGGGGGTGTTATATGGAAAAACATCCGTATAGACTGCCACTAGGGGGATTAGGTGGACAATTGTCTATCTAACACGCCAAATGACAGTTTAGGCGGAAAGGATCCCGTATAATAACGAGTCATGCCCGCAAGATCAGTTCCATCGCTTACGGGTTGCGGCGCTCGGGCATGTGGTCATCAAAGGCAACCCTATTAAAATACAGTCGGTACATTATTCGTCTACAAGTTTCCGCTGTAGGGTGAAACTGCCCCACATATGGTGTGCAGCAACCGCTTTGGCGCACCATATCTTGGGGTAGAGGCCAACCTCATGCCGAATTTGTAGACGAATAATAGACCGTCTGTTAAAATGAGGAGGGAACCATGGTCGCCGATAAAAAAATGCTTGATGCTCTCGACAAGATCGAGAAGACAATCGGACCACCAACCGAAAAGGCAGTGGCGATACCAAGCCTAGGGGAGTTGTGCCAAAAGTACCACCTGATTCGACCTTGGGTGCTGATACTCCTGCCATTCATAGAGCAGATCCCAGTTTATGGAAAACGGATCGCGGCCGTCATCCGGTTTTTGATGGGGATCGCAGACACAGTGTGCCCGCTTCCGGCTTAGGTAGGTATAACGGCGGGGCCCGTTCCAACGTCTAGTTAGCTTGGGTGCAGCGCCAGTCTCCCCAGTCTGAACCTTCAGAACGCTCGTAGAGGCCATCCGCTGAAGGTGGATGGCCTCTAACGCTTCTGAAGCCGAACTCTGGTGATTACCCACAAGTGAGGGATCAGTGCAGTTTCCACTGCCGGCAGGAGATATGGATAATCACCAGACTACCCCTATTGACAACTACTAATGGAAATGCTAAGATAATCTGTGTCGTAAGTGCTAAGGTCTACCTCAGAATTTGCACAATAGGGGGTGGTGGTACTTCAAAAGGGCGACTCCTGGCGCACATTAGGTCAGTCAGTCAACGCCGAATTCCCGCAAGGGAAACGGGGGAACCAATAGTCAGGTAGTCCGTAGTCTTTAGTCCGTAGTCCTTAGTCCAGGAATAAGGTATCAAAGACCATGGACCACGGACGACGGACTACGTGGGGTGAATCTCGCTTCGGCGAGTAGGGTAAATCTTCCAGCCCGAACCCGTCAGCTAACCTCGTAGGCAGCAGGAAGAGGGATAGCCTCGCCGACCAGAGCTATGGCCTCTGGTCTTTTTGTTGCTTGCGGGCGATGGCTGACCAAGGCACCAAGAGGAGGTAATGCAGTATGGCGAAAAGGCTCACTCTGGTACGGTTGTGGGCAGCCCTGGCCCTGGCTACGGCCCTGGTGCTGGGAATAGTGCCAGCGGGGCCAGTCGCGCTTCCCCACCTAGAGGCAGCGGCACAAATGGGCCAGCCACAGGCCATAGTAGTGCCGCCAGGCATTGGGGCGCAGGATACCGTTCTGGGCGATCCAGGGTACGTGCCCGATGAAATCCTGGTCAAGTTCAAGCCCGGCGTGGATGCCGCGGCCATAGCCAACATCAATGCCACCCTGGGGGCCACCTACAAGGCGACGATTACCTCGGTAGACGTGCAAATACTGACCGTGCCGGCAGGTCAGGTGCTGACCAAGGTGGAGGATTATCGGGCCAACGCCAACGTGGTCTACGCCGAACCCAACTTCATCGCCTACGCCTTTGACAGCATGGCCAGTAACAGCGCGGCTATGACCCCCAACGACCCCCTGTTCAGCCAGCAGTGGGACCTGGCCAAGATGCAGCTTGCCCAAGCCTGGGACCTGGCCACAGGCAGCGGGGTGGTGGTCGCTGTCGTGGACACCGGGGCCGATGCCAGCCATCCCGACCTGGCCGGGCAGTTGGTGGCCGGATACAACTTCGTGGGCAACAACAGCAACACCACGGACGACAACGGGCACGGCACGCACGTCGCTGGCACCGTGGCGGCCCTTACGAACAACGGCCTGGGGGTGGCCGGCATCGCCTACAACGCCAAAGTGATGCCGGTGAAGGTCCTGGACTCCACAGGGGCCGGCTCGTACACGGCCATCATCAACGGCATCACCTACGCCGCCGACCATGGGGCGCGGGTGATCAATATGAGCCTGGGTGGCTACAGCTACTCAGCGTCCCTGCAGGAGGCGGTGAACTACGCCTGGAATCGTGGCGTGGTCATCGTCGCCGCGGCAGGGAACGACAACACCTCCAGCCCCTCCTATCCGGCGGCCTGCCAGAACGTCATCGCCGTGGCGGCCACGGATCAGAACGACAACAAAGCCTCGTTCTCCAACTACGGCGCACACATCTCGGTCGCTGCACCGGGGGTGAGCATCCTGTCTACAGTGCGTGGGGGCAGCTACGCCGCCTGGAACGGCACCAGCATGGCCAGCCCGCACGTGGCTGGGCTGGCGGCGCTGGTGATCTCCCAGAGCCCGTCACGCACCAATGCCCAGGTGCGGCAAATCATGGAGCAATCGGCGGACGATAAGGGCACCTCTGGCTGGGACAAGTACTTCGGCTGGGGGCGGGTGAACGCCTACCGGGCGCTGGCGGGTAGTGCTGTGCCCACGCCGACATCGTCCGGCCCTACGCCAACTTCTACGCCGACCGTGCCTGGTCCCACAGCCACCGCCACGCCCCCGTCGCCCAGTGGCCCCAACGACTTTGAGCTGGAGGTCTGGCGGCTCACCAACCAACAGCGGCAGGCGAATGGCTTGCCTGACCTGGCCTGGGCGAATGAGCTGTGGTGCGCCGCTCGCCGTCACAGCGAGGACATGGCCACCAACAACTGCTTCTCGCACTACGGCTGTCTGGACGGCTCCAGCCCCTGGCAGCGCATCGCCGATTGTGGCTACCAGATGACCACCGGTGGAGAGAACATCGCTGCCGGCTTCAGCACCCCGGCGAGTGTAGTGCAAGGCTGGATGGGGTCGGAGGGGCACCGGGCCAACATCCTGAACCCCAACTTCCGGGAGATTGGGGTGGGCTACGCCTACAACCAGAACTCCACCTACGGGCACTACTGGACCCAGGACATGGGGGCCAGGTCCAGCCAGCCGGCCACAGCCACGCCGACGCGCACCCCCACCGGGGTGCCGCCCACGCCCACGCCCACCCCCACATCCGTAGGCCCTACAGCGACGCCCACGCGCACCTCCACACCAGTACCAACTTCTACCTGGACGCCCACGCCCAGCAGGACGCCTACGCCCACCTGGACACCTTCCCCCACGCTGCCTGCCCCCACGGCCACGGCCACGCCGACACCAGTGGGCTGGGGGATAGTCTTCCAGGACGACTTCGAAGGGCCGGACAAGGGCTGGACGCACTCGGCTGCTGTGGGTCAGGACGATTGGGGGCTCGTCACGGATCGTTCCCGCAGCCCCAGCCACGCCATGTTCTCCAACGATGTGTCCTTCCGCAAGGATGCTTATCTGATCAGCCCGCCTATCCTCTTGCCGTCCCAGGCTACACTCACCTTCTGGCACACCTACGACCTGGAAGGCAACTACGATGGTGGTGTGCTGGAGATTTCCACCAACAATGGGGCCAGCTACACCGACCTGGGGGCGCAGATCACCAGCGGCGGGTACGATGGGCCGATCAGTTCCAGCTACAGCAGCCCCATTGCCGGACGGCAGGCCTGGACGGGGAACAAGTTGGCCTCCTGGCGTCAGGTCACGGTCAATCTGGGACCATATGCCGGACAGACGGTCAAACTGCGCTACCGCCTGGCCTGCGACGTCTCGGTAGCGGCCACGGGCTGGTACGTAGATGATGTGCAGGTGGCTGGTGTCGCTGGGCCGACGCCCACGCCTACGTCTTTGCCGCCCACGGCCACGCCCACACCGACGCCGTTGCCCCCCACGGCCACGCCTACCTCTGTGCCGCCCACGGCCACCTCCACATGGACGCCTGTGCCGCCCACGGCCACCTCCACATGGACGCCTGTGCCGCCCACGGCCACGCCCACACGGACGCCGCTGCCCCCGACAGCGACGCCCACGTTCGTGCCGCCAACAAGTACGCCCACGTCCACCCCTACATGGACGCCTGTGCCGCCCACGGCCACACCAACGCAGACAACCGTGCCGTCGGCTACACCCACGGTCACGCCCACAGCCACCCCAACAGGGACGTCTGTACCACCAGCGCCGTCCAACCTGATCGTCAACGGGGGGTTTGAGACGGGCACCTTTAATCCCTGGAGCACGGGCGGGGGCACGACTCCGGTGCTGACCACAGCCCAGGCGCACAGTGGCAGCTACAGCGTCTTGCTAGGGTCCACCACCGGCGCTGAGCCTTACGGCGACAGCGCGGTGATGCAGACGGTGTCCATCCCGGCCAGCGCCACCAGCGCCTGGGTGAGCTTCTGGTACTGGCCCGCCACGACGGATATGATCTACTACGACTGGCAAGAACTGCAGGTGCGTGACCTGAACGGGAACGTGCTGGCTCAGGCCCTGCGGGTTTGCGCCAACACGCAGACCTGGACGCAGGGCGACTTCGACCTGTCCCGCTTCACCGGCAAGACGGTGCAACTGTGGTTCAATGTTCATCAGGATGGCTACGGCGATCTCACCGCCATGTACCTGGACGACGTGGTGCTGATGGTCAATGCCCCCACGCCTACGCCGACGGTGCCAGGGCCCACGGCCACCCCCACGCTACCACCGGCGCCGCCGGCTCTGGTGACCAACGGTGGGTTTGAAAGCGGCGGGTTTAGCCCGTGGGTGACCGGGGGTGTGAAGCTGCCAGTCATCGCCACCAACCCGGTGCACGGTGGTAGCTATGCGGCCTTGCTGGGCGCCAACACGGGGGCTGAGCCCCTCGGCGACAGTACCCTGACCCAGGCCATTGCCATTCCCGCCGGGGCGAGCAGCGCCACCCTCAGCTTCTGGTACTGGCCGGGGAGTGATGACAGGATCTACTACGACTGGCAGGAAATGCAGGTGCGCAGTGCCGATGGGCAGACTCTGGCCCAGGTGCTGCGCGTGTGCAACAACACCCAGGCCTGGACACAGGTCACCTACGACTTGACCCCCTTCAAGGGGCAGACCATCCAACTGTGGTTCAACGTCCACGAGGATGGCTATGGCGATCGCACCTACATGTACCTGGACGACATCATCATCACCACCCAGTAGTACCGCTTGATTAAAAACGTTTGGGCCTATCAGGCTATTTCACCTCTTCCGCTGCCGGAAGTGAGGCTCACTGCTTCCGGCAGCAGATTCTGGGAAATGACATGACGCGGAGTGTGCGGATGCCAAACGACAGTAGTTTACCCGGCGTCAGGCAGGTTAAGTATCTCGACTTTGATTTGGCAATCGGCCCCGGTAGCGGACGCAAATATCCCGTATCTGTAATTCACTCGCCCGCGGGCGAAGCGCGCGAAACTATGCGCTTCCCTTTCAGCGAGCTGGTACTGGAAAATCGCCTGCAAGCCTTGCAAATCGCCCTCCTGCGCTCTGGCGGCAAGCGCCGCCTAGTGCCTACACAGGAAGAGAAGGCTGTACAGGATTTTGGCCGGGAATTGTTCGATGCCCTCTTCACGGGCGAAGTACGCAGCCGCTACGACGTGAGCCAGCGAGAAGCAGCGCGGCAAGACATGGGTCTACGGCTGAAATTGTACCTTCAGCCACCAGAATTGGCCGTCTTGCCCTGGGAATTCCTCTACGACCCACGCCAGGCCGAATACGTGTGCCTCTCGCGCCACACGCCGGTGATCCGTTATCTGGAGTTGCCCCAAGTCATCGAGCCCCTGACGGTCACACCACCGCTGCGCATCCTGGGCATGATTGCCAGCCCCTATGACCTGGCTCCTCTGGATATAGAGCATGAAAAACTGCGGATGGAGAAGGCCATCCATGATTTGCAAGGGCGCGGGCTGGTAGATCTCACCTGGCTAGAAGGACAAACCTGGCGCGACCTGCAACGAGTGATGCGGGGAGGACCCTGGCATGTCTTCCACTTCATCGGCCATGGCGGCTTTGACCGCAGTGCCGAGGAAGGCTTCATCGTCCTGGCGGACGAAGAGGACAAGATGCAGCGCCTGCCCGCCACACAGTTGGCCCGGCTGCTGGCCGATCAAGACTCTTTGCGTCTGGTGCTGCTCAATTCGTGCGAAGGAGCCAGGGGCAGTCAACGCGATATCTTCTCCAGCACGGCGGCTATCCTGGTGCGGCGGAGCATTCCTGCCGTGCTGGCTATGCAGTACGAGATTACCGACCAGGCAGCGATTGAATTCGCCCGCACTTTCTATGAAGCCCTGGCCGACGGTCTGCCGGTGGATGCCGCTGTAACCGAAGCGCGTAAGGCGATCAGTCTGGCGGTGACCAACACGATAGAGTGGGGGACACCAGTGCTCTACATGCGCTCCCCGGATGGTGTCCTCTTCCAGGTAGCGCGCCCCAGGCCAGAGCAACCTCCAACCCCCCTAGAGGCTGTGGAAGCCGAGCGGCTGGAACAAGAGAAGCTCGCAGAAGCGCAGCGTCGTCGTGAAGAAGCAGAGCGGGAGCAGCAGGCGCGCTGGGCTGATCGGTTAAGTCAGGCTCAGGCAGCCATAGGAGAAGGCCGCTGGGATGAGGCGTGCACTCTGTTGCAGCAGTTGCAGGCGGAGGCCCCAGAGTATGAGCGAGAGACCAGCGCATCGCTCCTGGCCCAGGCGCAGGAGGCCATACGCCGTGAACAGCACCTGCAGGAATTGTATCAGCAAGCCCAGACACACATACGCCGGGAGGAATGGGCGCCGGCGGTGGCGAGCCTCCAACAAGTGCTGGCCATTAATGCCACTTACCGGGACGCGGCGCAGCAGTTAGAGTATGCCCAGAATCAGGCTCGTTGGGCGGAGTTGTATGCCCAAGGGATAGAACAGCGTAAAGCCGGGCACTGGAAAGAGGCCCTGGCGTCCTTTCAGACGCTGCAGGGATTGGCGGGGAACTACAAAGACGTCAAGAAGCAGCTTGCGGCCACGCAGCGTGCCATAGCCCGCGCCGCAGCCGGCCCCACACCTTCAATCAGACAGCGGGCGGCCAGCCTGTGGGCAGCAGTTAAGCCACGGGTCAGGAACCTGCGACTATGGGCGGGCATAGCTGCAGTTGTGATGCTAGGCCTCATCCTGGTCGTGGCCATTGGGCGGTCCAGTTTTTCTTCTAATCTCACACCTACGCCTACGTCTCCGGCCCAAGTACCGACATCTACGCCGCTACCGGTGGTCATACCTGTCTCTGCGCCCACGTCTACGTCTATGCCCACGCCTACGGCTACGACTGCGCCTACACCTGCGCCCACGTCTACGCCTAAGCCTACGCTGTCGCCCACAGCGACGCCTGCACCATCCTTTACGCCGTCTCCCACGAAGGTGCCAGCACCGACACTTATACCTACTATCTCTCCCCGGTTTTCGGCACCCCGCTTGCTGGAGCCAGCGAATGAGGGCCTGGCTGCTCCAGGCAAAAGCGTCCTGCGCTGGGAGTCCGTGGGCGCACTAGGCCCCGACGAATACTATGTGATAGAGATCACGTTCCCGCACGTCGAAGCTACCTGGCAGGATGGTGGGTGGGTGAAAGAGACTACCTGGACAGTACCCGATTACTTCGGTTGGCCGCATTCCAGCACGGGTCGGTATGAGTGGCGCGTCACAGTGATGCAGCGGACGGGGACCGACGCTGCCGGCAAGCCTATAGGCCAGCCCATTAGCCCCCCGAGTCCGACCTGGAGTTTTTATTGCCTGGTGGCCTTACCCCACGACTAAGCCGCCATAGCCATAGAATAGCTTCCATCTCTTATCACCATGCTGCCGGAAGTAGGTTGCACCCTGCTTCCGGCAGCAACGTTTTTGGCATCCTGGCGTAGGGGCGAGGCATTCCTGCGAGGCTGTTTCCACCCCACGGCATCCTCGTTGCGCAGGTATTAAAGGCTAACGCTGGATATTCTGGGGAATGCCTCGCCCCTACTCCTGATCCTCTTTGCTATTTTGCGCGGATGTGGTATACTCTAGGCGGCTGAGCACAGGAAAGTATCGGCCGGGAGACAGGGCGGCGGGCGACGCGCCCGCCCTACGGTCGCCAACGAGGAGCAAGGTTGTGACCGCCCAGGAGAGCATTCGTAATTTCTGCATCGTGGCGCACATTGACCACGGCAAGTCCACGCTGTCCGACCGCCTGCTGGAGTTCACGGGCACCATCGCCCAGCGGGAGATGGTGGAGCAGGTGCTGGATACCATGGACCTGGAGCGCGAGCGGGGCATTACCATCAAGGCCCAGGCCGTGCGCATGGTTTACCGCGCCCGCGACGGGCAGGATTACGAACTGAACCTCATTGACACACCCGGCCACGTAGACTTTACTTATGAAGTTTCTAGAAGCCTGGCCGCCTGCGAGGGGGCCATCCTGGTGGTGGATGCCACCCAGGGCATTGAAGCGCAAACCCTGGCCAACACCTACCTGGCCCTGGACGCCGACCTGGCCATCATTCCCGTGGTCAACAAGATTGATCTGCCCAGCGCCGAGCCAGAGCGCGTGGCCCAAGAAATTGAAGACGTCATCGGCCTGCCGAAGAGTGAGATTATTTTCGCCTCGGCCAAGGAGGGTATTGGCACGGAGGCGATTCTGGAGGCCGTGGTGCAGCGCCTGCCACCACCCGCGGGCCAGGTGCATCGCCCCCTGCGGGCGCTGATCTTTGACTCCAAGTACGACCCGTACAAAGGAGTTATCGCCTACGTGCGCATAGTGGATGGCATGGTGCGCACCAACGATCGTCTGCTGATGATGGCCACAGGTAAGACCGGCGAGGCGCTGGAGATCGGCATCTTCCATCCGCAGTTGGTGCCTGTAGGTGAGTTGACCACGGGCGAAGTGGGCTACATCGCCACGGGCTTGAAAACGGTGAAAGATTGCCAGGTGGGCGACACCATCACCCTGGCTCAATCGCCGGCAGAGATGCCCCTGCCCGGCTATCGCCCCGCCAAGCCTATGGTCTTCGCCGGCATCTACCCGGTGGAGAACGCCGACTACGGCCTGCTGCGCGATGCCCTGGACAAGCTCAAGCTCAACGATGCCGCCCTCTTCTACGAGCCAGAGACCAGCCTGGCCCTGGGCTTCGGCTTCCGCTGCGGCTTCCTGGGGCTGCTGCACATGGACATCGTCCAGGAGCGACTGTGGCGGGAGTACGGGCTGAGCCTGCTGGCCACCGCCCCCAGCGTGGAATACCTGGTCGTCACGAAGGACGGCAGCGAGGTGGCGGTGGACAACCCCTCGCTGCTGCCGCCGGAGGATCAAATCGTGGAGATCCGGGAGCCGTGGATGAAGATCAGCATCGTCTCGCCCAGCCGGTACATCGGCCCGATCATGGAGCTGGTCACCGGCCGCCGCGGCGAGTACGAGCGTTTGGAGTACATTGACCCCGAGCGGGTGGTACTGAGCTACGCCATGCCCCTCTCCGAGATGCTCACCGACTTCTACGACCAGTTGAAGTCGCACACGCAGGGCTACGCCAGCCTGGACTACTCCTTCTGGCAGTATCGCCCCGCCGATCTGGTGCGCCTGGACATTCTGGTGAACAATCAGGTGGTGGACGCCCTCTCGCTGATCACGCACAAGGACAAGGCCTACTTCCAGGGGCGAGAGTTGGTGCGCAAGCTGCGCAAGCTCATCCCGCGGCAGCTCTTTGACGTGCCGGTGCAGGCGGCTATCGGCAGCCGGATTATTGCCCGGGAGACGATTGTGGCCCTGCGCAAGAACGTGCTGGCTAAGTGCTACGGTGGCGACGTGACGCGCAAGATGAAGTTGCTGGAGAGGCAGGCCGAGGGCAAGAAGCGCATGAAGCGGGTGGGCAACGTGGAGATTCCGCAGGAGGCCTTCATCGCTGTGCTGCGACTGGGTGAGGAGAAGAAGGCGTGAAGATCAAGGGCTGTCGCCCGACGATCAATCGTCGGGCTGAGATAACGAAGGGCGATAAATCGCCCTGGAACAGCCTGCTTCAGCAGGCTTGGCACTCTCAGCCTGGCGATTCATCGCCAGGCAATAGCGCAGGGACGAACTCTATCAGAAACCCGTTTTCTCCGAGAAAACGGGTTTCTGTAGACTGGACCTGGCTTCTGGTCGTCCTGCTCACCGTCTTCGCCGTGGCGCCTCTGGCCCAGCCGGGCTTCTTCTGGGGCGCGCACGATGCCCGGCACAGCGTCTACTTCCTGGTGGAGTTCGACCGTTCCATTCAGGACAGCATTCTTTACCCACGCTGGCAGCCCGACTACGCCTTCGGCTACGGGTATCCGTTCTTTAACATCTACTCGCCGCTGGCTTTCTACCTGGGCGAGGCCTTTCACCTGCTGGGGCTAGATTTCGTAGCCGCGGTGAAGATAGTTTTTGGGCTGGGATTTGTACTCAGCGCCTTGACTATGTACCTCTTCGCCCGGCGGGTTTTAGGGCGTTGGCCGGGGCTGGTGGCGGCGGCGGTCTACGTCTACGTCCCCTATCGCCTGGAGGACGTGTACGTGCGCGGCGTACTGGCGGAGAGCTTCGCCTTCGTCTTCTTCCCTTTGCTGCTGTGGGCTTTTCTGGAGCTGGTGGAGACGGGCCAGCGGCGCTACCTGCTGGCGGCGGGGGCGTCGTATGCGGCGCTGCTGTGTACTCACAACGGTACGGCCTTGACCTTCTCGCTGCTGCTGGGGGCGTACATCGTTGTGTTGGTGTTGGCGAAGTCATGGCGAGCGGGGCGAGGCACAGAAAGACGACCATCAGATGGTCGTCCTCATAGCTCAAGCCCCGTCGAACGGGGCTGGGGTGGCGGGGCAGGGCAGCGGGGCTTGTCTCGCCCTGACATTTTAGTGGCGGCTGGACGTGTATTCGCCCCCTGCGCCCTGGCCCTGCTCCTGGGGGTGGGACTGGCGGCGATCTTCCTGCTGCCCGCCCTGCTGGAGACGCGCTACGTGAACGTGGCCCAGTGGACCAGCGCCTACTACGACTTTCGCCGCCACTTCGTTTATTTCTTCCAGCTCTTCTCGCCCTTCTGGGGTTTCGGTTACAGCGATGCTGGCCCCCGCGACGCCATGTCCTTCCAGCTTGGTGCAGTACCACTTGTCTTGGCGATACTGTCGCTGGGCGCGTTGAGACGTTCCACGTTCCACGTTCCAAGTTCCACGCCGCACGTTTCATGTTTGACGCTTTTCTTCCAACTTGTCACCGTGCTTACCATCTTCCTCATGCTCGCCCCGGCCGCGCCGCTGTGGGTGGCGACGCCCCTGGCCAGCTTCGCCCAGTTCCCCTGGCGGCTGCTCGCCTTCACGGCCCTGAGCATGGCCTTCCTGGCCGGCGTGGTGGTGGCCGGGGTGCAGGAATGGCGCCAGCGCCTGGCCGGGCTGCTGGTCGTGCCGCTGCTGGCGGTGATCGTTTGGGGGAGCTGGCCGTACCTCTGGCCGCAGATCATCCCGCCCAAGGAGGGGCCAGTATCGCTGGCCGGGCTGATGCGCTTCCAGCAGTCCAGCGGCGAGATGGTGGGCCTCACCGCCTGGGCAGACATCCAGGCCAAGCCCACCTGGAGCCCCCTGGCCGATCTGTACGTGGCCGGGAAGCCGGTGGAGTCCAAGGTTGCCTACTCGCTCCTGCCTGCCGGGATGACCGTGCAGCCCCTGCGCCATCGCACCATCCTGGACGAGGTGCGCGTGAGTTCGGTGCAGGGGGGCAAGGTGACGTTTTACACGCAGTACTATCCCGGCTGGCGAGCCTACCTGGACGGGCGCGAGGTGGCGGTGGTGCCCGAAGGCGATCTGGGGTGGATGACGGTTATGGTACCCGGCGGCGAGCACGTCTTGCTCCTGCGCTTCGAGGATACGCCGGTGCGCGTGGCGGGGACGCTGATCTCGCTGGTCACCGGCCTGTTGGTGGTGGCGGTCTGGGGATGGGAGGTAAAAGGTAAGGGAATAGGGAATCAGGAAATCAGGGAATCAGGAAATCAGTAATCAGGGAACCAGGAGCCCCCTGATTCCTTCATTTCCTGATCATTGATTCCCTACTTAAGGGGCAGGGTTGCTGCTGGGGGCTCCCGCCTCCGGGGCCATCGCATCGTCTACGCCGATCCAGAAGTGGTTGGGGCGCACGGCCCGGCTGGGCACGACCCGCAGGCGTGGGACGGTCACCTGCACGCCGGCAGGCACGTAACAGGTATCCGGCGCCAGCCCAAACTTCTCCTTGTAACGCTCTAACGCCTGGGCGATCTTCTGCTCGCTAGGCTTGCGCGGGTCGTCGTCGTACCAAAGTAAACCGATTTTCATTGCTCGTCACCTCCGTGGCGAGGGGGAGTCCGTCAGCCTTGCGAAGGTTCTCAGCGCTTGTCGTCAAACGACTCTCGGAGCAAACCTTCGCAAGGCTTTTAGCCCAGGGGCGGCACAAGGCCGCCCCCTACTGGGGTTCGTCACCCACGACCGTGAACTCTCGCTGCTGGCCGCTGCCCAGGCTGTTCATGACCGCCGGCAGGTAGGGGGCATAGCCTTGACCGGCTTGTAGGGGCTGACCACCCTGGATGACCACCACCGGCGGGTAGCTGGCATGTCCCTGGGTCATCGCCTGGTCGCTGCCCCGGCCTACGCGGGTAGCTAGGAGAATCAGGATGCTCACAGGAATGCTGGCGGCCACACCGCAGACTACGCCGATGACCACGGCCATAGCCTCGGTGCTCATGCGGTTGCCGATGACCACGGCCAGGGTGACGCAGAAGATAACCACCACGGCAATCAGGAAGTTGCGCATCGGGATGTCCTCCTCTTACGTATATAGAGCATAGGGGAATAGGGCATAGAACAAAGAGCATAGAGCAAAGCTGGAACATTTGTTCTATTGGCATTATAGCAGAACAGGCGTTCTATGTCAAGGGGTTTGGGGGCAAAATTTGGGGCTTTTTCAAAAGCAGGCTTTTAACCGCAGAGAGCGCCGAGGACGCAGAGTTTTTCTAATTTCTCAGCGTTCTCCGCGCTCTCCGCGGTAAAAAGAACAAAGGAGATTGTCATGAGCAACGACTATCGCTCTGGGCGGCGCTTTCGGCGACCGCCAGAGGTCGTAGACCTCGGCCAGGAGTTCCGCCCGCCCAGCGCGGCCACGCTGTGGCGCTTGGGCGTCCTTATCGTCTTGGCCCTGCTGGTGATCTTGGGCGGCCTGGGGCTACGCTTCTATACCGATTGGGCCTGGTTCAACAGTCTGGGACTCTCGGCGGTGTTTTTTACCCCCATCTGGGCGCGGGTGGTGATCTTCCTGATCGCCTTCGCGCTGGCCTTTGTCTTCTTCGTGGCCAACATCATCGTCGCCCGAGCCTTGACGCCGCGAGGGACAGCCAGCAGCGTGCCCGCCCGCTTCCTGGGCTGGCTGTCGGGGCCGGTGACCGGCCTCCTTTTGTTGGGCGGCGCGGCGGTCAGCGTCCTCCTGGCCCTGGAGGCGCAGGATCAATGGGAGCTGTTCTTGCGCTACCTCAACGCCGTCCCCTTTGGGCAAAGAGACCCGATCTTCAATCAGGACGTGGGTTTCTACGTCTTCACCCTGCCCGTCTACCAGTTTGTGCGCACCTGGCTACTGGAACTGGTGATTGTGGCCCTGCTGGGCGCCCTGGTGGCCTACGCCCTGGGGCTGGGTCGGTTACAGCTCACGCCGGCCGTGAAGGGGCACCTCTCCGGCCTGGGGGCGCTGATTCTGGTGCTCATCGCCTGGACGTATCGCCTGAACATCTACGAACTGGTGTACTCGCCGCGCGGCGTGGTCGTTGGCGCCAGCTATACGGACGTGCATGCCCAGTGGCCGGCCTTCACCCTGCTGATCGTCATCTCCCTGCTCTGCGCCGCTCTGCTGCTGGCCAATATCTTCCTGCGCGCCCTGCGCGCCATCGCCCTGATCATGGGTCTGTGGATTGTGGTCTCCTTGCTGGCCGGGGGTGTGTACCCGGTCCTGGTGCAGAACCTGCAGGTCAAGCCCAGCGAGTTTGTCAAGGAGAAGCCGTACATTGATTACAACATCGCCCTGACTCGCCAGGCCTACGGGCTGGATCGCATCCAGGAAATCGCCTATCCCGCCGAGGACATGCCCTCGGCCCAGGACATCGCCCGCAACACGGACACGATGGCCAACATCCGGCTGTGGGACTATCGCCCGCTGCTGCAGACCTACGATCAGATCCAAACCATTCGCACGTACTACGATTTCACGGACGTGGACATTGACCGTTACACCCTGGGCGGCACCTATCGCCAGGTGATGCTCAGCGCCCGCGAGCTCTCGCCGGAGAGGTTGGTCACCCAGGCACAGACCTGGATCAACCAGCGGCTCATCTACACGCACGGCTACGGGGCCACCATGAGCCCGGTGAACGAGGTCACCGCCGATGGCTCGCCGAACCTGCTGGTCAAGGACCTGCCGCCGGTGGGCGAGCCGCAGATCAATCGGCCGGAGATCTATTACGGCGAGAAGAGCGACGGCTACGTCATCGTCAAGACCAAGACGCTGGAGTTTGATTATCCCAAGGGCGAACAGAACGCCTTCACCACTTACCAGGGCAACAGCGGCGTGAGCATCGGCTCGTACCTGAGCCGCTTGATCTTTGCCCTGCGCTTTGGCGATTTCAACATCCTGCTCACCGATGCCATCACGCCAGAGAGCCGCATCCTGTACGTGCGCAACATCCACGAGCGTGTGCGGGCCATCGCCCCCTTCCTGCGCTACGATCGTGACCCTTACCTGGTCATCGCCGATGGTCGCCTGTGGTGGATCCAGGACGCCTACACTGCCAGCGATCGTTACCCGTACAGCGAGCCTTATCGTAACACCTTCAACTACATCCGCAACTCGGTGAAGATCGTCATTAACGCTTACGACGGCTCGCTGACCTACTACGTCGCCGATGCCGAGGAGCCGATACTACGGGCCTATCGCGGCATCTTCCCCACCCTGTTCAAATCGCTGGACGAGATGCCCGCCTCCCTGCGGCCGCACCTGCGCTACCCGGAAGACCTGTTCCTGGTGCAGGCGGAGATGTACCGCACCTACCACATGCGGGATGCCCAGGTGTTCTACAACAAAGAAGACCTCTGGGAGACGCCCAAGGAGGTCTTTGGGGGCCAAGAGCAGCTTATGGAGCCGTACTACGTCATCATGCGCCTGCCTGGAGGCACGAGGGAGGAGTTTATGCTCATCCTGCCCTTCGTCCCCGCTAATCGCCAGAACATGGTGGCCTGGATGGCCGCACAGTGCGACGGCGAGAACTACGGCCAGATGGTGGCCTATCGCTTCCCCAAGGAGAAGCTCATCTACGGGCCGATGCAGATTGCGGCGCGCATAGATCAGGACCCCGTCATCTCCAGCCAGCTTACCCTGTGGAGCCAGCGCGGGAGCAGCGTCATTCGCGGCAATCTGCTGGTCATCCCTATTGAGAAGTCGCTACTCTACGTGGAGCCCCTGTACCTCCTGGCCGAGACGGGGCAGATCCCGCAACTCAAGCGGGTGATCGTGGCTGCCGGCCCCAACATCGCCATGGAGGAGACACTGGCCGGTGCCCTGGCCAAGGTCTTTGGCACCGCGCCTGTGGTCACCACCCCCACCACACCGACCACGCCCACAACGCCAGCGGCTGGCGACGTGGCCACCCTGGTACGCTCAGCCAACGACCACTACGAGAAGGCGCAGGCAGCCTTGCGCGCCGGCGACTGGACGACCTACGGGGCGGAGTTGAAGGCGCTGCAGCAGGACTTGCAGCGGCTGCTGGAGGTAGTGCAGAAGTAGACAAGGAGCAGGTAGACAAGGGAGGAGACGAGGGACGAGGGATGAGAAACGAGGGATGAGGGGGATGAGGAGACGAGAAGGCAAGGGGACGGGGAGACAAGGGGGCGGACAGGCGCGGCGCCGGGCTTCCCTGTGGTGAGGAAACTCAGGGGTCTACGATCTCGAAGCTCAGGTCTTTGCCCTTGAGGGTAATGGTGAAGTGGTTGAGGACGTTGCGGCCGAGGAGGACATCCTTGCGCACGGCGGACACGACTTCAACATGCGGGATGTGGAAATTGGCTGCCGTAACGTTGACCAGGTAGGCTGGCCTCTGCGTCCAGACACCTTCGTAACTCCGGGCCGCCCACCGCGAAGGAATGAGCTTAAGCTCAGCAACCATGTCCTGAGGAATAACTGAAAGATCGGCACCCGTGTCCAGTTTACCTGATGCCTGGCTGACTTTCGACGGATCAACGGTGGAGGCTACGGAAACGTCCACCACCGGAGCCGGAGGCTCGAAGGTTTCATTGTAGCGTAGCATTAGCAGATAACCATGTACTGTTTAGAGCTCCTCAGGGGAGCTGCGCATCTCCAAAAAGTCGCTTCCGCTTTTCAGGCTCGGCCAACGGGTGGAGCGGTTCATCTTGGGCGATGCGGAACTGCACCACCAAGTTGTTG
>Ga0315268_10001104_pt1 | contig 31266 bp, 32 predicted proteins | sample C1_top_MG_FD_204535 | JGI IMG/M metagenome (GOLD analysis project Ga0315268, IMG submission 204535) | Sediment microbial communities from Yellowstone Lake, YNP, Wyoming, USA - C1_top | ecosystem: Environmental > Aquatic > Freshwater > Lake > Sediment | place: USA: Wyoming | collected 2017-08-01
TACGTGTCCCTAACCGGTGGATGAATATGCAATATCACTTCTGTTGCTCAAGTTTTCCTTTAACGGCTTCTATGGATGCGCCTAAAATTTGAATTTTTGCAACATTACCTTCGCCTGTGCCTCGGGTTATGGCTTCTTGCAGAATAGTCATCTTCTCCAGCTTCACGCCCATGACAGTCGCGCCGACTGCTTCCACAGCCACGGCGTCTCTGCCCGCGATGAGAATGTTTGCTTTCACGCCCTTGTCTGAAGTTATAGTCTTGTAGCCGTAGGTTCCGTCTATTACGGCAAGGTCGATTCCCCCGATGGCTGCGTAGGCATCCATAAGAACGTTGGGCAGTTTTTTGTGAAACCTTGCTTTTTTCGACTCTGGCATCAAGCCTAACAGGTTCTTTAGAATAGTCCCATACTCGGTCTTGCGAAGAACATGCACGCTCACGAAGACGTTGGGCTTGAATAGTATATGGGATAAGCCGATGTTTTCGTCTGCGATTTTGACCTGTTTAGTGTCCGTGTCTTCGGAGAGGTTGAAGGGCACGACATGTTTCGTGAAGGCTTCTCTCCAGATTTGAAGCCTTTCGGAGCCTGCGCCCTTGTAATTGTCTGATTCAGTCACCAAAATCTGGGGCGCCCTATCGAAGCCGTTTATGATTGCGTTTAATACACCGAGCGTTGGGTGATTCTTCTTTTTGTGATGGAAAACTCCGGGCTTTATCACTACTTTTCTTTTTTTTGTGTTCAGATCATCTATTCCGCCGATTAGTTTGAGCGCTTGCTGGAAGGCTTGTTGTACGTCGCCATCGTCAAACTCCGTTATGGCTACTTTGGAAGGCACAATAACACCTCGCATATGAAGGTTATCTCCTAAAGAAAGAGGATGCGTAAGATAATCCTTTCCGAAGCCACTGGCAAATTTATTGGCATCATGGAAACTTTTTCGGCTAATCGGCAAATTTATCTACCGAACGGCAAAATAGGCTCCTTAGAAAAGGGCGCTTTAAATGAACGATTATGAGAAAACCGAAAAACTTCTGAAGGCATTGGCATCCAAATCGCGACTGCAAATTTTGGAGCTTATTCGAAAAGGTGTCTCGAACCCTGGCGACATGGCGAAAGAGTTGAATCGTCACAGGGCAACGATTGAGAAGCATTTGAGAGTGCTCTTGGCTGCGAGAATTGTTGAGAAGGTGCCTTCATTGAGCAAGGGCGGACAGTTGACGATTCGGTACAAAATTGCTGAAGGTGCAGATGAGCTTTTGGCTAATATCGAGGAAGTTATGGAGAAGTTTTAGTACTTGCCCATCATTTTTCCCACTTTATAGTAGAAGCCGTCTTCGCCTATCCATTTGAACAGTAAGCCTTCCTTCCAGTCGTAGCCTTCGCGGACGCTGGTCGCCAGCACTTCGCCCATGAACCACACGTGGTCGCCCACTTCCACTTCCTTAACCACCTTGCATTCAATGCTAACTGGGCTTTCCCCTATGAGCGGAGCGTTGACTTTTACGCCCTTTTCAGGAGTCAAGTTGGCTAACTGAAACTTGTCGATGTCTCTGCCAGATTTTTCTCCGCAAATCCGCAGGGCTTCAGTGAGTTTTTCGTCAACCACGTTCACCACAAATTCTCCGCTTTTGCGGATCAAATCGTAGGAATATCTTGACGGCGCTATGCCGATGCCGACTATGGTTGGTTTTCCAGAGAAGTATGCGAACATGCCTATGGTTATGATATTCTTTTTGTCACCATATCCAGCAGACGCTAAATAGACTGGTCTTATCGGCAAGTGTCTAAGCCCTTCACGAACAGCCATTTCCTTCTTCAACTCAACAAACTCCGGTTTGTGTTTAGAAAGGAAAATCGTTTCATCACAGATATTAATCTACCCTTCGTCCAGCGAAGAATTGAAAAGCACGCGCCCGGCACATAATAAAAATGGTGTGGATTATGAAAGAATTGAAGATTAAAAGTTCAGCCTTTGAACACAACGGGTTAATCCCTAAGAAGTACACCTGCGACGGTGAAGACGTGAACCCGCCTCTCAGCATTGAGGGAATACCAGAGGGAACGCAGAGCCTTGCTTTGATAGTGGACGACCCAGACGCGCCCATGGGAACGTGGGACCACTGGATTGTCTGGAACATCACGCCCACTAAGGACTTGGAAGAAAATAGCATCCCAGGAGTCGAGGGGATGAATGATTTTAGGAAACACTCTTATGGCGGTCCATGTCCGCCCGGAGGAACACACAGGTATTTCTTCAAGGTCTACGCTTTGGACACGAAGCTTAATCTCAGTGCCAATTCGAAAAAGAAAGACTTGGAGAAGGCTATGCAGGGACATATTGTTGCAAAGGGTGAACTCGTAGGTCGATACAGCAGAAGATAACACGACTAGCACTTTTACGAATCCCTTTATATCCCGTCTTTAAGAGTTTACATCCGTATACAAGTAGGAGAAGGACGAAGTTGGCAGCTAAAGGCTTTGAAAACGTGAAAAACCAGATAGGCTACTGCGGAATCTGGTGTGGAAGTTGTTCAGGCGGTAACGGCGCCATTCTAGAACTGGCAAGAAGACTTGAACAGGCACTTAAGGGAAGTAATCCAGACTATTGGGTTCCTAAAGAAATGAACTTTGAAGAATTCATGAAAGCACTGGGCATTATCCAAACAGCCTCGCTGTGTCTTGGATGCCAAAAAGGCGGAGGAAACCCAACCTGCAATATCCGCGCCTGTGCTTCAAAAAGGAACATAGCCAACTGCAGCCAATGTAACGAGCTTATGGAATGCAAAAATTTCGAAGAGCTAGAAAGATACTATCCACGCATAAGAGAAGGGCTTTTGAAGATTAAAGAGGTCGGACGAGAAGAAAGCATCAGAAAGTGGATGAACGAACTGAAAACCAAATGGCCTCACTGCATCTTGTTGTGCGAAGCCACTAAGCAATAGAACCCTAGCGACGCAAACTTGTCTTCTGGTGTTGCAGGTCCGAATATTATCTTGGCAAAGTTCGAAAATGAAATATATCTGTTGAGTAGATGAGTCTTCAAGACGCAGTTGTTTCGAAACCATTTTCCATGGCACACCCGAGGCTGAAGGAAATGAACCCCTACAATAAGATTACTAAAGTGCGAGGCAGAGTGGAGAGCAGCATAATATCCAAGAAGGAAAGAGACAGACTTGTCGCCAAGGCTGAGGAGGCCTTAGGCAACGAACGCTACAGCTGGAAAGCAAGCATCGACGGCTTCTGCATGCAACTCTTCACCAACAGCGAGCACCTTTATGATTTTTGGGTAGAAAACTGGTTCTCCATGTCCCGTGAAACAAAATCTCACGGACGCTTGTACGCCGTGCTCGACCCAGACTTTAACGGAGGCCGACCACACGCTCACTACAACCCAGAGACTAAAACGGCCATAATCTTCAACACAGAATACTATGGACAGGTCAAAAGCTGGGCGCTAGGCGTCACATGCGACATTGCGGAAGACCAGCACGACATTCACAGTATTCATGGCAGCTGCATCGAAGTAAACGGCAACGGAATCGTTTTGGTGGCACCCACTGGTACGGGCAAGTCCACACACAGTTATGCGCTTCTAAAAATGGAAGGCGCCAGACTGCACAGCGATGATTGGATCTACGTGCGCTTCATAGGCGGCGCGAAGGGCAGAGCGAGCGCTGATATAAGTGAGAGAAAATTCTACATTCGAACCAATATTGTCCGAGTTTTTCCCGAAATCAGGTCTCTGCTTGACAAGTGCAAGCTCGAGAACGTCGAGCCTCTAACACCCGCGGAGGCCGAGGAGCTGAAATCGAAGGGCGTGAGCGAAGACTCTGTCCAGAAGATGTTGGCAGACCCCTACATCGCGCATGAATATTCCCGTGCCATGCTTGATCCGTTGTGGATTTCTGGACCCGAAAAATTCGTAGACACCACGCGTGTTAAGAAAGTCATACTCTTGAAGAGGGACCCGAGCGATTCAGAGGTAGTGAGGAGGTTGGAGAACGAAGAAGCTGTCGATTACCTGACAACTCAACCTGAGCAATTCTTGAACCCTTACCTCATAGTTAAGACGCCTGAAAAAGTCGAGATAAGACAAGACTTCTTCCGCCGACTCTTCAAATATGCACCATGCTATCTCGTCAATACGATTGAGCCCGTCACAGCTGTTCAAGAAAGAATCAGGGAAATAGTCAGAGAAAACGAGCAGAAAGGTGCTCCGGCCGGGATTTGAACCCGGGTCGGCGGCTCGAGAGGCCGTCATACTTAACCGGTCTATACTACCGGAGCCGTTGCAACTAGAACAAATGAGGGGCACGAGTGTTTTTAAATCTTACAGACAAAATCGTCTTTTCATGATTAAGCGAGTTCATGGCTTGATGCTTATCTCTAAGGATACGCTTTGTGGGGTTTTGTGGAATCTAGGCGTGTTGTTGAAGTAGTTAGTGCGATTTGTATTTCTTCAAACATTCGAATTGTTTTGAGCATTCGTTACAGATGATTATGTGTTGCTTGAGCGTTCCAAAACAGCGCGGTGGTCGTGCGTAAAGTAGAAGTGCTTCCAGATGCTTCTTTTGGAGTTCCTGACTCTGACTCATAGCAATCCAAAAGGAGAATTATTCTAACATTGACACGATTAAAGCCTTGTGGTATAGTTTATTTATAATCTGGCGACGTGTAAACAATTTCAGCAGAGAAGGGAAATGTCTTGAGTCAGGCTGAAAAGATTCTCAGAAAAATCGAGAAGATGTCGAGGACACAATTTCTTCCGATAGTTGGACCTGAAAAAGGTAAGATACTGGCAGGGGTTGTTCGCGAAACCAGGCCCAAGCGCGTGTTGGAAGTAGGGGCTCTCATCGGGTATTCGGCGATTCTCATCGGGAAAGAGCTTGATGCTGATGCTCACATAATCACTATTGAGATTCACGAGGACGAAGCGAGAATGGCGGAGGAGAACATTAGGCTGGCTGGAATACGCACCAAAGTGGATGTACTCGTGGGTGATGCGATTAAAATCATTCCAACGCTGAAAGGCTCTTTCGACCTTGTGTTCATCGACGCCGAAAAGACGGAATACTACCAGTACCTCAAGCTAGTTGAGGGCAAACTGCACAAAGGAAGCGTCGTAGTCGCGGATAACGCTGGGATTTTTGCAGACCAGATGAGAGACTACTTGGACTATCTGCGAACTTCTCCAAAGTACAGCAGCAAATATGTGCAAGTGGGAGAAGACGGACTTGAGATAAGTGTCAGGTGGCGAAAGTGAAGCGAAAACGAGGCTACAAACGCGGATACCCTGTAGCGCTTCTCGTGGGTTTCGAGGATGACCGTGTGGTTCTGTGGCAGGTATTTAGCCATGTTGTGAAACCGCACCTCACACTGAAGCTTGATGGAAAGCGAACAGACGAGACGACTTTATACAATTTCCACGAGTCCATGATTGACGCGTTGAGACCACTGCTCAAGGAAGGAGTGAGAAGCATAGTACTCACAGCGCCGATGAAAACCAACTATACGACAGATTTTCTGAACCATGTGCGAAAACATCACACGTACCTAATTCAATCGAAGAACCCGAACAGGGCAACTTTCGCCCAGATAATCGGCTCCGCAGACCAGCCTAGCAAAGTAGCTGAACTGGTGAAAACCAAAGAATTCTGCACGCAAATCGCGCAGACAACTTCGGAAGAAGCAGATACCATAGTCAACGCACTGGAAAAGCATCTTTCCGACAGCAATACGGTTGTTCTGTTTGGGCTAAAAGAAATCGAAGACGCTGTCTATAACCGAGAAGGGCACGACAGCATCGGAACAAAATACCTAGTACTCATAGACAAGTATCTCGCCGACAGCAAAGAGAAGAACAGGGTTCAAAGGCTATTGCAGGTTTCAAAGAATAAACGAGTGAAGACGAGAATAGTCAATTCAGAAACGCCTGCAGGCAAACGAATTAGCCAATTCGGAGGCATAGTCTTATTCACTCTCAACCAAAAAATAACACACGAGAATTTCGACAAAATGAATAAATCTAACTGAACAAGGTTAATCAAAGCATGAGTTGATGAATAATATGAAGCGTGTGTTGTTCGTGTGTGTTGAGAACGCGGGCAGAAGCCAGATAGCGGAGGCTTTTGCCAATTATTATGGGAAGGGAAAACTGGTTGCGTCAAGCGCTGGCGTCATGCTTGCTGACAGAATCAACCCGATGGTGGTTGAAGTAATGAAGGAGAAGGGCTTCGATATTTCCATGAATAAGCCCAAACTCTTGACCACCAAAATGATTGAAGAGGCGGACAAAGTCATAACCATGGGCTGCAGCGTCGAAAAATTCTGTCCAGCACCACTGCTCAAAAACGTCATCGATTGGAAACTAGAAGATCCAAAAGGAAAACCCATAGAAATTGTCAGAAAAATAAGAGACGAAATAGAAACAAAAGTCAAGGAACTGATTGAAGAAATCGCCTAAAAACCTGAATGGCGAAGTACATCACTAACTCAAAAAGTCCAACCACAGGTTCTCTGTTCATATTAGTATCATATTTGGATCCTATAGTGAAGAGGGGGGAGAGACGCAGCGCACAGATTCACAGAACCTAAAGCCAAACACCATACTGCTCAAAACCCATTAAACTCCACACAAATCCTTGACGAAGCACGTATTTATTAACTCGAACCACCACGCACTCTCATCTCCAAAGCTTCACGGTAGAAAACTTTGCGCGCAGAAATACAAGTCAAAGGCATCGTTCAAGGCGTTGGATTTCGCCCCTTCGTTTACCGCTTAGCAGTATCACACGGGCTTGTTGGATACGTCAGAAACCAAGGCGACGCCACGGTAGAAATCACTGTGGAAGGCGACTCAAACCATATAAAACAATTCGTCACCGACCTGCAAAACAAGAAACCACCTCTCGCACGCATATACGAAATGCAAACAAAATACGCACAAGACCAAGGAAAATTTACTAGCTTCACCATAATCAAGAGCACAGAAAAAGCAGAACATTCAGGCTCAATCATCCCACCTGACGTTGCGATATGCGAAGAATGCCAGAAAGAACTAAAAAACCCCACCAACCCACGGTACGAATATTTTTTCATAACCTGCACAAACTGCGGACCACGCTACACCATCATCGAAAGCCTGCCATACGACCGCACAAACACCACTATGCAAGCTTTTGAAATGTGCCCTTCCTGCAAAGCCGAATACGAAAACCCGCTGAACAGAAGATTCCACGCACAAACAGTCGCATGTTCAAAATGTGGACCTAAAGCATTTCTAACCACAAGAGAAGGCGAACGAATCGACGAAAATGACCCGATTAGGCAGACAGGAAAACTTCTCGAAGAAGGCAGCATAATCGCCATAAAGGGCAACGGCGGCTTCCACGTGGCGACCGCAACCACAAACAGCACGCCCATAGAGAAACTCAGACGCATAAAACATAGATCCCAAAAACCCTTCGCCATAATGACACGCAACCTCGAAGCGATAAAAACCTTCGCCGAAGTCAGCACACAAGAAGAAAAAACATTGACCTCATACATTCATCCAATTGTGCTGCTGAACAAAAGCGAAAACTATTTTCTCTCAGACCAAATAGCACCAAAATTGCACAATGTTGGCGTAATGCTGCCATACACGGGCTTGCACATCATGCTGTTTGACAAAGTAGAAGAACCAGCGTTCGTGATGACAAGCGCCAACCCGCCGAACGAACCAATTGTGAAAGACAACGAAGAAGCACTAAAAAAACTAGGAAACACCGTTGATTATTTCCTTTTCCACAACCGTGACATCGCACACAGATGCGACGATTCCGTAATACGACTACACAGTTCAAAGCTAACCATGATTCGACGCTCACGCGGATACGCGCCAGAACCGATACAACTAAGGAAAGTGGTGCAAACGTGTGCGTTGGGCATGGGTGCTGAACAAAACGTCACCGCCTGCGTTCTCTTGGGCGACAAGGCATTCATTTCGCAGCACATCGGCGACGTGGAAAACGTCGAAACACTCGCCTTCCTAAGGAACACCATAAACCACTTGATTCAACTGACGAACAGCAAAACCGAACTCATAGCCTGCGACGCACATCCCAAATTCTCCACAACAACACTCGCCCACGCGTTAGGAAAACAACTAAACTGCCCAGTGATTCCAATCCAACATCACCATGCACACATAGCGGCACTTATGGCTGAACACGACATTGACAACATGATAGGCATCGCGTGCGACGGCTTCGGCTACGGCATAGATGGCCAAGCGTGGGGCGGCGAAATCCTACACTGCGATACAAAAGGCTTCAAGCGACTCGCACACCTGCAAGAGCAACCGATGCTCGGCGGCGACCTCGCGACGCGATACCCGATTCGGATGGCGGCAGGAATACTCTATCAAGTCATAGACATTGAAGATTGGCTTCTCGCAAACAGCACTGTGCTTCCGCACGGTAGAGCAGAAGCGGAACTAATCTTAGCCCAATTAGAGAAGGGCGATGTCCAAACAAAAACCACAAGCTGCGGACGAATACTGGACACAATCGCCCTCATTCTTGGCGTATGCAACGAGCGCACCTACGAAGGCGAACCCGCCATGAAACTCGAATCCGCAGCCATCAAAGGAAAAGATGTCTTAAAACTGGCGCCAAGATTCGAAGGCAACACGCTCAACACAACATGGCTAATAAAGGAAATGTTCGAACAACGAAACAAATTTCCCCCTGCAAATTTGGCTTGCTCTGCACAACTGTATTTGGCACGTGGATTAGCGCAATTGGCAACTCAAGAAGCAGCCCATCTGGGCATAAGGAATATCGGCTTCTCGGGCGGAGTAGCGTACAACCAAAGCATAACCGCAGCGATAAAGGAAATCATAGAAGAGAACAAGCTAAACTTCTTCGTACACGAAAAACTGCCAGCCGGCGACGGATGCATAAGCTTAGGTCAAGCACACGCTGCCTGCGCACAAAAACAGCAAAAAACAGAACGCATTTAAGCTGGAGTACAATGCCATAAAGATGATAAAAATGTGCTTGGCGATTCCAGCCAAAGTCGTCGAAATCAAAGAAAACACGGCGAAAGTTGACTTTGGAGAAGGCGTATTGCGTGACGTTAACGTTACGTTAGTTGAAGCAAAAGTGGGCGAATACGTCTTGGTGCACGCTGGATACGCCATACAAGTCTTGGACAAAAAATCTGCAGAAGAAACGCTGCAGTTATGGAAAGAGGTTTTAGCATCTTCTGAGAACTTGTCCGCCTAGCAAGGGAGCGTATAATTTGACTAGAGTGAAAGATGTTGTTAAGGCTGAAGAAGGCGAAGTCTTCGATGTTGAACTAGAACAAGATGTGCTAAAGGCAAACCAAGAAATTGCACAGGAAAACCGAACATTACTGCAAAAGCACGGCGTGAAAGCGATTGATATTATGGGCGCAATCGGCGCTGGAAAAACTTCGCTCATAGAAAAACTCGTGGACAAATTGAAAAATCGCTACAGAATTGCCGCGTTTAAAGGAGACCTAACAACAACAATAGACGCGGAAAAAATCAGCCGCCACAACGTCCAAGTAGTTGCCATAAACACGGGAAAAGAATGCCACCTCGACGCGAATCTAATAAGGAAAGCGCTTCAAAAATTAAACCTCGACTGCATTGATTTGCTCTTTATCGAAAACGTCGGCAACCTCATCTGTCCAGCCGAGTTCCCATTAGGCTCTGAAAAACGCATGGTCATAATCAGCGTCACCGAAGGACCATACATGGTAATCAAGCATCCATTCATCTTTATGGATGCTAATGTGGTTGTGATAAACAAAATCGACTTGGCATCTGCCATGGATGTGAACGTGAAGAATCTTGAGGCAGATGTGAAAAAGATTAATCCTAGGGCTAAAGTTGTATCGACAAACTGTAGAACGGGCGAAGGCGTGGACAAAGTCAGCGAGGCCTTGGGACTATAGGGGTTAACAAATAGTGCACGAGGGCTCAATAACAACGCAAATCGTCGAAAGTGTGCTGAGAGAAGCAAAAAAACGTAAAGCCAAAAAAATAGTCGAAGTACAATTGATAATCGGAAAACTAACTTTTCTCAACCCCGAGCAGGTGCGTTTCTGGTACGAAGTCCTGACCAAAGATACGATTATGAAGGATTCTAAACTCGTCATTGAAGAAAGTGAAGGGATGGTCAAATGTTCAAATTGCGGATATGCAGGTGATTTCAAATACGTCGATGATCCGGCACTTCACATTCCTACTCCAACGCTTAACTGTCCAAAATGCAACGCAGTTGTCGACATAGTGGGCGGAAAAGACTGCCTCATAAAAAACATAAAAATGCTGGTCTAAGACGTATGACAGAACAGCTAAAGTTTCGAGACCCAAAACTCGCAAGACAAATCGCACAGCGAATTCAAAGTCTGGCGCCTAAGTATCAAGTCAAATTTTGTCACGTATGCGGCACGCACGAATGGACGATTACACACTATGGGTTGCGTGCGCTCTTGCCAAAAACTGTTGACGTTATCGCGGGACCAGGCTGTCCTGTGTGTATTGTTCCTGCCGTCGAGATTGACGAAGCTGTGCAGTTGGCTTTGAGAGGTGTGGTGGTTGCTTGTTATGGTGACGTTTTGCGTGTGCCCGGCTCTGAGCTTTCATTACTAGATGCCCGCGCTCACGGAGGGGACGTTCGTGTTGTTTATGGTGTTGGTGACGCTGTTAGGATGGCGAGGGCTGAAAAAGAGAAGGAGTTTGTGTTTTTTGCTGTTGGCTTTGAAACTACGGCACCTTCCACTGCAGTTGAGGCTTTGAATCGTCCGCCGGAAAATCTGAGTTTTCTTGTCTCGCACAGACTAATTCCGCCCGCGATGGAGCTACTGTTAGGCGTAGGCGACTTGCAGATTGACGGATTCATCGCGCCCGGACATGTTTCCACCATTATTGGTTTGAAGCCCTATGAAGTTTTTCCAAGCGCTTATGGCATGCCCGTTGTCGTGGCTGGGTTTGAGCCCTTGGATGTCTTGTTTGCCGTTTCTATGCTTCTCAATCAACTGCGCCTGAAAGAAGCGAAGCTGGAGAACGAGTACGTCAGGGCGGTTTCTGCCGAAGGCAACTTGAAAGCGCAGGAACTAATGAACTGTGTCTTCGACGTGGTTGACGGCAACTGGCGTGGATTAGGACGATTGCCTTCTTCGGCTTTTGGATTGAAACTCGAGTTTGAAGAGTATGACGCCCGCAAAAAATATGCTCTGCGTGTGGCAAAAAGCCGAGACTTGCCGCCAGGATGTTTGTGTCATCTTGTGATGATCGGGAAAATTAAGCCCGATGAATGTCCGTTGTTTTTGAAGGCTTGTAAGCCACAATCGCCGAAGGGGGCTTGTATGGTTTCAACAGAAGGCACTTGTCGCATCTGGGCAAGGCATTAATCTAGTGTGTCGGAAGGTTTTTGAACTTCTAAAGACTGAAGAAAGCTATTCTAGGAGGCGCTTATAGTTTGAGAAAACGATGGTTAATTCTTTTTAATGCGCTCTACTTAGTCAGCATCCTGTTAATCGTGATTATCGGACCTTTCTACTCAAACTATTCCACTGAGCATCTAGTGGGCTATGAGCCGAATTCGTTTTTTCAGTCTTACAGCCTCAACTTCACTTCTAGCTATGAGCACGAGTTGGTTGCGCCCACATTTTTGGACTGGGAGAGCATAGTCTACGTTAGTTTCAATTCTACCCAGCCAACCTATGTCTTAGTGACTGAATACTCAATACTACCAATATTTGAGGAGAGCACGTTTGGCAATGGAAGTGGCAACTCTTTAGTTTTTCACATTGCCCAACCGAGCAATTATACAGTCTTAGCGAAAGGTTTCGGTGGGATAGCAAACGCCACTGTCACAATACTTCTTTCAATCGTTTCGAGAAGCAAACCATACGCCACATTGGGACAAGTTATGTATTATGGAGGCATAGGGCTCTTGATAGTGAGCATCGCTGTTATTGTGTTGTCGTATCTGAGAAAAGAAAAACCCGCAATCAAGCAATCTTCAAAGGCGTTGTTTCAAAGAACTTGAGAGACGAGTTGATTAAGTTTTTTCTTCCAGTTTTGCCGGCAGATACTCATCAACGATGTAAGTTAAACCGTAGCGACTGAATGCCTCTTGTTCGGCTTTTCTCTTGTTCTTCATGAATATCTTAATTTCTCGTTGCCACAAATCATTCTTGTACCTCGGGTCACGCTGAAGTTCGTGCAGACGCTTTATGTCGAGCTCTGTTAACGGGTCAGATGGCAGTTTGTAGTTTGCAATGTCCGACGCCCAAACGCCACTCCATTTGGCATCTGGTGTTGTCAACTCGCGCAGGTGTGCGGCGTTGGCCGAGCCGCTTATGATGACCATGGCTATGTGCATTCCCCATGGGTCACCGTCGGTAAAAATGTACACTGGTAGGTTGAGTTCTCTGTAAAGTCTGCGAATGAAATGACGCGTAGCGCGTGGCGCTTGTCCCGCGGTTAACACTAGGAGTGCGTTGTATTTTTTGTGGACGTTTTCTTCGACGAACCTAGTGAATAGACCGCCTTTTTCTATGGCTATCACTTTGTCGGCTGTGGTTTTAACAAATTCGCTGTAAGTCAAAGCTGGACCAATCATCACGCCGTCTGGATGCGAAGTTAAATTTAGTTGTTTACCCTCGTAGCCTGGCACCGTGTATTCTATTGTCAGGTCGCCAAAGATTGCTGAACGCTCCTCTGGAAAGATGTTAAAGTCTTCCCTAGCAAAGCCCGCCACTGTTTCCAGGTCAGTAATTACATTATCAGATTCAGATTGGTCTTGAAAGGACATTTCATACGCCTGCGCCGAATAGAAAACATCTCGAAGCGTCGAAGTCTTTCGGTTTGTTGCGAGTTCATGTGCAAAAAAGGCAGTCCAAACAAGCTGGGTGAAGGGTCGGATATGGCGTATATTTTGTGCGCTGCGCTTTACTGCCCTGTCACCTAGGATGTATTGGCGCAGTTCTGAATTGTAGTAAATGTTCTCAATCGAGCGACTGGGCATTTTTATAGACGGAAAGCGTCCCTGCATCATCTGCTGATACAAGTCGTCGCCAAAGTCGCTTAACTTATCGAGAACCTTTTTCTTCCTTTCGGTTGGGGAAACTTGGTTTTCATTCGTCAATTTTTTTCACGCTCTTCAACAATTGTTCAATATCAGGTAATTGTTCCTTCCCTGCCAAGGTGGTAGAAAACTGGGCGATTTTTGGAAGGTATTTCGCAAAAACGTTTAAGCGTTTTCTTTCCCTTTCAACATGCTCTTGCCGTGATAGATAGTGCTGAATTTCTCTGGCGACTTCGCGTATTGCGTTTAAGATTTCTTTTTTGACTTCAGGTCTGTCGGCTATGAATTCTTTGCCCACTGTCTTGTATGGGACCTTTGTGCTGCATAGGTGCACCAGAATAGCAAGAGGCATATCTGGGGAGACTCTGTATCTTCTCCAATTCATTCCTTTAATTACTCTGAAAGAAACGTCGCTTGCCTCATCGTACAACAGCGGTATGCGGTTAGCGAATCTATAAATGACAAAGTCGCCTTTCTTCGGAATACTTCCACCATAAGCAATTCCCGCCTCGACAATAAACGGATGCCCAGCATAAGTTGAAGGCTTACGTTGATAAACCGCTGTGAATTCCGGCTTCAACTCCTTCAATATGCCCGCTCTCAGAAGTTCTTCGCCAAGCGGTGACAAGCAACTCGCGTCTGGTGGAAGAAAATCTGAAAAACGTTTCATCATTTGCATGAGACGGACAATTTCTTCGCGTTTCAGTTTCTTCGGATTTTTGGTTTCTGGGATTCCCGCGAAAGTCAAAAATTTGTGTGCGGTGAGTTCGCCGACACGGTGAAAGTGTGTTTTCATGAATTCCAACATGTTGTTGCTGTGAGTAACGTGAATCAGCCTTTGGAGTGTTTCCACGTCAACACCATATGGGTGCGGCAGGGTTTCTTTGGGCGGCGGAGGCATCTTAGTAGTTGCACGGGTAAACCTGTACAACCTGCCTTTCGGGTCTACGAAGGTAATGTTGGCATAAGGGTTCACAAGCGCGGTCTGCTTCAGGTATTCGAGGATTTTCGGCATAGCGCGAAAATAGTCGCCTTCAAGGCTAAACTCCACGATTGTTCCACGCCATTTCTCCTTGTTGAGCAGGATTTTTCTGTCTAGGATTATGGGGCGGTTTCTTTGGATGTCGATCATTATTTTGTAAATGTAAATCTTGGAGACGCCCGTGCTGGACGCGATGTAGGCGGCTTGGTGTGTGGTGATCTGTCCGTACAGTATTGACATTGTACCGCCGAGTCCGAATGTGCCGCGGGTCTGTTTGAGCTTGTATTTGGAGCCGAAAAGCACTTGTCCAAAAGCCGCCGGTATGTGCTGGGGTGGTATGCCCGAGCCGTTGTCCATGATTCTTAACTTGTAAATGCCTGCTTCTGGACCTGCTTCGCCCACGTAGCTTAGGCGGAGGTAAATGTCTGGTGGAACTTGTGCGTATTCTGAGGCGTCGAGGGAGTTTTCTATGAGTTCTCTTATGGAGGAGAAAATGGCTCTTGAAGGGTTGGTGAAGCCTGCGATGTCGCGGTTGCGGTAGAAGAAGTCTGCGGGGCTTATTTCCTCGAATGTTTGTGTCGACATGGGCTTCTCCTTCGCGGGTATAATATTCTGATGGATTTGAAAAATGCTTCGGTTATTCTTCGAATCTTTCTCCTGATGGTTTCCAGATTTCTAATTTTTTCTTTTTTAGGTCTCTTCGTTTTTTGTGTAGAAAGCGGTATACGGTGTTGTGTAGGCTTCCGCGGAGGAGCATGCGTATTGCTTGTTTGGCGATTTCTACTTGTTCGTTGTCGCCTATTATGCTGATCGTGTGTCCATAGATGGAGACGTTTGTTTCGGTTAGTTCTTCGATGAGGTTTCTTGTTCTGCCTTCTTTTCCGATTACTCTGCCCTTTAAGCGCTTTAAATCTGCTTCTGATTTTCCTATGATGTCGTGTAGGTCGATGATTTCGAGTATTGTTTCTTCGTTGTCTATGAGTTTGAGGGCGTGTTCGGGTGAGAAGCCGCGTCCAATGGCTGTTACGATGTCTTTGGCGCGGAATAATGCTGTGGGGTCGGTTGCGTCTGGAGACAAGGAGATTTCAACATCACCTGATTCGCTATCGATTTTGAGTTTTACGTTTAGTTTTTCTTCTATGTGTGTTCTTGTTTTGCCTTCTGGTCCAATTAATACGCCTACGCGTTCTTTTGGGACTTTTACGAAGTTGGTTGGGCTAGTCATGTGTGATCCTCTTGTGTGCTTCTTCTGTAGTCAGTACTTTTGCCCCGTGGTTTTTGAAGTATCTGTTTAGGTTGTTTAAGTCTCTTGTTAGGAATTGTTGTGCCATGGGGTGTTCAAGGCGTACTGCTTGGGCGATGTCGAAGAGTATGGGTTTGTTGCGCCACAGCATTACGTTGTATTCGCTGATGTCGCCGTGCACCAGTTGTGCTTTTTGGTAGAGGCGCCGTATGTATTCTAAGAGTTGTTCGTAAACCTGCTGTGGATTCTTAGGCGGTTCTTCCTTCATTACGGGTGCTGATGTGCCGTTTTTTCCGATGAATTCCATGATGAGTACGTTGTTTTTGACGTCGATTGGTTTGGGTACGCGCACTTTGGCTTTTACTGCTAGTTCGAGGTTTTTGTATTCTTTAAGTGCCCATGCGAAAACTAGCGAGCGTGTGTCGTGTCTTACGTTTCGGAATCTGGGGTCGCCTTCGATGTATATTATTTTGCCTTTCTTGAACTCCGCGGAAAGCGTAAGGTAGATTTTGATGGCTAGTTCTTTTCCTTGTGGGGTGGTTGCCCAGTATATGCGGGCTTCTTTTCCTGCTTTGACTACGCCGTGGATTTCGCCGATTGTGCCTTTGTTCATATATTCGTAGATGGTCATTAAAGTGGAGCGGTCGAAAACTTCTTCCAGAGCTTGGTATTCTTCGCTTCTTTTTGTTTTCATGAGTTGTTTGGTTTCGTAGCTCTCTTCTTTTCGCAAGAGCCGTTTGTCGACGTTTTTTCGGTATGTCACGTTTTTGTCACGCTACGCGGTTATATGGTTAGGAGTCCTCGTTTGCGTAGTATTTCCGCTTGTGCTTTCGTGTAGCGCCATATGAGGTCGCCTTTTTTGTCTGATTGGAAGTCCCATGGTGAAACGAGTACAATGTCGCCTTGGCGTATCCATACGCGTCGCTTCATTTTTCCGCGTATTCTGCAGAGTCTTTCATGTCCGTCTTGGCATTTTACCATTATGCGGTCATAACCGAGGAGTTTTGTGGCTACGCCTAGTACATCGTTTTTGCTTGGGAGTATGAGTGAATCGTGGATTTCTGATTCGCTGAGGACTTTCTTTTTTCCCAATTGGAATTACCTTCAATCTTAAAGCTATGAGTGTGCATTTATGCTTAAATTAGCTTCTATCCGCTCTTCAGTGTGAGAATCTGTGCGCACGCCTCCCTCCCCCGTTCACTATATGACCCAAATATGCTGCAAATATGTTTAGGCGTTTTTTGTCACTTTTTGTGCTAGGGGGTGTACGCCGCCGTTGTCATGTTTCCTGTGAGTTGAATAGAATTCCTTTTTTGTCAGGTGTCATTTTTTTCTTTTCTTGGGTGTTTCATGGCGTGTTTTGTCGGTTCCTAGCATGTGCTCTGGGCTAAAGATTTTTTCCACTTCCTCAGGTTTGAGCAGGTGTTTTTCTAGAACAAGTTCTTTTACGGACTTGCCTTCCTTCAGCGCTTGTTGAGCAATCTTACTTGCTTCCAAATGTCCGATTAAGGGCGACAAAAACGTCGCTAGAGAAGGGTTCTTCTTCAGATACTGCGAACACCGTTTTTCGTCCACCACTACTCCTTCTACACACTTCTCTTGGAACACTGGCAGATAGTTCGTCAACAGCTGAATCGACTCTAACACGTTGTGCATCATCACTGGCGTCATCACGTTCAACTCTAATTGACCAGCTTGAACAGCCAAAGAAACAGCTAAATCGTTTCCCACTATCTGGAAGCAAATCATGTCCAGGCATTCTGCCATCACTGGGTTTACCTTGCCAGGCATTATAGACGAACCAGGCTGAACAGGAGGCAACGAAATCTCGGCTAACCCTGTTGTGGGACCAGAAGAAAGCAGCCTCAAATCATTGGCTATTCGTATCAATTCAAGAGCCAACTCCTTCACTGCGCCAGAAACTGCAGCCACACCATTACGGCTCTGCAGCGCTTCAAAAGAGTCTCGCGCGGGCTTTAGCCTAAAACCCGACATTCGGCTCAATTCAGAAACCGCCATTTTCTTGAACTGCGGATGAGCGTTAACGCCCGTGCCCGTAGCTGTTCCGCCGAGAGCCACCTCACATAGAAGTCTGCTTCTGGCCTCGATTTGTCTTCTGCAATTCTGAATCGCAGAGGCGTAAGCGCTAAACTCCTGCCCAATAGTCACGGGAAGAGCGTCTTGAAGATGCGTACGACCCGACTTCATCACACGCACGTATCTTTTGCCAAGCCTTCTGAAAGCTCCAGAAAGTTGGATTAACTCGTTTGGCAATGGCTTGAGTGCGAAGAGAATGGAAACGTGCAGCGCGGTTGGAAAAGTGTCGTTAGACGACTGCCCCATGTTAACGTGGTCGTTCGGACTCACCGTGCGATAGTCGCCTTTCTTCTTGCCAAGAATTTCTAACGCCCGATTGGCCAAGACTTCATTTACGTTCATGTTGAACGATGTGCCCGCGCCAGCTTGAAAAACGTCAACAACAAACTGGTCTAAGAGTTTTCCTTCCAAAATTTCGTCACATGCTTGCGTTATCGCCTTGCCGATTTTCTTGTCTAGCCAGCCGACTTTCATGTTTACTATTGCGGCTGCCTTTTTCACGTAAACATAAGCAAACACGAACTCCTTGGGCACTTTCATGCCGCTCACAGGAAAGTTTTCCCGCGCTCTTAGGGTTTGGATGCCATAGTAGGCATCTTCGGGCACTTTGCGCTTGCCGAGCGAGTCAACTTCAATTCTAGTTTTCATTTTTGACAAAAACTCACCATTCCTTCAGAATCTTATCCGCGGATACCGTGTGTTTCGAAAAACCAAGTTTACGTGGGTCGATGCCCAGCGTCATACCGACGAGCTGGGAAAAGTGTATAACAGGCAGGTCAATTTTTACTTTGGCAGCTTTTTCTGCCTTTTTCTGATATGTATCCAACGAAAGATGGCATAGTGGACAAGGTGTCACCATGAACTGAGCGCCCGTTTGTTTGGCATTGTTCAGGTAAACGGCTGCCATGCTTAACGATGCCCTATGCTGCACGAACAGGATGGGAAAGCCACAGCACTTGTCCTCGCCCTCGTAATGTACGGCTTCTCCGCCCAAGGCTGTTATGAGAGTTTCCAGAGAAGACGGTTTTTCATGGTCATCAAACCCTACAGCTTCTTTGGGTCTCAGCGAGTAGCAGCCGTAGAAGGGCGCAATTTTGAAACCCTTTAAGGGCTTGGTCACTTGGCTTTGGAGGTTTTTGAGTCCGTAATCTTCTATCAACGCCCGCAGTAGATGCTTGACTTTGACCTTGCCCTTGTACTGCAAATGCAGCTTGTCCAGTGTTTCGTTTGTTTTAGCCATGAGTTCAGAGTCGTCGTCAAGTTGTCTCCTAACGTGCCCCATCACTCCCTGACACGTGCTACAAATAGTCACAATGTCCAAGTTCAATTCTTCAGCCTGAACAAAAGTCCGAGCATTCAAAACAACGTTCAAAAACGGGTTTTCTTCATTCTGAACGCCCGCACCACAACAAGACGCAGCTGTCAATTCGACCAATTCGATTCCCAATTTTTTGACAACCTCAGCAGTAGAATCGTAAAGCTCTGGCGCCGCCGATTTCGCCACACAGCCCGGGAAATAGGCGTATTTCATGGCTTTTTTTCTCCCTGAGTTAACTTGTACAGTAATCGCACTTCCTCGATTTTGGGAACGGGCTTTCTCAGAGGCGAGGGCGCTTTTCCCTTTCTCGCCATCATAAGCATCAGGTCGATATCTTTAAGCGAGCTCAGCCGCATGGTTTTCACAAAGACCGTGGCTTCGTTCAGCATCCCCGTCTTTCTGATGGAATCAGAGAATATCTTGACATGCCGCGCTCCCTGACTCTTGTCTCCGGTGTTCACTGAGCGCAAACGAAGCGCAGAAATGGCAGCCACCGGCCTCACGTCTTGTGGACACTGCGACCAACAAAAATAACAGTGAGTGCACGCCCAAACGCCGATGTCGACCAGATTGGCTATTCTTTCTCTGCCTGCCATGTCGCGCGGGTCAGCCACGAACCTCTCAACCTTAGCCAACGAAGCTGGACCAGTAAAGTTTTTGTCGAAAACTCTCGAAACACAGTCAGAAAAACACGCGCCGCACATTATACAGTCGGCACGCTTGCTCGCCGTTTCCATTTGTCTCTTCATCAGCAGGTTTTCTCCCGAAAAGTCCGACAGCATCTTCTCGTCCGCCACTAACCAGGGCTTGCCCCGATAAATCTCACGCCAAAACTCATCCATGTCCACAACCAAGTCGTGGATTACGCGCAGGTTCTCCATTGGTTCTATTAGCACTTCGCCGTGCTTTGAGATTTCAGTAACCGTCCTAGTCTTGCAAGCCAACTTGGCTAAACGATTAATCTTCATGGCGCAGGAGCCACAGATGCCGCTTCGGCACGAACGCCTAAAAGTCAGTGACGCATCCTGCTCATGCTTAATATCTTCGAGAACGTCCAGAACAGACATTTTCTCGTCGATTTTGACTTGAAACATATCGTAATAAGGCGCTTTGTCTTTTTCAGGGTTGAATCGGCATATTCGGAAAACCGCCTTTTGCATTTTAGTATCCTCTCGCTTCGGGTTTGAACCTAGTGATTGTAACTGGCTTGTACGATAATTTCGGTCCTTTCGGAGTGAACGTGGCTAACGTGTGCTTCAGCCACTTGTCATCGTCTCTCTTCGGAAAATCCATTCGGGAATGGGCTCCACGACTTTCCTTTCTCGCCAAGGCTCCCGCTATGATGACTTCAGCCAAGTCCAGAGCAAAGCTTGATTCAAGCGCTTCGATAAGGCTCGTGTTAAAAGTTCGACTAGAATCCTCAACGCTCACATTAGCAAGCCGCCGCTTCAGAAGTTGCACATCCTTCATCGCCGACTCCAACGTCGCTTTCTCTCGAAAAATGCCGACTTTTTCCACCATGACTTCGCCCAGAGCACGCTTCAACTCCGTGCTTTTTTCGCCTTCTTTCCCTTTCAGCATCTGGTCGATTTTTTCTTCTTCTCTTTTTACCGCGTCACTCGGGAAACTGGCTTCAGCCGTCTTTTTCGCATATTCTGCAGCTTTTGCGCCTGCTCTTCTGCCGAAAACCACAGTATCTAACAATGAGTTGCCGCCTAGCCGATTGGCACCGTGCACGCTCACGCAGGCGCATTCACCAGCAGCGAACAATCCCTTCGCAAGCGTTGCGCCGTCTGTGTCTGTTGGCACTCCGCCCATGGTGTAATGCTGAGCAGGCTGAATGGGAATCGGCTCTTTGATTGGGTCAACGCCCGCGAAATAAATCGCTAACTCTCGTATCGTAGGCAGTCGCTCGTTAATTTTTTCCTCACCCAAATGGCGAAGGTCCAAGTGTACGTAGCCGCCTTTGAAGCCGCGTCCTTCTTTGATTTCGGTCTCAATCGATCTTGACACGATGTCTCTGGGTGCGAGTTCCATCCTGTCGGGTGCGTATCGCTGCATAAACCGTTCTCCTTCTGCGTTGACTAGGTAGCCTCCTTCGCCTCTGGCGCCTTCGGTGACGAGAATGTTCGAGCCGAGGAGCGTGGTCGGATGGAACTGCATGAACTCCATGTCTTCTATGGGCACGCCTGCTCTGTAGGCCATGGTTATGCATTCGCCCGTGGTGGTGAGCGAGTTGGTTGTTTTGCCGTAGACTTGCCCAGCGCCGCCAGCAGCCAAAATGACAGCCTTAGCCTGCAACCCGTGCATTTGCCCAGTCAAAATTTCTATGGCTGTCACGCCTTTGCACACGTTGTCTACAATGACTAAAGAGGTGGCAAACCATTCCTCATAAATCCTAACGCCGTTCTTCACTGCCTGCTCAAACATCGTGTGCTGCAAAACGTGTCCCGTCTTGTCCGCGGCGTAACAAGTTCGAGGAAAGCCTGCGCCTCCGAAAGGACGCTGCGCGATGCGACCATCATCAGTGCGACTGAACAACGCGCCCCAATGCTCTAACTCGATAATCGCCCTCGGCGCGTCTTTGCACATGACTTCAACGGCGTCTTGATCTGCAAGGTAGTCGCTGCCTTTTATTGTGTCGAAGGCGTGTTTTTCCCAGCTGTCGTCTTTGCCTAGGGCGGCGTTTATTCCTCCCTGCGCTTGGTCAGAATGTGATCTAACGGGATGGAGTTTGGTTAAAACTGCTACATCTGCGCCCTTGTTTTTGGCTTCTATGGCGGCACGGAGTCCGGCAAGTCCAGCGCCGATTACAATGATGTCGTGTTTTTCCATTGGTGCCCCCGAGAATGTATTGTGTGTAGACTTTTTTAAAGTTGTCATTATGCAGAGAGAGCGTTTTTGATCATTATTTTTAATAGGCAGAAGCTCGTGTGGAGAATTCGGGGTGGTGAGAATTGGCTTATAGGGATTATATTGAAAGACTTTCGAAGAAATTAAAACCCGTTTCTGAAGAGCAAAACGCCAACGCCGCGGTTGCGTTGCTTCTGAAGCCTAAGCGTCGGGGTTTGAGTGTGCTTTTTGTGAAGAGAGTCGAGAATCTTGCTGATCCTTGGTCGGGGCAGATGGCTTTTCCAGGAGGCAAACGCGACGTGAAGGACGTGAATCTTAAGCAAACGGTTGTTCGTGAAACCTTGGAGGAAACGGGCGTTAATCTTTTGGTTGGTTGTCGTTTTTTGGGTGTTTTGTCGGCTTTGAGTTCGAGGCCGCGTCCTGATTTGCGAGTTCTTCCTTTTGTGGTTCTTCTTGGGCGTGAGCCTGTGATTAAGCTTAATGCGAAGGAGCTGGAGGGGTTTGTGTGGATTTCGTTGGACGAAATCATTAAGCATAGGGGAAGCGCTAAGCTGAGTTTTGGCGAGGTGCCTGCGTTTGTTGTTGGAAGCATCGTTATTTGGGGTTTGACTTACAGAATGCTTGAGAATTTCATCGATGTTTACCAGCGTTTAGGCTAAGCGTTTTTTTCAGTGTGTATCTGCGCGGCGTTTCTCTAGACCCTCTTCCATATGTGATACTACTAGGACCCAAATATGATACAAATATGATTAGGCGTTTTTTGTTACTTTTTAGGCACTAGGCAGTAAGAGCACACCAAGGCATACATGTTCTGCCTAAAAAGCAAGGAACATCCGAAGCCTAAAGAACCAGAAAAGCCCAAAGCCAAGGAAGTCCGCCAAGGCTTAGCCCCTATTTTATTACTTCCTTAGCTTTCACCAAAAAAAGATAACTATCCTAACCTATTTCTCTACAGGTGGTAAGAATGAGCGTAAATGATTTATTCCGTCTTGTTTCTGATGGACTAAAAAGGGAATTTGAATATCAAGCCAAACTTCTTGGTACTCCTGGTGAAGTTGGAACTGGTCGGGAAAATGTCCTGAAACGCATTTTGACCAAATACATACCAAAAAGATATGCAGTCGACAGTGGAATCGCGATTGACACTTCAAATAGAAGGAGCCAACAAATTGACATCATAATATATGAAGCTGATTACACACCAATCTTTGAGATTGTGGAAGGGAAAAATCTCTTTCCTTGCGAAACTGTAGTAGCTGTTGGGCAAGTTAAAACAAACATCGGCTCTTCCGCAGAATTTCAAGAATGCTTAGACAACATTGCGTCCGTAAAGCAGTTGGATAGGTCGAATAAAGGGAAAAATCTACCGATAACTGGCCCGGGATTTTCATTGCAAGGAGTAAAATTCGACCCAAATACGGAATATAGAGACCAAATATTCGGGTTTATCTTTTGCTCGTCATCGATTCAACCCGACTTAATGAACACTGAATTAAGAAAGTTCAATGAAAAACATGAACGTAGATTATGGGCTAACACGATAGTGAATTACAACAAGTTTCTAATAGAATACTTAGGCAAAGGGGGTTTTTCTCAAAATCCGATGACAGCGGAAAAGCTTGCCCTAATTGACGAATCACAATTTCCTTATATTTTCACTTTGTTCGTCAGCATAATAAATGAGTTCTTAAACCAAGCACACATAGCCCGTCCAAACCTTTTCGATTATTGCAATATAGGTAGTCTCAATTACTCTGAAAGTCCTATTTAGTGGTTTATCCCCTCTTTTTATGTTTTGAGGTTCATATTTCTTTTTAGGGAATTCCTATTTTTGGCAGAATATTTGGATAAGATTTTGATGGTAGAGTGTAGAAAAAAACACGGATATTTGTATCCCAAATAGAATGGTCTAGTCTTTGTGTCGAGGACACGCACAGTGAGAAAGCGTCATCCATTCATCGTGCTATTTAGAAAACTACCTAGACTAGAGAGACCCGTGTGTGCGTACACACCGAGAATTAAAGCTTGATTATCTGTGCGTGTGGTATGCCGTCTATCATCAGCACGGCTTCAGGATGGACAAACCCGTGCTCTATGGCTTTCTTAACTATCTTATGCCCAACCATGTTAACGATAGTTGACTCCTTAATCAGCTGCACGGCTTCTTCAAGCGTAACCCTTGTACCCTTATAGAATTTCTCGTGCACGTGAAACGTAATTTTCCCATCTTTCAACGTCTTACCTAACAATTCAGCGTCACAAGTGGCTAAGAGAGTGCAGTTGCCCGTTCGGCGTATGTTCACGTACACGTCCATAGTCTAAGCCATTCCACGTTTAAACCGTGGGCACAGACGACCGTGCACCACAGGCTTCACAAGTTAAAAAGAACAAACGCCTCTCTTTTACGATTTTCGTATCATAACTCTCACAAACAGGACACTTCACAAAACGCTCAGCATAACGCTCCAAAAGCCGCTGCAATGTATCATTCGGAAACTTACCCTGAAAAATCGCCCTTCCACTCTCCGTAGTAGCAGCAGTAGCCATCTCCTTGGTTAAGAACTTGAGCAAATGCTGCGGATCTCGACGCAACCCCTGCGCCACCTCACCAAAATTACGAATAATAGTCCGCATACCCACAACATGAGACTGAAAAGCGGGCAAAACAAAACGCCCCTTCTTCAGCAATTCCGGCGGAAACTTCTCATGCGCACGCTTCAACAATTCAGCATAGTCAGACTTCACAACTCAACTCTCCGTTACTTCATTAAGGAAAGGCACAGCCCATTTAAAAACTTTAATACCCAAACCCACAAAACCATAAAAAAGAGGAAACCAAACATGGGATACATCTACTTATACACAGGAACGGGCGGCGGAAAAACCACCAACGCACTGGGACTAGCCCTGCGCACTGTGGGGCATAAACGAAACGTCATCATCATCCAATTCATGAAATGGTGGAAAACCACAGGCGAATACAAAATAAGAAAAACCCTCGAACCCTACTACGAAATCTATCTTTTTGGACGAAAAGGCTGGCACGGCCTGAACAACCTCGGCAAACAAGACCGCGAACTCGCCCAAAAAGCCCTAAACTTCGCCAGACAAGCAATGATAAGCAAAAAACCCCACCTACTCGTCCTCGACGAAATCAACCTCGCATTGCACACAAAGCTTCTAAACATAAACGACGTACTCGCACTCCTCGACCTCGTGCCCAAACGCACACACGTAGTCCTCACAGGACGCTACGCACCCAAAGAACTCATCCAAAGAGCCGACTTCGTCAACGAAATAGTAGCCGTAAAAGCTCCCCAGCAGATTCCCACCACCAAAGGCATACAGTATTAGAAGGACTCCGCAGAGCTTGAGCAAACCACGAGACCAAGTACGCGAAATATGGAACTGGCAACGCTGCCAAAACCGAATCCGCACCCTAAGCGGAAGACTAGGCTTCCCCGACACGGATAACATAAGGTTTCTCGGTCTACGCCTCTCCTTAACTGACGGAAGCATCTATGACGAGCTCAAGAATGAAGCGTACAAGGGCTCCGAAGTCAGCATCTACTTCATTCTAAGCGGCTATGCAAACGCCAAACCCACACCCGAAACGGGACGATTGATATCCTTCAAGCAGTTAACGGGCGGAGAAGCATACTTCAAAGCCTTCACAGAACACGCAATCCAACCACTCGTAACAACCTTCAGCCCAGAACCACAAATACTCGTTAAAGCGGCAAAACTTCTCGGAGGAACACCTCAAAGCTACGGAGATTACTCCGTGAAAATCTTTTCCTTGCCACAAGTGCCTCTAACGATAATCTTGTGGACAAAATCCGCAGAATTCTCAGCATCTGCCAACATCCTCTTCGACTCTAACGCGAACAGTTGCCTGACCACAGAAGAACTAGCCGGACTGAGCGGACTAACCTTAACGAGGCTGAAGAATGCAATCGAAACTCTCAAAAAAGATTAATAGCTACTCTGAAAAAAGAAAAAAAGAAAAGAAAAAAACTATCGCTGTTGTTGAGGCGCTTGTGTTTGCGGCTTTCTTCGCTTCAGCACTAGGCCAACGGCTACTACTATTATGGCGATTATGAGCACCAGGGCAATCAAGCCGTATATTCCCGTCGGGGGCGCTGCTGCAGTGGGCGCATAGTACATTGTGTATGTAGGGTCATGCACGACTCTGTAGCCACTGTACGTTGGGTAAGAGATTATGTATAAATAATTCGCGCCCGTCACGTTCAACATCATAGTGTGATCCTGGTAGTAACTGTATGACGTGTCGTCCATGTCCTTCAAAGCGTACGGAACAAACTTCAGAAAGGCGACGTTGTTGGAAATCACGGCATTGAAAGCGAAGCCACGAATCTTGCTCGTGCGAGTGACCGCAGTGTAATTGTTGTACGTGCTTTCGCTTTGATCAGTGGTGTAGTTGTAGAGCCTATACGTCTTCTTTGTTCCAAAGGATGCGTCAAAGACTTTTTCCCCACTGTCAGAGGTCGTCAGAACATCAGTATTAGAAACGTCGACGTCGTTGTCAGTGACGTTTTGTGTTCCAGATTTGCTTTGTGTTGAGTGATTTATCAGCATCGTGGTTTGGTATTGAATAATGCTCATTTGGATTTTCTCTTCGCTCAAAAAGCTGTAGATAGTTTCGTTGTCAGGATATTTGGCTAGACCTCCCAAACCATAGTGTCCGGTGAAGTTGTAGTATGACCAAGTCCAAGGAATCCACAGATCGCGCATTCTGCCGATGACATGGTTTTCTGTCAACTCAGCCTTGTGCGTATCTTTGTTTATCGTTAAGACGTAACTAAACCCTAGCTCGTCATACCTTGTTATAGCAACAGGGATGCTCACGTAGTGCGGATTGCTCGGGTTTATGAAAGTCCTCCACCAAATGGCTGTCAAGTTTGTGTACCGCATGCCCCAAGTCCAGCGTGTTCCGTTGTTAGATTCTGTCAAGGGGGATACCATCGTTTTGCTGCTGAGTTCCGGTTTTGTCGCGTTACCGAGATATGCGGTCAAGTCGACTCCGAAGCTTATAGATGAGTACAAGACATCGTTAACATCTGGTGAGTCAGGAAATAGCGTTGTGGTCGTTTCGTTGAATGCCATCAGCATCAAGAAGGATGAGGCTGTAACCACGTCCGTGCTCGTGTTTTCGGTCTTGTAGTGCATAAGGAATGTTTGCGCTGGAATGGTGAATGTTACGGTTCCAAAAGTTATGTTCTGCAGCCCAGCGTAGAGCAATTGAAATCCACCCGTGTTTACGTACGCCATGTACGTCCATGCATGCCAACTGACAGGTGGCAGTGGTCTTCCAGTGAATGCCGCATGCAGACGCAGGTAATTGAAGTAGTCAACCGTTTTGCTCCAACTTTCCTGAGTGAAATCTGTGGTTGCTAGTGTGTCTGCGGAAGCGAATGGAAGCAGACTCGCTGTAGAGGTGATGCATAAGATTAGGAAAATGCCTAGTAATGTTTTAGTCTTCATTTTTGTTTTTCCTCTTTTTTCAATTTTTAGGCAAGTGTTGATTTCTAGTCTTAAATAGATTTATGAATTCTGGATATATGTTTTAACTTTAAGCTAGGTTTAACTGAAGAATTTTTGTGTTCGGTTTTTCAAAAACAGGTAACTGCGTAACCCTTAAATCTCATATACTGCGTTAGAACACTCTCTCTAAGTTAAAAAATCAAGGTGAACAAATAATGGCTAAGAAAGTCACTGTTGAAGAATTATTGGAAAAAGCCAAGAAACCAAGTAAACTCGCACTCGCTTATCACCCATTCTACGAAGGCAAAGTACAAATCTTACCCAAATGCGCCATCAGAAGCCCCGCTGATTTTGCCATTTGGTACACGCCAGGGGTGGCAGCTTCGTGCAAGAAAATCAAAGACGACCCCGAAGAAGTCTGGAGACAGACCAACAGGTCTAACTTTGTTGCTGTCGTGACGGATGGCACGCGCGTCTTAGGCTTGGGCGACATCGGGCCACAAGCGGGCTTGCCAGTCATGGAAGGCAAGGCGTTACTCTTCAAATATCTAGGTGGAGTCGACGCGTTTCCCATATGCCTAAACACCAAAGACCCCGATGATATAGTCAGAGCGTGTGAATTAATCGAACCCACCTTCGGCGGCATCAACCTCGAAGATATATCCAAGCCAAAATGTTTCTATGTGCTCGAGAAAGCCCGTGAGAAACTGCAGATTCCAGTGTGGCATGACGACCAGCAGGGCACGGCTACGATTATTCTGGCGGGTTTGATCAATGCGTTAAAAATCGTGGGCAAGAATAAGCAAAACGTGCTCGTGACGCTCGTGGGCTCGGGCTCTGCGAACCTTCGCACCGCATACGTTCTGATAAGAGCAGGGTTCAAGCCAGGTAACATAATGTTAGTGGATACGAAGGGCATTATCACAGGCGACCGACCAGACATCGTGTCATCGAAAGAGGAAGACCCGTGGAAATATGAACTCGCGCAGAAAACCAACGGAGAACATCGAACAGGCGACCTTGCAGCTTCGCTCAAAGGTGTGGACGCAGTTGTAGCTGCTTCTCAGCCTGGCCCAGGCGTGATTAAGAAGGAATGGGTGTCTGCGATGGCTACGAACAGCATAATCTTCGCGTGTGCCAACCCAATCCCTGAAATCTGGCCTTGGGAGGCTAAGGAGGCGGGAGCGCGGATAGTGGGCACTGGACGCAGCGACTTTGACAACCAGATAAACAACAGTTTGGGCTTTCCAGGAATCTTCAGAGGCGTGCTAGATGTGAAAGCGAAGACGATAACTGACGAAATGTGTGTCGCGGCTGCCGTGGAACTCGCGAAATTTGCGGAAGAGAGGGGCATAAACGATAACGACATCTCACCGCGCATGGAAGAGTGGGAAGTGTTTCCACGAGTGGCTGTAGCCTGTGCGTTGGAGAGCATAAAAGAAGGCGTGGCAAGAATCAAGCCGAGTAGACAGGAACTCTGGGACAGAGCAGTAGCAATGATAAAGAACGCGCGAGAGTCAACCATGCTCCTCATGAAACAAGGACTCATCAAACCACCACCAAGCGAAGAACAAGTGCTGAAGGGCAGTTCTTAGCTTCTTTCTTTTCCTTTTTCTGTGTGCACACGCTCTAACCTAGTCTAGATAGGTTTTCTGCATAGCACAATGTGCCTGCTTTAGCCTCTGTGCGTGTCCTCGGCACGCAGACTAGACTATTCTAATAGGCTCCAAATATGCCCAGCACGTTTCAGGCATTTTTTGGGCGCACACAGATGCAGTGTCATGTGTTCTTGGTCTTTCGCCATGAATAGAAAATTGAAAATAGTTGGTTCGCCATAATACAAATTGAGCGAATTTAAATGGAATCGTTCAAAATCTGGATAAAGACTCGTAGAGGCTATGATCGATTTGAGCTTGTTCTGGCAGAGAACGAAGAAGAGGTTAGACGTGCTTTCGAAGGGACGCTAAAGAGCGGGGAAAAAATCAAACGCATTGAAAAAGGTTAATACGGAATTGAGGATGTGCCAAACCGGTAAAAAATGAAATCGTGAGCAAGCGAGCCTACTGTCTGCTAATCACTCTTCAAGTTTGAATGACCTGGCAAGTTTTAGAAACATTTCATGCATCCTTGGACCATTTTCGTAATATTCACGGATTATGTGCAAATCTGTCTCCTTTTCTGGATGTTCCATGTCAAAAATAGGGAATCTAGATGAATTTTCCTTGATTCCTGAAGATACAAAGGACTTGATGACTTCTCTTGTGATAGTATCTGCAACAAACACCAAGAAGTCGGGTCTGGCTTTGAAATTCTTTTTCATATACTTCATAATCAAAGGGTGTTTGTAATATATCTCCAAGATTCCCTTTTCATTGTCGAAATCGCAGATTTTTTTGGTGTCCTTTGGAGAAAGACGAATATCCCTAAACAATCCTGTGAAGGCGGGTTCTGGTACAATCGTCACATTTATGTCGCTCGTTTTATCTTCGTAGGATGCTCTGATTTTTCCTCTCTCGCCAATATGACCTACACCATTGGCTTTTATTGGTATTTCTATTCTGACAATGTTCTTCATAGCATACTTATCCAGATTTTCGTTTGTGGGCAATGACCATTTTCCAGGACAGCCAATCGTCCCTGATGAAGAGAGTATCATATCTCTATGATTCTGGATTACACTTCTATCAATACATAAATCGATCTTTTTTTCACCACCATCTACGATGGTAGTATCATCGGGAACAAATGCGAACCCGTTGGATGGAGAGAATATTGGATTCTCAATTACTTCAACGCCCATTTTTTCAGATTTTATATCGTTAGACGACGAAATGAATTTTGGTGTTGCGATAATTTCGCCTCGACTCCTTGGTTTTTCTGAATAGAGTTGAATTTGCTTTATGATAAACTCTTCTTTTGGAGTTTCGTCGATTTCGACAGTTGGCCTTTTGACGATTATGTCGGGGTTTGTACTTTGGAGAGAAATTTCCAAAAGATTTTGAATTATTGAGGAGTTGATTATCAAAGAAACGGTTCTTGGCTCATATTCTCTGAATGAAACATACACGGGATAGAAAGCAAAGGTTTCTGGTTTGATTGGAGGTTCTAGCGGGATACCTTTTCCTTTTATCTCCCTGTATAGTTTGTTAAGTTCTTTCAGAATATCTTTTTTTGTGCCTTCGTCAAAAGAATACTCGGAAGCCTCTTCCTCTTCCTGGATTCCTTCCAGCCTAAGGTCTATTTCGTCAAAAAGCTTTTTGTTAAAAGGATGTTCAAGATCTAGTCCTCTCCTTTTCTCATCTACTAGAGAGACTTCATTGGGATCTTTGACAAGCTTTTCGATTTCCATTTTTACTTCGCCAAAGAACTTAGAGAAGGAAATATCTCGATCGAAACGACAAAAAGTGAAATCGAGAACTGAGTAGCTTCCGTAGTAGAATAAAAGGCCAGAATCGCCAAAAGGCTTTCCTTGTGACAAACCTTTGTTACTTTTGTTTATTAACAAATCTATCTTGTAATTTCTATTATTATGGTTAATTTCGAAAGTTTCCTTTATTATTTGCTTCTCTGTTTTTGGAGGCTCATATTCCAGTAATCTTTTCTCTTTAGTCCAGCCATCAGTAACATAGATTCTGTAATCGGTGTTCTGAAGCAATTTTCGCATTAAGAAATGTTGTTGCAAGCGTTCGCATATAGTTGAGAATTTACGTTCATGAAAATACTCGGGAAGTTTTCCAAGCACCAATGTTCCATTACGCGGCATATCCCATTTTGTCCGTTCTTCCTTGGAGACCTCTTTATCTTCTTTTCCAATTCCTGTTGTAAAATCCAGATGTTTATTGCGTTCATTTATCAAACCATTTTTAATTGTTATTAGCCAATTGCCGTCCAATGCCATCATAGCATCTTTAAGTCCTATTCCTTTTTCTGCACTTGTGATAGCTTCAGTATCCTCTCCCATGCTTGTTTGAGTTCCATATTTCAATGCATCCTTGAGTTTCGTGGAATCCATTCCCTCAGCGTGATCCAACACTTCAATGCGTGGAGGACTTTTCTTTCTATGAAAAAATTTGACAGATATTTCAAAAGGAGGCTTTGCCTCTCCTTTCTTTTCAAGCCTAGTGTAACTATCAGCCGCGTTTTTGATCAATTCAATTAT
>Ga0315268_10001105_pt1 | contig 31261 bp, 32 predicted proteins | sample C1_top_MG_FD_204535 | JGI IMG/M metagenome (GOLD analysis project Ga0315268, IMG submission 204535) | Sediment microbial communities from Yellowstone Lake, YNP, Wyoming, USA - C1_top | ecosystem: Environmental > Aquatic > Freshwater > Lake > Sediment | place: USA: Wyoming | collected 2017-08-01
AGGCCGTGGAAGTCGGAGCCGCCGCTGAGGAGCAGGTCCAGTTCCCGGGCCAGCCTCAGGTACAGGGCCTCCTGCTCCGGCGTGTGGTCGGAGTAGAACACCTCCAGGCCCGCCAGACCCAGGGCCTTGAGGAGCCGGAGCAGGTCCCGCAGGGCCCTGGCGGAGCCCAGACCCAGGGTGAAGGGGTGGGACAGGATGGGCACGCCCTTGGCCTCCCGAATCATGGCGATGGCCTCTTCCGGGGGAAAGCGGAACTTCTCCACGTAGGCGGGCCCGCCGTTCCGCAGGTAACGGTCGAAAGCCTCCTGCACCGAGCGCACGTAACCAGCCTCCTGCAGGGCCCGGGCGATGTGGGGCCGGCCGATCTGCCCGCCGCCGGAGAGGCGCGCCACGTCCGCCATGCTCACCTTCAGGCCCAGGGCGTTCAGCTTGGCCACGATCTTGGGGTTGCGCTCCGCCCGGGCTTTTTGCAACACTTCCAGGCGGCCGTTAAGTTTGCCGTCGTGATGCTCGATGAACAGCCCCACGATGTGCATGGAGTCCCCGGCAAAGCGGGCGCTGATCTCCACCCCGGGGATGACCTCCAGGCCCAGGGCCTCCCCGGCGGCCAGGGCCTCGTCCAGGCCGTCCACGGTGTCGTGGTCCGTCAGGGCCACGGCCTGGAGGCCCGCCTCTTTCGCCAGGCGCATTACCTCCCCCGGGGCATAAGACCCGTCCGACGCGGTGGAATGCGTGTGGAGATCAACCAACCCCATGCTCTCGCCTGCTATCACCTTTACATCCCGCTGGTCTTCCGGGGCTTAGAATTTCTTATGAAAATGCCAGGGCCGGGTATCCACGCCTTCCTTCTTCAAGGCCAGACACGAGACACCGCACCTTGTTGCCGATTTTACCAGCCAGGTGACCAGATTAGATTTGAATAACTTGTCTTTCAGGTAAGAAGGAATTAATGAACCATAAGAATCAAGTTTGGGAATGTAATATCCAACTAAGCTATAGGCTCGATTGTTTAAAATATAGCGACAGACTTTTCTAATACTGGGAAAACCTGCATCATGCAAAACTACCACCCCTCCCATTCGTAGCATCATGTCAATATAAAAGAAATCAACCAGTGTATGATCAAAGGTATGCCATCCATCAATGAAAGCAATATCAATTTCTGTTGCCTTAGCTGCCAATTGCGGGAGGGCCGCGTGGGATGGCAGGTTATGGAATTCTACTATTTTTTCATAACCGGCCCGTTTTAGATTAAAGAGGCCCAAACCTTGCCAGTCTGATTCATCTTTAGGATTCTGAAACTGATAAGGGTCAATAACAATATGCCGCGTGTCAGGTGTTTTCTCCAGCGCCTCACAGATGAACAGGGCCGAAACGCCAAAACCCAGGCCAACCTCAAGGCTTACTACCGCTCTTAAATTCTGAATGATTTCCTGCAGGAATCTGCCTTCCCCCGCCAAGATGTGCGAGTGGATCTTGATTCTCTCACCCTGGGGTGTGGTTACGGAGCCGGTAGCGAAAATCTCTTTAAGAATCTGGTTCATCAACTTGGCCCAATCCGGATGGGGGAACCAAGGCCCGCGGCCAGGGCTTCGTCCAGGCCGTCCACGGTGTCGTGGTCCGTCAGCGCCATGGCCGCGAGATTCGCCTCTTTGGCCAGGCGCACCACCGCCGCCGGGGCATAAGACCCGTCCGACGCAGTGGAGTGGACGTGCAGGTCGATGAGTTCCATATCTCCTCGTTCCCAAGCTCCTGCTTGGGAACGCCGCTTTTGGCCCAAGCTCCGGCTTGGGCTACATCTCCTTCGTTTCCATGGTCAGGTCTTTCAACCCCTTATCAACTCCAGCATCTCCCTAACCGCCCTTTCCATCCCCACCAGCACCGCCCGGGCGATGATGGCGTGGCCGATGGAGTACTCCTCGAACTCCGGGTGGCCCCGGAAACGCTGGATGTTGCGGTAATTCAGCCCGTGGCCGCACTTCACCCGCAGCCCCAGGCTTCGGGCGTGGCGGGCGGCGTTCAGAAGCTCCTCGAACAGGTGCTGGGCCTTTTTCTCCGAGTGGGCCTCCGCGTAGGTGCCGGTGTGCAGCTCCACCCAATGGGCCCCCACCGCCAGTGCGGCCTCGATCTGCGCGAACGCCGGGGCCACGAACAGGCTCACCGACAGCAGCCCCTCCTTCAACTGGGCGACGTAGTCCTTGAGGAAGGCCACATTCCCCGCCACTTCCAGGCCCCCCTCGGTGGTGAGCTCCTCCCGTTTCTCCGGCACCAGGGTCACCAGGTCCGGCTTCACCTCCCGGGCGATGCCCAGCATCTCCTCCGTGGCGGCCATCTCCAGGTTGAGGCGGGTCTTCACCGTCTGGCGCAGCAGCCTCAGGTCCCGGTCCTGGATGTGGCGCCGGTCCTCCCGGAGGTGCACGATGATGCCGTGGGCCCCGGCCAGCTCCGCCAGGGCCGCGGCCGTCACCGGGTCGGGCTCGTCGATCAGCCGGGCCTGGCGCAAGGTGGCCACATGGTCCACATTCACTTCCAACTTCGCCACGCTTTTACTCCTTGGTGGGGAATGGTTATGGGGGAGGGGGCCCGGGCTTCCACGGGCTGGAAAGCCTGTGCCACCGCCCCCTGCCTCCCTCCCCCAAGCCCGTAGGGGCGCAATTCATTGCGCCCTGAAAACGGGCGTGATAAATCACGCCCCTACAAGGGGGTGGGGAGGGTGGGTGGCGGGGAGGGCGGGGGATTGGCTGTCCCCCGGCCTTCCCCCCCAAGTTCTCTACTCCTCCCTCCTCACCCGCGGGTGCAGGAGGGCCATGAGTTCCCAGGTTCTCTCTGTCATTCCGGCTTCACCGGCCGGGTCGGTATGCTCAAAGCCCAGCAGGTGGAGTATACCGTGAATCAGGAAAAAATCGAGGAGCTGGCGCCAGGGCCAGCCGAATTCCTTCGCCTGGCGCCGGGTGGTGGCCACCGAGATGACCACTTCCCCCAGCATCATTGGCGGGGCTGCGTGTGGGGCGGTAGCTAATTTACGTGGATGGCCGGGAAAACCCGGTTCCCCCGCCATCCCGCCAAACCCCTTATATGGGGGTTGGGGTGGGGATTTGGGGGAGGGGCAGGGGCCCTCGGCCCCTGGCCCCTCCCCCAAATCCACCGGAAACGCCATCACGTTGGTGGGGCCCCGGCGCCCGAAGGTCTCCCGGTTGAGGCGGGCCATGGCCCGGTCACCAAGCAGCGTCACGCTCAGCTCGGCCTCAGCCCAGCCCAAGGCGCTTAGGATTTTCCCGGCCTTTCTCCTGAGACTCTCCGGATTTATTGGCGTTTTTCTTTGCCGGTTGCTTATCCAGATCTTCATGGGCCCGCTTCTTCTCCAGGGGCTCGGGGTAGTGGATGCGGGAATGGAAGATGCCGCTCAGAATCTTGTTGAAGCTCTTGGCGATGGAGTGCAGGTCCTTCAGGGTGAGAGGGCTTTCGTCCAGCTGGCCGTCGGCAAAGACGTTGTAAATGATCTTCTGCACCAGCCCCTGGATGCGGCTCGGGGTGGGGTCCGTCAGGCTCTTGGAGGCCGCCTCCACCTGGTCCGCCAGGAGCACCAGCCCCGCCTCCTTGCTCTGGGGCCGGGGCCCGGGATAGCGGAAGTCTTCCATCTTCACCTGGTGAGGGTTGCCCGCCTGGATCCGGGCCTTGTGGTAGAAGTAACTGATGGAGGAAGTGCCATGGTGCTGCTGGATAACGCTGCTGATGGCCTCGCCCAGCTTCTCTTTGCGGGCCAGGTCCACCCCGTCCTTGACGTGGGCAATGAGGATCAGGCTGCTCATGGAGGGAGCCAGCCTCTCGTGCTTGTTGTCGTTGCCCAGCTGGTTTTCCACGAAATAAGCCGGCTTTTTGATCTTGCCGATGTCGTGGTAGTAGGCCGCAGCCTTGGCCAGCAGGGGGTTGGCGCCCACGGCCTCGGCCGCGGCCTCCACCATCTGGCCCACCACCATTGAGTGATGGTAGGTCCCCGGGGCCACCAGCATCAACTCCTTGAGCACGGGCTGGTCCAGGTTCAAGAGCTCCAGCAGGCGGATGTTGGAGGAGTACCGGAAGGGGGCCTCGATGATGGGGGTGAACCCCAAGGCCAGGATGCCGGTGAGCAGGCCGCCGCCCAGGGCAAAGGCCTCCCCCAGAAGCACGTCCCAGGCGGTTACCGGGTACTCCAGCAATTTAAAGGCCGCCAGCAGGCCCATGTTGGCCAGGCTGATGGCCAGGCCCGCCTTGATGAGAGCCCGGCGGTGGCGGCAGTTGTGCACCCCCCAGACCCCCACCAGGCCGGCCACCACAAAATAAAGATAAAGGGGGAAGGGCCGCTCCACCAGAAGCGCGGTCAGGGTGGCGCTCAGAAAAGCCAGGCCCACGCCCGCTTCCAGGCCCAGGAACATGGCGGCGAAGATGGGGGCCAGCCCCAGGGGTACGGCATAGATCAGGTTCTGCCCCACCTCGGGAAAGACCCGGGAGATGGTGCCCCCCAGGGACACCATGCCCTTGCTCACCAGGGCGCTGCCCAAAAGCAGGGCCGCCAGAAAGATCAGGTCCCGGACACCCGGGAAAAACTGTTTCAGGGAGAGCCGCGCCAATTCATAAGAGATGGACAGCAGCAGCACCAGGCTGGCGAAGATCCCCAGGAAGATGAGGATGCCCTTGTTGCGGGGATAAATGCGGCTCTGGGCTTGCAGCTTGGCCAGGTGCAGGGGGGTGAGGCGTTCCCCCTCCCGCATGAGCAGCTCCCCCTGCTTGACCTGGTAATATACCGGCCGCAGCTCCTTCAGGCGGGCCTGCTGCCGGGCCTGGGTCTCCGCCCAGTTGGGCGTGACGTTGGGCATCAAAAGATACTGGGCCAGATCGCAGACCAGCCAGCGATCCGCCGGAGAGAGGTCCCCGGCCACCTCCCGGGAGTAGCCCACCACGGATTTGCGCACCCCGTCCAGATCCACAAAGGAGTAAGGGGCCCGCTCCAGTTGCTCCTCGTGGGACGGCAGGCGCCGCACCAGGATTTCCCGGGGCTCCGGCTGCATGATGGCCCGGCTGCTGATTACCCCCTGGTGATAGAACTCTCCCAAAACCTGGGTGACCATGGCCTCGAGATACGGAGAGAACTCGCTCCGGGCCAGGAGGTGAAAGGTGGGATAGGGGATGGTCACTCCCAGGAGGCGGTCAAATTCGGCCTTTAACTCCATCAGGGCCTTGGCGGACTTGGCGGCGGGTCGTCCGGCCCGTCCTTCCAGGTAAACCCGGCGCATGGAGTCCATGGATTTCTGAAACCGGCCCTGCACCTTCTCCGCCATCTGGTCGTCCAGGTCGTAAACCGGCGGGGTGTGGTCCAGGATCTCCTGCTGGCGCTGGGCGGTGGTCTCCACGTCCTCCACCAGGAAGTCCCCGGTGGCCTTGAGGTTCTCCCGGCCAATGTCCCCCACCTTGTATTGGCGTGAGGGATGGTAAGTCCGGGGAGACAGGACCAGGGCCAGCAGCAGACTCAAGCCCAGAAGTAAGAGAAGCCTGACGGTCTGGTCCCGGCGCGGGTGGGCCGGACCCGGAAGGGTGAGAAACCGGGGCCAGCGGGACTTGAGCCCCTGAAGCGGTTTCAGCAGGCGCCCCAGTTTCCCGGGAGGTTCAGCCTTTTCAGGCATGGGGGTAGTCCGTCTCCTGGGCGGCCCGCCGGGGCCGGCGGCTCTCATAGGCCCGGATGATGTCCTGCACCAGCGGGTGGCGCACCACGTCCCGCTCCGTGAAGGAGATGAAGGCGATGCCTTCCACTTTGCACAGCAGCTCCCGGGCCTCCACCAGCCCGGAGGTCGCCCCGGGCGGCAAGTCGATCTGGGTCACGTCCCCGGTGATCACCGCCTTGGCCCCGAACCCCAGGCGGGTCAAGAACATCATCATCTGCTCCGAGGTGGTGTTCTGGGCCTCGTCCAGGATGACAAAGGAGTCGTTCAAGGTGCGGCCCCGCATGAAGGCCAGGGGCGCCACCTCGATGATGCCCCGCTGCACCAGGCGGGTCGCCTTGTCAAAGTCCATCATATCATGAAGCGCGTCATAAAGGGGGCGAAGATAGGGGTTGACCTTTTCGTACAGGTCCCCGGGGAGGAAGCCCAGCTTTTCCCCGGCCTCCACCGCCGGCCGGGCCAGGACGATGCGCAGGTATTCCTGGTTCATCAACGCGGCCACCGCCATGGCCATGGCCAGATAGGTCTTGCCGGTGCCCGCGGGGCCGATGCTGAAGACGATGTCGTGGGTGCGGATGGCCTCGATGTAGCGCTTCTGGTTGAGGCTCTTGGGGGTGATGCGCCGCTTCATGGCGGAGATGTACACCGTGTCCAGAAAGATGTCCCGGAGCGAGGCGCTCTCCTTCTCCTGGAGGATGCGCACCGCGTACTGCACGTCCTGGGGATACACCGGGTAGCCCGCCTGCAGCAGCTCGTAAAGCTCCGTCAGGACCTTGCGGGCCAGCCTGGCCTCAGGCTCCGCGCCCGCCAGGGTCACTTCGTTGCCCCGCACCTGGAGCTTCACCCCCAGGCTGCGGCCGATGATGGCCAGGTGCCGGCCCTGCTCCCCGAACAGGGCCTGGGCCAGGGTGTTGTCCGGGAAGGTAAGCTGGGCCCCGGCCGGGGAGGCCTGGGCGGCCCGGGCGGAAGGTGGCGGCACTTTCGTGGCCTTCAGGCGTTTGATGGCTTGATCCCCATGACCTGCCCCTGACTGCGGCCCGGGGTGGTCTTCACTTCCAGTTCAAAAGTCTCAAGAGAGAACATCATGCGATTTAAATTTTATCAAGACCGCCCCAGGTAAACAACATTTTCATTTTCTCGAAATTTTGGCAAGAAGACAAGACGAAGGGGCTGCATAAAAGGCCGGCCCCGGCGGTCATTAAGGCTTGACTCCGGCCCGGGAATAATCTACAAATTTTAAGTTTGGGAAAATCCGCACTAAATCCTTAAGATAAGCAGTCATGGGGCTAGCCGATCAGATCAGGGAGCAACGCCTGAAGAAGCTCGCGGACCTGCGGGCCCGGGGGGTGGAGCCGTATTATAACCGCTTTTCTCCCAGCCACAGCCTGGCCCAGGTGGTGGCGGAGTTTAGCTCCCTGACCGGGGCCCAATTGGAGGCCCTGACCCAAAATTTCCATCTGGCCGGCCGCCTTATGCTCCTCAGGGAGTTCGGCAAGGCGTCCTTCTGCCACCTCCAGGACGGCAGCGGCGGCCGCCTTCAGGCTTACGTACAGCGCCACGTGGTGGGGGACGAAGCCTTCCAGCTCTTCAAGAGCTTGGATTTGGGGGACCTCGTCGCCTTTGAGGGCACCCTCTTCCGCACCCGCACCGGCGAGCTCACCTTGGCGGTGAAAAGCCTGGTCCTCCTCACCAAGTCCCTGAATCCCCTACCGGAAAAATACCACGGCCTGGCGGACGTGGAGCTGCGCTACCGCCAGCGCTACCTGGACCTCCTGGTCAACCCCGGGGTGCGGCAGGTCTTCATCCAGCGGGCCCGCCTCATCAGCCTGATGCGCCAGTTCCTGGAGGCCCGGGGCTTCCTGGAGGTGGAAACCCCCATGATGCAGCCTCTGCCCGGCGGGGCCACGGCCCGGCCCTTCGTCACCCACCACCAGGCCCTGGATCTCACTCTATATCTGCGCATCGCCCCGGAACTTTACCTGAAGCGCCTGGTCATCGGCGGCTTTGACCGGGTTTACGAGATCAACCGCAACTTCCGCAACGAGGGCCTCTCCGTCCAGCACAACCCCGAGTTCACCATGCTGGAGTTCTACCTGGCTTACGCCACCCATGAAGACCTGATGGCCCTCACGGAGGAGCTTGTCTGTTACGTGGCTGAACATTTGCTGGGGGGACTGCGTCTAACCTACCAGGGCGCGGAGGTCGACCTCACCCCGCCTTGGGCCCGGGTGGACTTGCGGGAGTCCCTCACCACCTTTGGCGGCCTCCCCGCGGCCGTGGTCCGGGACCGGGACGCCCTGGTGGCCCTGGCCCGGCGGGAAGGGGTGGTGCTGCGCCCCGGCGAGGGCTACGGCCGGGCCCTCACCAAACTCTTCGACCTCAAGGTGGAAGGAAAGCTGATGCAGCCCACCTTTGTCCTGGGCTACCCTCTGGAGACCTCGCCCCTGTCCCGGAAAAGCGACACGGACCCGGAGGTGGTGGACCGCTTCGAGCTCTTCATCGCCGGCCGGGAGATGGCCAACGCCTTCAGCGAGCTCAACGACCCCCTGGACCAGCGGGAGCGCTTTGAAAAGCAGCTGGAGGCCAGGCTGGCCGGCAACGAGGAAGCCCACGCCCTGGACGAGGACTTCCTCCAGGCCCTGGAATACGGCATGGCCCCCACCGCGGGGGAAGGTATCGGCATCGACCGCCTGGTGATGCTCTTTACTGACTCCCCTTCCATCCGGGATGTGATTCTCTTCCCGCTGCTCAAGCCGGAGAGGTAGACTTTGCGCTTCTTCGAAACCTTCGTGGCCCTGCGGTATCTCCGGGCCCGGCGCCAGAAAGGCTTCATTTCGCTCAGCACCTTCATCTCCATCGCCGGGATCGCCGTGGGGGTCATGGCTTTGATCGTGGTCATCGGCGTGATGACCGGCTTCGACCAGGACCTCAAGAAGAAGATCCTGAGCGTCAACGCCCACATCATCGTCCTGAGGCACGGGGCCTCGGTCTCCGATTACGCCAACCTGGCGGCCCAGGTAAAGACCGTCCCCGGGGTGGTCTCCGCCACGCCTTTCATCTACACTCAAGTGATGTTCTCCGCGCCCGGCAACATTTCCGGCGGGGTGATCAAGGGCCTGGACCTGGAGACTATCCGGGCCGGCGGCCCCCAGGGCCTGGAGGTCACCGGGGGCCGGTTCGCGGACCTGGCCGAAGGCTCGCCGGAAGAGCCGCCCCGGGTGGCCATCGGCAACGAGATGTCCCGGAACCTTAGCCTGACCCTGGGCGATTACCTGAACGTCGTCTCTCCCCTGGGCGCCCTGACCCCCATGGGGCGGCTGCCCCGCATGAAGCCCTTCCGGGTCAGCGCCATCTTCCACTCCGGCATGTACGAATTCGACTCCACCCTGGTCTACACCACCATCCCGGCGCTCCAGCAGTTCCTGGGCCTGGGGGACCGGGTCACCGGCCTGGAGGTGGAGGTCAAAGACATCTACGCCGCGGACAGTGTGGCCGAGGCCATCCAGCAAAAGCTGGGCCCGGGCTTCTACACCAAGACCTGGATGCAAATGAACCGCTCGCTCTTCTCCGCCCTGAAGCTGGAAAAGATCGCCATGTTCATCATCCTCACCTTGATCGTCCTGGTGGCCGCGTTCGGCATTGCCTCCACCCTGTTCATGATGGTCATGAAGAAGACCCGGGACATCGCCATCCTCATGTCCATGGGCGCCACGAGGCAGAGCATCATGCGCATCTTCATTCTGAAGGGAATGGTCATCGGCGCGGTGGGCACCATCCTGGGCCTGGGCCTGGGCCTGGGGCTGTGCGGCTTGCTCAAGCACTACGAGTTCATCAAGCTGCCCCGGGACGTCTACTACATCTCCACCCTGCCGGTGCAAATCCAGAGCTTCGATTTGGCGGCCATCATCATCGCGGCCATGGCCATCAGCTTCCTGGCCACCCTCTACCCCTCCTGGCAGGCCGCCCGCCTCGACCCGGTGGAGGCCATCCGCTATGAATGACGGCCCCTGCCAAAGAAAACGCGAGGGCGCAAGAACCGGCCTTGACGCCCCCCGGGGAAAGTGATACGGTGCTAGCCCGTGGGCCAGACATGGTAGGAGAGACCACCCGGCCCGGACCGGTGAAAATCCAGGTCCGGGGACTGGTCAAGACTTTCGTCAGCAACGGCAACATGGTGGAGGTCCTCACCGGGGTGGACCTGGACATCCTCCAGGGCGAGACCCTGGCGGTGGTGGGCGCCTCGGGAGTAGGCAAGTCCACCCTGCTCCACATCCTGGGCACCCTGGAAAGGCCCACTGCCGGGCAGGTGCAGTGGGACGGCCAGGAGGTCTTCGCCCTGGATGAGACGGCCTTGGCGGCCTTCCGTAACCGAAAGGTGGGGTTTGTGTTCCAGTTTCACCACCTGCTGCCCGAATTCAATGCTCTGGAAAACGTCATGATGCCGGCCTTGATTGCCGGCCAGCCGCGGCAGCTAGCCCGGGAACTGGCCGAAGACATCCTGCTGCGGGTGGGCCTCAAGGAGCGCTTCACGCACATGGTCTCCACCCTCTCCGGCGGCGAGCAACAGCGGGTGGCCGTGGCCCGGGCCCTGGTGCTGGGGCCGGAGGTCCTCCTGGCCGACGAGCCCACGGGCAACCTGGACCCCAAGAGCGGCGCCCGGGTGCAGGACCTCATCATGGAATTGAACCAGGAACGCCGGCTCACCTCGGTCATCGTCACCCATAACCTGGAGCTGGCCCAGACACTTAACCGGCAGATTACCCTGAGAGATGGCAAGGCCGTGGTATTACGGGGGGAATAAGGTGGCGCGGCGCCTCATCTTTTTGCTGCTTCTGCTCTTGCCGGCGGCTCTAGTGCCGGCCTGGGCCCAGGAACCGGAACTGGTCTTCAAAAAAGTGGCGGTCATGCCCGTGGCGGTCATCAGCAAGACCCCCATGGAGCACCTGGGAGACAAGGTGCGCCTGGAAATGCAGGACCGCCTGAAATCCGAAGGTTTTACCCTCATCCCCGAGGAAAACCTGAAAAAAGAGCTGGCCCTCCTCAAGGAGCCTTTGAACGAAGCCCGGGCCCAGGAGATCGGCCGCAAACTCGGGGCCGATGTAGTGGTCCTGGAGCAGCTCCTCATCGTCGGCGACGTCCTGGAGCTGGAGGCTCGCATCTTCGACCTCAGCGGCAAAGTGGCCCCTGCCACCCTAAAGGCCCAGGGGACAGGGCTCAAAAGCCTCCCGGACTTGAGTCGCAAGCTGGCCCAGGAGGTCAACCTCAGGATCCTGGGCAAGGAGCGGGTGACCCGCATTGAAGTCAAGGGCAACCGCCGTATTGAAAAAGACGCCATCAAGAGCGTGATGCAGACCCGGGAGGGAGAACTGCTCTCTCCCGCCCGCCTCCGGGATGACCTCAAGGCCATCTACAAAATGGGCTACTTCACCGACGTCAAGTTCGACGTCAGCCACACCCCCGAGGGCATAATCCTCACCGTGCTGGTGGAAGAAAAGCCCGCCATCAAAGAGATCATCACCAGAGGCAACAAAAAGTTGAAACGGGACAAGATCCTGGAGGTCATGGACCTCAAGCCCTTCTCCGTGGCCTCGGAAGCCGCCATCCAGGAAAATGTCAACAAAATCCTCAACCTGTACCGGGATAAAGGTTTCTATGAAGTCCAGGTGACCCCTGAGGTCGTCCCCATCTCCAAGACCGAGGTCAACCTGGTCCTCAAAATCCACGAAGGCGGCAAGCTGGCCATCAAGGAGATCAATTTCACCGGCAACAAGGCCTTCAAAGCCAAAGATTTGCGCAAGGTCATGGAGACCAAGGAGAAGACTTTCCTGGTCTCCTGGATTACCGGCTCCGGCAAGCTCCTCAAGGACACCCTGGAGCGGGACCTGGAAAAGATTTCGGCCTTTTATTACAACCACGGCTACATCAAGGCCCGGGTGGGAGACCCCAAGATCGACGTCAAGGACAAATACATCTATATCACCATCCCCATCACTGAAGGGCCGCAATACCAGGTGGGCGAGATTGACTTCACCGGAGACCTCCTGGAAGACAAGAAGAAGCTCCTGGAGAAACTCGAGACCCCCAAGGAGAAGATCTACAGCCGGGAAACCTTGCAGAAAGACCTGTCCACCCTCTCGGATTTTTATGCGGACCAAGGCTATGCCAACGCCGACATCAGCCCCCTCATCAAGGAAGACGACAAAAATCTGAAGGTGAACCTCCTCTTTGACATCAGCAAGGGGCAAAAGGTCTATTTTGACCGCATTGAAATCGTCGGCAACATCAAGACCCGGGACAAGGTGATTCGCCGGGAGCTAAGAGTGTACGAACAAGAGCTCTTCTCCGCCACCAAAGTCAAGGAGTCCATCAAAAACCTGCGGCGGCTGGAATACTTTGAGGAAGTGAACTTCACCACCAGCCCGGGCAGCGCTCCCAACCGCATGAACCTGAAGATCAGCGTCAAGGAGCGGCCCACCGGCACCTTCGGGCTGGGCGCCGGCTACAGCACCCAGGACCGCCTGGTGGGCATGGTGGAAGTCAGCCAGAACAACCTCTTCGGCCGGGGCCAGCAGCTCAAGATCCAGGGCATCCTGGGTGCCATCTCCAGGCGCTTCCGGGCCTCCTTCACCGAGCCCTACCTCTTCGACCGGCCCCTCTCCGCAGGGGTGGACGCCTTCAACTGGGAACGCTCTTACAGTGAGTATACCCGGAAGAGTGTGGGCGGCGATCTGCGCTTCTCCCACCCCATGCGGTGGAAGTATACCCGCATCTACACCATGTACCGCTTTGAGAACGTGGACCTGGAGGACTTGCACCGCCGCGCCTCCACCGTTTTGAAAGAAGCTGCCAGGATTCACAACACCAGCTCCACTACCCTCACCTTCCGCCGTGATTCCCGGGATTCCCTCTTCTTTCCCACCAAGGGCACCGACAACAGCGTCTCCGTGGAAATGGCGGGCATGGGAGGCGACACCGCCTTCCTGCGCTATATCGGGGAGACGGGGTGGTACTTCCCCTTCCGCTGGAACACCGTGTGGGTCATCCATGCCCGGGCCGGCTACATGCAGCGATTGTCCTGGGGGGCCATGCCGGCTTATGAACTCTTCTACCTGGGCGGCATTGACACCATCCGCGGTTTCAGGTATGCCGATATCAGCCCCCGGGACCCCAGGACCCATGAGCGCATCGGCGGCCCCAAGTTCGTCCAGTTGAACCTGGAACACCGTTTCCCCCTTTATAAAAAGATTGGTCTCATGGGGACGATCTTCTTCGATGCCGGCAATGTTTACGGCGACCACTACATCGGACCCGTCCTCCGGCCCACCGCCGGCATCGGCGCGCGCTGGTTCTCTCCCCTGGGGCCTCTCAGGGTCGAGTGGGGCTACAACCTCACCAGACATCCCTTTGAAAAACAGAGTGTCTGGGAATTCACCATGGGCGGGCAATTTTAGCCCTGCCCCGGGTGCCGGTTTTTCCGGGCCGCGGTTAATTTGAGCCCCGTCCCCGGGAAACTTGGGAAAATTATCATCCAGGAGGTTTAAATGCTTAAAGTTGGTGCGGTGTTGCTTTTAACCCTGGCCTTGCTTCTGCCTCTCGGCGCCGCCGGGGCCGCAGAACTGAAGGTCGGCATTGTGGATGGCATGGACATCATTTCCAAGTCCGCGGAGGGCAAAAAAGTCCAGGATACCCTCAAGCGCAAGTCCGACGAGTTGGGCCGGCCCCTGGAACAGCGGCGTCAGGAAATGGCCAAAATGATGGCCGACTTCGAAAAGCAGGCCTCAGTCATGAAGGAAGACGCCCGCAAAAAGAAGGAAGAAGAACTGAACAAGAAGATGGAGGAAATGCGCCGCCAGGGGGCCGACGCCGAGCGCACCTTCTCCCAGTTCCAGGAAAAGGAACTGGCCCCCATCTTCCAGAAGCTGGAGCAGGCGGTGAAGACCGTGGCGCAGGACCAGAAACTGGACTTTGTCCTGGACAAGCGCCAATCCGGGCTCCTGTACATGAATCCTTCTCTGGACATCACCGACAAGGTGCGCAGCAAGTTCGGCCCCTGATTCCGGCTCATGGCATATTCCCTGGGTGAATTGGCCGCCCTCTTGGGAGGGGAACTCAAGGGCCCGGCCGACCTGGCGATTCAGGGCATCGCCGCCATTGACCGGGCCACGCCCCGGGACATAACCTTCATCACCAGCCGGCGTTACGTCAAGCTGGCGGCCCAGAGCCAGGCCGCGGCCTTCATCGTCTCCCCAGACCACCAGGACCTGCCCCGGCCTTTAATCGTGGTGCCCCACCCCTATCTGGCCTATGCCCGGGTGGCGGCCCTGTTTGCGCCGCCCCGGGCCCGGCACCCCGGCATCAGCCACCTGGCCTGCCTGGGCCGAAACCTGATGTTGGGCCAAGACCTCTCCATCGCCCCCCTGGTCTTCATCGGCGATAAGGTGCGCCTGGCTGACCGGGTCACCATCATGCCCGGCTGCTTCCTGGGCGACGAGGTGGAGGTCGGCCAGGACACCCTCCTCTACCCCAACGTCACCGTGCTGGAGCGCTGCCGCCTGGGAGAGCGGGTCATCGTCCATGCCGGCACCGTCATCGGCGCCGACGGCTTCGGCTTTGTCCCGGGCCCGGAAGGCCACGTGAAGATCCCCCAGTTGGGCATCGTGGTCATCGAAGACGACGTGGAAATCGGCGCCAACTGCACCATTGACCGGGGCGCCCTGGGGGAGACCCGGGTGGGCCGGGGCGTAAAGATGGACAACCTGGTGCACCTGGCCCACAACGTCACCGTGGGAGAGCACTCCCTGCTGGTGGCCCAGGTGGGGGTATCCGGCTCCACCAAACTGGGGCGCCATGTGGCCCTGGGGGGACAGGCCGGGCTGGTGGGCCACATCGAGGTGGGAGACGGCGCCCAGGTCGCGGCCCAGGCTGGCGTCACCCACGACGTTCCTCCGGGGCAAATTGTCATCGGCGCCCCGGCCCGGCCCCACCGGGAATTCACCCGCATCAACGCCCTGATGGCCAAACTTCCGGAAATCTATGAGAGGCTGAAGAACTTGGAGCAGCGGCTGAGCGCCCTTTCCGCCCCGCGGGAGGAGGAGTAGGAAACATGACCTTACCCCAGTCCCTGGACCTGGATGAAATTCAACGCATCCTGCCGCACCGCTACCCCTTTCTCCTGGTGGACCGCATCATCAGCCTGGAGCTGGGGAAACGCATCGTCGGCGTCAAGAACGTCTCCATCAACGAACCCTTTTTCCAGGGCCACTTCCCCGGCCGCCCCATCATGCCCGGGGTGCTCATCATCGAGGCCCTGGCCCAGACCGGGGGCATCCTGGCGCTTTTGTCCACCCCGGAACACCTGGGCAACCCCTTCATTTTCCTGATGACCATGGACAAGGTGCGGTTCCGCAAACCCGTGCTCCCCGGCGACCAGCTGCGCCTGGAGGTGGAGTCCTTGAGAGGCGGCCAGAAATTCTGGCGCATGCAGTGCCGGGCCTTCGTGGACGGCACCCTGGTAACGGAAGCGGAACTGATGGCCGCAGTAAGCGGCCAGGGAGGAGAATGAAGTGATCGACATCCACCCCACCGCCATCGTCCATCCGGCCGCAGAGCTGGCCGACGGCGTGACGGTGGGTCCTTACTCCCTCATTGACGGCAAAGTGGCCATCGGCCCGGACACCGCGGTGGGCCCCCACGTGGTGATCCGGGACTTCACCACCATCGGCGCCCGCTGCCGCATCTTCCAGTTCGCGGTCCTGGGGGAAATCCCCCAGGATTTGAAATTCAGAGGGGAAGAATCCCAGCTCATCCTGGGGGATGCCAACACCGTCCGGGAATTCGCCACCATGCACCGGGGCACTGCCGGCGGCGGCGGGGTCACCCGCATCGGCCGGGGCAACCTGTTCATGGCGTACACCCACGTGGCCCACGACTGCCAGGTGGGCGACGGGGTCATCATGTCCAACGCCGCCACCCTGGGCGGCCATATCACCGTGGAGGACCACGCCATCTTGGGAGGCCTGTCCGCGGTGCACCAGTTCTGCCGCATCGGCACCCACGCCTTTGTCGGCGGCTGCTCCGCGGTGCACCGGGACGTCCCCCCCTACATCGTGGCCGTGGGCAACCGGGCCAAGCTGGTGGGCCTGAACCTGGTGGGCCTGAAGCGCCACGGCTTCACTGACGCCACCATCCAGAGCTTGAAGCGCGCCTACGAACTCCTGTTCCTGTCGGAGCTCAACCAGAAAGAGGCCCTGAAGATGATCCTGCAGGAATTCCCGCAGGTCCCCGAAATCCAAAACCTACTGCGCTTCCTGAAAAGCACCGAACGGGGTTTGCTGCCGGCGGATGTCCGAGAAAATCGGCTTAATCGCGGGTAAGGGCCAGTTCCCGCTCCTCTTCGCCCAGGCCGCTCAGAGGCACGGCTGCCGCGTGGTGGCCGTGGCCCATCGAGGCGAGACCGACCCGGCCCTGGCCGGGCTGGCTGACGAAATCCACTGGATCTACGTGGGCCAGCTGGGCAAGATCATCCGCCATTTAAAGGCCGCGGGGGTCACCCGGGCGGTGATGGCCGGCGGCATTTCCCGGGGCCGCCTCTTCTCCCAGTTCCGCCCGGACCTCACCGCCCTCAAGGTGGTGCGCCGGGCCGGGGCCGGCAGAGACGACCGCCTCCTCTCCGCGGTGGCCGCGGAGTTGGAGCAGGAGGGCATCACCATCGCCCCCTCCACCCTGTTCCTGGAAGACCTCCTGGCCCCGCCGGGCCAACTCAGCCGCCGCGCCCCCTCCCCGGCGGAGATGCAGGACGTGGACCTGGGCTTTAAGGTGGCTCGGGAGTTGGGCCGCCTGGACCTGGGCCAGTGCGTGGTGGTGCGGCGCCAGGTGGTGGTGGCCCTGGAGGCCATCGAGGGCACGGACGAATGCATCCGTCGGGGCGGCCGCCTGGCCGGTCCCGGGTGCGTGGTGATCAAAGTGAGCAAACCCGCCCAGGACCTGCGCTTCGATGTCCCCGCAGTGGGGGTGGAAACCCTCGAGAGCATGCGGGAGGTCAAGGCCGCGGTCCTGGCCGTGGAGGCCGGCAAAACCCTGATCTTCGACCGGGAGGATATGCTCCGCCGCGCAGACCGGGCCAAGATCGCGGTTTGGGGCCTCTGATTCAGGAAAGACGCGGGGCTTTGACTATTAGGAGGGCCAGATGATCACGGACCTGGAAATCATCTTCCGGCTTTTCTTGGCCTGCCTCCTGGGGGGCATCGTCGGCCTGGAACGGGAGGTGCACGGCCGGCCCGCGGGGGTGCGCACCTACCTGCTGCTCTCCCTGGGCTCGGCCCTCATCATGGTCATGTCCGAATACCTCTTCCTTAAGTATAGAACCGGGGTGCCGGGCATCAGCCTCTCCGTGGACCCCGGCCGCATCGCCGCCCAGGCCGTCACCGGCATCGGCTTCCTGGGAGCGGGGGTCATCATCCGCTACAAGGACTCCGTCCGCGGCCTGACCACCGCGGCCTGCGTCTGGGTGGTGTGCGCGGTGGGCCTGGCCATCGGCGCCGGCTTCTACCTTTTCGGTAGCACGGTCACTGGGCTCACTGTCTTTTCCTTGCTGGCCCTGAAGGCGGGTGAGCGCCGGCTACGAAAAGACCGGTACCGGGAAGTCGAGATCATCTCCCATGACCTGCCGGGGCAGATGCAGCGCTTCCAGGAGATCATCGAGCAACAGGACTTCGAGGTGGTTAACTTCGGCTTGAGGCGGGACCTGGAGAAGAAGGAGATGACCGCCAGCTTTCTGCTCCGGGAGCGCACCCTGCACCCCGGGCGCCAGGTCCTCCAGGAAATCTTCGAGATGGACGGCGTCAAACGGGTGGACCTGGGCTGAGGCCTTGAAACAGGTGGAGTCCTGGTGGCACAGGCTTTCCAGCCTGTGCCACTCATGCCCCATCTTTAAGCTACATCCCCTTCCGGCACCTCTTAAGACGGCGGCGTGCTCCACTCCGCGGCCATGGCGGTCCTGGCCCCCAGGTTGAAAGAGGAACTGCCCCCTCCGCCCCCTCCGCCCCCCCCGAACAGGGCCAGCACGTTGGGCAGCAGCAGGAGCTTCACCGGGATGTTCCTGAGCTCTACCGCCACCTGGCCCGGGGACGCCGACAGGTTCCAGGTGTAAAAGAAGTTGCTGTTCAGGGACAGAGACAGGCTGCCGCCCCCGGGGACCTTGAGGTGGTAGTGGTCCAGGTAGCCTTGCACCACCTGCTGCACCTGGCTGAGGCTGTTTGCCGCGGCGCCGCTGACACTGGCCCGGGCCGCGGCCCGGGCCCCCTCCCGGGAGGCGGTGACCAGCACCTGCTTTTCCCAGAAAAGAAAGCCCAGGTCCACGATCCCCGCCAGCATCAATAAGAGAAAGGGCAGCGCCAGGGCCAGCTCCAGGATGACGTTGCCGCTCTGGTTGCCGCCCTCGCCTCCGCCTTTGACCAAAAGGGATTTTTTTCGCATGTCGCCCCCGCCCCCTCATCTATTTCGGGTGGTGGAGGAGCAGACTTTAATCTGGCTGCGGGGGAGCGGAAGAAGACGCAGGAGGGCTGGCCATGGGCCTGTATGGCGCCAGGCGGAATTCCTGGAAAAGCTGCGGCGGGTACTCCGCGGCCAGGCGCGCCGCCAGGCGGAAGTGCAGGTCCCAGGCTTCGTCCCGGCTGTGGGTCTCCACCGCCAGCGCCGGGCGGCTCAGGGACCGGGGAATATAGAAAAAGTTGGTCTCGAAGACCGCGGTCTCAAATAAGCCCTCACCCTTGCGGATGGTGGACACCAAGTAGCGGCAGCGGGTGGGCCGGTTTTTGACTTTGTTGAACAGGCCTTTCATGGGCACCGGGCGGCCTCAGGAATCTTCCTGGCTCTGGCTCCGGGATTTGCGCCGGCTGGCGGCCTTCTTCTTGGCGGGCAGCGCCCCCGCGGAACCCATGACCACCCGGGAAGAGGAGCGCTTCTTGGCCGCCGCCACCTTCCTGCCGGGGTGGGCCTTGGCAAACCAAAGCTTCTCCTCCGCCGGCGGCAGCTTGGCAATGGGAGCCCCGCTCAGCTCGAAGCCCTTTTCGATGAGGGGCCTCAGGTCCGCCCATTTCTGCTTGCTGCCCATCATGGCGACGATGATTTCCTTATCGCCGTTCTTGAACTGGCCCACGTAGGTATGCTTGGAGGCCCGGGTGAAGCCGGTCTTCCCCGCCATCGCCAGGGGGGTGGTGAAGAGGAAGCGGTTGTGATTCCTGAGCTCCCGGTCCCCCTGGATGGTGTAGTACTTGGTTTCCATGATCTGGGCCAGCTCCGGGTTGCTCATGGCCCGGCGGAACATCAGGGCCAGGTCCTGGGTGGTGGTGAACTGGTTCTCCGCGGGCAGGCCGTTGGCCGTGGCCAGCGTGGTGCGGTAGGCCCCCCACTCCCTGACCTTGCGGGTGAGCTCCCGGGCAAAGGCCTCCTCCGAGCCGCTCACCTTCTCGGCCAGGGCCCGGGCCGCGTCGTTGGCCGAAGACAGCAGCAGGGCGTAGAGCAGTTCCTTAACCGTGTAAACCTCCCCCGGATGGATATTGACCTTGGAAGGCGGGGCCGCGGCCGCGTGGGGGCCGACCACCACCTTGTCCTCCATCTTCAGGCGTTCCACCACGTACATGGCGGTCATGACCTTCAGGGTGCTGGCCGGGGGGTAAAAAAGCTGGGGGTTCAGGGACAGGAGCATCTCCCCGGTCTTGGCGTCCATGATGACAAAGGACTTGGCCGAGACCTCCAGGTCTTCCGCGGCCGCCGCCCCGGCCAGCAGCAGGAAGGCGGCGACCACTCCCAGAATCCACCACTTCCGCGACAGTTTCATACTCCCCTCGGAGGCCGGGCCTCAGCGTGGACCGGCCCAAATTCTCCCGCCTACATCTTACGAAAATTCGCCTGCCTTGGCAAACCCGAAATGACAGCCCAGTAGGAAGAAGACTTCCCATACTCCCCTCTCCCCCCTCGGGGGGAGAGGGTCAGGGTGAGGGGGGTGGTGCAAAACCCAGATAATAGATGAGCTTAAGCCCTTAAGGCTGGGAGGTGACAGGCCCTGGCTCGCCGAGTGGCCGGAATTTCGGCGCCCACCTTTTCCGGGCAAGACCTCTAGCCAAACCGATCCAGCTCCTTCAGGTAATCCCCGGGCCCCATAAAACCCATGAACCGGTGCAGCTCCTGCCCCTCCGGGGAAAAGATCAGGGTGCTGGGTGCCGCGGTGACGTGGTATTTCTGCACCACGTCCATATGCTGGCGCCCCTCCAGGCGCACCGGGATGAAGCGGGTGTTCAGGGCCGCCGCCACTTTCTCGTCGCTGTGGGTCTCACGGACCAACCGGGCGCAGTAAGGTCAGCCCTCCAGGTGGAGCTCCAGCACTACCGGGCGCTGTTGTTCTTTAGCCTCCTTCAGGGCCGCGTTAAGACTGTCCCGCCAGTAAATTACCGCCATAACCCCTCCTTTAAGAAAATTCAAAAAGTCATCCATAATGTCATTCTGAGGGAGCGAAGCGACCGAAGAATCTCAATGCGAGATTTTGCGCGGCGCTCAAAATGACAAAATGAGTTCGCCGCCGGCGCTCCCCTTAAAATAAGCCCGCGCCCGCTAAAGGCAAGGACCAAGGCCCGAGATTCCCTGCCCGCCGCCTCAGCTTGTGGTATCATCGTAAAAAAAATGTCCTCCGTCTTCCTGCTCCTGGCCCTAACGGCCCTAACTTACCAGATTATCTCCCTGATTTGCCTGGTGCGGTTCTTCCGGACTCCCCTGCCCCCGGGGGCCGCCTCCGGTCCCGGGGTCACCGTCTTCAAGCCCCTCAAGGGCCGGGAGCCCTTTACCCGGGAGTGCCTGGCCAGCTTCCTGGCCCAGGACTACCGCCCCTTACAGGTCCTCTTTGGCGTGGCCGACCCGGCGGACCCGGTGCTGCCCCTGCTGCAGGAACTTCAGTCCGCCTTTCCGGGGGTTCAAGCGGACATCCTCCTCTGTCCCGAGGTCCGGGCCCTCAATCCCAAGGTCAGCACCTTGCTGCAGCTGGAGCCCCGGGCCCAATACGACCTGTACGTCCTCGCCGACGCCGACGTGAAGGTGGGCCCCGACTTCCTCTCCCGGGCCGTGGCGGCCCTGGCGGACCCAGGGGTAGGCCTGGTCACCTGCCCCTACCGGCCGGGCCCACCCGTGAGCCTGGGGGCCCGCCTGGAGGCCCTCACCATCACCGCGGATTTCATGCCCTCCGTGGCCGCCGCCTACTTTACGGAGGGTGTCCGCTTCGCCCTGGGCGCCACCATGGTCCTGAGCCGCCGGACCCTGGCCGAGATCGGCGGCCTGGCCGCGCTGGCCGATTACCTGGCGGACGACTACCAGCTGGGCCGCCGCGTCGCCGAGGCGGGCCTGCAGGTCCGGCTCCTGCCCTACGTGGTGGAGACCCTGGCCCCGGAAATCAGCTTCACCTCCTACCTGGCCCACCAACTGCGCTGGGCCCGTACCATCCGGGTCTGCCGCCCCCTGAGCTACCTGGCCTTCGGCATCACCCACGCCCTGATGTACAGCGCCGCCTTTCTCCTAACCTCCGGCCTCACCCCCCTGGCGCTCACTCTCCTGGCCGCTACTCTAACGCTACGGGGCGCGGCGGCCTGGTTATCGGCTCTCACCCTGCAGGCCGAGATTCCCCCTGTCTCCTTCCTCCTTCTGCCCCTGAAGGACTTTCTCTCCTTCGGGCTCTGGCTGGCCAGCTTCCTGGGCCACCGGGTCACCTGGCGAGACCGGCGCTTCCGCCTCACCCCCGACGGCAAACTGGCGCCGGAGTGAGGCGGATGTTATAGTATGCCGAAGTCACGGGTCATGAGTCCCGGGTCCCGGGTCAAATAATAATCTCACGTGACCCGTTACTCGGGACTCGAGATTCGGGACTCGAGATTCGGACTCGGGACTCGAGACTCGGGACTCGGGACTTAGGACAACGCCCATGGATATCAAGGTATTGGAGCAGTTGCTGGCCGAGGTGCAGGCCGGGCGCCTGTCCGTGGCCCAGGCCGTGGAGAGGTTGCGCACCCTGCCCTTCGAGGACCTGGGCTTCGCCCGGGTGGACCACCACCGCCAGTTGCGCCAGGGCTTTCCGGAGGTGATCTTCGCCGCGGGCAAGAGCCTCTCCCAAATCCGGGGGATTCTCTCCTCCCTGAAGCCCCGGGCGGAGCACGTCCTCATCACCCGCCTGAACCCGGACAAGGCCAAATCCCTGCAGGCTGAATTCCCGGAAGCCAGGTATCATCCCGATTCCCGGACCTTGACCATCAGCCGGGGGCCCGTCCCCGACCGGGGCCGGGGGCTCATCTTGGTCCTTTCCGCCGGCACCTCCGACATCCCCGTGGCCGAGGAAGCCCTGGTCACCGCCCGCATCATGGGCCACCGGGCCGAAGCCCTCTACGACGTGGGGGTGGCCGGGCTGCACCGCCTCCTGGCCCACCGGGAACTGCTCGCCCAGGCCACCGTGTTCATCGTGGTGGCCGGCATGGAAGGGGCGCTGCCCAGCGTCGTGGGGGGCCTGGTGGACAAACCGGTCATCGCGGTGCCCACCAGCGTGGGCTACGGCGCCGCGTTCGGCGGCCTGGCCGCGCTTCTGGCTATGCTCAACACCTGCGCCACCGGCGTGGCGGTGGTCAACATCGACAACGGCTTCGGCGCCGGCTACCTGGCGGCCCTCATCAACCGCAAAGACTGACCTGGCCTCGGTCAGCTCCCGGAAATGCGGCGCCCATCTGAGCACCGATTTACTAAATTCCAGATGAAAGTTAATAATCAAATTCCTCATTTTCTTCCGGATGTGTTTCCTTGACAAAATATGCTTGTTTGTCGTATTGTGAAACCATACGAGAGTTAAACCATCTTCCAATCCTGTCCTTGGTCAGAAAGCACCGGGAAAGGTGGTGCAAAGCGAATATTTGAGGTTCATTTCAATGTTAAACTCAGATCGTTTTCTCTATGCCTTCAATTCAATCCAAAGCTGTTTAAAGAAGCTGCTGTGTGAAAAAAAAGAAACAAGTTTTTATATATTAGTTGATAAAGCCAGCAATTCCAATCACGTAGTACGTCGACTCAACTTTACTCTTAAAGAATTTGCGGACTTAAGAAACGCTATTGTCCACGAGAGGACAGATGGCCATGTCATCGCAGAGCCAAACAACAAAGCTGTTGAAGAAATAGAGCATATTAAATCACTTTTGCTTGATCAACCCAAAGTTATTCCCATTTTTCAGGGGAATGTGTTTGACCTTTCAGTTGGCGACACAATAGCTGTAGCTGTCAAGACAATGTTTGAAAAGGGATATTCCCAAGTCCCAATTTATGAGCATGGCATTTTCAAATGCTTACTTACGACAAACACAATAGCACGATGGCTTGGGGCAATGGTAAAAAATGATATATTTAGCTTGACAGAAACCTACATTTCTGAGGTCATAAAATATACAGAGAATGAAGATAATTTCAAATTTTTAACTAGAAATTCAACACTTTTCGATGTATTGGAAAGATTTCAAGAATATGAAAGAAAGGGGAAGAGGTTAGAAGCAATTTTGATATCCAATAATGGTAAGACCAATGAAGCTCTTTTAGGTATTATTACAATATGGGACTTGCCGAAAATTTACAACATATTAGGACAATTATGATTCTCTATTAACTTTTAGGTGAAAGTTAATGAAATACTTTTGATTGACATTTTCATTAAAGTGTGCTTATGGTGAAACCCTGGATAAAGCCAAACCCTTCGTACGGTGGGGACGGAAAACCACGGGTCTCTGAGAGATATCCGGGTTGCCTGGGAAGGGGATTCAAAAAATGAGAATCAAATCGATTTTGGTTGCAGTTTTGGCCCTGGCCTTTGTAGGTTGCGCCTCAAAACAGGTCGGGCAAAAGTTCGATACCAAGGCGGCGGGTCAGATCGAGATCGGCAAAACAACCGATTCGGAAGTTCGCGCCATGCTTGGCCCACCGAGGAGGGAAAAGATAAATCGGGATGGATCGAAGATCTGGGGTTACGTTTATATCGAGGCGCAAAAAACTTTATTATCCTCTGCCAAGGGGCGGGGGGATAGACTAACCATTTCCTTTGATGCGAATGCGATTGTTAATTCCCTTGATCGAAGTTCAACCGAATTAAAGTAAACCAAGGGGGTCGCAAGCCCCCTTTTTTTAGTTTCAAGACGAATCCCCATTAGTCTCCTTTATTAACTTCCCCCCACAAGTTAATGAAATCTTGCCTTGTTAGGCCCCCTCCGCCATAAACCCCTTCTTAAACCAGAGGTTTTTCCTTCTTGGCTTCCAGCACCGCCCGGGTCTCGTCCCGGTCCCGGCGGGCCTGGAAAAGCTCCGCCTCCAGCCGCTGCCGCTCCTCCAGGGCCGTGCCCGGGCCCAGTGCCGCCAGGGCCCGCTCCAGCTCCTCCACCCGCCTGGTGAGCCGGTAGAGCTCCTGGGCCAGGTACCTGACGGTCACAGACCTTCCGGCGCGCTCAGTTCCGGGGGCGGTTCCGGCGCGGCCACCAGGGGCAGCACGAAGTAGAAATTGTTGCCCCCGGGGGTGGCCTGGTAGCCCACCTCGCCCCCGTGGGTCTCGATGACGTTGCGCACGAAGTAGAGGCCCCGGCCGGTGCCCACCTCGCCGCCCACGTTGCTCCCCCGGTAGCCTTCGTCGAAGATGTGGGGGATATCCGCGGGCGGGATATGGGGGCCGGTGGTGAAGACGTTGAATTTCACCCCGTCCTTGCCCGGGCCGAAGTAATCCCTGAGAAGGTCCCGGCCGTAGGCCAGGTACTTGCGGCCCTCAATGTTGGCGCGGGTGTACTTCACCGCGTTGGAAAAAAGGTTGGCATAGACCTGGGCCATGAGCCCCTTGTCCACGGAGAGGGGCAGGTCCTCGTCGGGCATCACCCCCATGGCCACGTCGATGCCGATCTTGCGCTCCTTCAGCTTCGGCAGGAACAGCTGGAGCTGCGGCTCGATGATCTCGCTCACCACCCGCCAGGTGCGCCGCCGGAGCACAAAGTGCCCCCGCTGGAAATGGGACGGCCGGAACAGGGACTCGATGAACAGGCTCACCCCTTTGTACTGCTGCTCCAGGGCCTGGTAGTCCGCCTCCATCTCCCCCACCAGGCCCCGGAAGCGCTCCTGGGCCCTGGGCTGCATCTGGCACTCCTCGGGCCGCTGGTCGCAGAGACACACCAGTTCCTTGAGATTCTTGATGCGGTCCCGGAGGTGCCTCAAGTACAGGGCCAGACTGATGTTGGGAATGATGATGTTGTGCTCGACGTCCGCCACCAGGCTGTTGATGAAGCGGATGTGCTGGATGTTCTGCCAGGCGATGATCTTGATGTGCAGGTTGTAGCCCAGGCGGTTGGCGTATTTCTCGAAAAAGAAGCGGTCCTTTGGGGAAATGCCGTTCCCCGGAATGAGTTCCAGCAGGCCGATGACCTGGTCCTTGGCGTAAAAGGGCAGCTGGCTCACCAGCAGCAGGTTGCCCCGGATGGGAATCACCCAGGACCCCTCGGCGGCGTAGGCCTGGCTGGCCAGCAGGATGTGGGCCGGAGGCTTGGTCTTTTCCGGGTAAATCCCCTGGAGGCTGTCGCACACCAGCTCCAGCCCCCTATCCTGGCACAGGAGATACAGGCGGGAGTCCAGCCCGAAGAACTCCTTGGGGACGCTCACCGCCACCCGGTAGAAGTTCTCCAGGGTTTCGTATTCCTGGGCCAGGTCAAAGAAGGTCTTCAGCGCGTCGTCCTTCAGGCGGCCGAACTTGTACTCCTTGAAGGCATCCCGCTTTTCTTTAACCCGGGCGGCTACTTCCGCCAGATCCGGCGGTAACGACATCCCGCGTCCCTTCGAGCTGGGATAAATTTACAAACCTAATATAACTCCCCTCTCCCTCAGGGGCAACGGGGATCAGGGGGAGCCGGACAGATTTTGGTTCGCCTGGCCAGCACCGTCCCGTCCCCACCCCCGGCACCTCAGTAAAGCAATCCGACTTCTGAAATGCCGGGAGATTGGCAAAATCCTCGACCCGTCGGATTGGTTGCAAAACTAAGATATTTCTTTTGATTTTTAGTTATACTAACGTTAATTTAATTATTAGTTAAGTTTAGAGGAACTAAGGGATGCAGGGTCCCAAAGACGCCGTGGAAATCCTGACCATTAAAGAAGCGGCCTTGCACAAAGCGGCCGACCTGGGGCACGTCATGGGTGTCTGGACCGAGCAGGAGTTCATCAATCGCCCCATCCACGTCAGCAAGTGCCAACAGTGCGGGTTAACCGTGATCTTCGACCCCGGCTGTCAAGAATGCGGTGGCTATGCCCTGCTCTTCTGCTGTGAGTAGGTCCCCCAGCCGCCCCTTCAACCCCGGGCGTACTTTTTCACCCCCATCTCGTAGAGGTCCCGGCCCCGGCAGTCGTTGATGACCATGGTGGGCAAATCCTCCACCACCAGGCGATGGATGGCCTCCGGCCCCAACTCCGGGAAGGCCACCACCTCCGCCTCCTTGATGCACTGGGAAATGAGGGCCCCGGCGCCGCCGGTGGCCCCCAGGTACACCGCCTTGTGGGCCACCATGGCGGCAATGACCTCGGGCGAGCGCCTGCCCTTGCCGATCATGGCCTTCAGGCCCAGCTGCAGCAGCGTCGGCGTATAAGAGTCCATGCGGTAGCTGGTGGTGGGTCCCGCGGCGCCGATGACCCGCCCCGGCCGGGCCGGTGAGGGGCCCACATAATAAAGGATCTGCCCCTTCAGGTCCACCGGCAGCGGCTTCCCCGCGGCCAGGAGGTCCACCAACCGCTTGTGGGCCGCGTCCCGGGCGGTGTAGACCACGCCGCTCACCAGCACCCGGTCGCCCATCTCCAACTGCTCTACGTCCGCATCCGTCAACGGCGGCACCAACTTCACCGTCTTGCTCATGTCAGGCCTTAGTTCCGAGTCTCGAGTCCCGAGTCTCGAGTCTGGTGAAATTATTATTTGACCCGGGACTCGGGACTCGTGACTCATTACAACTCCACCTCTTTATGCCGGGAGGCGTGGCACTGGATGTTGACGGCCACGGGCAGGGAGGCGATGTGGCAGGGCTGCATCAGCAGATGCACTGCCAGCGCGGTGATGCGGCCTCCCAGGCCCCCGGGGCCGATCCCTAAGTCGTTGACCGCGGTGAGCAGTTCTCGCTCCAGCTTGGCGGCCTCCGGATCCTCGCTGGCCGCGCCCACTTCCCGGAGCAGGGCCTTTTTCGCCAGCAGCGCGGCCCGCTCGAAGGTGCCGCCGATCCCCACCCCCACGATGATGGGGGGGCAGGGGTTGGGCCCCGCCTCCTTTACCGTGGCCACCACCTTCTCTTTGATGCCGGCCCAACCCTCTGCGGGCCTGAGCATATAGACCCGGCTCATGTTCTCGCTGCCGCCCCCTTTGGGCACCACCGTGAGCTTCAGTTTGTCTCCGGGCACCACCTCGGTGTAAATCACCGCCGGGGTATTGTCCCCGGTGTTGGCCCGGGTCAGGGGGTGGCACAGGGACTTGCGCAGGTACCCTTCACCGTAGCCCTGGCGCACCCCTTCCTGGATGGCTGCAGCCAGGTCGCCGCCCACTAGGTGCACTTCCTGCCCCAATTCCACGAAGACCACGGCCAGGCCGCAGTCCTGGCACATGGGAATGCGCTGCTCCAGGGCGATGCGGGCGTTTTCCAGGAGCTGCCGGAAGATTTCCTGCCCCGCGGGGGACTCCTCTTCCCGCAGGCCCCGTTCCAATGCCGCCAGCAGGTCCGGCCCCGCCTCGTAGTTGGCGGCGATGACCGCGTCCTTCACCGCCCGGGTGAGGCGGGAAACTTCGATTTCCCTCATACGAGTGCCTTGTTGGTTTTGTCCGTGGCCAGGGGCCGGCGGGTAGGGTTTCAGTTTTCGGGTGTCAGGCACGAATTGGGCGCCATGAACTACCTGCAAGTGCAACTGTAGGGGCGGGTTTCAAACCCGCCCCTGCTTAAACGATTGACGTTGGCCGCAGGAACCGGTGGCACAGGCTTTCCAGCTGTACCAGCCCCTGTCCTACTCGTCCAAATCGCTCTTGAAAAAATCCTGGCTGGAGGCCTGGGGGGCCCCGGACCGCTCCTGCAAAGCCCCTTCCTGCTCCTCCTCGGGGTAGAAGGACTCCTCGGCGCCGCCCGCGGCTTCCTCATCCCGGCCGGGCACCTCGCCGCGGTGGGCCAGCACCGTGGCGGCTTCCGGGAACCGTTCCACCGGCTGGTGCCGTAAGGCCTCCTTCATGTAGGCGATGAAGATGGGGGCCGCGGCCTGGGCCCCGGTCTCCTTGGGCCCGAGGCTGCGCTCGTCGTCCATCCCCACCCAGCTCCCGGTGATGAGAGACGGCGTGAACCCGATGAACCAGGCGTCCCGGGTCTTGTTGGTGGTGCCGGTCTTGCCCCCCATGGGGCGCCCCAGGACCTTCACCCGGGTGCCCGTGCCCCGCTCCACCACCCCCAGGAGCAGCTGCGTCATGGTCTGGGCGGTGCGGGGGTCCAGCACCAGGTGGCGCTGGGGCCGGCTCTCCACCAGCACCCGGCCGTCCCGGTCCTCGATGCGCTCAATGAAGATGGGGTCCACCAGGTATCCCTGGTTGGGAAAGACCGAGTAGGCCCGGGTCAGCTCCATCAGGGTGACCTCCGAGGCCCCCAGGGCCGAGGCGTAGTTGGGGTAGATGGGGGAGGCGATCCCCAGCGTCTGGGCCATCTTCACCGTGGCCGGCACCCCGATGGCCATCATCAGGCGCACCGTGGGCACGTTCCGGGACCGGGCCAGGGCCGTGGCCAGCGGGATGGGGCCGTCGAAATGGTGGTCGTAGTTCTGGGGCGACCACAACTGGCCGTGCTTGCCCCCAGGCAGGGACAGGGGCGCGTCCAGCAGCATGGAGTTGGGGCCGTAGCCCTTGTCCACCGCGGCCGCGTAAATGATAGGCTTGAAGGCCGACCCCGGCTGGCGCCGGGCCTGCACCGCCCGGTTGAAAGTGCTGTCCCCGAAGTCCTTGCCGCCCATGAGGACCCGCACCCGGCCGCTGTCCAGCTCCATGGAGACCACCGCGCCCTGGACCATGGGCGCGGCCACCAGCGTGGCGCTCCACCGGCCCTGGCGGTCTTTGCTCCCCAGGCGCGCCTGCACCACGTCCCCGGGGTGCAGGCCGGCCAGGTTGCCGCCCTTGCCCGCGGCCCCCTTCTCCTCCAGCGTCCCCCAGTACTCGCCCAGGCGGATCATCACCCCGGGGCGCCGCTTGTCCCCCGGGGCCACCAGCGCCGTCACCAGCAGGCCCTTCCGGGGCGGATACTTGCGGAAGTAACGGTTCTGGCGCTCCTGAAAGGCCGCCAGCTCCTTGCCCTTCAGGTGCCTCAGGGGGCCCCGGTAGCCGTTGCGCTTCACCAGGCCGTCAATGCCCTGGGCAATGGCCTCCTGCGCCGCCTTGTGGAGTCCCACGTCCGCGGGAGTGTAAACCTTGAGCCCCAGGTTGTACACCGACTCCTTGCCGAAGCGCTCCTCCAATAGGGTGCGCACGTGCTCGTTGTAGTAACCGCACTCCTTGATCCAGTCAGGCCGGAGAGGCTTCAGCTTCAGGGGCTGGCGCAGGGCCTCGTCCCTTTCCTTCTTGCTGATGAAGCCCACTTCGGCCATGCGGGTGAGCACGTAAGCCTGGCGCTCCTTGGACATCTTGGGGTTGAGATAGGGGGAATAGCGGCTGGGGGCCTTGGGGATGCCCGCCAGCAGGGCCGACTCCGCCAGGGTCAGGTCCTCCACGTGCTTGGAAAAGTACTCCTGGGCCGCGGCCTCCACCCCGTAGGAGCCATGCCCCAGGAAGATGTGGTTCAGGTACAGGTTCAGGATCTCTTCCTTGGTCAGGTAGTTCTCGATGCGGTAGGCCAGCACCGCCTCCCTGACCTTCCGGGCGAAGCTCTTCTCGGAGGTGAGCAGGATACGCTTCACTACCTGCTGGGTGATGGTGCTGCCCCCCTGCACCACCTCGCCGGCCTCTAAGTTGCGGATGAAGGCCCGGACGATGCCGGTCACGTCCACCCCCGGGTGCTCGAAAAAGCGGGCGTCCTCCGCAGCCACAAAGGCCAGGATCAGGTGCCGGGGCAGGCGGGAGTAAGGCACCTCGATGCGGCGCTCCGAGTAGAACTCGCCGATGAGGCGGCCGTCCCGGGCGAAGATCTGGGTCACCACCGGCGGCCGGAAGTCCTTGATGGCCGTGAAGTCCGGCAGGTCCTGCAGGAAGTGGTAATAGATGTAGCCCCCGGCCCCGGCCACGGCCAGCAGCCCGGTAAACACCAGCCCGTACAAAATCCAGCTCAGCCGCCGGGCCCAGCGCCGCCGCCGGTGGTATTGCTCGATGCGCCGGGGGTCGTTGCCTTTGAAGATTTTCACTTCACTCCCTTAAAGAGACCTCTGAAAAAATCCTTTCTTTAGACAGGTTCTTCGCCGGGCGGCCAGAGACGGCCGCCCCACCAATGCATTTTCCTGGTGGGGCGGGCCTCTGTGCCCGCCATTTTATCCTCGTTCCCAAGCTCCCGCCTGGGAACGCCCCTGGGTGCCAAGCTCCCCTTGGCAGCCTGGCAATCCCCACAATCTCTTTGTTTGACTCATTTTCAGGGGAAAACATTGGGGGAAAAGAAGACGCAACCTTCCTCCCCTTATCGCCCCTTGCCGTTAATCTCCGCACCTTCGCCTGCCCTAACCTGTCATTCTGAGCGAAGCGCAAAATCTCCTCTACTTGTCATTTTGAGGGAGCGACGCGATCGAAGAATCTAGACCCTTCGCTTCCCTCAGTCTCCTCTTTCCTTGTTGGCGTCCTTCATCCCCTCTCCCCCTTGGGGGAGAGGTTCAGGGTGAGGGGGAACGCCCCTGGGGGCCAAGCTCCGCCTCTTATTCCCCTTCCTGGAAATTGGCGATGAACTGGGCCACCTGCACCCCCACATAGACGCACTTGTGGCCGTCCATGCACGCGTCCGCGTCCGCCTTGTCGATGTAAGTGCTGAGCTCATGAGGTCCCTTTTTCAGCTTCAGCACGTACGCGCCCTTCTCCCCGTCCCACACCAGGCTGGAGACCACGCCGTGCTTCACCAGCTCCGGGTGCAGCTCCAGGATCTTGTCCTTCAAACCCACTACAGTATAACCCATGGTCCTCTCTCCCGTGGATAAATTTGGCCTAACTCCCCGGCCATATATAAAAATTAGGCAGACCACCGGGTAGATGCAAGGCCATTAAACTCTTCCTCGCAACTCTACTGGCAAGGATCCTGTCTTTAATTTATGGATTCAGACCATTGCTTTGGAAGCCCTGTCCTGCTTACCTTGCTTCATGCACGACCACTCATCTCATTCGCTGAGTCGACTCATACTCGCCGCACCCATCCTCGTAGGAAGTCATTGGCCAGTATATAACATTAAACGCTTATTGCCTTTGCTCCAATGATTATGGTATAATTAATTTAATTAATTAGCTAAATGGAGCAAGACAATGCAGCAAACACCACTCAGTCTGATGCAATTTCAGAAAAAGTATGGCACTG